>Ga0335073_10002451_pt1 | contig 25371 bp, 20 predicted proteins | sample Lox_Sample_22_FD_207093 | JGI IMG/M metagenome (GOLD analysis project Ga0335073, IMG submission 207093) | Soil microbial communities from Loxahatchee National Wildlife Refuge, Florida, United States - Lox_Sample_2.2 | ecosystem: Environmental > Terrestrial > Soil > Wetlands | place: USA... | reverse complement strand
CTTCAGTTTTGTTTCAGTAAAAATCATCGGACGTTTCCTATTCCTTTCTTCTGTGATTGGCTTAAGGTACTCCAATTGCTGCAGATCGCATGTTTACTGTTTAGGAAGACACACTATGGAATATCTTTCATAGGTTGATTGATTGCATCGAGCCTCTCATGTCGACGGCTGTCAATATCGGCGTGGTAACATGGGCGACGTCTTTCCACATCGGTCATTGTTAGCAATTCGCCTGCAGAGACTCTACTAATCTTCCTGGACATTACACGGAAGCTGCACTTGTCTGGGCCACTTCACGGCGACTCCATCGCAATGTGCCATCGAGCTTGCCTGCCTGCTGGAGGCGCCGAATTTCGCTGAGACGGACATAACGTGCACCACTAACATCGTCGGCCGTAAGTCCGCCGACGAGATAGGATTCATAAAGTTCCCTGGCACCCTTGCGCGCCGTCCACTGCGGGCGAAATGTCGGGACAAGCCTATTGATCTTGTCGAAATTGACGCGATAACAACGGAGATCAGGCCCGCCGCCTGGAGCATATTCCACTTTGCACCCTGGAACCACCTCCGCAACAAATTCGGCGAGCTCGCGAACACGAAAATTCTCTTCATTGCGACCTACGTTGAAGACTTGATTGTGAACGGTTTCGCGAGGCGTTTCGAGAACAGCGATCACCGCGCCAATAATATCGCGGATGTGAACGATCGGCCTCCATGGAGTGCCGTCGCTCTTGATCAAAATGCGACCTGAAGCCAAAGCCGACGCAACAAAATCGTTCAGCACGATGTCAAGACGGAGCCTCGGAGAGGCGCCATAAGCTGTAGCATTTCGCATAAATGTCGGCGAGAAGGAATCGTCAGCGAGTTGCGCGATGTCCCGCTCGGAATACACCTTTGATTCGCCATACGCAGTAACCGGATTGAGCGGGGAGGTTTCATCAAGGAAGTCGTCGCCCGCCGCCCCATAACTGCTGCACGAAGATGCAAAGACGAACTGTTTGGCGCCAGCCTGCTTTGCGAGGCTTGCCAGATGCACCGATGCAAGGTGGTTAATGTCATATGTGAGCTGCGGATCGAGATTACCGACGGGATCATTCGATAGAGCGGCAAAATGGACAACCGCGTCGAATCCCACGAGATCGGACCTCGTTAGATCGCGTAAGTCCTTGAGGATCTCGGGAATCGCCTTCAGCTCGTTGCCAAAATCGCAATTACCGTATAGATCGGTATCGAGCCCAACTACATCGTGCCCTGCGGCTTGAAGCATTGGGCCGGCCACAGATCCAATGTAACCTTTATGTCCGGTTAAAAGTATTCTCATGCGTCTCCTAAATAAGTGCTGGCTGAGTGTTAGACCACTGAGTACAAGACTCATTCATGCTTATCAAATTTTCCGTTTGCTCAGGGAGTTTCTGCAGAGTCGACAATCGGTGTAAATCGCATCCCAGAATCTTCGGCAATATCAAACAGAGAGCCCTTACCGTCGGAAAGATTCGGAGCCCTGTTCCGCTTGTCGATCAACAGTCTAATTGATTCACCGCGCTAGATTGATAGAGATTACGGTTCCTCCATTGCGACGCAGCAACGGCCGTTTCGCCCTCACCTGCATGGTCATTGTCCATTGCGCGCATAGATCAACTCACGCTCCGCCGCAAGTAGTTCGTCGTAGCGCTGCTCAGGCTCATAGACCACGACGTCACTTCCCGTGTGCGAAAACCTGAATGGCACACACAGTAAATGCTTCAGCCGCATTCGCAATTCTTCTCGACGCTCTGGAGGAACAAAGAACAGCATGAATCCTCCCCCACCTGCTCCGAGAAGTTTTCCGCCGATAGCCCCAGCGCTCCGACCAGCCTCATATATTTCGTCAATGGCCGGGTTAGAGATTCTTTGAGTCAACGATCTCTTAATCTGCCAGCCGTCATGCAGAAGGCGGCCAAACTCAGCCAAGGACCGCCTTGGGTCCGCGACGATAGCTTCCCCCTCATCGACGAGCTCCAACATAGATTGCAACTCTCGAGTCTTATGAGGGGTCAGCCTCAATTGTTCTTGGGCGATCTCAGAAGCTGTTCTCGAAAATCCTGTGAAGTAAAGAGCAAGATGATGCTCAAGCTCCTCTAGCCTCTCGCGCGCTAGCAGCATCCGCTTTACTTGGATTGCGCCATTGCGGTCAAAATTAATGCGGCTAAAGCCTCCATACGCTGCGCTGACCTGATCCTGAGCGCCGACTGCCTCGCCAAGCACGTCTTGCTCCACATGAATAGCCTCGGCGGCGAGCGACTGTTTATCCCGCATCTCGTTCTTAAACGCGTGGAGCGCAAGGAGCAATCCGACAGTGAAGGCAGAACTTGTACCAAGTCCAGTTCGCGCCGGGAGATCTGCAACGTGGTGGATCTCAACTCCTTCGCTGATTCCCATAAACTGGAGGCAGCCACGTACCGAGGGGTGCTGAATGTCGTTATTTCGATCCACGTTCTCGACTGTCGAATAAGATATCCGGCTATGGTACTCAAAAAAAGGCGGAAGCGCCCTGCAAGTGATGTAACAGCATTTGTCGATAGCCGTCGATAGGACTGCCCCGCCATGCTCCCGATACCAGACAGGATAATCTGTACCACCACCGAAAAACGAAATGCGAAGCGGAGTTTTAGTAATTATCATGAAAATCTCCTGTGTTGCCAGTCAGCTTATCTTTAGGTTGTGCCAATCTCTGCCGTTACGCGGCAACCTGATGTGATCTCCGCAGCCAGGATTGTTGTTAACACGCCGCAATGCCGAAGCGATTCTGCATGAGACCCCGGATTCTACGTCCGCTTCACTGCCGCCAACAGAACGGCTCGGGATCGTCCCGTCGCTCAAACCCTGCACGCTCAGCGACCGCCTGAGAGAAGCGATTTGTAAACAGCGGAAGTCGTCGTGCCCACAATTTCCCAGGAGTTCCTCTGCTTTGCAAATGTCTGGATGGCTTTCCTATTTATCTGAAGTTCGGCAAAAAGGTCGCTGCCAAAATATTGCTGAATTTTTTGCGCAAGATCGACTTCGTCTTTCGGCCTGCATACGTAGCCTGTAACCCCCTCCACAACGTCCTCGCGCAGGGTTCCAACATCCGCTGCGATCACTGGCAGGCCGAAATTGTACGCCAGAAACAGAACCCCACTCTGGCACACGTATGTATAAGGAAGGACCATCACATCTGCAGCCTTCAAATACAACTCTGTTTCCGAATCTCCGATGTAGCGAATCTCCTGTATGACCTGTGCCCGGCTCGCGTCGCGTTCGATTTCCGCCTGAACCTCACTCCAATATTGAGCTGCTTCCTTTTTCGGTTCTCCGGCAATCACCAGCCTATATCGCTCGTCGCGTTGAGCGACCCGCTGAAAAGCCCGTACAAGATACTCCAAGCCTTTGTAAGGCCGGATGCCGCCAAAAAAGAGAATCGTTCGCTCCGACTCTGACACGCCTATCTGCCTCTTGGCTTGGGAACAGGTAAGCGCTGTATCTGGAACGGAATTGTTAACACCGAAGGGAATTACGCTAACTGCATCCTTCTTGACACCATAGAATTGCTGAAGGTCGGATTTCATTTTCTCGGTGTGAACGAAGATATGGTCAACAAGATGGTACTGTACTTTGAGTGAGGTGCGGTTTAGCCAGGAATCGTTGCCGTCCCGCTCACCCGCATTCACATTATGCGCCGTGAACACAAGCCTCTTGCCCAGCAACTTGTAGTAGAGCATCAGGAGCGTTCTGTCGAATAGATAGAGCTTATTGTTCCATAAAATGTGAAAAATCTTTGGTTCTGCCTTTGCCGTGTAGTGAAGAATCTTCGCATACACAGCCACAAGTCGCACGATTCTTTTCCCTTTTCCAACCTTGCGTCGCTGATCTCCATGCAGGTTGAAAAATTTCAATGCCGGAACAGCCCTTACGGCAGGCTCGTCCAGTTCGTCCGCGCCAACCACTTCTAATGTAACGCCTCTTGCTGCCAGGGCCATGATGAGGCCAAAAGCGTAGGGTCGATCAAAACCGCCTGTCAGGAGCGCAACCTGGGCGTTCGGCCGCGGCTTTGTCGCCGCCAAATCTGTATCGGTAGCAGTAAGTCTCCCGGAATCAGGAATCGGCATATGATAGGGAACCCTTCATGGTTTACTTGGATGCCCCCGACCTTTACGGATGCAGCTGACTCATTTACGCGGCTATAAGCGTGGAGGAGCACATGCCGGTTTTACAGAGTGCGCTCCCAGTAGTGAATCATAGAAGATAGTGTCTGCTCGAGCGTCTGCTGTGGCTTCCATCCCGTGTCACGATAGAGCTTTGCTACATTGCCAAAGATGATTTTTTCATCCGACGGCCGCATCAGCCTCTCCACCGTCTGCACATGCGCCTTGACGCCGGAAAGCCGCATCGCCGTTCGCAGGATCGTTTTGATCGTGTGAGTTGTCGGAGCACAGAGGTTGTAAGCTTCACCCCGGCGTCCCTTCATAGCGGCGAGATAGAAGCCTCGCACGGTGTCTCTCACGTCGAGAAATGCTCGCCGCGGGCTGAGATTTCCCACTTCGATCACCGGCTTTTGCAGGCCTTTCTTGATCCGGACCAATTGCAGCACAAAGTCAGACGGTGCGTCACTTGTCTTCCCGGGACCGGTTGTATTGAAGAGTCGCAGGTTAACTGCGGGAATTCCATAATCGAGATAGTATTCCCGGGCCAGCAGATCAAGGCAAACTTTGCTGATGCCATACGGGTGAAGAGGGTGCAGGGGATGCTCCTCCTTTACGGGAATCGCAGAAGGCGGTACACGCCCGTACTCTGCACTCGAGCATGCCGACACAATGACCGGTGAGCGCTTTTGATGACGCGCTGATTCGAAAAGGTGAAGTGACCCCATAATATTCGATTCGAACGTATCGACGGGGTCTACCCAGGATAGCGTGGGCAGGCTCTGCGCCCCCAGGTGAAATATGTAGGCCGGCTGATATTTCTTGATAATTTGCTCGACCTTCTGGCCGTTGCGCAAATCGCATTGTTCGAAATGGAGCCTTGAATGGCTCGGAAAGGGAGCAGATTTGTGGAGGCGATACGTCCCGACAGTGTTCCAGCCCTTGGCATGAAGAAAATTCACCAGGTGCGATCCGATAAATCCTTCAGCCCCGGTCACTACCGCAGTTGTTGCCATTTCGTTCTCCGACATTCGAAAGTGTTTTCTCAAAAAAACAACAGGAACAATACGATACAAAGCAGCGAGCTCTCGCTTGCGACCAAGGATCAGGTGGCAATTATTTCGCGAGCGACCGCTCTATCTGATCCGTAGGGGCGCGGATTCACCGTGTGCAATACGAAAAAGCAATTTATCGTAGAACCTCAAAAACGACCACTTGAGGTAAGGCAAGAAAATCTGCGCGCGACGCGCCGTCGGCTGGCCGAATAGGGAGCCGATCCATGAATATTTCCGAGGCAAGCATGGCTTCGGCAGACTGCCACCCAGTTCAACAGCTCTCGCTTGCATCGCTTCTATCAAGTCGAGCCTTTGGGGGAAAAAGTTAGACTGCCAATTGTGCATGTACGTGATGCAGGCAGCACGCGTATGTAACGAATCCTCTAGCGAGCGCAGATAGTTCATATGCAATTGCATTGACTGCCATTGCGCTTCCATCTTCGGACTTGAGTTTCCAATATAGCTAACACTGCCGGTTCCGGAAGCTCGGTAGTACACTCTCGAATCAGGCACAAATCGCACTCCGTTGCTCGCGAGCAAAACACGGCAGAAGTATTCCCCGTCATCATCTACAAGAAGGCTTGTATTCCAAGGCCCAGCAGCTTCGGTCAACTCGCGGCTAACAAGCCAGGTCGCCGTCTGCATGTGAAGATTCTGGCTCATTTTGCGCAGCAGCCATTCCGTTGAAGTCAAATCGCACCATAGCGGCGTCGGAACAAACTGGGTACGATAGTAGCGATAGAGAAAGCTACCCCATCCAGACGAGAACAAAGTGCGTTTGTCGCCTATTTGGTCTGCGGCCTCGATCTGTTTCTGAATCTTGTTCGGTGATAGCAGATCATCCGCGTCGAGCCACTGAATATAATCACCTGTGCATAGTCTATGCGCTGCATTTCGCGCAGCAGCTGCTCCCTGGTTCTTTTGCGTGACGACCCGGACTCGATTCGTTTCGAACCGTCGTGCGAGCTGAAGTGTATCGTCTTTCGAACCGTCGTCGACGACGATGATTTCCAGATGTGGATATGTTTGCGCCAAGGCGGACCGGAGCGTATCAGAGATCCACTCTCCCGCGTTGTAGGCCGGAATCAGGATTGATACAAGCTGCTTCATAGATTACGGCCTCGCTATATCTGTTTGCAGCGCAGTTCTACTGTTGCCTTTGTTGAAGGCACAGTTGTAGGCGGCGAGCAAATTGCGGGTCGAATATTTCCACGCGAGCTCTTCTTCTACTCGTCGCCGTCCCCATTCCCCCATTTTCCGCCGCTCAACCGGATGATCGAGAAGCCAAAGAATCTTATCGGCAAAATCGCCCACCTGGTCTTCGTTGTTGCAGTAAAGGGATGCTTCCTGCGCGCTAAACCTTCCTTCCTTCAGATCAAACTGGACAATCGGCTTGCCCAGGGCCATGTACTCCATGATTTTAATCATCGTCGATAGATCATTCATTTCGCAGGGTCGGTCCGGATTGACGCAAACGTCCGCGGTGGAAAGAACCTCGAGCAAATCTGCGTCCGAGATCCGTCCAGTGAAGTTAAACACTCCTTCAAGACGTCTGTCCGAGATTATTTTCCGCAAGTTGGCCAGACCCGGCCCACCGCCAACACAGGTGAAATGAACGTCATCCCGACCCATTTTACAGATGTGCTCGGCCACATCAATGAGAATGTCCAGGCCCTCCTGAACACTCATCGTGCCAACATAGCCGACGAGGTAGCGCTTACCGTACTTCAGAGCTTGGTTGGTAGACACTGGGTTGAACGTTTTCAGGTCCGGCCCATTGCGGACCACAAGCACCTCGTCAGGATCCTTGTTGCCCCGTTTCACCGCAATTTCCTTATAGCTGTTATTCGTCGCCATCACCACCGTGCTGGAACGAAAGGTGAGCATTTCAAGCCAAAGCTGAGCCTTAAAGAAGAAGTCCCTTCTTCCGTATTTCGAAAAGTACAATTCCGGATTAATGTCGTGATAATCGAAGATATATTTCACACCAAACAATCTGAATGGCAGAGCCACTATGAAAATGTCATCGGGTGGATTGCACCCTTGAATGACCTGGAATCCCCTGCGCACAAATATCCACCAAGTGTAGATGAACTCCCAAAGGAGCGCGCACCCGTACTCCCAGAGGTATCCGAGCGGCGTGTTCCCTTCTTCGGGCATTGGATGCCGATAGATATGGATGCCCTCAGTCTTCTCATATCCCTTCGTATATCCCTTGCCCTTCGGGCACAGTACAGTTACCTGATATTGAGCGTCACGGAGGCAAGTAGCCTCCTTCCATACCCGACTATCAAAGGGAACCGGCAGGTTTTCTACGATGATTAAGACCTTTCTCTTCACACGTGCCTCGCATTCTGAGAGACCGACCTGTAGAGCGCCGCCAACGCGGAGAGCATGGTTGCTTGTCCCCAATGTAGCGTCGGAGTTTTGTTCACTAACCATGAATTGTATCGGCGATAGTAAAAATGCCCATCCTTATCTTGCATATTTACAATCGTCCAGCGGGCCACTTTATTCGCAAGGTCAATGCTTTCCGGATCCTTATCTCCGAAAAACACCAAGGTATCAATAGCCTGCGAACAACATTGGATGTCAATTGGCAATACTCTACGATCGTAGTACTTCGGAGTTCCATCTAATAGGAAGAAGTTCTTTTTCCAATAATCGTAACCCCGCATCACTACTGACTCAAAATGATCGTCGCCGGTTCCTTGAACATAGTGCTTAAAGCAATCAAGGACATAGGCAGTATGGAAATTGTCGACCCAGTGAAGGTTCTCTTTTTCTCCGTACCACCAGGACCCATCGGCGCGCTGATGCTGGGCTGTATATTGGAGCGCCATTCTCGCAACTGTCAGATACTCATCATTCTTCGTATATGAATATGCTCGCGCTAGGAGGCTTCCACCGAGAGTGTTTGCATTATGAACTTGACTTCTTAGTCCGGGGACATAAGTGATGCATCTGCCTTCACCATCCGGAAAACGTTCGAGGTCAGTTAAAATATGGGTGCAGGAACTTATGGCAACATGTAAGTACTCTTCTTTTCCGAAATGTTCGAATCCGTCAAGGAATGCATGGCCAATTAGGGATGTCCAAACAACGGTGGGCACCGTCTTCGGCAAGTAAAAGGTCCTGGATTGGTAATCGAAATGGTTGCCCCAACATGCTCCGCCATATCCCTCAGACTGATGGTCGATAAGCCACTGTAACGCAAACTGTGCGCGGTCTTCCCATATCTGATCGTGAGTCAATGCGTGCAGGCGGACAAAGCCGCGCGCGAGAAAGCCCATCGCTTTCGTTGATTGGCACTTCTGCACACCTAACAGCGGGCGCAAATTCACAGGACATCTTCGCACGCCTTGCTGGAGAACTTGCCGGAGAAACCTATTCTCAAAAGTTAACGGGCGCAGAACTCGGGCATTCAAACCGTCGAATGTATCGTAACCGGCATAGTGATTCTTTTCAAGCCAAGCCGCTAAGCGAATGATGGAATCGTGTAAGGTTCCCAGCAGGTTGCTTCCGTCGGTATCTTGGTCGATTTGATTACCAGCAAATGCCGTCGTACTTGCCATTTTCGCTCCTGCGATCCGTGATGCGAACAAAATCCACAATTGTTTGACCGTTCCGCAATTGGCTAGGTATCTGGCTGAATTCTGGATCTTTGTTTCCAATTACAATCGTCTGGCCATGCGCGAGAACAGCATCGACGTGGTCAACCATGAGTCGTGAGATATGGGGAATCCGGTTAAGGATGAAGTCGCGATTCGCGCCCACTAGGCTCGCAATAGTCACGTTCTTATCGTATATGCGCAAGTCGTATCCCTTACCAAGAAGCCGCTCGATTACTTCAATGACAGGGCTTTCTCGAAGATCATCGGTCCCTGCTTTGAAACTGAAGCCCAGAACTCCGACTCGGCGGTGTCCCTTTTCCATAATCAGTTGAAGGCCTCGGTTCACCTGCATCTCGTTGCTGGGCAGTATGGAGGTGAGAATTGGGAGATTTAGATCGTGCGTTTTCGCCTGGTACGCCAAAGCTCTGAGATCTTTGGGAAGGCATGAGCCGCCAAAGGCGAAGCCTGGGAGGAGGTAAGCCGGGGAGATATTCAATTTCCTGTCCTGGCAAAAAATCTTCATAACCTCGTGGGCGTCGATTCCCAGGACTTTGCCGAGGTTCCCTATCTCATTGGCAAAGCCGATTTTTAGGGCGTGCCAAGAGTTATCAACATATTTCACCATTTCGGCGGTTTCTGTGTCTGTCCGAATCATCGGTGCATTGAGTTCCGAATAGAGTTCGGCAAGCAGATCTCCACTCATTGGATCTAATTCTCCGATGATCGTTTTGGGAGGGTCATAGAAATCCCTCACGGCCGACCCCTCGCGCAGGAACTCGGGCTTATTGCACAGCCCGAAGTCAACGCCTGCTTTCTTTTCTGAATACTCTTCCAAGACAGGAATGATCATTTGACGCATGGTGCCTGGGAGAACTGTGCTGCGGATCACTACCGTGTGGCGGTCGGCTTTGTTTTTGATTGCCTGACCAATTTGTTCGCAGACTCGCCGAATGAAGGTCAAGTCTAAGTTGCCGTTGACCTGGCTGGGCGTTCCAACGCAAACAAATGACAAATCTGTTTCGCGGATCGCTTCGTTTTGATTGCTTGTAGCCCGTAGGCGTTTCGTTCGAACTGCTTCGGACACGATTTCCCCGATTTCCGTCTCAACAATTGGGGTGCAGCCGGCGTTGATCAGGTTTACTTTCGTGTCTACTGGGTCAATGCCGATGACTTGGTGGCCATCGCGCGCGAGACACCCCGCAGAGACCGTTCCCACGTAACCCATGCCGAAGATACTGATTTTCAAAGAGCGCTCCTTCTAGAGTTCTGTCTTTCGCAGTTGCGACTGCAGGGACGCACTACGAACAGAGTGCGTTGTTGCGCCGGTTCCGTTTGAGGGCTGAATATCGGATGACTGCTTGAGGGGAAGAGTTTTCTCTTCGTTGAGTGCTACCGTTGAGGCTGGAAAACTAGGACCGTCGGTGTTCCCAATGTTTCATATCGGTACTCTTCGAGAACACGGTACTTGCTCTTGATCAAGTCGATCTTTCTCTTGACGCGAAACTTGATCTTCCCTGATTGCCTGTCTCCGAGATACATCCGAATGATAAAGACACCACTACTCTTAAGATGGGCCGAATATTTTTCTAATATTCCGAGGACCTGCCTATAAGGGATGTGATACATCGACTCTCTGAATAGGATGACGTCAAAACTTTGTATGGGAGTGTAGCTTAGAAAGTCAGAACAGATGAAGCTGTTTTTCGCGCCCCGGCCGTTTTCATTTGTGCGCTTGAGCCCCTTCGCAAGTGCAGACTCAGATATATCGATTCCAATGTAGGTCCGATATGCTTGCTCGTTTAATTCGTTAGCGGTATTACCAGGTCCACAGCCAAGGTCCAGAATGTCTCCGCCCCGAGCATGCTCTTCTAGATGCCTGTAGACACAGTCGTTCGCTGTGTCATCGATAAAGTTCCATTTCCCGCCCGAGAATTCCTTATTCCAGAATGCCCTCTTAAGGCTCGTTGGACCATAGCTCAAGATAAACCCGCGGGCAAAGGTTAACGTACGTCGTACTATTTGCATCGTCTGGTCTCCATAGGAACCTTCTCTCATTGTCCGCCATAGCGACAGGAATCTTCGCCGGACCTTTAGAGAAGGAGTAGTTGTCGCATATTCAAGTAAGACGACTATGTCGAGGGCGCGTCAGATAGGTTTGGTTATGACTTTGCGCCCGAGCGTTGGGCAAAGTGACCCTCGACCTTGGCTCAAATGCAAAGTGCGGGCGCCTTTAGCCTAACGAAAGGGTTGTTCATAGATCGTTGTCGAATCGGCATGCTTGTGCTAGCCTTCAGTTCAGTTGTCGGCGAAGGGTCGATAGAACCAGCAGGCGAGCTGCCGCTTTCTTTAGTCGAGAACCAGTCAGTTGAGAAGTGCGCGTTGGTTTGATTAAGGGTCAATTTACTCAGTGCCTTGGCCATGCAGTCTGGAGGAATCTTTTGGCCACTCTAGCCGACTGGCAGAGAGACATTGCGCTCAACACAGTTTTTCCTGCACTTCTGTGGGTGACTTTAGTAACCAAAGTGCGCCTGGCCGGTGTTGCCAACTGGCATCTCAAGTCACATATTCGAAATAAGGTTATCACTTTAGATCCCGCAGTTTATTGGGTAGTAGCGTCCTTCGCTATCCTGCCGATGAAGGAGTTGTGCTTATCATGAAACGTGCTCCCGAATTTTCATTTTTGCTTTTCGTGCTGCTAATTCCGGCGCTTGCCCGTGCGGGCACCTATAGCGCGGCGTCCTGCAATTACTCCGATGTAAACGCGGTCATTAACGGGCCGACCCATACGGCTGCGAATGGCGACGTCATCAATATCCCGGCTGGAACTTGCACTTGGACGACTGACTTGGCGATCACGGTCAATATTAGTGTTATTGGCAGTGGAACTCCAAACGCAGCATCCAGCCAGTTTGGTTCCGGCACTCTCAATACCATCATCAAAGACGACAACGGTTCAGGGGGGATAATTCAGGCGCAAGTGACCTATTCTCCAGGAGCATTGCTGCGAATCTCCACGCTGGACATTGAGCCAGAGTCTGGCTCGACTTCATTGGTCTCTCCGCTCCAGGTTGCGGGGACTTGCACTTCGAGCGGTTGCCCCAACATCCGCGTTGACAACATCGGATTTGGCATTAGTACTCATTGGAACGAGGGCGGAAACAGTTCAAGTGCCGACTGGCTGATTCGCACCGATAACGTTTTTGGTGTAATCGACCACAATACCCTTCCCAATGGAAGCGGCGTTGAGTTGTTCAATGCGAATCTTTCGGCTTACCTCGGCACAGGTGCTTATGGCGACAACTCATGGGCGCAGCCAGATACGTTTGGAGGAGCTAATGTTCTCTACGCCGAGAATAACATAGTTTATACGAATCAGGCCATGTATGACTGTGATACCGCTCCGACGGGAGGAGCTATCGGAGGTTGCAGGGTAGCGGCTCGCTACAACCACTTTTACGAAGAGCAAGATGCTTTCGCCTTGGGTATTGTTCATGGTCTAGATACCGATGGGCGCCCTCAAAGTGGGAGACAGCAGGAGGCCTACGGAAACACCATTAACTGCACTCTCTCGAGCGCCAATGAGTGCGGCGATGCTGCGGTGAGTTTCCGTGGAGGAACAGGTTTGGTTTTCGAAAATACCATGGCCTCCTCGGGAGCGTCGTTCTCAGCCATCTCGGATGGCAACATTTATCGAAGGGTGTTCAATCCTGGATCCGGCTGGGGAGCGTGTGGAGGTAGCGGAGCGTTCGATACGGACGACGGCACCGTCTACTATTCGGGAAAGATGGCCAGTGGCTCCAGCGGATTGACCATGAACGACTCCACGAAATCGTGGACTTCAAATCAATTTATTCCGTCTGGAGCGGGCTATTCGGTTTATGACGTGACCCAAGGGATCTGGGCGGAGATCGTTTCGAACACTGCGACAAGCATTACAATACAAAGCAACATCCCTGAATCGAGCAATTCGTTTTCTGTTGGAGATAGTTACCAGATCTTGCGTGCAACGGTCTGCGTTGATCAGGTTGGAAGAGGCGCGGGAGGATACGTTTCAGGCTCTACGCCCTCTCCCATCGGACCTCTTAAACAGGCGCTCGATCCCGTTTACGTATGGGGCAACTCCGGTGCGGGACTTATTACACATCCAGGATTCGGGGTAGGTTACGGAACAAACGTAGAAGCATATAGGGACTGGTACGCAGATGCAGCAGACGGGAGTCCCCATGCACAAACATCGTCTACATCGCCGTTTTCATGTAACGGTTCCACGGGAGGAGTAGGGTTTGGAACACTCGCCAATCGTCCCAGTTCGTGCTCCGGTTCTTGCTCGTCAAATTCCCCCGGATGCGGGTATTTTGCTACTGATCAGGGAGCGCAGGGTACACTTTACGTATGGAGTTCGGGAGCGTGGATCACTCATTATCAGCCATACACCTATCCGCATCCACTCATTACTGGCACTACAGCGGGTCCCAATTCTGCAACGAACCTGACTGGAGCGGCTGCACCAACTCAATAAGGCTATCTGGCGCTCTATTTCCGGCCAGTTTCCTAAAAGGAGCCGGTACGGCGCAGTCGATCAATGCTGGACACCTTACCCCAAGAGTCAACCATTCCGTCTCGTCTTGACCTTCATGAGTGCGCGAAATCGCGTAGCGATGAGACAGAACGCAGGTCATTGATGCGCCATAGGCCCAGCTGGTGCGGTATATTCCCCTTCGCATAGTCATCGATCAGTTCCAGAGCGGGCGGAAAACTGAACGGAGGCAAACAAAGGTTGACTGGGTGCAAGGAACCGGTCTCGATATCCCCATTCTCTCCGAGATCGGCGTAATGCGTAGTTAGCAGATATTGGATCTTGGATCGGGCGATGTTTCTCAAAGATGCAAAGATCGCATCGAAGCTAAGATGAATAAAGCAGTCACGTACTAGAATGAGATCGTAATCCGGAAGTGGGTCTTTTGTTAAGTCCATTACGCGGAATGACCGATTAACTGACGTGTATTTCTCGGCGTTTAGTTTGATTAGCGGAACTACGATATCGCCGCCGACATAACGATCGAGATCCAGCCTCATTTCTTTGAACCAGAAGAAATCGCCACATGGAATATCAAGTACCGAGCGAACACCATACTTCAAAAAGATGCCGGGAATTGCCTTTCGGATTTTCTCTGTGGCATAAAGGTTAGATCCACCACCTGAGCGGGATTCGTCGTCTACCCAAAAGTGGTTTTCATAAATCGCCGTAAACCTCTGGGCGGGATCATCTCCCACGATAATCCGCTTCTCTCCCTTGATAACATTGAACGCTCGCCGGAGCGCAGCATTCCCGAGCATCCAGCCGTATATGCCCGGCACATACTCACGCAGAATCCGGCGAAGTAGCGCAAAGCGTCTTTTGGGTAGAACCAGTTCCGTCATCTACGTGTTCCCTTAACCAAGAGTCATTTTCCTCAGCAAAGATTCGGGGTCATTTTGCCGGTTTCTTCACCTTATCGAGAACTTGACGACCTTCTCAATTGAGTGAGTTAAGGTCTCTATTGATTGGTCTTGCGGTGACGCTGGGCGGCGGGGGTTGCAGCTGGCTTCATAGATCCAGCTTTGAAGGTGCACGGCCCTAACCAAGCTGCAATTGTCGCAGCAATTGCGGGGTTTGAGCTCCGAGGTGATGTCTCTCAATTGTCCTGAGCCATTTATGCAACGACTTCTAGCACTTTCGGAGGGGGGAGATCTGGCCTTGAAGTTTGACCCATCACCCAGTACATAATTCGTGTAACGCTCTCCACCTTCGCCTCCCAGGTTAAGCACTCGCGCGCGTAAGACATGGCTTGCAGTCCCAAACGATTCAGAAGGTCCTGGTTTGCCACGAGATCCGCCAAAATCCTTTCCATCTCTGATACAACATCGCTCTCATTGGTTAGCGGTACCTTGTACCCCACCTCCGGACGAACAATGTCGCCAGGGCCGCCGAAATCGGCGACCACCGGTACGGCGCCAACCGCCAAGGCTTCAAAGACGACGCCGCCCCCGAATTCGCGAACGGACGGGAAAATCAGCACATCCGCCAACCGCAATCGCTCCATCGCTTCACTGTGGCTGAGAGTCCCACAGAAAGTCACTGCTTCCTTGATTTCCAACGATCCCGCGAGCCGCTCGAGGCGTTCTCGCTCCGGCCCATCGCCTGCGACCGAAAAGTGCGCTGCACCACTTCGCAAAAAGGGAGCCGCGGCGCGCAATGCGAGATCACATGCCTTGTATGGAACAAGCCCCCCGACGAAGATAAACTCAAGCTTTCGGCCGCCTCGAGGAGGGCGCACTGTATCGGAGCATAAGGAAGAACTGATACCGTTCTCCGGAATAAAGAAGAGCTTGTTGCGATAGTGCGAAAACTCCGCATATGTCTGCGACGAACCGGCTATGATAGCCGCTGCTCGACGATAGGTGGATTGTGTGAATGGTAGATAGCGGTAGAGTTTTCTCAGTTTGTCGAACCAACGCTTTTGATTATCAGCCTGACTGAAACCCTGGGGCCACGGCAAGCCTCCATTGATCGGCCCGATGATAAAAGGAATTGAGCAGCTCCGTAATAAGAAAGGAAAAGCGCTTGGTATAACAGCAATGATAGGCGAAAGTCGCAATATGACGTCGAATTCCCCCGCTTTAATTCGAGACCGAAAGTGTCGCCATGCGGCCCATTCAAATGCAATTGCAAAAGGATAGCTGAACGCTGTCAGCAAATTGCTGCGAAAATTGTATCTAAAAATCCGACGTAAGCTCCATGTATAGATGCTATCAAGCCACGGGACCTTGATCGCTTCAAGAGCTTGAAATAGAGTATTACCTTTGGCCCGGCGTAACGCTCCTTCGTGCCAAGAGCGCCCAACTAAAGTCACCCTATGCAGCCGGGCTAAAGCTTCGGCGTGGAGATAGCAAACTAGGCTAACGCTGATAGACTCCGGGTTGGCATCCGGCGCTAACACCAGAATCCGCAATTGATTCACGCATATTCTCCTTGTGAAAGACTTTCTTCTGCGGCTGGATTCAGCAGATACCCGACTCTGGCCTGATCTATAGAGTCTAACTCACCACTGGGAAGGCAACGCTTCAAACACCTTTCGCGCCTTCACGGGTGACTACCCAAACATTTGACGCCAACTTGCGAACTACACCTCCCGCCACATCGCGAGACTTTGAGAATTCGAGAGAGACGCTCGATACGGCACGATTCGAAGCGATGATTGCTAAGAGAAGAAATATCCAGATTGGGTCCATCATCCTAAAGCCTGCCTCAGTCAAGTTGTACACGATCGCAGATACGACATAGGCGATGAGCAAGCCGCCCCATCGCGGATCGCGACGAAAGGCAGCAATAGTCTGGCGATAACCGTCGATTATTATGAGCGCAATTAAGCCGACCCCGAGCCAACCAAGCTCAAGGTAAACCTCTAGGTATCCATCGTGCGCCTCGTTCAGATCCTGACCGCCAGTCGCATCCGCCAGTTTCTCGCGTGATCTCTCGTTAAGCCAGAAGCTTTCGAATCCTGCTCCGACCGCGGGATTGGGCGTCATTTGGATGAGAGTTGACCAGATCACAGTTCGGCCACTGAAGGTCGGATCCCGACCCAATGCCTGAGCTGCGCTTGCTCCGCCGCCGAGGAACATCGCCGAGACTACCAGCGAAACCAGCAACAAGACTAACGCGTGTAGTGCGATGACGCGACGTCGCATAAACTGTAAGTTTGTCGCCAGAATCAGTACTGTTCCTACAGCAAAGGAGACAAGAGAAGTGTCAGAGTTTGAAACATACAGTAAATAGATTCCAATTGCGAGGAGCGTTCCCTGCGCAAATAGATTCCTTCGACGATGAGGCGAGTCGTCGTCAGGCCGAAGAAAGGCGAAGACACGCCAGACCGCCCCCAGAAGCAGAACATACGTGATGACTCCCAGCATGTTCTTGTCTAACGACACGCCGTTGAAAAGCTGTCGACCGGTCCACTTATCGTATCCTCTGCCAAGACTTGGATAATACTTGATAAACAGCATAGAAAGGGGCAGCAAAATGAAGGCGGTGCGAGAGAATAGGCGTTTGAGTGCGGCGACTGGTTGTCTATCGGTTAGAACGATGAGAATCATCACCAGATCCTCAAAGGCCTTAATCGATCGCTTGCACGACACACCTGGAAACTCGGACCAAAGAACGCTGAAAAGGCAAAAGAGAAAATAGAACAGAATCGGAGCGCTTGCACTAAGGAGCTTAAGCACCCTGTTTCCCCGCTGAATGAGGACGCACAGACCTACTATCAGCAAGATCGCGAAAAACACCTCGTCGACCGGACTGCCTTCCAGCATTGCCTGGTCTGGGTCAGCTGGCCCCATCCCCAGCCAAAAGGACAATGGCCTTGATCCAAGAACCCACAGGTAGAGAACCGGTAACCACAGGGCCATCGATGTCCGGATGGAGTTATCGCGGTTAAGGTAGAAGAGCCCCGCAATTCCTATCACATATACAAAATCTGCGACTAGTGGATTCATACTTCTTACATTTCGATGGTCGTCATTACAATTGAATTATCGCGCATCAAAGAAAAGGCGCTGCATTAGCTCCAGCGTCAGGAGCTTGTGAATTGCCGTCGTGTAGTTCAGGCCTTTCTTTGTATGGCCGTCCACGATCTCATGTACGGCATTCGCCTCGAGATACGGACGGGAAAGAGTTCGCGAATCGAGCAGCATCTCACGTACGTATTCAGAAAGGACGTCTCGATACCAAACCCTAAAATGAGAGGTCTTGTGTCTGCCTAGGAAAAGGCGTTCGACGTGAAGCGGAGAGAGCGCCGAGTCGATGCGTGATGCCCAATGGGGCATTCCATAGTCATATGCGTATTCGGCCTTAAACGTGAATTCGAGGAACCCGCGGGATAGGGGGAAGGAGCTTCCTGAAACGCCGCCGACTCCACGGTCAGAGGGAAACTTCGCGAGCGCTGGATTCCCATCTTTGATCAGCCGCAAACGAACATCCGGACCCGACCCATTCGAACTCGGTCCACGGAAAACCGTCCGGACAAAGTCGCTGTCCAGATACGGAGACCGCACAGTCAGCTGGCTGGATTCAAGCGCAAGGATTCCCTGATGGTACCAGGGAGATTGCGTGAAAACCGCGAAGGTCACGGGATGTTGCTTACGCAACACCTTATAGGTCTCTGCTGCCTGGTGAATCTGCCCGGCGAATTCGTGGCGAAACAGTCCCTCCGGAGGGGGAGTCGCTTTGAACATGACCGCATGGCGGATGATTTCACTGCCGTAGGTTCCCACGACCTTCGCCGGCGCAATCTCCCGGGCCTTCTTACTGACGTAAAGATCAGACGCGCGATAGACATCTACCCCGCCCTCCGTCATGTATACGCTACGCTCTGCGTAATGCGGAAACTGCGAGAGAAACTCTTCGCCGATCGGCAGCACTTGATACGACTGCCCAAACATACCCGCAATGCGTCGTGCAATCTTTACGTCTCCGCATTCGCGCATTGTCCCGCCAAACGTATAGCAGGGCATGGTGCCGGGCGGAGACTTCTGCCACGCCATGATCATGCGCGTGTCCAGCCCGCCGGTCAGTGTCATCCCTACCAGTTCGCGGCCGGAGAAATATCGGGGAAGATTGCTCGCGAAGACATCACGCAATTCGTGATAGTAAGCTTCCGAATCCAGTGGCGTCTGCTCTTCCCACTCTTTGGCCTCAAAATAGGTGTCCTTTTGCGCAATGACTCCATTGCGAAAAGTCCACGACGAGCCAGCGGGCAGAACCTGAATCCCCTTGAAGATGGTTCGGTTCTCTAACACACAACTGCAGGCCATCACTTCGCCACGACCCTTGGGATCTGCCGCCCGAAGTTCGGGAAGAGCCGCCAGGATGGCTTTCGCCTCTGCTCCAAAGTAGAATGCATCTTTCGACTCGTGATAGCAGAGCCGATGCATGCCATACCGGTCGTTGAAAAGGACTGCAAGCCCGTGGCTTCGATCCACCAGGAGCCCGTGAAACAGTCCCGATAAGCTCCGAAGAAACCTCGGATCTTCCTCGTACAAGTGCACAAGATGAGAGGGCCCTTGCGGATCGAATTCATGCCCTCTCTCTTTCAGGTGATGAAGTATTTCCGGCTTGGGGTACACTTCGCCGGATAACACCAGCGATATCTCCCCTTTTTCGTTGGAAACCGGAATTCCATCGGAGAAGGAACCCTTGCGAGCGGTCCATGCAACATATACCCCGAGGGATTTATCAATGAACCGTCCAGTCACATAGAATGACTCGTGCTGGACAGCGTTGAGCATCCGCTCGAGCTGCGATTCCGCCCAATCCTGGGGTTTCTGAGTGATTAAACCGACTAACCCTGGCATACAATTCTTCTCTTAGGACTCCGCTGACGGTTGGAATCTGCGATCGTACCAAGCTCTTCGCAGCTCACGGAATTTCTCAGCGATATTCTCTGGAATCAGGGCGGTTATGCCGTGGTGCATTCCGAGGTGAAGGGCGAGGCGGCCGAGAGGAGTTAGCGGCACATAGTAACGCGGCACATCCACTCGTTGAAAACCGTTTACCTCTTTGAAGTGCGCGAGGCTGTCTCCCACCTTCTTGCCGTAGTTAAAATGCTCATAAACGAGATAAGAGATCTTGTTTTCGGCACACACTCTCACCGCTTCTGCAATGAGCGCATTCGTGGGCGCTTTGTCCTTGTGCTTCGCCATCGAGAGAATGTGCACCAGCACCGCCTGCGTTCGGCTTTCGTCCAATGTCAGCTTGATGAAGCCTATCATCTCCTCGCCGAGATACGCGCCGATGAACATGCTGCGATCGAGGAAGGTGCCGGCATACTCACGTCCACGCTCCATCGTCATGCCGTAGTGACGAAACTTCTTGCCCTGTCGAACGGGAGTCTCGTTGTAGATTTCGCAGATGCCCTTTACCAGTTCATCGCCATAAGGGATCTCGCGCATAACCACTCCCCGCTTAGCGGCCTGCCTCGCGCGATTCCGTGGATACGAGCGAATCTGTTTGTCCCACCAGTTCTCGAATGTGCTGACCTGCAAAACAGCGAGATTGTCCAACTCGTGCGGGTACGGAAACCTCGGCTGTGTCTCCGGTAGTTTCTGCATAAACGTAAAGAGATCTACCCGCTTCCTGGACTTCCGCAAGCTCGCGACTATCGCCTCTGGGTCCTCAGGGAATGTGTATTTCTCCCCGTCCAGATGGGCGATTCGGACGATTCTGCCTTTTACACGGAAATCTCTACCGTTGATATTCATCGACAAGGATCCTTTTCATAACTCGGTCGGATCGAGGCATTCCCTTATTGCTTGTTGGTCGGCTTCTCGGGCGAGACCGGGTAACGTCCGACTTGCGGCATCTGGCAATATCCGAGTGAACGAGCCACTTGATGCTTAGAGCGCACCAGAACGCACTGGCGCGCAGAGATACTCACTGTTTGTTGAGTCGCTATTTAGAATGTTAAAAATCGATTCCATGATTCTCGCGGTCAACAAAATTTCGCGATGGGGGATGGGCTCAGGCGTCCCATCGACGATGGAGCGATAGAAGGACTCGATTAGAAATTTCATACCCGATTTCATTTGGAAATCGTTGCGAAGAAAAGTACGCAGATTGACCATCACGTTCCGAATGTTCTGCTCGGCAAGAGTGATCGGCGGAACAAACTTCTCAACGTAGCTTTTGTAGTGAGCTCCCCGCAGTCTAATTAGCGTCTCCTGGTCCTGATCGAGGACGAGCCCATTTTTCGGGCCATACATCCGGAAGCCATGGAGTCCGGGACGCATCTGAGAAGAAAACGTGAAGTATGCGGTGGTTCCGACTGCATCGCGGACAATCACTCGCAGCTCATCGATAATGTCAGTTTCGCCGAAAGATCGGAGAAGGGGGCTCGTGGAACCGCAGGCGATCACCTCTGCCGAATCTCCGGTCAGGAATTCAGCAATCCTGGCGATGCCATGACTAATGATGTTTTGCAGAAGCTTCCCAGGCAGCCGCCTCACCCAGTGTTGCTTGTCCCCAAGTAGAGCTCCGGCGTACCCGGTCTTCCCGATTTCATAACAATAGTAGCTCTCCATGTGAACGGGCGCGCCTCCCAGAAAGCCGCTCCCCACGAGGGCTCTCATCCGGCGCGATACGTGACTGAACTGATCGTCGTGACCTGCTGTGAGCTTCAGTCCGCTTGCATTGGCAATGGCGATGAGCTTCTCAGCTTCATCTGCCCAAACTGTGAACGGTTTCTCCAGGTAGACGTGGTGCCCCCGCTCTAGACAGGCCTTTGCCAAATCAAAATGGGTTTGAGGAGGCGTCGTGATGTGCACGACATCCGGTTTAGCTTCTTCGAGAAGTTCCTTCAGATTGCTGAACGCCCGCTTTATAGGAAATCTCTTCGTTAGCTGCTCGGCCATCAGTGGTTCTCGATCACACACGCCGACGATCTCACACCCCTCAATTCTGCCTAATTGAGACGCATGCGAATCTGCGATCTTTCCGCAGCCGACGATGGCAACCTTAAGCAATCGTTCTCCTGTCCCGGCAGCACTCAAAATAAAGCCTTAAACCTTCCTCGGTTGGAACCCGGGGCGTCCAGTCAAGGTACTTCTTCAGCTTTTGATTGGAATACTTCGTGCTCTTCCAATACGCGTGCCACCTTCTGCGATTGAATACGGGAGGCAACTGCTCGTGCGACCAGCTTGAATATTTCTCCCACAAGTAGCAGAGCAGGTAGCTGAACGCGTGAGGAACGTACAAAGATGAAAATGCACCGACATTCTTTTTGTATAGCCGCAGGAACTTGCGGCTGGTCGGGAGGTCGTCATCCACGACATTAAAGATCTGGCCGTCAGCTCCGCTTTGCAGGCCAGCGAGAATGATGGCATCGGCGCAATTATCGACATACGTCAGGGGAATTGTGTTTGAGCCTCCCATGTGCAGAAAAATCCCAAAAGTTCCGATCCCCACACGACCTGTGATTCCCTCGTTCCCCGGTCCGTACACCTGGCCAGGCCTGACAATCACATACGGCACGCCGCGATGCTTACCGTACTCGATCACAATCTGTTCCTGCTCCACCTTCGCAAAGCAATAAGCCTCTCCTCGCAGTGCTGGTGATTGTTCAACCGGGCACGACTCATCAAGTAATGTGCCGTGGCTCTTCTGCCGATTGGAGTAAACGGCAAAGGAACTGACGTTGACAAAGCGTTTCAAAACACCATCGTTTGTCGCTGCATCAAGCAGATTTCGCGTCGTGACGACTGAATTCATGAATGCATCGGGGAAAGACTTCTCACCACGGCCTGCCGCGAGATGGAATATGACCCTTACGTTCTTTGTCGCGGCCACGCAGTCTTCTGGCGAAAGAAGATTCCCAGTCATGATCTCGATCCTAGCGCCAATACTCTCGATTCTGGCTAGCGCTCCCAACCGGCTGCTGCCTTTTGATGGTCTCGCGAAGCAGCGGACATTCTGAAAACCACGCTCCAAGAGACCATTTACCACTCTCGAACCGATAAAGCCGTTTGCCCCAGTTACAAGCACAGGCTCACTCTTGTCGACAATAAACTCAGATTGTGTCAACTTATCGTCCTGCACGCATTCCACAATTGTGGATCCGTCGTTTGTTCTGGTGGGTCTGATGGATGCATCCATTTGGCTGGTCCAATTGCGATCAAACTTAGTTCTACAGTGACGGCGCGCGCAACAAACCAAACCGGCGCATAAAGATCCTGGTCAATCGTTTCATCTGGTCGTCGCGACGCAGGAGCATTAGTTCCCTCGGTATCGTTCTCTTGACACCTCGAATCAGGTTCCATGAGTAGGACCCCAGGAGAAGTAAACCACCGATAATGTATGGCTTTCGGCCCATTTGGTACACACTTCGCATCAATTCCCACAAAGGGTGATTTCCCAAGAGATAATCCTTCCTGCCGGTTCGCACTCTCTCTCTCAGTCCGCCGTGAAGTGCACCTCCCTGGATTCGGTGGTGCTCAAATGCTTTTTCGGTAAACGTTTGAGTCTCCCATCCTTTTGCCCGTGCGCTGAGAACCGCGATCAAGTCAATTCCGCCAGACTCTATCGCCGCGTAGCCGCCGATTTGCTCGAAGCATTCGCGGCGAAACATTTGGCACATCCCGGAAACATGTTCGGCACCAACGAACTCGTAATTGTAACTCATGCCTTTTTCACGAAATGCAGTACCGGCGCAACCAAGCTTGGGCTTCCGGGCAAACTGGTCCATCAAGAATGAGAAATATTCGGAGTCGAAGGATACATCCGCATCCAAATTACCGATCACGTCATATTGCAAGCCGGCCAATTGTGCACGCCCGACATTAACCGCATTTGCTTTCCCGGCAAAATGACGCTGTCTACGCTCTGGCATTCGGAGCAATTGAATCCACGGATGAGCCTCCGAGTAACTCATCACAATTTCGTCCGTCTGATCGGTGGAGCCATCGCTCACGATAACCCACTTAAGAGGACGCAACGTTTGCGCCACCACTGACCGGATCGTGAGGTCAATGAACTCCGCTTCGTTACGCGCGGGCGTGATGAGAACATAGTTCAGGGGATTCGACATTCTGATTTCGAGGAGGGCGCGAGCAAATCGCGAACTTCAGATTGATGATTTTAATTGCGGGGAATAGGAGAAGAGAAGAAGGATGGCGCTTTGTCGACACTCTTAGGCAGTGCTTTTCCCTTGCAAAACAACACCCTCTTCGACAGGAACCGAAGCCTGATTGGCAGTGGCTGAAAATGCAAGAGTCTCCTTGACGACTCGCATTTGCTGAGCCTGTGTGAGTTGCGGAAACATTGGAAGAGAAACAATCTCGGTCGAGACACGTTCGGTTACGGGGAAGTCGCCGGGGCTATAGTTCAGCGAAACGTACGCCTTTTGGAGGTGCAATGGAATTGGATAGTGAATTCCAGTACCAATGCCAGCGTCCTTCAGGTGATTCATTAGGCCTTCTCGATCGCTCACGCGAATGACGTAGAGATGGTAGACGGCGCGGGACGACGACGACTCATAAGGAATAGTGAGCGATTGGTCCTCGGCCAGAAACCGGTTGTAGGTTGTTGCCCTCTCGCGCCGTTTTTCATTCCATGACGCAAGGTGAGGTAACTTTGCGCGAAGAATTCCACATTGAATCGCATCGAGGCGGCCGTTGTAGCCTTCGACATCATGGAAGTATTTCTTGACTTGCCCGTGATCACGCAGCATTTTGATCGTGGCGGCCACACCAGAGTCGTTGGTCGTGGCAGCTCCGCCTTCCCCGCATGCCCCTAGGTTTTTGCCGGGATAAAAACTGAACGCAGCCGCTCGACCCATCGAGCCTGCCTTCATCCAGCGGTTGGCGCGCTTCGAGAAGTACTCGGCACCGTGTGCCTGACAGGCATCTTCAATCACGGTGAGGCCATGCTTCTCGGCCAGGCTGAGAATGGCGTCCATATCGGCCATCTGACCATAGAGATGGACCGGAATGACTGCCGTAACCGGCCTGCCGCTGCGCAAACTAATGAGTTTGCCTGCATGGTTGCGAACGCACTGTTTATCCAGATATCGCTCGAGCATCTGAGGCGACATGTTGTATGTCCGCTCATCGATGTCGACAAACTCGGGAATTGCACGCGCCTGGGAGATGGCCTCCGTTGTGGCGATAAAGGTGTTAGGCACTGTCACTACGACATCGCCCGCTTCTATTCCGCACGCCATGATGGCGAAGCGCAACGCGTCCGTTCCGCTGTTGACGGCGATCGCGTGGCAGGTGCCGGAGAAACCGGCGAAATCCTGCTCAAATTTCTCGACAACAGAGCCGCCAACAAAGCCGGCAGTTCGAAGGCTCCGGCGGAATACCCTGACCAGTTCCTCTTCGAGCTCTAAATGAGGTGCAATCAGATCGAGAAAAGGAACATGACCGTTTGAGCTGGACTCTACCCGTTGCTCAATGAAGCGCAGAATCTTTGCGGGATTGCCTGCAACGACCGCGTAAGGTGGTACGTCCTTGGTCACCACGCTGCCGGCTCCGACGATCGCCTTCTCACCGATTTTGACATTGGAAAGGATGGTCGCATTGGAGCCGATGGAGGCGCCTTCACCAACAAATGTCGGCTCGACTTTCCAGTCAGCCTCGGTCTGGGGCTCTCCCGACGGACTTGTGGCTCTCGGGTAGGTGTCATTGATGAACATGACGCCGTGACCGATGAACACGTTGTCTTCAATGACAACGCCTTCACAGATAAATGAGTGACTTGAGATCTTGCACCGCTTGCCGATGGATGCATTCTTTTGCACTTCGACAAAGGCGCCTATTCTTGTTTCGTCTCCGATCTCGCACCCGTAGAGATTGATAAACTTGGACAAGCGGACATTCTCGCCTAGCTTGACGTTTTCTGAGATTGAGTTCAAAGGATTCATAGACGAACAAACGCTCCTTTTCTGTTCAGCGATTCACTGGCGGCTTCCAACATGCGCACCACTCGAAGGCCGGCGCATCCGTTGTTGAACGGCT
>Ga0335073_10002450_pt1 | contig 25374 bp, 16 predicted proteins | sample Lox_Sample_22_FD_207093 | JGI IMG/M metagenome (GOLD analysis project Ga0335073, IMG submission 207093) | Soil microbial communities from Loxahatchee National Wildlife Refuge, Florida, United States - Lox_Sample_2.2 | ecosystem: Environmental > Terrestrial > Soil > Wetlands | place: USA... | reverse complement strand
CTCAGAAAAGAACCTGCGGAGCGTCAGTGGGTTATCTGGCGATAGGCATTTTCAGCAGTTTCTCGATGAAGAGCCATCCTGGATTCCGAAGCTTCAGCAGTGGGTACGAAGTGCGCAGAGAAAAGCCAAGCGGCGCCTTTTGAAGTCCCAGCAAATGACGGCAGCCCGCTCCAGATTTCGGAAAGAGGTGGATCCTTTCGCCAGGTTCAGTTGAAAAGGAGGTTGCGCATAGGTCTTAACCCCGCGGCCGAATGTGCTGCTACTGCACTTCGGCGGCGGGGACGTTGAAGCCGTCGACTGCTAGGACGGGTTGGGCGTTGCCCAGGTCGGATTTGCGGAGCCGCACGGTGACGTCGCGTTTTTCGCCGGGCAGCAGGCTCAGGTAGTTGTCGTCCCAGAAGACGGGCAGGACTTCGTCGCCGCCCTTGCCTTTCAGTAGGCGCAGGCGGACCAGAAACGCGAGGCTGGTGCCGGGATTCTCCACATGCACCGTCGCGGCAAAATCGTTAGAGGAATTGGAGGCGCTCGCGTTGCCACCGGAAGTTGCGCTTGCAGAATCGGAGCTCGAAGCTCCAACTTGCAGCGAGGCATTCACCGTGGCCTTCGGCAAATTCTGCAGCGCGGTGAAATCGGCAAAGTCCGTGTTCGGCGTGTAGTACCACTCGGACTTCGCGAAATCCGGAACGTCCGGATACGAGGAGAGCCAGTAAAAATTCCGGCTGATCAGCTGGCCGGAAGAATCGAATAACTGGAGGCTCAGAAAATACGTGGGCGTAATTCCCGCCGGCTCGGAAACGGTGAACGCTTTGGTGACGCCGTCGGCATCCACTTTGGAAACCGCTTCGCGCGAAAAGCGCTCTTTCATGTCCGTGTCGTACACCTTGGCCACGACTTTCAAATCGCTGAGCGGCTCCTGCTTGCCGTTCACGATGGCCACGGTACGGTCGTCGTAGGAAAACTGCACGTGCACCAGCTCGAGCGCTTTTTTCGAGCCGAAGTAGCCGCCGGCGGGGCGCAGGTCGTAGCTGTAGAGATGCCAGATCAAGCCCGGCCACGCGTTGTTCAGCATCCACTGAATCACGCCGGTGGCGCGGTACTTGTTGCGGCCGTAGCCCTCGTACATCGCGCGCTGGCCTTCGTAAGTGATGGCTTGCGATTTCCAGGCGAGGTCGTTCACGTCTTTGATCGGGCCGTAGCGCTTTTCGATGGCGTGCGCGAACACTTTGATGTTTTTAAATTCGCCGCCGCCCGCATGAAAGTCCCAGAATTCGTTGTCTTTGCCGAACCGGTCAACAATGGGCCAAAGCTTGTCCGGCGGAAACATCGTTTTCAATTCTTCGACGGGAGGAACCGCGGGACCGGGACTGATTTCGGTAGCGAAGCCGTACGCGCCGCCGTGCTTGGTGTCGAGCTCCCAGTAGTTCGGCGACACGTATTCATACGGGCCGGCCATTTTCACGCCGCTTTCGCCGGTGGGCTCGGTTTTCTTTTCGGTGGCGGAGGAAATCACCGGCTTCGGAAAGTTGAGTTCTTTTTCTACCTGGAGATAAGCGCTTTCGCGATCGGGCGGAGGAGGATTGTCGCTGCCATTGAGCCAGACCAGCATGCTGGGATGCGCGCGCAGGCGAAGAATCTGATCGCGCAACGAATCCACGGAGACGCGCTTGTTTTCTTCGCCCCATTTGCCCCACTTTTCCCAGGCGTCGCAGCAGCACCAGCCGGCCATGACGAGAATGCCGTCGCGGTCGGCGCGCTCGAAGAAGGATTCGTCTTCGAGTTTGCCTTCGAGGCGAATCGTGTTCAGGCCCATCTCCTCCACGTAGCGAAATTCCGCTTCGCGCCGCGATTGATTGATGCGCAGCATCATGTCCGGCGCCCAGCCGCCGCCGCGCACGAGCACGTTTTTACCGTTTACTTTGAACAGGCGGTAGCCTTCGGGCGTGAGTTCGGAATCGGTCTGCACGATGCCGAACTCGATGGCCTGCTTGTCGGACGCGGCGCCGCTATCGGGAACGAATTCCAGCTGGAGCGTATGGAGAAAGGGCGCGCCCATCTGGTAGGGCCACCAAAGCTGGGGATTTTGCACATTGAGCGCTGCGGTTTGCTCGGGAGTGAAGGCAACGGATTTGTGCTCGCCGGCATTCAGCTGCACTTTCTGCGAGAACTCGATGGGCACGGTCATGCTGGCGCCAGCCGTCGCATTTCGACTAAACCGCGAGATTTTTCCGCGGAGCGTCCCGGTGACATTCGATTGCGAAGCGTTTTGCAGTTCGGTGCGGACGGTGAGATGCGCAACGCTGGTGGACGGAAGATCGAACTTGGTTTCGACAAACGGGTGGCGGATGGCAACGGGACCGCTGGCGGAAAGCACAACCTCCTGCCACAGGCCCATGTCTTTGTCGGGAGGAGTGGGATTCCAATCCACCCAAGTGATGCCGAGTTCGTTGGCGTGGGGAGCGGAAACGGAAACCGCGACGGCGTTTTTCGCGCCAGGTTTTACAAAAGACGTGACGTCAAATTCGTAGCGGCGAAACGCGCCGACGACTTTGTCCGAGCCGGCAAGTTTTTTGCCGTTGACCCAAATGTCGGCGCGGTAGTTGATGCCGCGGAAGGCGAGCCAAACGGTTTTGCCTTTGTAGTCGGCGGGAACGGTGAAGTCGGCGCGGTACCACCAGGGCACGTTGTAAGGACTGTCGCTGGGCATTTCCTGGTTGGCGAATTCGGAACCGATTTTGTACTCGACGCCGGGAACGTTGCGGAGATTCATGCCGAAGTAAGGGTTTTTGTAGACGCCGTTTTCGACGAGGACGGCAAAGACGGTGTTGGGCGCAGAGGTTTTGTACCAGGAAGATGCATCGAATCCGGGCGCGGAGATGGCTTCGCCGCCGACGTTGACTTTGGCGGAGGATTGCACGGCCCAACCATGGCGAAGAGTGATGTCGCCGTCAGCGCGAGCGGCGGGCGCCAGAAACGCAGCTGCAAACAAAACCAGCACGATGGCAGAAATCATTTCGGACCGCTGAAATTTCATGAGGCGCGAACAATTCATTGGCAAACTCCCAGGCCTACGCAGCAAGGTGCGTGGCGTTTAAACCGATTCAATAGGGCAGATTCGCAAGACGCGAAGCGGAGCATGGACGCGGGTAGTGTAGCCCCAGCTTGAGAAAATAAACAAGGGGAGTGTGTCGTAACGGGAGATCAGTTTCGCGGACGGAATGCGGCGATTCGCACCCGGCGCAAAGATCGAGGCGGGGCATACACCGGACACGATGTAGCGTGCCCCTACATGGAGGAGCCAGGGCTGGCGATAAACGCGAAAGCGGAAGAGATGACAGGTGAAAGAAAAAGGCGCGAGCGAGAAGCTCGCGCCTTTTCGCGGCCCGGTCGTTGAAAATCAACGAATGGCCGGCAGGTAGACTTCCGACGGGGAGAGGAAACCGACGTTGTTCAGTTCGGAAGCGACTTTGACGGACTGGTATTTGCCCTTGGCGCCGCCGTTGCCGACGAAAGCCAGCAAATACTGGTTGTTGAGATGCTGTTGAATGGAGTTGAAGTAGGGGGTCAAGTCCACCGGCATAGAGAGGCTCAGGAAATAATTCTGGCCGCCAGTTTGCTGCGCGATACGGTCCAGGTTGTTCTCCCAGTCAAACGCACGGAAGCTATTGCGGCGGCCGCGGCCAGCATCGGGCACGTAGATGGACCATATATTGATGTTCTTTTTCTGGGCCTGGGAAATGGTCGGATCGAGATCGGGATCCTGTGGCGGGAAGCCGCCGCGGAAATAATCGATCCCGGAAGAAAGCAGCAAGATAGAGCTGCGCTGATTTTTCGCCTGGTCGGGCCAGCGCTTCATCCAGTTCTGGAGCGCAAGGTAGGGGCTGTTGGCGACCGTCAGCGTGCCGAGGGGAAGGCGCAGAGACTTGGCCGCTAGGGCGTGATCGGTGGTGAAGTCCTGAGCCAGCAAAGCTTCGCCGTTGCGGGCGTAAGCGACGGCAACATAGGTGGAGGCCGGTTGGGCCATGAGGAAACGGCGGAGATCGGGCCACTGCGCGGCGATGTCGCTGCGCAGCGAATCATCGATCAGGACGGCAAGATATAAAGTTTCGCCGCGAGCGAAATCGGCGACTTGTACGCGCTCTTTGCCCTGGTAAAGGTCCACGTCATTCTTGGTGAGGACGGGAGGCTGCGCGTCCTTTTTGGCGGTCGCGGTAACGGTCATAACGACTGCTGGAGGATCGCCGACTGCGGGCGTATCTTTCGCGCTATGCGAAGCTGCCAAGGTGGCGAGCGGCGCGAGAGTAGCCGCCGCGAAAAGCGCGGCGAGCAGAAGCGACCCCTTTCGATAAATGTAGTTGTTCATAACTCACTCCACTTTCTCATCCCATGTACTTAGATGCGGGAAAGGGCTTTCGCGAATACATGCAAAGAACAGCGGGGGGCCGTTTCTTGTGCTGCCAATGCTGATTTACAAGTTTCGTCGTAGAATGCCCGCGACGCGCGGGGGCCACGGCAGTGAAAAATTACGTAGGGGCCATCGATCAGGGCACAACTTCCACCCGGTTTATGGTGTTTGATAAAGCAGGGCGAGTGGTGTGTTCGGCGCAGAAAGAGCACGAACAGATTTTTCCGCGCGCGGGGTGGGTGGAGCACGATGCGCTGGAGATTGTGCGGCGCACGGAAGAAGTGGTCGCAGAGGCGCTCGAAAAGCGCGGGCTGCGGGCCGCAGATTTGGCGGCGATCGGTATTACCAATCAACGAGAAACAACCGTGGTGTGGAACCGGCAGACGGGCGAGCCGGTGATGAATGCAATCGTGTGGCAAGACACGCGAGTTGCGGAGGATGTGGCGCGGTTTGCGGCGCAGGGCGGGCAGGACCGGTTTCGAGCGCAGACAGGATTGCCGCTGAGCACGTATTTCAGCGCGCTGAAATTGCGGTGGATCTTGGAGCACGTGGCAGGAGCGCGGGAGAAGGCAGAAAGTGGAGAGCTGCTGTTTGGAACGATCGACGCGTTTTTGGTTTGGAATTTGACGGGTGGGCCACGGGGCGGAGTGCACGTGACGGACGTGACCAACGCGTGCCGGACACAGCTTTTTAATTTGCAGACATTGCAGTGGGACGCGGAACTGCTCGCGGCATTTGAGATTCCGCGGGCGATGCTGCCGGAGGTGCGGTCGAGCAGCGAAGTATATGGCGAGGCGAGGCTGGCGGCGATTGAGGGCGTCGCGGTGGGGGGGATCTTAGGGGATCAGCAAGCGGCGCTGGTGGGGCAAGCGTGCTTCGGCGCGGGCGAGGTGAAGAACACGTATGGGACGGGCTGTTTTTTGCTGATGAATACCGGCGAGCGAGCGGTGGCTTCGAAGAGCGGATTGCTGACGACGGTGGCGTATAAGTTCAGCAAGGCGGCAGCGTGTTATGCACTGGAAGGCAGCGTGGCGATTGCGGGAGCGCTGGTGCAGTGGCTGCGGGACAACCTGGGAATGATCGCGAAGAGCACGGAGATCGAAGCGCTGGCGCGCAGTGTGAAGGATAACGGCGGAGTGTATTTTGTGCCGGCGTTTTCGGGGCTGTACGCGCCGTATTGGAAGGAAAGCGCGCGGGGAGTGATTGCGGGGTTGACGCGGTATGCGAACAAAGGGCATCTGGCGCGGGCGGTACTGGAAGCGACGGCGTGGCAGACGCGCGAAGTAGTGGAAGCGATGGAGAAGGATTCGGGGATTGCGCTGAAATCGCTGCGTGTGGACGGGGGAATGGTGGTGAACGAGTTGCTGATGCAGTTTCAGGCGGACATTTTGAATCGCGAGGTGGTGCGGCCGGTGATTCAAGAGACGACGGCGCTGGGAGCGGCGTATGCGGCGGGGTTGGCGGTGGGTTTTTTTTCGGGGCAAGACGAGTTGAAGGCGAATTGGGCAGCGGAGCAGAAGTGGGAGCCGCATCTGGAAGCGGCGGAGCGGGAGAAGATGTACCGGGCGTGGAAGAAGGCGGTAACGCGGTCGTTTGATTGGGTGGATGCGTAGGAAATGCGGCACGCAGCGGGTCCGGAACGATAGATGAACGGGTTGGGCGAGGAGACGGCGGAATGAGTTCACCGTTTTTGGGGGAGTTTTTGGGGACGATGATTCTGATTTTGCTGGGCGACGGCGTGGTGGCCGGAGTGGTGCTGAACAAATCAAAGGCGCAGAGCAGCGGGTGGATGGTGATTACGACGGGGTGGGCGCTGGCGGTAATGTGCGGCGTGTTTGTAGCGATCGCGTGCGGGAGCAGCGATGCGCATTTGAATCCGGCAGTGACGCTGGGATTCGCGGTGCGGGATGGAAGTTTCGGGAAAGTTGGCCCGTATTTTAGCGCGCAGTTGCTGGGAGCGTTCGCGGGGGCGGTGCTGGTGTGGCTGCATTATGTGCAGCACTGGAAGGAGACGCCGGACGCGTGGCACAAGCTGGCGTGTTTTTGCACGGTGCCGGCGATTCGCGGGTTAGTAGCGAATTTGTTCAGCGAAATTGTAGGGGCGTTTGTGCTGGTGTTTGTGGCGGGGGCAATCTTTTCGAAGAAAGTGGCGGGAGCAGGGCTGGCTTCCGGGTTGGGACCGTACTTGGTGGGGAGCCTGGTCTGGGGCATTGGGCTTTCGCTCGGTGGAACGACGGGGTATGCGATTAATCCGGCGCGCGATTTGGGGCCGCGCGTGGCACATGCGGTACTGCCGATAGCGGGGAAAAGCACATCGGACTGGAGCTATGCGCCGATTCCGGTGATTGGGCCGTTGTTGGGAGGCGCGCTGGCAGGATTTTTGTTGCGGGTGCTGGCGGTTTCGTAAGAACGCCGAATTTCGCACCTGGTCCGAATCGGGCGGAAAACCCGCCCTCCGAAGAGATCCGCTACAACAAGGCGGGAGTCGCCCGAGCGGCGTACCGTTCGTAAGTACAAGTAACCGATTCCGCATGGAGAGGCAGGCGCTTAGGTGCGCTGCGGCGTGGCTGCGCTACTCTGCGATGGAATGGGTACAGTGACTATCGCGCCTCCTGAGGAAAGCGCCACCGGAGCGGGGTCCGGAGCGCCTGGTTCGCACGCGCAGAATCCGTGGATTTACCGGCCGTGGATTGACCTGACGGTGGGCTGCGGAGCGTGGTCTGCGCCGCTGCTGCTGGCGGGATTTTATTTTGCGAATTCGTACGGCCACGCGTGGAGCGTGGCGTTTTATTTTCTGGCGCTACTTTCGAATTACCCGCATTTCATGGCTACGGTGTACCGCGCGTATCACAAGCGCGACGAGTTCGAAAAATATCGGGTCTATACGATTCATGTGGCGCTGCTGCTGGCGCTGACGGGTGTGGCGGCGCATCTGTGGAATGCGGTGCTGCCGTGGATTTTCACTTTATATGTCTGCTGGAGCCCGTGGCACTACACGGGACAAAATTTCGGCTTGTTGATGATGTTTGCACGGCGAGCGGGAGTGTCGCCGACGGAGAGAGAGCGAGCGGCGCTGCGCGTGTCGTTCGTGGCTTCGTACATTCTATTGATGCTGAGTTTCCACACAGGGCCTTCGGGAGATCCGATGATCTTGTCGCTGGGACTGCCGGCGAAGTTGACGCTGCCGGCGCGAGCGTCTCTGGCGGTGTTCTTTTTGGCGGTGAGCGGGTGGGCGGTGACATCGCTGGCGCGGCGGAGCAATTTGCGCCGGGTACTCCCGGTGGCGATGCTGACGGTGACACAATTTTTGTGGTTCCTGCTGCCGGCGATCATCGAGTTGGCGAGCGGGCGGGAGATTCCGCAGACGCGCTACAGCAGCGGGATTCTGGCGGTACTGCATTCAACGCAGTATTTGTGGATCACGAGTTATTACCAGAAAAAAGAGGCGCGAGCGGCCGGCGATTCGAATTGGTCGTTCGGCGGGTACCTGGTGACGTTGATCGCGGGAGGGATTGCGCTGTTTATTCCGGGGCCGTGGATCGTGAGCCGCGCGTTTCATACGGATTTTGCGGCGAGCTTCTTGACGTTCACGGCGCTGGTGAACATTCATCATTTCATTCTCGATGGAAAGATCTGGAAGCTGCGGGATAAGCGGGTGGCCGCGCTGCTGGTTGAACCGCAAGAGAGCGGGGCGGCGCAACCTGCGAAATTGAGGCAGAGCGGGGCGTGGCTGACTGGCAACGCATCAGGGGCGCGAGTGCTGCGAATCGGTGCAGTGGTGTTGCTGTTTGGCTGGGCCGCAATGGATCAAATCCATTTTTGGTGGTCGAATGAGACGACGAATCTGGCGGCACTGCAGCGGGCGGCGACGCTGAACCCGGACGATAGTTCGTTGCTGTTGCGATTGGGGAACGCGCGCGAAGCGGCGGGCCAGAAAGAAGCCGCGCTGGCGGCGATGCAGAATGCGGCGCGGCTGAATCCGGCGGGTTTGGCGGTGCAAGAATCGTACGGGCGGCTATTGATCGAAGCGGGGCGCGACGGGGACGCGTATGCGCAGTATCAAAAGATGGTAACGCGCTGGCCGAAGAACGTGAATGCGCTAGTCGATTACGGAATGCTGGCGCACCGGCTGGGACATGACGAGGAGGCCGTGGACAGTTGGCAGCGCGCAGTGGACGCGGACCCAAGCCAAGCGAATGCGCAACTTTATTTGGCGCAGAGCCTAGATCAGGAAGAGCAACCGCAAGCGGCGGCGCGGCACTATCGAGCGTATCTGGAAATCGTTGCGGCGCGGCATGAAAAGGGCGCCGCGAGCCCGCCACAGATTCTGGCGGCGTTGATCAAAGTGGCGGATGCGGATGGAGCGGCGGGCCAGTCCGCCGAGGCCGCGAAGGGCTACGGCGCAGCCATCGGGTTCGCGCAGAAGTCCGGGGAAAACACGCTGAAGAGTCTGGCGGCGGCGCACCTGGCGGACTTGCAGGAAAAGCAGGGCAATGCGCAAGGCGCGGCGGAGTCCTATCAACTGGCACTGCGAACGGATGCGAATGTAAAAGATGCGCGCAGCGTGGCGTCCGACTGGTTCAACTACGCGCAGTTCTTGAAGAGAGAGAAACAGCCCGAGCGGTATGTGCTGGCATGTCTGTTGAAAGCGGAGAAGATGTTGCAGGGGACCTCGGGAGAAGATGCCAGTGCGGTGAGAGATGCGGTGAAAACGGCGCAGCAGGAGATGGGGCGAGAAGCGGCAGCGGTGCAGAGGGAGTTCGAGGCGACGGCGGCAGAAGCGTTGCGGCTGCAGGTCGCGACAGTTTCGGCGAAGAGATAGAAGCCGGGCGGGGCGGCGAGCCCGCGAGCGGGCGGGGCGGCAGCGCAAACGCAAAGGCAAAACACGGGACGATTCCATTCAAAAAATGGCGCCTGAAGGAGACTCAGGAACCTTGACGTGTGTCTCTATCATGTTAGAGTTACTCTTGGAATTTGGGTGAGAGGCTAGATTTTCCAGGTAGCTGGTACCGTCGAGGAGACATTTCAACATGGCAGGAACGAAGGCCGTCCGGTTCGCTTTGCCGGTTCGCAGGAGTCCGGCAAGTCGGGGCCGCGCGGGAGCGCCGGTGCGCAGAGCCGTAGTCCAGAACGCGGGGGTAGTGGCGGAGACGCCCGGGCTTCGCGAGCGGAAGAAAGCGCGGCTGCGGCAACAGATTATTGATACGTCGATCCGGCTGTTTCGCAAACGCGGGTACGAGAACACCCGCGTGGAAGACATAGTGCAAATTCTGGAGATTAGCCAGCCGACGTTTTTCCGGTATTTCCCAAGCAAGGATGCCGTGCTGCGAGAAGTGGGGCGGCGCGGATTCAGTTGCATCAAGGAACATTTGCAGACAGAGCTTTCGAGCGACGCAAGCACGGAAGAACGACTGAAACATATGTACGGCGCGATGGCGCGCGAGGTGCAATCGGATCGGCCACTGTGGCGGGCAGTGGTGTTATCGGGCGCGATGGATCCGGTGCGTTCGCCGGAGATGCGGCGACCGGAAGAGGTTACGGTAAGTTTGCTGGGCGAGATACTGGCGGAAGGGCAAAGGCGCAGGGAAATCGCGAAACGATTTCCCGTGACCTACCTGGCGGAGTATATGGAAGGGCTGTATACGACGGTGGTGCGGCGGTGGGCGGCGAGCTTCTCGGCCCCTCACGACCTGGTCGAAAGAGTGCGGAGTGCGGTGGAATTTTTCCTGGCGGGCGCACGGCCGTAAAGCGCTGAACTCGAGAAGGCTGGCGTTTTTCCGTCAGGAGACGCTTCGTCCGTAACGCATTGGGCGTTACGCCGCACGGTCTTTTGTCATTTTTGGGACCCGATCTGAACACATTTCCCCGCTATTGAATCCAGCATCTCTCCTCACGCTTTCCGGTTGCAAAGTTCCCTTCCCGGGTAAGGTTCACTCCGGAGGAAGACAACGCGCCTGAATCGCGTCCCGCGGCAGAGTAAAATTTCGAGTTGACGTTAGTTCCTAAAATGTGATACCGACTATCACAATCTTGAATATGCAGTGCCTCGGGGGAAGATGGGCTCGAAGGGGTTCAGCACGCTTTCCAATTCTTGCTCGTCTTTTTGAAGGTCTCCCAAGGAATGCCTGCGCGACGGATGGTCGGGACCGTTGCTGAGGGCGGGTATGTGAGTAGGGCGAAAGCCAGTCCATCTGGTGTGTGGATGCGACCGGGGCCCTGAGAGGCAGGAGGAGACATGAAGGCCACCATAGTTCCCGCGGTGTTGTTGCTCGCGTTCTTTTCTGTTCTCGTAGGCCGGGAAACCAAAGCGCAAGGCGTGGGAACCTCAGCCGACTTGACGGGTACAGTCAGCGATCCTTCTGGAGGAAATGTCCCGAGCGCGAAAATTACGGTAACGGACACGGCGAAAGGCGTGCAGCGGACGGCGATGACCGATGAGCACGGTTCTTACCGTCTCTCGGGGCTGCCGCCCGCAAATTACAAAGTGAGCGTAGAGCATGCCGGCTTTCAAACGGAAGACATGAATGGGGTGGAGCTGACGGTGGGCCAGACGATGGTTCTCGATTTCCATTTGAAGCTGGCCGGAACCGAGACGCACGTGGAGGTAACTTCGGAACTGCCCGTAGTGGAGACGGAACGCGGAAGCCAGGCCGATACGCTGACGGAGAATTACATCGAAGGGCTGCCCATTGACCGGCGCGATTATCTGACGTTTACGCTGCTGGCGCCGGGCGTAAGCAATTCCAATACCATCGCGGACAATGCGGATTTTCGGGTGAAGCAGACGCCGCAAAGCGGGTTGTCGTTTTATGGGAGTAACGGGCGGGGCAATAGCGTGACGGTAGACGGTGGGGAAGCCAATGACGACGCCGGGGGCGTGCGGCTGACGATGAGCCAGGACGCGGTGCAAGAATTCCAGATCAATCGCAGCAATTACAGCGCGGAATACGGAGGAGCGAGCGGCGCGACGATCAACATCGTTTCGAAATCGGGCACGAACGAGGTGCACGGCAGCGTGTTTGGGTTTTTCCGGAATGACGCGATGGATGCGCGCGACCGCTTCGCGTTCAGCCAGGCGCTGGAGCCGGGCGATCCGTTTTCGCTGACGGCGAATGGCGATCCGATCAAGAATTCGCTGACGCGCGAGCAGTTCGGCGGCAGCGTGGGATTTCCGGTCAAGAAGGACAAGTCGTTTTTGTTTTTGGCGTACGAAGGGTTGGTCTCCAATGCGCAGGACTCGGTGCCGCTGCTAACCAGCAGCAGCATTTTTGCGCCGACGACAACCCAGCAGTCGATCATCGCAGGTTTGAACAGCGAGGGGACAACCCCGGTGCCATGCATCACAACGAACCCAGCAAATCCGTTGAGTAACCCGCTGGTGTTGCCGGCGAATGAGTGCGCCTTTGCGCTGAACAGCATCCTGACGGTAAATCCGAATCCGGGGCCGAATCCCTTTGTGGGCCAGGCGCAAGCGGCGCTCGATCCGTACATCGTGAACCAGTTCGAAGCGAACGGCGGGCTATTTCCTTTCCCCACCCGCGAACATCAATTTTCAGGACGATTCGATCATCGCTTCGGCGACAGCGACCAGGCGTTCTTCCGCTACAGCTTCGTGCACCTCACGGAAAAGAGCCCGGATGTGCAGGCGCTGACGGCCTTGTCGCGCGGCACGTCGGAACTAGCTTGGGACAGCACCGCACAAGCTTCCTGGTTCCATCAATTCAGCTCGAATACCCAGAACGAAGTACGCGTGCAATGGAATTGGTACAAGTTCAACGTCGACACGAACGATCCGGGCGGACCCGGACTCGACGTGGAAGGCTACGGCTTCTTCGGACGCAGTATTTTTCTGCCCAGCCACACGATTGCGCGCCGCTACGAGTTTGCCGATAACGTTTCGGTGGTGCGGGGCAACCACACGATGAAGATGGGGTTCGAGGAACTGATCCGGGGCAATGACACGACGTCCCAGACGTTTTTTCCGGGGCGTTTTGAGTTTCTGGAACTTCCAGGCGCGCTGGTGAGTTTGTGTCTCGAAGCGCCGGCAGCGTGCGGCCTGCCAACGACGCAGGCGGCAAGCAGCATCAGCACGTTGCAATCGTGGAGCCTGGGTTTGCCGGCGTTTTACGAGCAAGGCTTCGGCGACCCGAAATACGTGAGCACACGGCCGTTTACCGGAGTGTTCTGGCAAGACAGCTGGAGAGTGAATTCGAAGTTTACGTTGAACTACGGCCTGCGCTACGAACTGGACAATCAATACGGGCCGCTGAACACTCCAAAAAAGAATTTCGGACCGCGCGTTTCGCTGGCGTGGGATCCGTTCAACGATCACAAAACAGTCGTACGCGCCGGCTACGGACTTTTCTATTCGCAGATTTACGCGCAGATTCCGAACGTGGTTTCGGTGCTGGGCAACGTCAACGGCACGCGGAAAATCGCCAACACGCTGGTCTCCATTCTGGGCGATCCGCTCAATCCCGCGGTCACGGCGCCGGCCATATTTCAGACGTTGTTCTTCGAAGGCTTGACGAGCAATCCGACGCAGAACAGCATCATCGGTTGCGGAACACCGCCCGCCGGGCAGTTTGCCTGCATCACTCCGGCGATGCTGCAACAGTTTGGCCTAACTGTGGCAAACACCGGGCCACTGCCGCCCGGGACGGTGCTGTTCGCCGGCGAGCCGGGGTATAAGAGTCCAACGTCGCAGCAGATTTCGCTGGGCGTGGAGCGGGCGCTTCCGGGCGGCCTGTCCGTTTCCGCGAGCTACATTTACGTACATACGACGCATCTGCCGGTAGCGCTGGACAGCAATCTGTTGCCCGGCGCTCCCATCTGTCCGACGGCAGGCGTCGTTGATTGTGGACCTCCGGGCATCGGCGCAAACAATCTGCCGACCAACGGCCTGCCCTTCCAGAATTGGGGCGCGCCAGAATGCGCAGCGGATCCGGGGCTGTGCTTTGCCGACCCCACGCACGTGATTCTGCAAAACAACGTATACAGCTCGGCGGCATCGTCGCTTTATCAGGGCGGCATTCTGGAAGTGAAGAAGCGGTTCGGGAATCACGTCACGATCCTGGCGAACTATACGTACAGCCGGGCCACCGACAACGCGACCGATTTCAACAGCGACTATTCGCCGTTCGACGCGGTCTGCCTGCGCTGCGACTACTCACTTTCGGACTTCGACCAGCGCAACAAGGTGGTGCTGGCCGGTGTGCTGGAGAGTCCGTGGGAACATTCGAAGATATTCGGCGGGTTCGAGCTGGCTCCGATTTTTACCTACAACAGCGGGCACCCGTTCAATTTACTAGCCGGCGCGGACATTAACGGTGACGGCCATTTCACCAACGATCGGCCGCCGGCAGCGGGGCGCAATACCGGCATCGGCCCGGACTATACCAATCTTGACCTGCGGCTCGGGCGCACATTCAAACTGTGGGAAAAATCGAGCCTGCAATTGACGGCGGAAGCATTCAACCTGGCAAATCACACGAACTACGCCAGCGTGAACAACATCGTCGGCGCGGCATTTGCTCCGCCGTTTAACGTGCATGGCACGGCGACCCTCGGACCAAGCCAACCGCTGGGCTTCACGGCGGCGTTTCCAAACCGCGAAGTGCAGCTGGGAGTGCGGTTCACCTTTTAGGTGGGGAGCGAGGATGTTTTTCCGGTGTGGCAGCGCCGGATAACGTCGCCATTTTCGTAGGGTTCCGCGGCGCTTCCTTCCGTCGAGGTGAAGTTCGCGCCTGACTTGATCCTAGGAGGAAAAAAAATGCGACGGCATGTCAGATATCTGATCCTGTCTTTTCTGGTGCTCTTCGTTTTTTCGGGAGCAAACGTCTCGGCGCAAGGAATCAGTACACAGGCTGGCGCGCTGGCAGACGGAGCGACGTATCTAATCGAGGTTCCGACAAACTGGAATGGCACGTTGTTTCTGTACAGTCATGGCTACGTCACTCCCGGCAGTGCAAATCCAGCGCAGGACGTGGGGGATCCCGCGACGCGAGCTTTTATGCTTGGCAGCGGTTTTGCGTTAGCCGGATCATCGTATGCAACGACGGGTTGGGCAGTGCAACAGGCATTGCCGGATCAAGTCGCGGTGCTTGATCTCTTCAGGAAGTCCTTTGGCGCTCCGAAGAAGACCATCGCGTGGGGACATTCGCTCGGTGGAATGATCACTGCCGGGCTGATTCAGCGCTATCCCGAACGGTTTGACGCGGCGCTGCCGATGTGCGGCGTGCTTTCGGGTGGGGTGGCCACCTGGAATACCGCTCTCGATGGAGCGTTCGCGTTCAAGACACTGGTTGCGCCGGGTTCCGGGCTGCAAGTCGTGAACATCGCGAATCCGGTCGCCAACCTGGACCTTGCCGAAGGTCTAATCGCCGCGGCGCAAGCCACGCCGCAAGGGCGAGCGCGGCTGGCACTCTCGGCGGCTTTTTCGGATTTGCCCGGCTGGTTCACGCCGCTTTCTCCGGAACCAGCGACGACGGATTTCGCGGACCAGGAGATGAATCAATTCCTGTGGGATCAGCAGGTGGACTTTCCGTTTGTGTTCGCCTTCCGTGCGGAACTCGAGGCACGCGCGCTGGGCAATCCTTCCTGGAATACGGGAGTGGATTACCGGCGGCAGCTGGAGCGTTCGACAGACGCCGCAGAAGTGCGCGCGCTGTACGAGCAGGCCGGACTGGATCTCGACACAGATTTGCGAACTTTGAATGAGGCAGCACGCATCAGCGCCGATCCTTTCGCTACGGCCTATCTAAAGCAGAACATTATTTACAACGGAGAAATTCACATTCCGGTCCTGACGCTGCATACGACGGGAGACGGCTTGGTGGTCGTGGAAAATGAGAGCGCGTACCGCCAGGTTGTAGATGAGCGGGGCAACGGGGAGTTTCTGCGCCGCACGTTCGTCGCGCGCGCCGGGCACTGCGCCTTTACTCCGGCGGAGACCATTGCCGCGGTGCAAACTCTTCTTAGTCGGCTAGAGACGGGTAAGTGGCCGCATATCGAAGCAGCGGAGCTGAATTCGGCAGCCGCCGCGCTCGGGCCGAACTTCAATATCTTCGCGAGCGCACAAGGCGCTATCGTGGCGGTGCCGCCGGCATTCGTGGAGTTTCATCCCGCGCCGTATCTGCGGCCATTCGATGCCGACAACGACGAATGTAAATTCGGGCTCTTCTGCGGCGATCCGTTCTCGCGTTTTTTTCAGCATTGACGTTGGGGCGGAGCCTCTATACAAACATGCCGGTAAGTTAGGACTCCCGGGTGAATATTCAGCAACTTTTTGATTTGCGCGGGCGGGTAGCCATCATCACCGGCGGTTCCATCGGGCTCGGCAGGCAGATGGCCGAGGGCCTGGCGGAAGCCGGCGCTAACCTGGTCCTCTGCGCGCGCAAAAAAGAACGCTGCGAACAAGCCGCCGGGGAGTTGCAGCAGTTTGGCGTGGAAACTCTAGCGGCCGGTTGCGATGTGAAAAATCCGCAGCAAGTGCGCGAGGTGGTCGATCAGGCCATGTCGCGCTTCGGACGCATCGATATCCTGATCAACAACGCGGGGACTTCGTGGGGCGCACCCGTCGAAGAAATGAAACTCGAGCATTGGAACAAGGTGATCGAAACAAATCTGACGGGAACTTTTCTTTTTTCACAGGCGGTTGGGAAGTTCATGGCGCCACAACGTAGCGGAAAAATTATCAATATTGCTTCGGTTGCGGGAATTCAGGGCGCGCCACCCGCGTTCCAGGCCATCGGGTATCACGCCAGCAAAGGCGGGATCATTGCGTTCACCAAGGACCTCGCGTGCAAGTGGGGCGTGCACAATATTCAAGTGAATGCCATAGCACCCGGCTGGTTTCCGACTAATATGTCGCAGGTATTGATCGAGCGGAACAGGGAGGCGTTTCTGAAGAACATTCCGCTGGGCCGCTTTGGGGGCGAGTCGGATTTGAAGGGCGCAGCCGTTTTTCTGGCCTCGGCCGCGTCAGACTTTGTGACTGGACACGTTCTGGTCGTAGACGGAGGACAAACCGCCTGAAGCGGTGAAACCTGACATGAACATTCCCCTGACACCGATTCGTTTTTTGCGTTATGCGGAACAGCAGTTTCCGCAAAGGACGGGCATCGTTTGTGGCAAGGATCGCTTCACGTATGGACAGTTTGCGGAACGCGTGAGCCGACTGGCGGGAGGACTGCGAGCCGTGAGCGTGCGGCCAGGAGATCGGGTGGCGTTTCTCAGCACAAACTGCCACCGATTGTTGGAAGCGTATTACGGCGTGCTTGAAGCCGGGGCAGTGTTGTTGCCGTTGAATATCCGGCTAGCCGCACAGGAACTGGCGTTCATTCTGAACGATTCCGGCGCGCGGGTGCTCTTTTTCCAGAGACACTTCGCCGATCTGGTGGAGGCATTCCGTCCACATTTGTCCACCGTCGAGACGTATTGTGTGTTGGATGGCGAGCCAGATCGCGAGTGGATAGCGGACCAGAACTATGAAGCACTGCTCGCTTCTGCCGCTCCGGATCGTATGGATGTGACCACGGTGGACGAAAATGCGCTCGCGGAGCTGTTTTACACCAGCGGCACCAGTGCGCAACCGAAAGGCGTAATGCTGACGCACCGCAACGTCTACCTGCATGCGTTGCACGCTTGCCTGGCCTTGCATACCGACAATGATTCAGTCGAGTTGCATACCATCCCGCTGTTTCACGCCAACGGCTGGGGCGTGGCGCATTTCTTGACGCTGCTCGGTTGTCGCCACGTAATGATTCAGCGCTTCGATCCAGTGGAAGTGTTCCGGTTGATTCAGGCAGAGCGGGTGAATTACTGCAGCCTGGTGCCGGCGATGGCTACCGTGCTGGTGAATTGCCCGGAGCGGACCAAGTATGACTTGAGCAGCCTGCGGCGGATTACGCTGGGCGGGGCCGCATCGTCGCCGACGCTGGTGCGCGAAGTCGAAGAAAAACTGCATTGCACTTGCTTTTCGGGCTACGGGCTTACGGAAACTGCACCCGTTTTATCCATTTCTCCGATGAAACCAGGCATGAACTGGGAAGGCGAGCAGAAATTCTTCGGGCAAGCCATGACCGGCTATGCGATTCCCGGCGCCGACCTTCGCGTCGTGGACGGGAACGAGCGCGATGTGCCGCGCGACGGACAGGCGATTGGAGAGATTGTCGCTCGCAGCGACGGTGTCATGCAGGGCTACTGGCAACAGCCGGAATCTTCCAACCAAGCGTTGCGCGGTGGCTGGCTTCACACGGGAGATATGGCCACGTGGAATGAGGACGGCTATCTGCTCATTGTGGACCGCAAGAAGGACATCATCGTGAGCGGCGGCGAAAATATTTCTTCGCTGGAAGTAGAACGCACGATGCTCACGCATCCCGCCGTACTGGAAGTCGCGGTGATTCCGGTGCCGCACCAGCATTGGGGCGAAGTGCCGAAGGCACTGGTGGTATTGAAACCGGAAGCGCACGCCAGCGAGAAGGATTTGATCGAGCATTGCCGCACGCAGCTAGCGCACTATAAGTGTCCGCGCTCGGTGGACTTTCTCGACACACTGCCGCGGACCGGAACGGGCAAAGTGTTGAAACGCGAGCTGCGAAAACAATACTGGCATGGGTCGGACAATATTCGTCCGGAGTTCGACGCCGCGAAGGCGAAGAGTTTGGCTACCGAATCCGCAAGTGGCGCAGTCAAGTCGGAAGCCAAGTCTACGCTCGGCGGAACGCAGGGCTAGCACCCACAGGAACCAAGGAGCTCGAGCCGAATGGACCTGAATCTCACTGCTGAAGAGCTCGCCTTTCGTGACGAGTTCCGGGCTTGGCTGGAAAGCCATGTGCCGAAAGATTGGAGTGCCTGGCGCGAGAAGCCGCTAGAGGAATCGTTCTCTTATTTGCGGGCATGGCAGCGCAAGCTGTATGAAGGCGGATGGGCAGCAGTCTCCTGGCCGAAGGAGTACGGCGGCCGCAGCGCCACGTTGATGCAGCAGGCGATTTTCTGGGAGGAGATGGCGCGGGTCGAGGCGCCGCCAATGGCCAACGCGCTGGGCTTGGGACTTATCGGGCCAACGATCATCGCGCACGGTACACCGGAGCAGAAAGCGCGTTACATCCCGAAAATTCTTAGCGCGGAGGAGATTTGGTGTCAGGGCTTTTCGGAGCCGAACGCGGGATCGGACCTGGCCGCTTTGCAAACGGAAGCGCGGCTGAGCGACGGACACTACGTCGTCAACGGCCAGAAAGTCTGGACCAGTTACGGCTGGGTGGGCGACTGGTGCGAGCTGGTGGTGCGCACAGATCCCGCTACCGCCAAACACAAGGGCCTTACGGTGCTGCTGGTGGATATGAAATCGCCCGGCGTGGAAGTCCGCCCGCTGCGTCAAATGACCGGGGAAAGCGAATTCAACGAGATATTTTTTCGCGATGTGCGTGTGCCGGTGGAAAACGTTTTGGGTAAGGTCAATGATGGCTGGAACGTCGCGGTAAGCACGCTCATGCATGAGCGTGGCGCCTACGGTGCGCGGTTGATTCTAACGTTCAAGCGCAATATTCACCGGCTGATCGAATTGTCGCGCACGGTACAACGCAACGGACGTCCTGCCGCACACGATCCGGTGTTGCGGCAGAAACTGGCGCAATGTTACGCCGAAGTGGAAATTATGCGCCTGAATCAGCTGCGGGCTTTCAGCCGGATCACCTCGACCGGCGCACCAGGCCCGGAAGGCTCGATTCAGAAGTTGTTCTGGAGCGAGTTGAACCAGCGGCTGCAACAGCTTGCCCAGGAATTGCTCGGCCCATTGGGCCAATTGGTCGCCGGCGATGCCCACGCAGCCGATCGCGGCATCTGGTCCTACGGTTATTTGCGTTCGCGTGGAAATACCATCGAAGCCGGTACGTCGGAAGTGCAGCGCAACATCATCGGCCATTTTGTACTGGGCCTGCCGCGAAGTTACTAAGGACAGCGCATGGAATTCGGACTGAACGAGAGTCAGGAGATTTTGCGAGATAGCGCACGTCAATTTTTCACGGGGGAATGCCCGATGAGCGAAGTGCGCCGGCTGATGGAAACGGATACTGCTTTTGATCAGCGGCTGTGGACGAAATTTGCCGAGCAGGGCTATACGGGGATTACCTTTCCTGAGGAAGCTGGCGGCGTTGGCTTGGGCTGCGTTGAACTGATCCTGCTGATGGAAGAGGCTGGCCGGGCACTACTTCCCGGGCCGTTTTTTTCGACTGTCGCGCTCGCCGGGAGCATTGCTCACACGGTGGGTACGGCGGCCCAAGGCAAAGAATATCTTCCCCGCATTGGCCGTGGTGAGGCGCGAGCCACCCTCGCTTTTCTGGAGAGTGACGCGAGTTGGAATCCAGCGGCCCTGCAGATGGTCGCAAAAAACGACAAGCTGACGGGCGAAAAACTGTTCGTCACGGACGCGGCTATCGCGGACTGGATGCTGGTTGCCGCAAACAATGGCGTGTTCTTAGTGCAAAGCAATGCCGCGGGATTGCGCATTCAGCCCATGCTGGGCATGGACCTCACCCGGAAGATCTATGCGGTCCAGTTCGACCACACCCCCGCGGAAAAGCTTGCTGAACTTTCGGCTATTTCCAAAGGACTGGATATCGCTGCAGTTGCGCTTTGCGCCGAAATGGTTGGCGGCATGCAGCGCATGCTAGACCTGACTGTTGAATACGCAAAAACTCGCAAGCAGTTTGGCAAACCCATCGGGATGTTCCAGGCCGTACAGCATCAATGCGCCGACATGTACCTGGAAACGGAAAGCGCGCGCTCCGCCGTCTACTATGCGGCCTGGGCGGTCGAACACGAATCGCCCGATGCCGCAGCCGCCGCTTCTATCGCTAAAATCTACACCAGCGATGCCGCACGCACTGTCGGCAACCGCGCCATACAAATCCACGGCGGCATGGGCTTCACTTGGGAAAACGATATTCACCTTTACTATCGACGTGCCAAGTCTTCGGAAACGATGTTCGGCGACGCGACGTTCCATCGCGAGCGTCTCGCCACTCACGTGATCGATGCCGGCTCGACTGCGGCACAGCATGCCTGAGCATTCTTTCCAGGGTGCCATCGCAAGCTGCTTCCTTACTGGTTTGCTGCAGCAAGCCGAAATAAGGATGCTTCTTCCGATCCCAGGAATCCACGGCGGGGAGCGATGAGCCGACTGCTTCTCGTTCGGCATGCCCAGGCTTCGTTCCTCGCGGAGAACTACGACCAACTCTCTGCGCAAGGAGAAACGCAGGCTCGTTTGTTAGGGGAATATTGGGGGCGCCGCAAAATCCGCTTCGATCGTATCGCCTGCGGGCCCGCCGTTCGGCATCAGCGCACTGCGAAATTAGCAGCAGAGGCGTATCAAACCGGCGGCTTAACGCTGCCTGCTCCGGTTGTTCTCAGAGGTTTTGACGAATTCCAAGGTGACGCCGTGCTGGCACAATGCCTACCTCAGCTTTGTGCAACCGACCGTCGCTTTCGCGAAATGAACGATGTTCTGCAAGCCACCTCGGGCGCTGAAAAACACGCCAACTTTCAGCGCCTCTTCCAATCCGTGATTTCACTCTGGGTCGATGAACAAATTTTAGCGCCCGGCGTTGAATCCTGGCGAGATTTTTCCAACCGCGTACAGCGGGGACTCAGCGACTTTCTCGCGCAATCTTCGAAAGGCGAGCATTCGGTTATTTTTACTTCTGGGGGCCCTATTGCGATTGCCGTGCAACGCGCTTTGCACCTCTCGAAGCCAGATACTTTGCAAATCGCCTGGATGGCACGCAACTGCTCGCTCACCGAGTTTGTTTTCTCTGGGGATCGTTTTACGCTTAGCACGTTCAACGCTTTCCCGCATCTGGACGACCAGGCCCTTTTGACTTATCGCTAGTCAGGGGCCCTTAACGGCGAATTCGCCGGCGAGTCGATACTGGTGCGCTGGAAACAGCGGCAAACCCATCATGGCCTTTCGCGACACACCAACTCCGATTCGCCCCGGCGAAGAACTCCAACTCGCCAATCTGGAGCCCTTCCTGCGCTCGCATTTGGGCACGCCCACCGGTTCTTTCTCCGTCCAACAGTTTCCCAGCGGCCACTCCAATCTCACGTATGCCATTCAGCTCGGCGACCACGAAATGGTCCTGCGTCGTCCGCCATTCGGCAGCAAGGTGAAATCCGCGCACGACATGAGCCGCGAGTTTCGCGTCCTTTCGAGACTCCACGCGGTTTATCCCCTGGCTCCCGAGGTTCTTCTGTTCTGCGACGACGTTTCCGTTCTCGGTGCACCGTTTTATCTGATGGCACCGATTCGCGGAATTATTCTCCGCAGAGACCCGCCGGCCGGCCTGCCGTTTTCGCCCGCCACGGCGCGCAGCGTCTGCGAATCCTTCATCGACAATCTCGCACGCCTGCATGCCATTGACTACGCCACCATTGGCTTGGCGGAATTCGGCAAGCCCGCCGGCTATCTGGAACGCCAAGTCAAAGGGTGGATTGAGCGTTACGACGGCTCCAAAACCCACGACATACCGGAAGTCGAGAAACTTTCTTTGTGGATGCGACAAAGTCTCCCGCAACAAGGCGCCGCGGCGCTCATCCACAACGACTACAAGCTCGATAACGTCGTGCTTGATTCTGAGAATCTCACTCAAATCATCGGTGTCTTGGATTGGGAGATGGCAACTATCGGCGATTCGCTCAGTGATGTGGGCACCGTACTCGCTTATTGGGTGGAGGCCGGCGATCCCGATGATTTGCAGAGCATTCGCTGGGGACCGACTAACTTTCCCGGCAGCCTAACGCGCCGCGAGCTTGTCGAACGCTATGCGCGCACGGCCGGCCGCAACGTCGAGAACATGTCGTTTTACCTGGTGTTTGCGCGATTCAAGCTGGCGGTCATCGTGCAGCAAATCTACTACCGCTATCATCTCGGTTTGACGAAAGACTCGCGCTTCGCCGGAATGTCTCAAGTCGTGCAAATCTTGATGCGGGCCGCATGGCATGCGGCGCAGTCCTCGTCCATCTGAAGAAGCACTTCGCGATACGAAAGGGGGCAAAACAGACTACAGAACGCGTAGTTAGCTGGAGCTACCTGCAGATCTGGGCCCCCCCCCATTTTCTCAGCTCCCATTTTGCAATCGCCTCGGTGTGGACTTCGTCCGGGCCGTCCGCCAATCGCAGCGTACGCACATTCGCCCAGGCGCTAGCCAGAAAGGTGTCTTCCGAGACACCCGCACCGCCGTGAGCCTGAATCGCGCGATCAAGAACACGCAGCGCCGCGTTCGGTGCGATCACTTTGATCATCGCGATTTCTGCGCGCGCGGCTTTATTGCCGGCCTTGTCCATCATGTCTGCTGCTTTCAGCGTCAGCAGCCGCGCCTGATCAATCTCCATGCGCGACTTGGCGATGTCGGCACGAATCGTGCCCTGCTCGGCCAGCGTTTTGCCAAACGCCGTCCGTCCCAGAACCCGCTTGCACATTGTCTCTAATGCTCTCTCAGCCACTCCAATGCAGCGCATGCAATGATGAATTCGCCCCGGCCCCAAACGCCCCTGCGCGATTTCGAATCCGCGACCCTCGCCGAGCAGCAAATTCGCCACGGGCACCCGCACATTTTCAAAGCTGATCTCCGCGTGGCCGTGCGGCGCGTGGTCATAACCAAAAACCGTGAGCAAGCGCACGATTTTCACGCCCGGCGTACCCAGGGGCACCAGGATCATGGACTGTTGCTGGTGAGCGGGCGCGTGCGGGTCAGTCTTGCCCATGAAAATCACCAACTTGCAGCGGAGGTCACCGGCTCCCGAGGCCCACCATTTCCGTCCGTTGACCACATATTCGCTTCCATCGCGCACAATCCTCGCGCTGATATTCGTCGCGTCCGACGATGCCACCGCAGGCTCAGTCATGGCAAAGCAGGATCGAATCTCACCTGCCAGCAGCGGTTTCAGCCAACGCTGCTTCTGCTCCTCCGTGCCGTACCGCGCCAGCACTTCCATGTTCCCAGTATCCGGCGCTGAACAGTTAAAGACCTCCGGTGCCATCATGCTGCGCCCCATGATTTCGCACAGTGGTGCGTACTCAAAATTCGTCAGCCCGGCGCACTCGTCGCTTTCCGACAGAAACAAATTCCACAGTTCTGCGGCGCGCGCCTTCGGCTTCAATTCCTCAATGATTCTTGTAGGTTGCCAGCGCGCCCGCTCAATCTCGGCGCGCCAGCGCTGCTCGTTGGGATAAATATATTCGTCCATAAAGGCCGAAAGGCGTTGCACTAACTGCTTCGTCCTTTCGGCAAATTCAAAGTTCATTCGCGGCAATCTCCAACGAGACCTTCGGAAAGCTATGCCACCCCGGAGAGACGACGGACGGCCAATGGTGGGCCCGCCAGGATTCGAACCTGGGACCAACGGATTATGAGTCCGCTGCTCTAACCGCTGAGCTACGAGCCCGTGACGGACATCTTACAACGAAACGCGGAACCCGACGCTCACCCTCGCGGTTCACTCTGCGAGCGACTAGCACGGGAAAATGCTGGAAGGCGGCGACGATTCTCTTTTCTCGATGCAGGAAAGGCAGACCACTTGGCGGTAGCGGCAGGCCTTGGCCGGGTCGCCTTCCATGCAAGATGCCCTTGCCAAAAGACTCTCAAGCCTCTATAAATAAAGGGCTTAATCCTTACCTCTCAAGCACTGGCGGGCTGGGGGCTGGCCCGGAACGGGTGCCGTGCGCTAATGCGGGAAACCATTCTTTTTGACACCAATCGGAAGCCATCCTACGCGCCAAACTGCGGACGCGTTCTGCGCCAAGCCGCTGCTTGCGTCGTGTGTTTGACGTTGCTTTTCGCCACGCCGCCGGGCTGCGCATCCAGCACAACATCTGACGGCAATGCACTGGATCAGATCCGTAGCTACATCTCCTCCGGTTGGGACACGCTCACGCGTTCGCTCACCGACTGCGGTACGGTTGTCGACACCAAACTTACCTCGGCGTCGATCATCTATGTGCCGGCCGATTTTGCTGTGCCAGCAGCCGTCCAGGAACTGGAAAAGCGTTGCAACGTGAAGGCAGAGCACCTCCCGGTTAGAATCACGCACCTTGGCGAGATTGATCCCAACAAAATCGACACGCCGGGTCTGCTTTATCTCGAAAATCGCTACGTCGTGCCCGGCGGCCGATTCAACGAAATGTATGGTTGGGATAGCTACTTTATTATCCGCGGACTCGTGCGCGACGGTCGGATCGATTTAGCCAAGGGGATGGTTGAGAATTTCTTCTTCGAGATTGAACACTACGGCGCGATCCTCAATGCCAATCGCACTTACTACCTGACACGCTCGCAACCTCCTTTTCTTACCTCCATGATTCTTGCCGTTTACGACGCGCAAAAAGGGCAAGGCCATCCTGATAACGCCTGGCTGCGGCGCGCCTACGATTACGCCGTGCGCGACCACTCGCTCTGGATCCACGAACCACATCTTGCAGGAACCACCGGTCTTTCGCGGTATTTCGACTTTGGCACGGGTCCTGCTCCCGAAAGCCTAAAAGACGAAACGGGCCATTACCGTCAAGTTGGCGCCTACTTCCTGCAGAGTGAGGATCTGGGACGCAACTACCTCTTCGAATCCACGCCGGCCAAACCCTCGCCGCTCGTCGCCGGACCCCTCTTTTCCATGGAAATTTGCGACGTCGCGAAAACCATGGCCTCGCCCGCCTGCGATCCTGCCGGAACCGTGGGACTTAGCTCCGACTACTACAAGGGCGACCGCTCGATGCGCGAATCCGGTTTCGACATTTCTTTTCGCTTCGGCCCCTACGGCGCGCGCACCCATCACTTTGCGCCCGTGTGTCTCAACAGTTTGCTTTACAAAACGGAAACCGATCTCCAGCAAATCAGCGCTATCCTCGGAAAGGAAAAAGAGTCCGCGGAGTGGCACCAACGCGCCGAACAAAGGCGAGCGGCTATCCAGAAATACCT
>Ga0335073_10002449_pt1 | contig 25378 bp, 26 predicted proteins | sample Lox_Sample_22_FD_207093 | JGI IMG/M metagenome (GOLD analysis project Ga0335073, IMG submission 207093) | Soil microbial communities from Loxahatchee National Wildlife Refuge, Florida, United States - Lox_Sample_2.2 | ecosystem: Environmental > Terrestrial > Soil > Wetlands | place: USA... | reverse complement strand
GGGGTCGGGTGAGGTGGGGTCGGGTGAGGTGGGGTCGGGTGGGGTGGGGGCCTTATCGCAGCAGTTCGCGGACAGTGTCGTAGAAAGCCTGGGACTCGGGGTTGCGCTCCCAGAGTTCGATCACCGCGTCCCGGGCGTTGCTGCCGTCGAGGTAGACCCACCGCCACGGGTTCCCCGGCCCGGTGCCGTCGATAAGCAGGCTCACCTGCGGGTTGGCCGCGCGCACGGCCGCTAGCTGCTCGTCGAGGTCCGCCACCACGAACGCGAGATGGTGCATGCCCTCGCCGCGCTCGGCGAGGAACGCCGCGTGCGGTGAACGGTCGTCGAGCGGCTCTAGCAGCTCGACAATCACGCCGCCGAGCGCGCAGAAGGCGATCTTCAGCCTGACCGGCACGGGCTTGCCGTGCACGAGCACCTTGTCGAAGACCGCCTCATCCCCCGTCCCGAGGAACGGGCCCGCGCCCAGGCGCGCGCGCAGGTCCTCCTGCGCCGCCGCGCAGTCGCGCACGACCATGCCGATGTGAAACAGGTTCCCAAAGCTCGGCGCGCCGGTCATCCCTGCGTCCCGTCTGTCTCGACGACGCACACCGCGTCGCCGACCCGGACGTCGGTGCCCTCAGGAACGGCGTGCTCGATCATCACGCCGTCGCCGGTGGCCTCGACCTCCTGGCTGATCTTCTCCGTCTCGATCTCGTAGAGGGGATCGCCCTTGCGGAACGCCTCGCCCGGCTGCTTGCAGAACCGGACGATCGTCGCCTCCTCCATCGTCATCCCGATCTTTGGCAGCTTGACCCGCACGCGCACTGTCATGCGGGCACCCGCTCGGACCGCGTCCGGCCGAGCAGTTGCCGGACGGCGGCGGTGATGCGGTCCTCGCCGGGGATCACGTGCGCCTCGGCGTTCGGGGCGTACGGGATCGCCACGTTCGGCGTGGTGACGCGGCGGATCGGGCCCTTCAGCGAGGAGAAGCCCTTCTCCGCCACGACGGCGGCGATCTGGCTCGCCGCCGAGCAGCACTCGCGCGCCTCGTCCACCACGACGAGGTGGCCGGTCTTGGCGACCGAGGCAAGCACGCAGTCCTCGTCGAAGGGGACGAGGGTGCGCGGGTCGATCACCTCGACGCTCAGGCCCTCCCGCTCCAGAGCCGCCGCCGCGGCCAGCGCGGGCTTCAGCATCCGCCCGATGGCGACGACGGTGGCCGCGTCACCCTCGCGGCGCACGGCCGCCTTGCCGAACGGGACCAGGTGCTCGCCGTCGGGCACGTCGCCGAGCTCGCCGCCGCGGCCGTTCGGCTCGAGGACGAAACACGGGTTCTTGCTGCGGATCGCCGTCTTCGTGAGGCCCTTGGCGTCCGCGGGCGTCGCCGGAACGGCGACGTTCACCCCGCCGAGGTTCATGAGCATCGGGTAGGAGGTGTCCGAGTGCTGGGCCGCGTTGGCGGAGCCACCGCCAATCGTCGCGATGATCGTGATCGGCAGCTCCATCTGGCCGCCGGTCATGAGGCGGAGCTTGGACATCTGGTTCCCGATCGCGTCCATGCCCGTGTAGAGGAAGTTCGAGAACATCATCTGCACGACCACGTGGTACCCGGCCGAGGCCAGGCCGACCGCCATGCCCGTGAGGGTCGTCTCGCAGATCGGGGTGTTGCGGATCCGGTCGTGACCGAACTGCTCGTGGACCCCGCGCAGGTCGCCGACGATCGAGAGCTCGACGTCCTCGCCATAGACGATGACCTTCGGGTCGCGCGCCATCTCCTCGACCACGGCGTCGTGGATGGCCTGGATAAGACGGGTGCGGGCCATGGCTAAGACTCCTCGGGTGCGAACATCAGCGTCTGCGCGAGTTCGGGGTCGGCGGGCTCGCCCGCCTCGGCGTAGGCCACGGCATCGGCCACGCGGTCGAGGACGTCCGCCTCGATCCGGTCCAGGTCCGCCGCCTGGGCGGTCCCGGATGCGACGAGCTTCGCGCGCAAGCGCGCGATCGGGTCGTTGTTCTGCCGCCAGTCCTCGATCTCCGCTTCGGCCCGGTACCGGCCGCCGCTCAGCACGACGGACTCGAACTCGAAATGGCCCTGGATGCGGTACGTGCGCGCCTCGATGAACGACGGGCCGCCGCCGCCGCGGGCCCGGCGGACCGCCTCGCCAACCGCTCGCCAGACGTCGGTCACGTCGTTGCCGTCGATCTCCGCGCACGCCATCCCGAACGCGCGGGCCCGGTCCGCGATGCGGCCGGCCGTGACTTCGGCTGACGGGGTGAACTCGGAGAACCCGTTGTTCTCGCAGACGAAGATGACCGGGAGCTGCCAGAGCGTCGAGATGTTCAGGCACTCCATCAGCGCGCCCTGGTTGGAGGCGCCGTCGCCGAAGAAGCAGACCGACACCTTGCCGTCGCCGTCGAGCTTGGCGCCGAAGGCCGCGCCTGTCGCGATCGACAGCCCCGCGCCCACGATCCCGTTCGCGCCGAGGATCCCCTTGGAGGTGTCGGCGACGTGCATCGAGCCGCCCATGCCCCGGCAGATCCCCTCGCGCTTGGCCCAGATCTCGGCCATCATCGCGCGCACGTCGCCGCCCTTGGCGAGGAAGTGGCCGTGGCCGCGGTGGGTCGACGTGGCGTAGTCGCGATCGGACAAGTGCGCGCACACCCCGGCCGCGACCGCCTCCTCACCGATGTAGAGGTGGACGGCGCCGGGCAGCTTGCCCGCGGCGCTGTCGTCCCGCAGGCGCTCTTCGACGCGGCGAATCAGCACCATCGTCTCGAACAGCCGGAGCTCTTCCGCCGGCGACGGCCCCCCGCCAGCCTGACTACCTTGTGACGTTTCGCCCAGCCCTGTCGCTGTCATCCCTCCCCCTCCTCCTTCGGAGCGCGGTCGTCATCGACAGTTCCAGCATCGCACCCGGCTTCCCAGTCCGGCAGTCTCACTATTGAGACTGGCGGGGCGGCCGCCACTTGTTTCCTGTCCGACGGGGGGACATGCTGGTCCGGCCGGGTGCCGTGCCGCGGCGGAGGGTACGGTACCGCTGCGGGCAGGAGGGGAGTTTGTTGTGGCTGGTGCGGATGTGCTCTCGGGTGTCCTGAGCGACCTTGGTGCCGAGGGAGCGTGGCTCGACAGCGTCGTCGCCGGCCTCGGCGCGGCCGGCTGGCGGCTGCCCACGCCCGCGCCCGGGTGGACGATCGCCCATCAGGTCGCGCACTTGTCGTCGACCGACGAGGCGGCGCTGACCGCCGCCACCGACCCCGCGGCCTTCGCGGAACGGCTGCGGCGGATGATCGCGTTCGAGGACTCCGTGGACGGCGCGGCGGCCGCGGGCGCCGCGCTCGCCCCGGCGGACCTGCTTGCGCGCTGGCGGGCCGGGCGCGCGGGGCTGGCCGCGGCGCTCGTGGCGGTGCCGGCCGGGACGCGGCTGCCGTGGTTCGGGCCGCCGATGAGCCCCACCTCGATGGCGACCGCCCGGCTCATGGAGACGTGGGCGCACGGGCAGGACGTCGCCGAGGCGCTCGGCGTGCCGCACCCGGCGACGGACGGGCTGCGGCACATCGCGTATCTGTGCGTGCGCACCAGGGACTTCGCCTTCAGCGTGCACGGCCGCACGCCGCCGCCGGACGCGTTCGGCGTGGAGCTCACCGCTCCCGACGGCTCCGTGTGGTCGTGGGGGCCGGCTGACGCGGCGCAGCGGGTCCGCGGCACCGCCCTTGACTTCTGCCTGGTCGCCACACAGCGGCGGCACCGGTCGGACACCGGGCTCGTCGCCACGGGCGCGGACGCGGACAGCTGGCTTGACATCGCGCAAGCGTTCGCGGGCCCGCCCGGCGCCGGGCGAGAGCCCTCCCGATCGACGGGGACGGCGCGACCGGCGGCGCCGGACGGGGCGATGTGACCGGCGCTGACAGCGCGGCCGGCCACCGGGCGGTGCGGATCGGGAACGCCTCCGGATTTTACGGGGACAGGCCGTCCGCCTTCCGCGAGCTGCTCGAGGCCGGGGACGTCGACGTCATCACCGGCGACTACCTGGCCGAGCTGACCATGCTGATCCTGGCGCGCGACAGGGCCAGGGACGGCTCGCTTGGGTACGCCCGCACGTTCGCCGCCCAGTTCGAGGACTGCGCCGGGCTCGCGATGGAGCGCGGCGTGCGGCTGGTCGTCAACGCGGGCGGCCTGAATCCCGGCGGACTCGCCGGGCGGCTGCGCGCGGTGAGCGCGGACCTCGGCCTGGCGGTGCGCGTGGCGCATGTCGAAGGCGACGACCTGACGCACCGGGCCGCCGAGCTCGCGCTGGGCGAGCCGCTTGCCGCCAACGCCTACCTCGGCGGGTTCGGGATCGCGACGTGCCTGCGGGAGGGCGCCGACGTCGTCGTGACGGGGCGAGTCACCGACGCCTCGCTCGTGGTGGGCGCGGCCGCGGCGTGGTTCGGCTGGTCGTACGGCGATCTCGACGCGCTCGCGGGCGCGATGGCCGCCGGGCACGTCATCGAGTGCGGCACCCAGGCGACGGGCGGGAACTACGCGTTCTTCCGCACGGTCGGCGACCTGCGCCATCCGGGGTTCCCTGTCGCCGAGGTCCACGCCGACGGCTCCTCCGTGATCACCAAGCCGGCCGGTACCGGCGGCGCGGTCACGGTCGGCACGGTCACCGCCCAGCTGCTTTACGAGGTCGGCGGCGCGCGCTACGCGGGACCTGACGCCGTGCTGCGGCTGGATTCGGTCCAGCTCGCTCAGGACGGCCAGGACCGGGTGCGGATCAGCGGCGTCCGGGGCGAGCCGCCGCCGGACACGCTCAAGGTCGGCGTCGCCGAGCTTGGGGGGTACCGCAACGAGGTCACGTTCGTGCTCACGGGCCTGGACATCGAGGAGAAGGCCGCGCTGGTGCAGCGGCAGCTCGAAGGCGTCGTCCCCGAGGGCACCACGTGGACCCTCGCCCGCACCGATCATCAGGACGCGGAGACGACAGAGACGGCGAGCGCCCTGCTGCACTGCGTCGCGCGCGGGAAGGACCCGGACGTGGTCGGCAGGCGCTTCTCCGACGCCGCGGTGCACCTGGCGCTTGGCAGCTACCCCGGCTTCCACCTCACCGCGCCGCCGGGGGCCGCGGCGCCGTACGGGGTGTTCCGGTCGGCGTACGTGCCCGCGTTCGCCGTCCCGCACATCGCTGTCCTGCCTGACGGCACCCGGATCGAGGTCTCCCATTCGCCGCTCGCCGTCCCCGCCGCGGTCGCGCTCGCCCCCGTATCGGAACCGCGGCTTCCTTATCCCGAACGGCCGGGCGGTCTCTCCCGCCGCCTGCCGCTCGGCCAGGTCGCCGGGGCGCGCAGCGGGGACAAGGGCGGCGACGCGAACCTCGGCGTCTGGGCGGCGGACGAACGCGCGTGGCCGTGGCTGGGGCACTTCCTCACGCTGGATGCGGTGCGTTCACTCCTGCCTGAGACCGCGGGGCTGGAGCTGGAACGGCACGTCCTGCCCAACCTGCGCGCGGTCAACGTGCTCGTCCGCGGGCTGCTCGGCGAGGGGGTCGCCTCCAACGCGCGGTTCGACCCGCAGGCCAAGGCCCTCGGCGAGCAGTTGCGCGCACGGCTCGCGGACATCCCGGAGTCGCTGCTGTGACGGTGCTGCGCTCTTCCTTCGACCCCGCGTCGGACGCGGCGCTGGCGAACCGCGCGGCGATGCTGGCGGCGCTCGCCGAGTTGGACGCCTCGTACGCGACGCTGCCTTCCGCCGGCGGTGACAGGGCCGTGGCCCGCCACCGCTCCCGCGGCAAGCTGCTGCCGCGGGAGCGGATCGAGCTGCTGCTCGACCGCGACGCGCCGTTCCTCGAGCTGTCGCCGCTGGCGGCGTGGGGCACCGAGTTCCCGCTGGGCGCGAGCGTGGTCACCGGCATCGGCGTCGTCGAGGGCGTCCAGTGCGTGATCGTGGCGAACGACCCGACCGTCCGCGGCGGCGCGAGCAACCCCTGGACGATCCGGAAGGTGTTCCGCGCCAACGACATCGCCAGGGAGAACCGGCTGCCGATGATCTCCCTGGTGGAATCTGGCGGCGCGGACCTGCCGACGCAGAAGGACATCTTCATCCCTGGCGGGCGGCTGTTCCGCGACCTCACTCAGTTGTCGGCCGCGGGCATCCCCACGATCGCGCTGGTCTTCGGCAACTCCACCGCCGGCGGCGCCTACGTGCCGGGGATGAGCGACCACGTCGTCATGGTCCGCCAGCGGGCCAAGGTGTTCCTCGCCGGGCCCCCGCTCGTGAAGATGGCGACGGGCGAGGTCGCGGACGACGAGTCGCTGGGCGGCGCGGACATGCACGCGCGTGTTTCCGGACTCGCCGACTACTACGCGGTCGACGAGATGGACGCGATCCGGCTCGGCCGCCGGATCGTGGCGCGGCTCAACCTTCCGCCGGCGGGTCTTGTCGCTCCTGTCGCGGCTTCGCCGCCGCCTCGATTTCCCGACGATGAGCTGCTCGGGATCGTCCCGGCCGATCTGCGGCAGCCGTTCGACCCCCGCGAGGTCCTCGCCCGGGTCGTCGACGACAGCGACTTCGACGAGTTCAAGCCGCTCTACGGCACGAGCCTGGTCACCGGGTGGGCCAGGCTGCACGGCTACCCGATCGGCGTGCTCGCCAACTCCCGCGGGGTGCTGTTCTCCGCCGAGTCCCAGAAGGCGGCGCAGTTCATCCAGCTCGCCAACTCCGCCAGGACGCCGCTGCTGTTCCTGCACAACACGACCGGCTACATGGTGGGCGCCGAGTACGAGCAGGGCGGCATCATCAAGCACGGCGCGCTGATGATCAACGCGGTGGCGAACTCGTCGGTCCCGCACCTGTCCGTGCTGGTGGGCGCCTCGTACGGGGCGGGGCACTACGGCATGTGCGGGCGGGCGTTCGACCCGCGGTTCCTGTTCGCCTGGCCGTCGGCGCGGTCCGCGGTCATGGGAGCGCAGCAGCTCGCGGGCGTCCTCTCGATCGTGTCGCGGGCCGCCGCCGAGGCGGCGGGACGGCCGTTCGACGAGGAAGCGGACGCGGCGATGCGCGCGGCGGTCGAGCAGCAGATCGACGCCGAGTCGCTGCCCATGTTCCTGTCGGGGCGGATCTACGACGACGGCATCATCGACCCGCGCGACACCCGGACCGTGCTTGGCATGGCCCTGTCCGTCATCTACAGTGCCGCCGAGCCGGTCGCGGCGGCGGGCGCGCCGCGCGGCTTCGGCGTCTTCCGGATGTGAGCCGGCGATGACCGATCAGCGCGTGACCCGGGTGCTCGTCGCCAACCGCGGCGAGATCGCGCGCCGCGTGGTGGCGACGTGCCACCGGCTGGGGCTGTCGGCCGTCGCCGTGTGCTCGGATGCCGACGTGGACGCCCCGCATGCGCGGGAGGCGGACGCCGCGGTCCGGCTGCCCGGCAGCGCCTCCGCGGACACCTACTTGCGGGGTGACCTGCTCGTAGCGGCCGCGCTGGCGTCGCGGGCGGACGCCGTCCATCCCGGCTACGGCTTCCTGTCGGAGAACGCCGGGTTCGCTCGTGCGGTCGTTGACGCGGGCCTGACCTGGATCGGCCCGTCTCCTGAGGCGATCGCCGCGATGGGGTCGAAGGTCGAGTCCAAGCAACTCGTCGCGGCGGCTGGAGTGCCGGTGCTTGCCGAGCTCGATCCGGATGTGGTCGCCGCTGGCGACCTGCCCGTGCTTGTCAAGGCCTCCGCGGGCGGCGGCGGGCGCGGCATGCGGATCGTCCGCGATCTGGCTGGCCTGCCTGCCGCGATCGAGTCGGCCCGGGCCGAGGCGGCTGCCTCGTTCGGGAATCCGAGGGTTTTTCTTGAGCCTTTCGTCGAGCGCGGCCACCACGTCGAAGTGCAGGTGATGGCCGACCAGCACGGCACGACGCTGGTGCTCGGGGAACGGGAGTGCTCGATCCAGCGGCGGCACCAGAAGATCGTGGAGGAGTCGCCGTCGCCGCTCGTCGAGCGAACGCCTGGCTTGCGGGACGAACTCTATCGCGCGGCCATGGCCGTGGCCCGCAGCGTTGGCTACACCGGCGCCGGCACTGTCGAGTTCCTCGCCGTGCCCGACGGGCGCTTCTGGTTCCTCGAAATGAACACCCGGCTGCAGGTCGAGCATCCGGTGACCGAGTGCGTGACCGGGCTGGACCTGGTCGAACTGCAGCTTCTCGTCGCGTCGGGCGGGCGGCTCCCTTCGGTCGCCCCCGCTTCGCGCGGGGCCGCCGTGGAAGTCCGGCTGTACGCGGAGGATCCGGCCGCCGGCTGGCTGCCCGCCACGGGGACGCTGTCGTGCCTGGACATCCCCGTGACGCACCCGGCTTTCACGCCGCCTGTCCTCGACGTGGCGCCGCGCGGCGTGCGGCTGGACGCCGGGGTCCGCGACGGCGCGGTGATCGGCGTGCACTACGACCCCATGCTGGCCAAGGTGATCGCCTGGGCGCCCACCCGGACGGAGGCCTGCGCGGTCCTCGCGCGGACGCTCACCCGGGCCCGCATCCACGGCCTGCGCACCAACCGCGACCTGCTCGTGCGCGTCCTCGGGCATCCCGCGTTCGCCGTCGGCGACACGGACACCGGCTTCCTGGACCGGCACGGCCTCGACGCGCTCGCCGCTCCCCTGCTCGGTCCGGCCGACGAGCTGCTGGCGGCGGTCGCCGCGGCCCTCGCGGGGGCCGCCGCGCGGCGGGCGGGCGCGCCTGTGCTGGCTGGGTTGCCGAGCGGCTGGCGCAACGTGCCGACAAGCCCGCAGTGGAGCATGCTGACACGGTCTGGCCCAGATGGCGAGCACCGGGTCAGTTACTCGGCCGCGCGCGTAAGCCCCGCCGCCCCGGCTGGAGTGGTGGTGGACGACATGCCAGGGGTCAGCGTGCTGTCGTGCACGCCGTCAGAGGTTGCCATGGAGGCCGATGGCCTTGTCCGCCGGTGGCAGGTCACCCGCTACGCCCGTGACGACGGGACCTACCGCCTGGAGGTCGACGGCGACGCGGGGGCGGCGACGTTCCTTGAGGCCTCGCGGTTCCCCGAGCCCGGCGCCGCGGACGACCCGGGATCGCTGCGGGCGCCGCTGCCCGGGACTGTCGTCGCCCTGCGCGTCGCCGTCGGCGACGACGTCAGCGCCGGCCAGGAACTGCTTGTCATCGAGGCCATGAAGATGCAGCACGTGGTGCGCGCCGACCGGGCCGGGCGGGTGGCGGAACTGCCCGTACAGGCCGGCCGCACGGTCGAGGTCGGCGCCGTGCTCGCCGTCCTCGCCGACGAACGCAGGCAGGAGGAGCCATCGTGAGTTTCATCGAGTCGGCTGAGCGGCAGGCGCTGCGGGAGTCCGTCCGGGGCGTAGCGCGGAAGTTCGGGATCGAGTACGCCGTCGAGCATGCCCGCCGCGGCCAGCCGCTGACCGAGCTGTGGCAGGCCCTGGGCGCCGCGGGATTCCTCGGGGTGAACCTGCCCGCGCAGTACGGGGGCGGCGCCGCCGGGATCTACGAGCTGTCCCTGGTCCTTGAAGAGGTCAGCGCCGAAGGCGCGCCGCTCATCATGATGGTGGTCTCCCCGGCCATCGTGGGCACCGTGCTCTCCCGGTACGGCACCGCGGAGCAGCGGTCGCGGTGGCTGCCGGGCATCGCCGACGGCAGCACGGTCGTGGCGTTCGGCATCACCGAGCCGGACGCGGGCAGCAACTCGCACAAGATCACCACGATCGCGCGCCAGGACGGGTCCGACTGGATCGTCAACGGCCGCAAGACGTTCGTGACCGGCGTGCCCAACGCCGACGCGGTCCTGATCGTCGGCCGCACACAGCACGCCCGCACCGGACAGCTGCGCCCGGCCATGTTCCTGCTGCCGCGCGAGACGCCCGGGTTCACCTACCAGCCGATCGAGATGGACATCGCCGAGCCAGAGCGACAGTGCCAGCTGTTCCTCGACGACGTGCGGCTGCCCGCCGAGGCGCTGGTCGGCGGGGAGGACGCCCCGCTCGAGGCGCTGTTCGCCGGCCTCAACCCCGAACGCATCATGGGGGCGGCCCTCGCGATCGGGACCGGCCGGTTCGCGATCGGCAAGGCCCGGCGGTACCTGCTCGAGCGCAATGTCTGGGGCGTCCCCATCGGCGCCCACCAGGGCCTGGCCCATCCGCTCGCCCAGTGCCATATCGAGGTGGAGCTCAGCCGCCTGATGCTCGCCAAGGCCGCGACGCTGTACGACGCGGGCGATGACAAGGCGGCCGGGGAGGCGGCCAACATGGCGAAGTACGCCGCGGCGGAGGCCAGCATCCGCGCCCTCGACCAGGCCATCCAGTGCCACGGTGGCAACGGGCTCGCGTCGGAGTACGGCCTCGCCATGCTGCTCGGGTCGGCGCGGGCCGCCCGTGTCGCGCCGGTCAGCCGGGAGATGATCCTGAACTTCGTCGCCCAGCACTCCCTCGGCCTGCCCAAGTCCTACTAAGGAGGGCGGCTCATGTCCGATCTCGTGCATTCCGATTTCGTGCATGGCGCGTCCGGCGACCGGGTGGTGACCGTCACGCTCGACTCGCCCGCCAACAGGAACGCGCTGTCCCGCCGGCTCGTCGCCGAACTGCGGGACGCGCTCGCCGTCGCGGCGTCGGCCGCCACCGACGGCGACGTGCACGCCGTGCTGCTCACGCATACCGGGACCACGTTCTGCAGCGGCGCCGCGCTCGACGAGATGCGTTCGGGCGATCCCGGTGACGGGACGCGGGACATGCTGGGCCTGTTCCGGCAGCTGCTCACCCTGCCGGTCCCTGTGGTCGCCCGGGTGGACGGCGCCGCCCGGGCGGGCGGCCTCGGCGTGCTCGGCGCCTGCGACGTCGTGCTCGCCTCCGCCCGCTCGACGTTCGCGTTCACCGAGGTCCGGCTTGGCCTGGCGCCCGCCGTGATCTCGCTGCCGCTGCGCCCGCTGCTCACCGCGCGGGCCGCCGCGCGGTACTTCCTCACCGGCGAGACCTTCGACGCCGCCACTGCCGCGCAGATCGGGCTCGTCACCGCCGCCGGCGACGACGTGGACGCCCTCGTCGAGCCCGTGCTCGACGGGCTGCGCCGCGCCGACCCCCAGGGCCTGCGCGAGACCCGGCCGCTGACCACCGGCGAGCGGCTGCGGGCCATCGACGACGGCGGCGCCGCCATGGGAGAATTGTCCGCCCGGCTGTTCGCCTCCCCGGTCGCCCAGGCCCACTTCTCCGCTTTCTTCGACCAGACAAACCGGAAAGGCCCGCGATGACGCTCCCTTCCGCTTCCCCCGCGACGTTGCTGCGGGACCGGCTCGACTACTGGGCCAGCGTGCGACCCGACGACACCGCGATCACGTTCGGCGCGCGGAGCTACACCTGGGGGCAGTGGCGGACGCGGATCCTGCGCCTGGCGGGCGCGCTGCGGGACGCCGGGGTGCGGCCTGGCGACCGGCTGGCCGTTCTCGACCTCAACCACCTCGCCACTGTCGAGCTCACGCTGGCCGCGTCGTCGCTCGGCGCCGCCGTGGTGCCCGCGAACTTCCGGCTGAGCGCCGACCAGATCCGCTACATCCTCGAGGACTGCGCGCCGGTGATCCTCTGCTACGGGGCGCAGCTCGCCGACGTCGCGGCCGCCGCCGGCGCGGATGCCCTCGTCTCGCGGCGGATCGTCATCGGCGGGGGCGACGACGAGTACGAGCCGTTCCTCGCGGCTGGCCAGCCGTTTGAGGGCGGGAGCGTCGATCAGGACGACGTGTGCCTGGTGATGTACACCTCAGGCACCACCGGACGGCCCAAGGGCGCCCAGCTCACCCACCGCGGCCTGAACGCGCACAGCGCCGCGTGCTGCGATGCCATGTCGATCGGGCCAGATGCCGTCTACCTCGTCTCGATGCCGCTGTTTCACGTGGGCGGAACGTGCGGCGCCCAGTTCGCCGTTTACGGCGGCGCGCGGACGATCCTGCTGCGCGAACCGGCCCCGGCGGCGCTTTTCGGCGCGATCGCCAGCGGGGCGACGCACACCTTCGTCGTCCCGGCCATCATCCACGGCGTGCTCGCCGCCGGCGACCAGGCGATCGCCGCTTTCGGCGAGCTGAAAGTGATCACGTACGGGGCCGCGCCGATGCCGGTGCCGATGATGCGGCAGGCGCTCGCCGCGTGGCCGCGGACCGAGCTGGTCCAGGTCTACGGGATGACCGAGCTAACCGGCGTGGCCGCCATGCTGACCGACGAGGCGCACAGGGACGATGCACACCCGGAGCGGCTGGCTTCCGGCGGGCTGCCCATCTCGGGCGTCGAGGTCCGCATCGTCGATCCCGTGACGCTCGAGGATGTCAAGCCTGGCGAGAAGGGCGAGCTCTGGTTCCGTTCGGCCCAGGCCATGCGCGGCTACCTCAACCGGCCCGAGGCCACGGCGGAGGCCAAGACCGCCGACGGCTGGATCCGCTCCGGCGACATCGGCCGCACGGACGACGCCGGCTTCGTGTACGTCCTTGACCGGGTCAAGGACATGATCATCACCGGCGGCGAGAACGTCTACGGCCCCGAGGTAGAGAACGTGCTGAACGCCTGCCCTGGCGTGAGCGAGGGCGTGATCATCGGGGTGCCCGACGAACGCTGGGGCGAGGCCGTCAAGGCGATCGTCGTGCCCCTTCCAGGCGCGCGGTTGTCCGCTGAGGACGTCATCGCGTTCTGCCGCACCCGGCTGGCCCACTACCAGTGCCCGACATCGGTCGACATCGTCAACGAGCTGCCGCGCAGCGCGACAGGCAAGGTGCTCAAGCGCGCCCTGCGCGAGCCCTACTGGGCAGGCCGCGAGCGGGCCATCTGACGCAGCGAACTCCAAAATGGGTAGCCGACTGCGACGTGACCTAAGGGCATGGGCAACCCGCTGCCTGGCGCGAGCCGCGCGAGCACCAGTGTTCACTGCAGCCCCTACAGCTGCCCGGTTACGGACTTTTTGCAAGATGTGGGATGGCTAGTGTAGCTATAGCTACACTAGCCATCCCACATCCTTCCGAGAGGCCGACAGGCACCCTTCAGAGCGCTTCGTGAGCAGGCCGGCCCCGCCACTGACAGCACACCCTGAACGTGCGCCCGCGCAGCCACAACCAGGCCCCGGCACATCCGGACGCTCCCCGCCAGCCAACCGCACAGCGGCGCAGCGCTTCCGGCCGCAGCCACCACTTCCGAGGCGCATCTCACCTTGCGAGACACAAAATCGATCCTGCAACAGCCCTACTGTAAGTCAGGCGAGGACGCCGGAATACGGCCCGAGGCTCCCCCCCCGCTGGCGATCGGGGCGAAGGTGCGCTGAGTTTGGGGCTGGCAGGGATTAGGGCCGGGCGGGGGCGGCACGGAGTGGCGGGGCCGTTGCGGCTTCCGGTCCGGCATCGATACCGCTTGAGGCGCGCCGGGCGGCGGCGCAAGCTGGCATCATGACGGACGCTTGCCGGGATCGCCCACCGGATCCGCTGTCCATGGCGGAGTTGCCCGTGCCCACGGGCTGGTTCGCTGTGGCGCTGAGCCGTGACCTGCCGAACGGGCGCGTGATAGCTGCGCGCCTTGGGGCATACGACCTGGTGGTCTGGCGTGATGAACGCGGAACCGCCAGCGTCGCCTCGGCGTGGTGCCCGCATCTAGGTGCGCACCTGGGGTATCTGGGACGGGTGCGTGGGGAGAGGCTGGTGTGCGGGTTTCACGGGTTCGCTTTCGGGGCGGACGGGAAGTGCGTCGCGACCGGCTATGGGGGCCGGGTGCCGCCGCGGGCGCAACTGGCCATGTGGCCGGTCGCCGAGGTTGACGGGATCGTGCTCGCCTACCACGACGGCGCGGGACAGCGGCCGTCGCGGAGCATCCTGCCGGCGGGCGGCACGGGATGCACGGGCGCGGGACAGCCGGCCCCGTGGGCCATACCGGCGGCTGATGCCGCGGGCGTTACCGCCGCGCGGTGGCGGACCCTCACGTTTACCGGTCATCCGATGGAGATCACCGAGAACAGCGTGGACGTGGGGCACCTGCGCTTCGTGCACGGGTATGCCGAGGTGACGGAGATCAGCAGGGCTAGCGCCGACGGGCCCGTGCTCAGGGCGCGGTATGCCATGACGCGGCCGGGGCGGATGTTCGGGGTGCGCGTGCCGACCGTGCGCACCACCTTCGACGTCGCCGCGTATGGGCTGGGGTTCTCGCGCGTTGAGCTCACCGTGCACACGCTGCGCGCGCGGGTGCGGCTGTGGGTGCTGCCCACGCCGCTCGGCGACGGGAAGGTCTGCCTGCGCATCGGCGCCGCCGCGCACCGGGCCGGCTGGCTGCGCGGCCGTCTGGCCGCCTGGGTCATCCGGGATTTCAGCCTGCTTGGCATGGTCAACGACGTGGCTCAGGACCGGCGGGTATGGGCGACCAAACGTCATCTGCCCCGGCCGGCGCTGGCCGCCGGCGACGGGCCGATCGGCCTGTACCGCCGGTGGGCCGGGCAGTTCCTGCCGGGCGTGCGGTGCGCGGTGCCGCCTGAGGAGCCAGCTAGGGCGCTGCCCCTGGAGGCATCTGCTGTGTCGTCGGAGGAGGCAGGCGGTGCGCCGGCCACGATGGCGGGCACGGTGCCGGTGCCGGGTAAGACCACGGTCCGTTCGGGATAAAAGAGATCTTTACCTGCTGCTCGCGATCAGCGCCAGCTGGCCGCAGACCCAGCGGTGGACGTCGTTGGTGCGCACGTGCTCGGCCATGGCGGCCATGGCCTCGCGGCGGGCGACGGTCGTCAGGCGGAGCGCGTACTCGATCCGGTAGGACAGGCCCTCGACGTCGAACGGGTTGCACTGGACGGCCTGGGGCAGCTCGACGGCGGCGCCGGTGAACTCGCTGAGGATGAGGACGCCGCTGCCGCCGCGGGCCTGCTGCACGGTGACGTACTCCTTGCAGACCAGGTTCATCCCGTCGATCAGCGGCGTGACAAGCAGCGCGTCGGCGATCGCGTAGTAGGCGGTGAGCTGCTGGTGGGACAGTCCGCGGTAGAGGTAGTGCACCGGGACGTCGCTGCCGGGCTCGGTGTACAGGCCGTTGATGCGGCCGATGTTCTGCTCGACGGCGGCACGGAGCTGGCGGTACTCGCGTACGTCGTCCCGGCTCGGGACGGCGATCTGGAGGAACGCGAGGCTGGAGCGCATGCCGGGGTTGCGCTCGAGCAGCTGCTCCACCGCGAGCAGGCGCTCGACGATCCCCTTGGTGTAGTCGAGCCGGTCGACGCCGAGCAGCAGCGTGCGGCCGCTGAACTGCTCGGCGAGCGTCTGGATGTCCTGGCTCGTGTCCGGGGCGGTGGCGTGCCTGGCGAACTCGGCGGCGTCGATGGAAATCGGCGCGGTGACGGCGGCCACCGTGCGGCCGTCGGGCATGCGCACCGACGAATCCTTGACCTCGATGCCCGTCTCGGTCAGCTGCCTGGCGCACGAGCGCAGGAAGTTGCCGCGGTACTCGTCGGTGTGGAACGCGACCACGTCCGCGCCCAGGAGCCCGGTCAGGATCTGCTCGCGCCAGGGCAGCCGGGCGTAGATCTCCGGCGACGGCCACGGCACGTGCAGGAAGAAGCCGATCGGCTGCCGCGGGCGGCGGGCGCGGATGAGCTGCGGGACGAGCATCAGGTGGTAGTCGTGCACCCAGGCGATGGCGCCGGGCGTGTCCGGCTCGTCCACAGCGGCGAGGGCGGCCAGCGCCTTGTCGGCGAAGATCGCGTTGACGTCGCGGTAGGTGTACCACCAGGCCCGTTCCAGGCGGGGCTTCTCGATCGCGTTGTGCAGCAGCGGCCATAGCGTCGCGTTGGAAAAGCCGTGGTAGTAGTTGCGGACCTGCGCGGCGGTCAGCCCGACCGGCAGCAGCCGGACCCCGGAGCCCGGGAGCGTCGAGGGCATTCCCTTACTGCCGCCGTCCCACCCCACCCACGCGCCGGGATGGGTCGACATCACGGGCAGCAGCGCCCCCACCAGGCCGCCTGGCGACAGCTCCCACCCGTTGTCGCCGCGCTGTACGGGGAGCCGGTTGGCCACGGCCACGACAGCCCTGTCCTGGCCAGCGATGCTCGCCGATTCGCTCATTGCCGTTTACCGTATCGTGTTCCGGGATTCGGCAGGCGAAGGAAGGCTGTGCTGCTGGCCAGCTAACGTAAATCTGGCTATACTTATAGCCATGGCGATGATGGAACAGATGCCGCTTGCCGAGGTGAAGAACCGCCTGTCCGAAGTGGTCGACGAGGTCGAGCGCGAGCATGCCCGGGTTGTCATCACCAAGCACGGCCGACCCGCCGCCGTGGTCATCAGCACAGAAGATCTGGCGTCCCTCGAGGAGACCCTCGACATCATGGGCAACGAGAGCCTGCTTTCCGACATCAAGGCCGCTGTTGCCGAACTCAGGGCGGGGACCGCCACGACGCTCAGCAAAGAGGAAGCACTCCGTCTAATCGACGGCTCGTGAGTGACGGAGGTTACGCGGTCGGCTGGACCACGCCCGCCAAGCGCGCGCTTACGAGGCTGCCGGAGAAGGCAGCTGTCGCGGCGGTCGAATTCATCTACGGGTCGCTGTCCGAGAATCCGCACCGTGTCGGCAAGCAGCTCCGTCTCGATCTCGCCGGGCTGCACAGCGCCCGTCGTGGCGATTACCGGATCATCTACCGGATCGACGATGAACGGCGGGCGGTCGAGATAGTCACGCTCGAACACAGGTCGGACGCGTACCGATCTGGTTGAGGGGATCCGGAGGATCGATGGCCAGAAGTGTGATCGATCTTGACGACGAGCTCGTCGCCAGCGTGGCGACGGAGCTTGGAACTAAGACCAAGCAGGACACAGTTAACGCCGCCCTTCGCGAGGTGCTGGCGAACAGACGGCGGGCCCTCGCATTGACCAGGCTGCGGAACGCGGCCACCGATGGCGCCTTCGATCTGGCTTTCCTTCAGGACGGGCGCTGAGTCGTCGGCCGGGATCAGGCGGCATGGACTGAGGTTTAGCCGGTCAGTGCGGCCTTGCCGCGGACGACTGGGTTGGTCAGCTCGCCGATCTCCGGGATGGCGATGCGGATCTCGTCGCCGGGCTGCAGGGTGAACGGGAGGTCGGGGACCAGGCTCGTGCCGGTGGACAGGACCACGCCGTGCGGGAAGTGATCCTCGCGGAACAGGTAGGCGGCCAGTTCGTCGATCCGGCGGTGCAGGGCGGACGTGCTCGCGCTGCCCTGCCAGACGGGCGCCCGGTCGCGAGTGATCGCCAGCTCGATCGTCAGCGCGTACGGGTCCGGGACCTCCCAGGCAGGGCGGATCCACGGGCCGAGGGCGCAGGCGCCGAGGTAGATCTTGGCCTGCGGCAGGTACAGGGGGTTCTCGCCCTCGATGGAGCGCGAGCTCATGTCGTTGCAGATCGTGTAGCCGGCCACGTCGCCGTCCGCGTTGAGCACGACGGCCAGTTCCGGCTCCGGGACGTTGATGCTCGAGTCGGCCCGCACCGACACCGCGGCCCCGGGGCCGCGGACGCGCCAGGCGGCGGACTTGAAGAACAGTTCGGGACGCTGCGCCGCGTAGACCCGGTCGTAGATGTCGGCGGAGTCTTCGCTTTCGGCCATCCGGGCGGTGCGGGACCGCTCGTAGGTGACCCCGGCCGCCCACACCTCGGTCGCGCCGTCCACTGGGGCGAGCAGCTCCGCCTGTTCCGCCGGCGTGGCGGGGCCGTCCGGCGCGGCGCAGATCTCGCGGATCCGGGCCAGCGGCAGGGCCAGCAGGCTGGCGAGCGAGGGCGCGGCGGTCAGCGCCGTAATGACAGCGGGCCGCGCGGCGCCCGCGTCTTCCAGCACTCCGGTCACCGGCTCGCCGCCGCCGGCGCGGAACCTGACAAGTCGCACCGGCTGAGAGTAGGCCTTTCGGCCGCCAGAATCCAGTTGGGTGCGGACAGTAGTGGAAAGATGGGTGCGGCACGGACCTACCACGCTGGAGCAGCCATGTCCGAACCGACGGCGGATTCCGACCGGCTCGATGTCGAAGACGCGCTCACCGCTCTGCTCGCCTACGCGAACAGCCTGCGGGAATCGGCGCTGTCGCTCGCGACCGCCGGACGGCTCGCCGACGCGACGAAGCTCAGCGGGCTCGCGGTGACCACCCTGCGCGCGGCCGGGGTGCCCGCGGACGACTCCGTGCGGATCCTGCTGGCGACCATGCTGTCCGACCACGCCGCGAACCTCGCCGAAACCGGCCAGGCCACCGAGGGGATGGCGGCGGCGGCCGAGGCCGCCGGCATCTGGCGGAGCGTGTGCGAGGCTCATCCGCGGCTGCGCCGCAAGATGGTCAACGCGCTGGCGAATCAGGCCTGGTGCCTGCGCCTGCAGGAGCGCGACACCGAAGCCGCTTCGGTGTACGAGCAGGCGTGCGGGATCCTGCGCGAGCTTTCCGCGGACTCGCCAGGAGAGTGGCCGATGCTGGCGGACCTGCTTGGCCACCAGGCGTACGTCCAGCTGCGCGCCGGACGGTACGCGTACGCGGCCCTGGCCCGCGCCGAGGAAGTGGGACTGCGCCGCGACCTGCGGGCAGCCGTCCCGGACGGAGACCGGCGGCTGGCGGACACCCTGACCGAGTACGCGGTGGCGTGCGACCAGGCCGAGCACCCTGCGGTCGCGATGAAAGCCGCGGACGAGGCGGTGGCGATCTACCGCGACCTGTACGGCGCCGAGCCGGGGCCTGAGTGGGCCCGGCTCGGACGGGGGCTGCTCGTCGGCGGCAAGATCAGGCTCAGGCTCGGCCAGCCTGTGCAGGCCGTAGGGCCGTTCGCCAGCGCCATGGCCATGGCGCTGAAAGCCGGGGACACGGAGTTCGCCTCGTCGTGCCGGGCGGGAATCAGCCTGGCGAGAGAGGCCGACCCGGCAGGGTTCGAGATCGAATGGAAGCGCCTTACGGGCGGCTGAGTGCGCGGCCGTTACTGCTGTTTCCAGGACGTGCCGTTCCAGAACAGGATGAGCGCGTCGCTCGCGGAGCCGTAGGAGCCGACGGCCCAGGCCGCGCGGGCGGCGACGGCGCTCACGCTGAGCAGGTCATCGCCAGTAGCCGGCAGGAGGGTGGGGCTCGGCACCTGCTGCCACGCCGCCCCGTTCCAGCGCAGGGTCAGCGTCTTGCCCGCCGGGGTGTTCCCGACCGCCCAGGCGCTGCTGCGCGACACCGCGGCCACGCTCGACAGGCCGGCGCCGCCCGCCGGCGTCGGGCTCGGCACCTGGCGCCATGCCTTGCCGTTCCAGTGCAGGATCAGCGTCTTCGGCGAACGGGTGGCGCCGACTGCCCACGCGTTGGCGATGGACGTTGTCGCGACGCCGTCCACGGTCGCGCCGATCGGCAGCCGCGGGACCGGCTCCTCGTGCCACGCCTTGCCGTTCCAGTGCAGGATCAGCGTCTTGCCCGAGATGGGGCTCGTGCCCACGGCCCAGGCACTGGCGGCGGACGTCGCGGCCACGCCGGTGAGGTACGAGGGAGTGCCCGGCAGCGACGGGCTCGGCACCGTCGCCCATGACTTGCCGTTCCAGTGCACGGTGAGCGTCTTGCCTGAACCGCCCGCGCCGACGCCCCAGACGTCGTCGGCGGAGACAGCGGTCAGCTTGGTGACGCCGCCCGGGGTCGCCGCTGTCGACCAGGACTTGCCGTTCCAGGCGGCGATGGCCGAGGTCCCGCCGCCCTTGACGCCCACCGCCCACGCCTGGCTCGCGGAGACCGCCGCCACGCCGGACAGGTCCGTGAAGCCCGCGGGCGCCGGCAGCTGCCGCCAGGCCAGGCCGTTCCAGTGCAGGACCAGCGCCGTGAAAGTGGTCGTGGCGCCTACCGCCCACACGTCGCTCGCGGAGACGGCGTCCACGCTTGTCAGCGCCCCGTGAAAGAGCTTCGGCGCCGCCGCGGGCGCCGCCGCGGGCACCGCCTCGGGCGCCGCCGCGGGCGCGGCCGGGGGGCCGGCCAGCAACGGCAGGACCAGCAACGGCGTCAGCGCTTTCGTCCGGGTAAACCCTGGTATGCGCACCAGGCTAGGTTAGCCGGGCGGCGCGGGAAACCAGGTGGGCACGTTCGCTGGCGTTCGCGGTCATCGCGGCGGCGCGCTCGAACTCGGCGCGTGCCTCATCCGTCCTGCCGAGGCGTTCGAGGAGGTCGCCGCGGACGCTGGACAGCAGGTGGTAGCCGCGCATGGCGGGGTCGGCGGCCAGAGTGTCCACGATCGCGAGCCCGGCGGCCGGGCCGTCGGCCATCGAGACCGCGACCGCGCGGTTGAGCTCGACCACCGGTGACGGGGTCAGCGCCCGCAGGACGTCGTAGAGGGCCACGATCCGGGTCCAGTCGGTGTCGGCGGCGATGAGCGCCCGTGCGTGGCAGGCGGCCAGCGCCGCCTGGATGACGTACGGGCCGCTGAGCTGGCTGCCGCTGAGGGACTCCGCCTTGTGCAGTTCCGTGAGCCCGTGCGTGATGAGCAGCCGGTTCCAGCGGCTGCGGTCCTGGTCGAGCAGCGTGACCAGCTGGCCGTCGCGGCCGGCCCGCGCCGGGATCCGGGACGCCTGGATCTCCATCAGCGCGACCAGGCCGTGCGCCTCGGGCTCGTCAGGGGCGAGCGCGGCGAGCATGCGGCCAAGGCGCATCGCCTCCTCGCACAGGTCGGCCCGCGTCCAGGACTCCCCCGAAGTCGCCGCGTAGCCCTCGTTGAAGATCAGGTACACGACCTCGAGGACCGACGCGAGCCGCGCCGTGAGCTCCGCGCCGACCGGCACCTCGAACGGCACCTTGGCGTCGGCGAGCGCCTTCTTCGCGCGGGTGATGCGCGCCGCCATCGTCGGGGTCGGGACAAGGAAGGCGCGGGCGATCTGCTCCGTCGACAAGCCGCCGACCAGCTTCAGCGTGAGGGCCACGCGGGCGTCACGGGTGAGCACCGGGTGGCACGCGGTGAAAATCAGCCGCAGCACGTCGTCTTCGACATGGGCGTCGAATTCGATCTCGGCCATGGGGTCTTCCGTCTCCGCGAGTTCCCTGGCGAGGTCGCCGGCCCGCCGCTCGAAGCTCACCCGCCGTCGCACACCGTCGACATAGCGGCGGCGTGCGACGGCGGTCAGCCACGCACCCGGGTTATCGGGCACTCCCGATGCGGGCCACTGCTCCAGGGCGGCCACGAGGGCGTCCTGGGCGATGTCCTCGGCTAGGCCGACGTCGCCCACCGTGCGGGCGAGGCCGGCGATGAGCCGGGCGGACTCGATGCGCCAGACCGCCTCGACGGTCCGGTGCGTCGCCGCGTTCGCCACCGGCTCTCGCCGCCGTTACTGGCCGGACTGCGCGCGCAGCCGGGCCTCGGCGTCGAGAATGTCCTGCGGCAGCCGGCCCGCGAAGTCTTCCGCCTCGTGAACGCGGCGCAGCTCGACGCTCTGGTTCTTGAACGGGGCGCGCTTGACCCATTCGACGGCCTCTTCCATCGAGGAGACCTGCCAGATCCAGAAGCCGCCGACGAGTTCCTTCGCCTCGGCGAACGGCCCGTCGATGACCCGGCTGGCGCCCTCGGCGTCGTACACGACGCGCTTGCCGTCCGACGTGGGCGCCAGGCCCTCGCCGGCCAGCATGATCCCGGCCTTGACCAGTTCCTCGTTGAACTTGCCCATCGCCGCGAACTCGTCGGCGTGGTCCGCGTAGTCGCCCCGCTCGCTGTCTTCTGTCGCCTTGACAAGCACCATCACGCGCATCTGGGTCTCCCTCACTTCCGCTGCCAGGCCGGACGTTCCGGCTCACCAGTGCGTCGAACGGCGCGGGCCGGATTCGACACAGGCCGAGAAGTTTCTTTCTACCGCAACGCGCCGCGAGCGCAGTGGGTGGGCTGTCACGTTGCGTGGCGGGTGGTGTGTACGCTGCACGCGTGGCTGGCAATGAGTTCGCGAGCATCGACCGCGGGCGGCTCGCGCAGCTGATCGAGCGGGAGCGCGCCGCCTACGCGGCGAACTTCCCCCGATCGCGGGCGGCGTTCGCCGCCGCGGGCGGTCACCTGCTCGGCGGCGTCCCGATGACGTGGATGCGGATGTGGCCCGGCGGGTTCCCGCTCTACCAGGCGAGCGCGTCCGGCGCGCGGGTCACCGACATCGACGGGCACGAGTTCACCGACTTCTGCCTGGGCGACACCGGCGCGATGGCCGGGCACTCGCCGGCGCCGGTGCAGGAGGCGCTCACTCTTCGCTACAACGTCGCGGGCGGCGCGACCACGATGCTGCCGACCCAGGACGCGGCGTGGGTGGGGGCGGAGCTGGCGCGGCGCTTCGGGGTGCGGTACTGGAGCTTCACGCTGACCGCGACCGACGCCAACCGCTGGGCGCTGCGGCTGGCCAGGCAGCTCACCGGCCGGCCGAAAGTCCTCGTGTTCAGCTACTGCTACCACGGCAGCGTGGACGAGGCGTTCATCGTGGCGACGCCGGACGGGCCGCGGTCGCGGGCCGGCAACGTGGGGGCGCCCGTCGACCCGGTCGAGACGACACGTGTCGTGGAGTTCAACGACCCGCTGGCGCTGGACGCCGCACTCGCGCCGGGCGACGTGGCGGCCGTGCTGATGGAGCCGGCGCTGACCAACATCGGCATCGTGCTGCCCGAGGAGGGCTACCTGGAGACGGTCCGTGCGCTCACCCGCGTCCGCGGGACGCTGCTGATCAACGACGAGACGCACACATTCAGCGCCGGGCCGGGCGGCTGCACCGCGGCATGGGGACTGCAGCCCGACATGGTGACCATCGGGAAGGCGATCGCGGGCGGGATGCCGGCCGGCGCGTTCGGGCTTTCTGAAGAGTTGTCCGAACGGATCCTCGGTGACTCCACCGCCGACATCGTCGACACCGGCGGGGTGGGCGGCACCCTGGCGGGCAACGCGCTGTCGGTCGCCGCGATGCGGGCGACGCTTGAGCACGTGCTCACCGGCGACGCGTTCGCCGGCATGATATCGGTCGCCTCGCGCTACACCGAGGGCGTGCGGGACGTGCTGGCCAGCCGGCGGCTGCCGTGGCACATCACGCAGCTCGGCGCGCGCGCCGAGTACCGGTTCTGCCCGGTGCCGCCGCGCGACGGCGGCTCGTCCGATGCGGCCGCCGATACCGAACTGGACGAGTACCTGCACCTGTACACGGTCAACCGCGGGATCTTGCTGACGCCGTTCCACAACATGGCGCTCATGTGCCCGGCCACGACGATGGCGGACGCGGACACGCACACGGCGGTTTTCGGCGCGGCGGCTGACGAGCTGCTCGGGCTGCGCGCGGGCGCTTGCTAGGCCCGGGGCGCTTGCTAGACCAGCCCGCGCGCCTTGAGCCAGTCGGCCCCGCGGCGGGCGGACGCCCGGGACAGCCACGCGTCCTGGACGACCTCGGCCAGCTCGCCGTAGCTCAGCTCGCCGATGTCGGCCTCGCGGATGAGCACCGACGGGTGGCCGTCGAAGTGCGCGGTGGTGAAGAACGGCGAGTCCGGGTCGTCGACGAGCGCGTGCTTGTCGGCCTCCGACGCCACCCAGAACATGATCACGTCGGCGTACCGCTCGCCGGTCGCCGGGTCGAACGCGTCCGGGCGCGGATTGCGGAAGAAGATGAAGGACCGGCCGCCGACCTGGTAGATGGGCCTGCTCGCCGAGCCGGGGTAGATCGTCACGTGCGGCATCGCCATCGCCAGCGCGTGCACGTCCGCGACCTGCGCCGGCCGCCCTGGGTCCATGGGGCGAGCTTAGACCCGCGTCAGGACACGTGCTCCATCACGATCACGCCCGTCGTGTCGGGTTCGAGCGCGTCGAAGATGTGCGGGACGTCGCCCGGGTAGGTGACGTAGTCGCCAGGGCACAGCTCGACCGCCTCGCCGGTCGGGCCGGCGAGCACGCGGCCCGTGCTGAGCACAAGGTGCTCCATCGTGCCCGGCATGTGCGGCTGGGACACTCGCGGCGGGCCCGGCTGCGCGCTGATCCTGTAGATGTCGCGCCGCGCGCCCGGCGGGCAGGACGCGAGCACGGCGGCCTCGTAGTGGGAGTGCTCCGCGTGCACGACCGGCCCCTCCCCCGCGCGGATCACCCGGATCACGCGCCGCGGCGGATCGACGAGATGGCTGAACGGCACGCCGAGCGCGACGCCGAGCGCCCACAGCGTCTCCACGCTGGGGTTCCCCGTGCCGGATTCCAGCTGGGACAGGGTCGACTTGGCGATGCCCGCGCGGCGGGCCACTTCGGTGAGCGAAAGCCCGGCCCGCGCCCGCTCCCGGCGCAGCGACGCCGCGATCTGCGTGACGACGTCCGCAGCCGTATCAACCATGTCGTTCGTTACCAGCCATGTCGTTCGCTCCAGACTCCCGTTTATTCGTTTTGACGAACACTGTCGATGCGTTCATTATATTGAACATGAGGATCTCGTGGCGAACAACCGACAGCACGCTCCTGCGCGACGTGGCTCTCGTCTGCCTGGCCGACGGGATCGTCGGAGTATCGTTCGGCGCCACGGCGATCGCGGGGGGACTGCCGTGGTGGGTGCCGGTCGCGATGTCGCTGTCCGTTTTCGCCGGCGGCGCCCAGTTCGCGGCCGTCGGGGTGGTGCTCGCGGGCGGCAGCCCGGTCGCCGCGGTCGCGGCCGGCGCGCTGCTCAACACCCGGCTGCTCCCCTACAGCCTCGCCGTCGCGGACGTCACATCAGGCCCCTGGTGGACGCGGCTGATCGGTGCCCAGCTGACAACGGACGAGTCCGTCGCGTTCGCGCTGCGGCAACGGGACGCGACCCCGGCCGCGCGGCGGCAGGCGTTCTGGACCTGCGGCGTCACCCTGTTCGCGGTGTGGAACGTCGCCGTGCTGCTCGGCGTGCTCGCGGGCACGGTGGTCAGGAACACGGCGGCTTTCGGCCTTGACGCGACGTTCCCCGCCGTCGTGCTGGCGCTCGCGCTGCCCACGCTCGCCGACCGCCGCACGACCGCGGCCGCGGGGACGGGCGCCGCGGCCGCGGTGGCGCTGACCCCTGTCCTGCCCGCGGGCTTGCCCGTGCTGGCCGCGCTTGGCGGCCTCGTGTGCTTGTGGAGGAGGCGATGATGCCGGTGTTCGCCATCGCGGCGCTCGCGGGGCTGACCTACGGAATGCGGCTCGCCGGCCCGGTGCTGCGGGGCCGGGTCACGGTGCCGCCCGCGGCTCAGCAGCTCCTGACGAGCGCGGCGGCGGTTCTGCTGCTCGCGCTGGCGGCGACCTCCACGTTCACCCAGGACGGCGGCTTCGCGGGCTGGGCCCGCCCGGCCGGCGTGCTGGTAGCGGGCGTCCTGGCGGTCCGCCGCGCCCCGTTCCCCGTCGTGGTGGTCGTCGCGGCCGCCGTGACAGCCCTGCTCCGCCTGGCCGGAGTCCACTAGCCCCGAACTCAACCAGATGAATGGGACATTCATCTGGTTATAGGCAGATGTATGGGACATTCATCTGCGGGAGGCCAAGGACG
>Ga0335073_10002448_pt1 | contig 25380 bp, 20 predicted proteins | sample Lox_Sample_22_FD_207093 | JGI IMG/M metagenome (GOLD analysis project Ga0335073, IMG submission 207093) | Soil microbial communities from Loxahatchee National Wildlife Refuge, Florida, United States - Lox_Sample_2.2 | ecosystem: Environmental > Terrestrial > Soil > Wetlands | place: USA... | reverse complement strand
TGGTGTAGGCCACCGGCCCGAACGCCGCAAGCCGCTCGGCGAGCGCCGAACCGATGCGGCCGAGGCCCACGATGCCGAAGCGGCGCCCGCTCACTGTGTGCCCGAGCGGGCGATCGCCTCGCTCCCACTCACCCGAGCGCACGTACCGATCGGCCGCCGGAATCGCCCGCAAGAGCGCGATGATCAGACCGACTGCCAGATCGGCCACATCCGCGGTGAGAACGTCAGGCGTGGAGGTCACCCGTACGCCGCGGTCACGCGCGTGCTCGAGATCCACCTTATCGAGACCAACGCCGTTGACGGCGATGATTCCCAAGGCGGGCAGCCGATCCATGAGCTCATTGGCGCATCCCACCTGACCGCCGGCCACCACGGCCCGGACCGCGGTCGCGCACCGGGCGAGCCATGCGCTGCGCTCCGTCTCGCCGAGCTCGAACCAACGCACGACGTTGAATCGCTGGCGCAGGCCCTCCTCGAGGTACCCCGACAAGGGGTTCAGCTGCAGTAGCGTCGCGCGCTCGCCGCTCATTGCGCTCCTCAAAGGACGGACGTGATGCCGCCGTCGACGTAGATCGTCTGTCCGTTGACGAAGTCCGATGCGCTCGAGGCGAGAAACACTGCCACACCGTGCAGATCCTCCAGGCGGCCCCAGCGGCCCGCCGGGGTTCGCTTGCGCAGCCATTCGTCGAACACGGGATCGGCGATCAGTGCCCGGTTGAGGGGTGTGGCGAAGTATCCCGGCGCGATCGCATTGATCTGCAGACCGTACCGCGCCCAGTCGGCGCACATGCCCCGGGTGAGGTTGCGCACGGCGCCCTTCGATGCCGTGTAGGGCGCGATATTCGGCCGCGCGAGCTCGCACTGCACGCTGCCGATGTTGATGATCTTGCCGCGCGCGCGCGCGATCATGTGCGGTGCCACGGCCTTGCTCACGTAAAAGACGCCGTCGACGTTGGTCGCCATGAGCTCGCGCCAGTCCGATGCGGAGAAGGTCTCGAGCGGTGCGCGTCGCTGGATCCCGGCACAGTTGCACAGGATGTCGATCGGTCCTACCGACGACTCGATGGCGGCGACGGCTGCGGCCACTCGGGCGGCATCGGTGACATCGAAAGTACTCACCTCGACCGCCGCGCCGCTCTCCCGCAGCTGCTGCGCGGCCTCATCGAGCGCGACCGGCGAGCGCGCATTGAGTACGATGCGTGCGCCGGCCGCAGCGAGTGCCCGGGCAATCGTGAGGCCAATGCCGCGCGCGGCCCCGGTCACAAGCGCAGTTCGGCCCGTGAGATCGAACTGGCTCGCCATCAGGCGCCTCGTGACTCGAGCTGCCGCTGCATGGGCTTCGGCGATCTGTTATCGTTGATTCACGCGTGCGCAAAGTGTCCTATGCTGGCCGCAGTTTGTCACGGGCGCAAAGATCTGAGGGTCGAGTGGATCGAGGACCGCGCACTCGCTCCCGATGAGGTTCGCGTCGCCGTCGCCTTCGGCGGCATCTGCGGCTCGGACATGCACTATTACCAGCGCGGTGCGGTCGGCGACTTCAGGCTGCGCGAGCCGATGACGCTCGGTCACGAGGTCTCGGGAATCGTGATGGAGGTCGGTGCGGCCGTGAGCGACCTCGCTCCGGGCACGAAGGCGGCTCTCGACCCGAGCCGGCCCTGCCTCACCTGCAGCTATTGCCGCGCGGGGCGCAGCAATCTGTGCACCAACATGCGCTACCTGGGCAGCGCCGCTCGCTTTCCGCACGTGCAGGGCGGCTTCGCGCAGCACCTCGTCCTGCACCGCCAGCAGATCGTTCCTGTTCCGCAGACGAGCGACCTCCACAGACTCTCGGTTGCGGAGCCGCTCTCCGTCGGCCTGCATGCCGTCAATCGCGCCGGCGTGCTCGCGGGTAAGCGCGTGCTGGTGACCGGCTCCGGGCCCATCGGCCTGCTGACGGCACGATCTGCGCATCATTGCGGGGCGGTTGAGATCGTCTCCACGGACATCGCGGATGCGCCGCTTGCGGTCGCTCGGGCGCACATGGGCGCGGCGCGCACGATCAATGTCGCCTCGCACCCGGAATCCCTCGCCGAGTTCGAGCTCGACGGGGGCTATTTCGATGTGGCCTTCGAGGCCTCGGGATCCGCCGCGGCGCTCGGGTCGATCTTCCGTGTCATCCGCCGCGGCGGCCGCATCGTACAGGTGGGCATGCTTCCGCCGGGCACGGCGCCGGTGCCGGTCAACGTGCTGCAGTCGCGCGAGATCGAGCTCGTCGGTGCTTTCCGTGCGCACGATGAGTTCCGGAGCGCCGTCGATCTCATCGCATCGGGTGTCATCGACGTGTCGCCGATCCTCTCGGGCGTCTACCCGCTGTCCGAGGCTGCGACCGCGCTCGAGCGCGCTGGGGACCGCTCGAAGGTCGTCAAGCTTCACCTGGCGCTGAGCCCCGACGGCGGATGACGGGGCGGAGTCACCCTGATGATCGGCGGTAGCCGCGAGGCGCAGCCCGATGCCTGTGACCTCGCTCCGCGCGGATCGAGCGCCGTCAATCGCGCCATCGTCGTCATGGGGGTGAGCGGCTGCGGAAAGTCCACGCTCGCCCGCGCGCTCGCCGATGCGCTCGGCTGGCGTTTCATCGAGGCAGACACGCTCCACCCGCAGGCGAACATCGCGAAAATGTCGGCGGGCATCGCGCTCGAGGATGCGGACCGGCGGCCATTTCTCGAGCGAGTGGCGCAGGCGATCGCCGCCGCGAGAGCGGCCGGCGTCGTGGTGTCCTGCTCCGCGCTCAAGCGTGCCTACCGTGACCTGATCCGCGCTCTCGCCGGCGAGGTGACCTTCGTGCTGCCCGTCGTGGACCGTGAGCGGTTGCGTGACCGGCTCGCGGCGCGCACCGGGCATTTCATGCCGCCGTCGCTCCTCGACAGTCAGCTCGCGGACTTCGAGGGCCCACAGCCGGACGAGCACGCGATCCTCATCGATGGCACGGCTTCGACCGGTGTGCAGGTCGCGCGCACGCTCGCGCTTCTCACGGGCGGCGCAGACGCGACCCGATGATGGGGTGCCCTGCGATGTCGATCGGGGACGGTGCCATTCGACTAGCCATTGGTCGAGCCACTCGCCCTCGAGCGCCACAGGAGAGCCGAAATGCAGTTTCTGAGTCTGTTCACACCTGCCGTTCCGCCGCATGCACCGCCCGATCCAGCGCACATGGCCCAGATGGGCAAGCTCATGGAGGACATGGTCAAGGCCGGCGTGCTCGTTGCGACCGGGGGCATCAAGTCGCGTAACACGGGGATGAAGATCACCCGTCGAAACGGCACGGTCACCGTGGAGCAGGGGCCGGTCAACGGGTCGAGCCTCATGCCCGCGGCGGGCTACGCGTTGCTGCGCGCCAAATCGCGCGAAGAGCTCGTGGGCCACGTCGAGAAGTTCCTGCAGCTCGCCGGCGACGGCACCTCCGAGATCATCGAAGTGATGGAGTCGGTGCCGGCCAGGACCTGAGCGCCCGACTGCGACCGGCGACGCGGCGCACGGGCGACCTCGGCGCCGCGATGCCGCGCCGGCTCGCGGCTATTGCGCGCGTGCGGCCGCGACTTCCCTCGGGAAATCGATCTGCGCCGAGGGCATCGTGAGGATGTGGCTACCCACGATGAAGCTCGGCGTCTGAAACAGCCGCAGGGCGCGGGCCAGATTGAAATTCGCGATGATTTCGTTCGCGACCTCCGGCGCGGCCATATCCCGGCGCAACCGCGCGTTGTTGAGTCCGACCTCTCGCGCGACCTCGAAGATGACCGAGCTCTCCCACGGTCCGCGGTAAGCCATGAGGGCGCGATGGAACTGCGCATACTTGCCTTGCTTGGCCGCCGCGAGCGCGGCGCGCGTGGCGATGAGCGACTCCGGTGTCAGGATCGGAAACTCCTTGAGGATCAGCCTCACGTGCCCATCGGACTCGAGGAGCGCAGCGACTCGCGGCTCCACGGCCTTGCAATAGGGGCAGGCGTAATCGAAAAATTCGACGATCGTGACATCGCCGTGCGGATTGCCGAGCACGGGAGAGGCCGGGTCGTGCCAGAGCGCGTTGGCGCGGGCGAGCACCGCCCGATCCGCGGGCAGCTGTTGAGCCGCGGCGGCGACACTCCCCAAGAGCAGCGCGAGAGCGATTCCCAAGACGGAGACACGAACTGAGCGAGCGGCCATAGGCGCGGTTTTCCTGCAAGGGGATGACGGGTGGAGGATTCTCCGTTGACCGAGGCCGATGCTACTATCCGCGCGAGCACGGCGCACCCGGGACCGGAGCGCTTGCCGGTCAGGCCGGGGTCCGCATAGGATTGCGCCTGGCGGGGCGGGGTAAGCGCGGCCCGCGCCACGGGTGCGGGCCGCGGGCACCGATCCCGCTCGGATCTCCTTGATCTCGCGCCGCCTCCGCTCCGTCGCGGATTCGCAGGCGCCGATCGTCCCTCACCTCTATCGTGGTCAGCATGAGTGCGCCATCGTTGCCGAATCGGCTGCTGCCGTTCTCGCTCCACTTCTTCCGCCAGTTCCCCTGGGGCTGCACGGGTCTGCTCGTCTTTCCGGTGCTCGGCCGCGCGGTGTTCGCCTCGATTGCGTATGCCATCAAGCAGCTCACCGACACGGTGCTCGCGATGCGTCATCCGGCGCTCGAGGCAGGCGAGCTCACCGGACCCTTCGTCCTGTTCGTGAGTCTCGTCGTCGCACGCTTCGCCATGGACGGGGCGATGTGGCTCAGCTCCTACAACACGCGTGCGCCGATGCTGGTGCGCATCAAGGAGGAGGTGTTCGCGTACGCGCAGCGTCTCTCGAGTGCCTACTTCGAAAGCACGCTCTCCGGGAAGATTGCCCACCGCGCGGTGCTGCTGCCCGACCAGGTGCTGATGCTGTTCGACATGATGGTGTTCGACTTCATTCCCGGCTCGTGCTTCTTCATCTTCGTCGCGGCGTATTTCTACGTCGCAAGCCCTGCGTTCTGCGTGGCGGCGGTCGCAAGCATCGCGATCTATTTCACCGTGAGCCTCCTCGTCGGTCGGGAGTGCACGCGCCGGGCAATCGCGAACAACGAGGCGCGGGCGGCCGTGACCGGGCGGATCGTCGATGTGATCACCAATATCCGCAACGTGTTTTTCTTCGCCAATCAGGCGGTGGAGGATCGCGAGCTCACGCGCTACACGGGCGAGGAGCGGGATCGGCGGCGGGCATCGTACCGATCGGTGGTGCGCCTGCGCTGCACGCAGTACGTCATGGACATCTCGATGTGGATCGTGTTCGTGGGTGGAGCGGTGTACGCCTGGGTGCACGGGCGGATCGGTGCCGGTGACTTCGTGATGATCACGGCGCTCACGAGCTCGCTCCTGCAGACCGCTTATAACTTGGGTCAGCGAATTCCGGATTTCTACGATCAGCTCGGCTCGGCGCGCGAGAGTATCGAGACCCTGATCGTGCACGCGACGGTCGTGGACCGGCCGGGCGCGCCGACGCTCGCGGTGCCGCGCGGGGCGATTCGCTTCCAGCGCATCGCATTCTCCTACGACCCCTCCGGCAAGGGCTTGCGCAGCGTGGTGAAGAGCATCGACCTCGACATTCCGGCCGGGCAGCGGCTCGGCCTGGTCGGCCCGAGCGGCGCCGGCAAGACCACGCTCATGGGTCTTCTGATGCGCATGCACGATGTCACGGAAGGCGCGATCCTGATCGACGGCGAGGACATCCGTGCGGTGACGCAGGAGAGTCTCAGGCAATCGCTCGCGCTCATTCCGCAGGACACGAGCCTCTTTCACCGCAGTCTGATGGAGAACATCCGCTACGGTCGGCCGGGCGCGAGCGACGAGGAGGTGATCCTCGCGGCCCAGCGCGCGCATGCGCATGAGTTCATCGCCGAGCTCGAGCACGGTTACCACACCTTGGTCGGTGAGCGCGGCGTCAAGCTCTCGGGCGGCCAGCGCCAGCGGATCGCGATCGCCCGTGCGATCCTGCGCAATGCGCCGATTCTGCTGCTCGATGAGGCGACCAGCGCCCTCGACAGCCACAGCGAGCAGATCATTCAGGCGGCGATGCGCGAGGCGATGGCCGGGAAGACGGTGATCGCAATCGCCCATCGACTGAGCACCGTCATGGACATGGACCGCCTCATCGTGCTCGACCGGGGAGCCATCGTGGCGGATGGATCGCACGCCGAGCTCTTGCGGCGGGGCGGTCTCTATGCGGAGCTGTGGCGCAAGCAATCCGGCGGATTCAATCCGGTCGCGCGCCGCGTGATCGAGCAGACGGGTGACCTGCAAGAGCTCGAGGAGGCCCCATCGGCGGATCTGGTGGTGGAGGAGCACCGCAGCGGCGACGAGGAGGGCGACCGGGCGTGAGCGCGGGCTTGCGCGTGACGAGCGCGATGCGACCTCAGCGCGGAAGCGGGTGGGGCGCGGCGGCATCGCCGAGCCCAGGCATAAGCGAAGTCGGCAAGTGGGCGCCGCCGGCGGTTTCATCATTTCGTCATCTCTGCGCAACGGACTGATCAAGATCCTTGGCCACAATCCGCCGGTCGCGACAGCCGGTCGGTGACGGCTGCGCGTACGCCACCACCTCTTCGTTCACCCCTCGATCAATGGGAGCGACTCTCATGCGGATGCACTGGCGCAGGCTCATCGCATTCAGCGGCGCAGCGGCGATGCTCGCGAACTCGGCCCTTCCGGTTGCGGCGGCCGATCCCGACTTCCACGACCATTACACGGCGACGCCGATCAAGCACCTCGTGGTGATCTACGACGAGAACGTCTCGTTCGACCACTACTTTGCGACCTATCCCCATGCGACGAATCCGACGGGGGAGCCCCGGTTCTATCCGGCGCCGTTCACCCCGCTTGTGAACAACCTCGTTACCGCGAATCTGCTTACCAACAACCCGAACTTCCTCAACGCGGCCAATGGCGCAGGCGCGGCGAATCCCTTCCGCCTCGATCGCACCCAGGCGGCGACGGCCGACCAGGATCACAACTACACGCCTGAGCAGCAGGCGTACGACGGTGGCAAGGCGGACCTCTTTCCCGAGTACACCGGCTCGGGCACGAGCGGCGGGGCCGGCGCTTTCGGCACCACCGGGCAGGTGATGGGCTATTTCGACGGCAATACCGTCACGGCGCTCTGGAACTACGCGCAGCACTTTGCGATGAGCGATAACCAGCACGGCTCCGCCTACGGTCCCTCGACCCCGGGGGCGCTCGAGGCGGTCTCGGGCCAGACCAATGGTTATGTGGCCGTGGTGGGCACGAAGTCCTCCGCGTTCGTCGCCGACAGCGAGGGCGGGTACACCGACATCGGGGATGAGGATCCGGGCAACGACACCTGCTCGAGCAAGACGCAGACGATGAGCATGCAGGGGAAGAACATCGGTGACCTGCTCAACGCGCACGGCATCTCGTGGGGCGGCTTCATGGGGGGCTTCAACTTGAGCCTCGTCAACGCCGACGGCAGCACCGGTTGCGCTCGCGACAGCACCTCGGTCTACACGGGCACGACGGCCGATTACGTTCCGCATCACAACTGGTTCCAGTACTACGCCTCGACGGCCAATCCGACCCACGCGCGCCCGAACTCGGTCGCCGCGATCGGGCATACCTACGACGGCTACGGTCAGCTCGATCCGGCCAACCACGAGTATGACGTCGATGACTTCTACGCCGCGGTCAAGGCGGGCAACTTCCCGGCGGTGGCGTTCCTCAAGGCGCCGGCGTACCAGGACGGACACCCCGGCTACTCCGATCCGCTCGATGAGCAGACCTGGATCGTGCAGGTCGTCAACTTCATCGAGCAGAGCCCCGAATGGCGCGACACGGCCATCATCATCGATTGGGACGACTCGGACGGCTGGTACGATCATGCTTTCGCGGAGCCGACCAACGCCTCGTACTCATCGGCCGATCAGCTCGACGGCGCCGGCATGTGCGGTACGGGCGCGCCGCTTCCCGGGCTGAGCGGCGAGCCGGTGTACGGCCGCTGCAGTCCCGGTCCCCGCATTCCTTTCTTCGTGATCTCCCCGTACGCCAAGGCGAACTACGTGAGCCATACCGTCCTCATGCAGAGCTCGATCGTGCGCTTCATCGAGGACAACTGGTTGCATGGCGAGCGGCTCAACAACGGCTCCTTCGATGCCACGGCGGGCAGCATCATGGACATGTTCGACTTCACCACCCGCTTCCCCAATCCGCCGCTGTTCCTCGATCCGCAGGAGGGCACACCGGTCGGTCATCCGGCGCCCTTCCCGCCGTTCCTGTGATGGATCGATGCGCCATGAGGCGGGTGATGGCATGAAAGCGGGCTCGGCCGAGCGATCGGCCGGGCGACGGTTGGCAGCGCGCCGGATCGTGTCGGGGTCCGGCGCGCTGCTCCTCGGGGCGCTGCTCGGTGGGCTCCCGGCGCACGCCCAGGCCGTCAATCCGCATCCCTACCATCTCAAGCTGCCGCCCGTGCGCCCGCTCTCCGCGATGGCGCGGCTCGGCGAGCGGCTCTTTCACGATGCGCGCCTCTCGGGATCAGGCCGGATCTCGTGCGTGAGCTGCCACAGTCCCGTGCACGCCTACGGCCCGCCCGGAGAGAGCTCGGTGATGCTGGGGGGAACGGACGACCGAAGTCCGGGGTTCCGCGCGGTGCCGTCGCTCCGCTACCTGTACCGCCAGCCGCCCTTCAGCATCGGACCGGACACCCAAGGTGACGACGACCGGGCGCTCACGCTTGAGCAGCAGGTCGCTCAGTCCGGGAGCAAGGTCCGCACGCTCAAGACCGCCCTTGCTCCGCAGGCGGCGGCGGCGAACCTCGTGCCGCAGGGAGGGCTGTTCTGGGACGGCCGGGTGAACACGCTCCAGCAGCAGGTGAACGGGCCGATCTTCAACCCGGCCGAGATGGCGGCCGGCTCCCCCGCGCGCGTGCTCGCCAAGCTCGAAGCGAACTACGGCGAGGACTTCAAGGGCTTTTTTGGTCCGACCGTATTTCAGAGCCCTCGGCTCGCCCTCGATGAGGCGATGTTCGCGATCGGGCGCTATCAGATCGAGAGCGCGGATTTTCATCCCTTCCGCAGCAAGTACGATGCGTGGCTCACCGGGCGCGCCGAGTTGACCCCGGCGGAGCTGCGCGGCTATCGCCTGTTCAACGATCCGGCCAAGGGCAATTGCGCAGCCTGCCACCTCGATCAGCCGACGCGCGACGGACGACCGCCGCTCTTCACCGACTATCAGTACGAGGCGCTCGGCGTACCCCGCAATTCCGCGATCCCCGCCAATCGCGATCCGCGCTACTACGATCTCGGGGTGTGCGGGCCGTACCGCACGGACCTGCGTGCCGAGACCCAGTACTGCGGCATGTTCCTCACGCCGAGCCTGCGCAACGTCGCGACCCGCCACGTGTTCTTCCACAACGGGGTCTTCCACTCGCTGCGCGCAGTGCTCGAGTGGTACGTGTACCGCGATCTGGCACCCGAGCGGTTCTACTCGCGCGATGCCGCGGGGCAGGTGGTGAAGTACGACGACCTGCCGCCCCAGTACCGCCGCAACGTCGACACCGTCGATGCCCCGTTCAACCGCCATCCCGGTGATGCGCCCGCGCTCACCGCGGCGGAGATCGCCGATGTGATCGCCTTCCTCGAGACCCTCACGGACGAGAACGCGGGGGCTGCGCCCGAGGTGAGTGCGGCGCGCTGATCGGTCGCAGCGAATCTCCCGCGGGCGCAGCGAGCGCACGGATCCGCGCGGCGAGCGCGTGGAGCTTCCGATCGCGTGCGCCCCCGAGCGCGCGGTCGATCACCCGTCGCGTGCGCTCATCGCCCTCGACCGCCGCCATCCAGAGCCACTGCGCCGCGTCGTCCGGGTGACCGCGCTCCAGGAGCAGGAGCGCGTAGTTGAGCTGGCCGCGGAAGTAGCCCGACTCGGCGGAGCGGCGGTACCAGTAGGCGGCATCCGCGAGGCTGGGCCGACAGCCCCAGCCCTCCTCGAGGGAGCGACCGAGCAGATTCATTGCGCGGCCGTGCCCTTGGCGCGCGGCGCGCAGGTACCAACGGAGCGCCTGCGGTTGATCGCGGAGGATGCCACGCCCGTCAAAGAGCATGTTGCCGAAGTTGTATTCACCCCAGTCGTGGCCGCGGAGGGCGGATGAGTGGTAGTGTGCGGCGGCGAGCGTCAGGTCAGCGGCGATGCCCCAGCCGTTCTCGTGACAGCGTCCGACCATGTTCATCGCATCGGCATCGCCCTGGCGGGCGGCGCGCGCGAACCAGGCGAGCGCGGCACGCTCATCCCGCGGCACGCCCCGGCCCGCGAGCAGCATTCGCCCGAGCCGTAGCTGGGCGGCCGGCACGCCTTGCTCGGCGGCGCCCTGGACCCACTCGGCCGCGGCGACCGGATCCCCACCGAGCACGCTCCAGAGCTCCCGGTCATTCATCCGCAGGAGCCGCTCGAATTTCACCTGTCGCGCCTCGAGTGCCGCGGCGCGCGCAAGCTGTGCGGTCGTCAAGGTCATGGCGGATGCGTCCCCGGGCCGCCCGCGATCAGAGCTCGGCCCAGCGTCTGAGCAGATTGTGATAGCAGGCGGTCAGGTGCACGAGGCAGTCGCGGTTCGCCCCCGTCGCGGTGAGCTCGCGAATGGACGCGTCGAGCTCGTAGAGGATCGCTCGCGCGCCGTCGTCGCGCACCAGGCTCTGCACCCAGAAGATGGCCGCGAGGCGCACGCCGCGCGTCACACGCTCGACGCGGTGGACGCTGCTCGCGGGGTAGACGACCAGATCGCCTGCCGCGGGCTTCACGGATTGCACACCGAATGCGTCCTCGATCCGCAGCTCCCCGCCGTCGTACTCGTCTGGGGGCGTGAGGAAGAGCGTGGCCGACACATCCGTGCGCAGCCGGTGCGCGCTTCCGGGCACCTGCCGCAGGGCGTTGTCAATGTGAGCGCCGAATGCCATGCCGGTCTCGTAGCGATTGAAGAGGGGCGGGTAGAGGTGGCGCGGGAGCGCGGCGCTCGCGAACGCCGGACTGCGCTCGAGCGCGCGCACGACCCACTCGCCCGCTTCCCGCGCCGCGGGCTCATCGTGCGGCAGCTGCAGGTTGGATTTGACCGCGGCCGACTGATGACCGGCCGTCAAGCGTCCGTCCGCCCAGGCGGCGGCCTCGAGCAGTTGCCGGACTGCCAGGAGCTCATCGGCGGCGAGGAGCGAGGGGATGCGCACGAGCATGGGGTTCAGAGCGCCGCACGGATCGTGAGGGAGCCGCTGCGGCCCGGGCCGGGCAGCACGTGATTCTCCGCCACGCTCGTGTAGTAGGGCGACTGGTAGTAGAGCTTGTTGAGGAGGTTGAAGCCATTGAGTTGCAGCGACACCTGCTGCGTCAGGCGGTAGGAAACCATCGCATTGACGACGGTGTAGCCGGGCAGGGAGGCCGCTTCGCCGTTGTCGGCGAAGCGGTGGCTGAACCAGTTGCCGCCGACGCCCATCTCCCACGGGCCGGAGAATTCGTACTCAGTCCACAAGTTGATCTCGTTGTGGGCGACGTTCGGCAGGTCCTTGCCGACGTAGGCTGCGGTTCCGGAGGCGATCGTCCGCCCATCGAGGTAGGTGTAGCCGGCCGTAAGCTCCCAGGCTCGCGTCACGTGGCCCGTGGCGGTGAGCTCGAGTCCGTCGACGCGCTGGTTGCCCTCGAGGAGCGTGACGTTCGGATTCTCCGGATCGTTGGTCTGCGCGTTGTCCACGACGGTGCGGAACACTGCGCTGCTCAGCAGGAGCCCCCCGCCGAGGAGCGTGTCCTTCGCTCCGAGCTCGAAAGTTTGGGCCTTGACCGGACCGAGGTTGGCGGTCTTGGTCGTGAGGGTGAGCGCCTCGGCCGACGGATCGAACGAGGTGCCGTAGAAGAAGTAGTAGGTCTGCTGCGCAGCGGGCGTGAACTCGAGTGCGGCCCTGGGGCTTCCGAGACGATCCACGTGGTGAAGATCGAGCGGGGTGTCGGTCGCCAGCGTGAGCTGGTCGTAGTCGGCGGAGAACTCATCGTAGCGAGCGCCGGCGAGCAAGGAGAGCTCGGAGGTGAGCCCGATGGTGTCGGTCGCGTAGGCGGAATAGGCGTAGGCGAGGGTGTCCTGGTCGGCGCTCGTGGGCGGCAGCGCGGGAAGCGCCTGATAAGGATCGGGGTCGAGGAGCGGCGTCTCGGGAATCCAGTTGTTGTTCGCGTTGAAGGGGTTCGCGTACCGGGCCAGATCGGAGCTCTGGCGCGAGTACTCGAGACCGCCCACGAATTCGTGGGTCACGGCGCCCGTGGAGAAATGCGCGGTGAGATCGAGCTGATCGTCGAGATTGGTCTGAATGCCGGAGCTGTACGGGGCATCGCGGCCGATCAGGATATCGGTGAGCGGGATCTGCGGGCCCGGCGGACCCTGTCCATCGTCGGCCGCACTGCCAAAGTTCGGCATCGTCGTTCGATAGTCGAACTCGTAGTGAGCGTAGCGAAGGGTATTGGAGAGAGAGAGGCTCGAGGCGAACTCGTGCCGGTAACGCGCTGTTGCGATGTCCTCCGCCGTGGTGTCGCGGTCGGTGAGGAGACCGTAATAGGTGTTCCCCGGAACCGGTGCGGGCAGCCCATCGAGGAACGGGATGCCGGGATCGGGCCGGTCGTCCTCCTGCTGGTGGAGGTATGCGAGGACGAGCGTATCCGGCCCACCAATCCCGAAGGCCAGCGCCGGGGCGAGCCCCCAGCGCCTGTTCTTCACGAAATCGCGGTCCGCCACCGCGGAGGATTCGCCCATGGCGTTGAGGCGGAAAGCCTCCGCGCTCGCGAATGGCGCGTTCACATCGGCCGTGCTCCGCAGTAGATCGTTGGTGCCGAAATCCGCGGTGATGACCTCGAAGGGGGCGAGCTCGGGCGCCTTGCTCACCTGGTTGATGGCGCCCCCGGTCGAACCGCGGCCGAAGAGCACGGCCGAGGGTCCCTTCACGACCTCCACGGACTCGAGGTCGAAGCTGTCGCGCGTGTAGACGGCGGCATCGCGGATGCCGTCGAGAAAGAAGTCGTTGAAGGCAGAGAAGCCGCGGATGTTCACCGTGTCGCCGCGCGCGGCACCCTCGCCCGCGTTGAGCGTGATGCCCGGGACGTTCTTGAGCGCATCCTCGAGCCGGGTATCGGACTGCGCTTCGATGAGCTGCTGGTTCACCACCGTCACGCTCTGCGGAATGTCCTGGAGATCCTGCGCAATCTTTCCTTTGACGAGGGGACGCACGCCGCTCACGGTCACCTGCTGCAGCGGCTCACTCGCCCCGCCGGCGGCGCTCTGATCGACGGCTTGCGCCGCGGCCGGCTGGCAGGCCGCGGCCGCACCCAGCATCGAGGTCACACCGATGCCGCAGGCGCTCAAGCTGCCGACGCGCGAGCGCAGCGGACTCTGCGTGGGCTCTGCGCCGAGCGCGGGCGCTACCGAAGGATCGGTCGACATCGTCACCTCCGAGCGAACGGACCTTTCCGAGCGATTCCGAATCTAAATGATAATGATTCGCAATACGGTGTCAACTCGAAAAGTGCCGGGTTGGGGTGCGCGCGCGGAGCGCCGCCCAAGCCCTCTCACACGCCCGTGGGCTCGGGAGTCTGCTCGAGCGCTTCGCGCAGCTCGCGCAGTTTGGGGGGCTTACCGAGAACGAAATCCACGTGAAGCGGGGTATCTCCGTCCGCGACCAAGCGCTGACCCCACCCCGTCAGCATGATGACCGTCGTCGTGGGCACGCTCGTCTTGACGGCGGCGGAGACCTTGCGTCCGTCGACGTGCGGCATGCCCAGGTCCGTGATGACGACGGGAAAAGGCTCGCCGCGACGGTGGGCGGCGAGGAAGGTGTCGATCCCCGCCTGGCCGCCGTCCGCGGCGGTGACATCGTGGCCGTCCGACGCGAGCGCTTCGCGCAGGATCTTGAGCACCAGCGGGTCGTCGTCGACGATCAGGATCCGCCGCGGTCGCACCGCTCGGTCGCCGGCGGCGGGCGTGGCGAGCTCGGCCGCGGAGACCTTCGGGACCGTAAAAATGAGTCGCACCGTGGTGCCGCGGCCGACCTCGCTTTCAATCTCGATGTCCGCACCGTGCCGCTGCGCGATCCCGTAGACCATGGCGAGCCCGAGGCCGGTGCCGCGCTCGCCTTTGGTCGTGAAGAAAGGCTCGAAGCAGCGCCGTCGCGTCTCCTCGCTCATCCCGAGGCCCGAGTCGATGACTTCCAAGCAGACGCGCACCTGCGATAGGGGCGCCGCGGAGCCGCCGGCGTCCTGCGGGGCGAACCGCGTTCGCAACGTGAGCGGACCGCCCTGCGGCATGGCATCGACGGCATTGAGGACGAGATTGGTCAGCGCTTCGCGGATCTCGCTCTCGGCCCCGAGAATGGCCGGCAGATCCGGCGCGAGGTCGCTCTGCACCGCGACCGCAATGCCGCGCTGCTGAGCGATGTCGCCCCAGCGTGCGCGCGTGAGGTCGACGACCTCGGGGACGAGGCGGTTCAAGTCCACCGGCACGAGCAGCTTCTGCGGCTCTCGCGGCCGATAGAACTCGCGCAGACGCGCGACGGTCTGCGCCACGTCGTGGATCGCACGCAGGACCGAGGCAAGCCTTTCGCGGACGGACGGGCTGAGCGAGCGCTCGCGTTCGAGCAGCATCTCCGTGTAGATGGCCGCGGGGGAGATTGCATTATTGATGTCGTGCGCGATGCCGCTCGCCATCTGGCCGAGCGCGCGCAGCCGCTCCTGCTGCATGATGTGCTTCTGCGTCTCGCGCAGCTCGTCATAGGCGCGCTGCAGCGCGCCGTGAAGCTCGGCCTGATGGGCCGCGAGCGCCACGTGCTCGCTCAGCTGGCGCAGGAATTCGCAGTCTCCGCTCGTGAAGCTGTGCGCCTGCCGGCGCGCGACCAGGAGTGCGGCGAACGGTTTGCTCGCAACGAGCAGCGGCGCTGCGACGAAGGAGCGCAGCGCGCCGTGCGCCAGGCGCTGCGCAAACGGGAAGGGCACCTCCATGACATCCGGCTCGTGGACGAGCTCCCCGCGCAGGCAACGCGACAGTCCGTTGCGGTCGATGGGGATGCGCGCCTGCTCCGCCATCGCGAGCGCCATCGCGAGCGTCGTGCTCCGCGTGCCCACGCTCGTGATGGTGAGGCACTCGTCGGTTGCGTCGTAGAGTCCGACGCAGCAGAAGTCGACCGGCATCTCCTCCTCCACAGTGCCGACGACGGCCTGGAAGATGCTGCGGATGTCCTGGCGATCCCCGATCGCGCGGGTGATGTGCTGCAGAAGATTGAGCCGCTGGAGCTGTGACTGCAGTCGCAGCTGCGCCTGCTCGCGCTCGCGCACCTCTGCCGCAAGGCTCCTCGCCACCCGTTCGAGCTCGGCCGTCCGCTCCTGCACGCGCTGCTCCAGCCGATCGTTCGCCTCGTGCAACGCATCCGCGGCGAGCTTGTGATCGGTGACATCGCGCGCCGTCGCGTACATGAAGCCGTTCGGCTGGGGCATCGAGCGCCAGGAAAGCGTGCGCCAGGTGCCGTTCTTGTGCCGGTAGCGGTTCTCGAACTGCAGCACGCGCTCCCCGCCGCGAATCTGCTTCTCCACCTCTCGGAGCGTGCGCTCATGGTCGTCCGGATGGATGAACTCGAGGTAGGGTCGCGCGAGGAATTCCTGCGGGCTCCAGCCGAGCATCTCGGTGACGCCGGGGCTCACGCGCTTGAAGTAGCCGTCGTCGCTCGCGATGCACAGGAAGTCGAGAGACAGCGAGAAGAAGCGCTCGAGCTGCGCGGCCGCTTCGTGCGCGGCTTGCTCGGCCCGCGCACGGGCGCCGCGGTTGCGCCTTGCGGCATAGAGCGACCAGCCGACGAGGGCGCACGCAAGCAGGCTACCGCCGACGATGACGGAGACGCTCATCGCTCACTCATGTTCGAGACCCACTGCCCAAGTGCGTGCCGGGCGCTCCCCGGAGGTCCCCGTCAAGCATACCGGGCGGCGAGCAGGGCAGCTTCGCTCGCTCGTCCGGTAGCGCGCAACCGCTCGAGATAGGCGGGCAGCTCGCCGCGAACGTGGAACGGCCCGCCCTCCTGCATCACGTGGACGAGTGGATCACGCCCGCGGGCCGCGTGCGGCAGCATCCGCGATTCCCACTGCGAGAGCAGCACCAGACCGCGGCCGGCGATCTCCGGGCGCTGCGCGGCGAGATTGTGCTGCTCGTGAGGGTCACTCTCCAGATCGAACAGCATGATGTCGTCAAAGAGGTGATAGCCGCCGTGGAGCGTGCTGATCAGCATCCACTGGTCGAAGCGGACGCCGCGCTGGCAGGTCCAGGCTCCCTGAGAGAGCACCAGATGATCGCGCCCGACATCCTCGCCCGCCGTGAGGCTCGCGGCGAAGGACTCCCCGTCCCAGCTCTCGGGCACGTCCTGTCCGAGGAGCTCGAGGAGCGTCGCTGTCACGTCGATCTGGTAGTGCAGCGCCCGGCGCCGTCCAGTCCCGAGCCCGGGCCATCTGAGAATCAGCGGCACGTGCGTCGTGTGCTCATCGGCGGTTTGGTGGTCACAGTAGATGTTGAGCTCGCCCAAGGTCTCGCCGTGGTCGGAGGAGACCAGGACGGCGGCGTCGCGCTCGACACCGAGCTCTGCGAGGAGCGCGATGAGCCGCCCGACGTATTCGTCGGCCACGACGACGCCGGTATCGTAACCGTCGAACATGGTACGCACCGCCGCCATGTCCCCGATCTCCTGAGGTTGGCGCGGGTAGTGGATCCGGTCGTACTCATTCGGGGCGAAGCCGCGGCCCTCGCGCGCACTGTGAGGCCCGCAGCCCATCCAGTGACGCGCGCGAACGTCCTCGGTGAGCCACGCCGGATGCGGCACACCGGCAAACGGCTCGCCGTATCTGGGCGCGGCGCGATACGGAGTGTGGGGATCCCACATATGCACATGCAGGAACCAGCTTTCCTCGCGGCCGTGGCGGTGGAGCCAATCGGCGGCGAGCCCGTAGACTTCATCCGCAGTCTCCATGCCGTACTTACCGACGTTGTAGGTCTCATCGAAGCCCGCGTGCCAGTGAAAGGCGGAGTGCCGGTGCGCGAAGGAGCTCACGGTCACGGTCTTCAGGCCCGCGCGCTTGAGGCGGTTGGGAAAAGAATTGAGGTGCAGCCGGGAGTGAAACTGCCGAGTCGCGCCGTCGATCGCCGGGTCCGCGTCGGTGCCCCCGTGATTGACGACGCCGTTGTGAATACCGAACTGGCCGGTAAGGAGCGCAGTGCGACTCGGCAGGCAGGGCGTATCGGAGGCGTAGACCCGCTCGAAGACGAGCGCGCCCGCGGCCAGCCGATCGATGTTCGGGCTCGTGCGCCGCAGGTAGCCGTAGCACCCCAGGTGATCGGCTCTCAGCGTGTCGATGTCGATATAAAGGAGTCGCATGCGAACGCTCCGTGGAGGCGGACCGGGGGCAAGGAGAGATACGCTGCGATCGATGCGCGCACCGCGGATGCGATGTGCGTCGCAGCGGCCGAGGTGCGCAGGTCCATGGTGACCTCGAGCTGCGCGCCGCGGCCGCAGGTGCCGCGATTGCAAAGATTCCGCGGGTCGCGCCCCGCGAGGTGCCGCGGCACACTCGCCGTCGCCGGGAGGCCTGCGAGCGTGAGATGCGCGACGATGAGGCCGGTGAGCCGCTGCTCGAGTCCGCCCACGTAGATCTGCGCCTCGCCCCGACAGCCGTGAATGCCGATCGCGAGCGCCGAGCGCGCGAGCATGCTCAGGCACTGCGGGTGATCGAAGCGCGTGCTGCCGATGTGAAGCTCCCGGTTCCCCGTGGGGCGCAGACCTTCGAACATGAACAAGCTGTGGTCACGGCACGCGATGCGGAGCGCAAGCTCCGAGGTGCCTTCCTCGATGCGGCCGCCGTGCGGAGCGAGAATGAGGACAGGTGATCCGCGGCCGCGCCGCGCGCGAACCGTGTAGTCGCGACCGGCGAGCGTCTCGCGCGCGAGCTCGGAGAAGGAGTGGTAGCGATCGGCCATCAGGGGCTTGGCGGGGACTGGTCCACGACCGGTGAGACGCCTGTGAGCCCATCCATGGCGCGATAGCCTAGTCCCTTCTACCGCGCCGAGCGAGGTTGACAGCGGTCATCAGGCGACCGGAAACTCCCCGGGCCAATAAGGGGGCAAGCGCATGAAGTCGTCCAGGCTCTTGATCGCGGCGCTCGCGCACGCGGGGCTGGCGCTTCTCCTCTGCGTGAGCCCGCCGCTGGGGGTCGCCGCGGGCACTGTCGAACCACGGATGACCTCCCTCTACGCCGACCCCGCCCAGCCCGACATCTCCGGGTTGTGGCTGGTCACGGGCTGGTTCCAGTTCTCCCCGGACAAGGCGCTGCCGCAGTTGAAGCCACCGTACGATGCGCTCTACGCCAAGCGCATGAAGGCATTCAGTGCGGGCAAGCCGATCGACGATGTCACCGCCAATTGCCTCCCGCCGGGCATGCCGCACATCATGGTGGTGCCGTACCCCTTCGAGCTCGTGCAGACTCCAGGGCGGGTGCTCATGCTGTTCGAGTACGCCGGGCAGGTTCGGCGTATCTACCTCGACGGGCGGCGGCCGTCGGCGGATGACGATCCCACCTACTACGGCTTCTCGACCGGACACTGGAATGGAGCGATGCTCGAGGTCGACACGAGTCTCATCCGCGCGGACACGCAAGTCGATTTCACCGGACTTCCGCATAGCGATGCGCTCGTCATCACCGAGCGTTTTCGCCGCATCGACCACGACACCCTTCAGGATGTGATCACCCTCACCGATCCGAAGGCCTATGTCCGGCCCTTCACGGTGACGCGGCGCTATCGGCTGCATCCGACGTGGACGATCGGCGAGTACGTGTGCGAGGAAAACAACCGCAATCAAAGCCGCAGCAACGGCGTCACGGGCTTCGGTGTTCCGCCTCCGGAGGACCCATGAGCCGAATGAGAGGCGGGCTCGCCTCGGCGATCCTCACCCTGGCACTCGCGGCACCGGCGCTTGCGCACCACTCCTTCGCCATGTTCGATCGCACGAAGCAGGTTCCGCTCGCGGGCACGGTGCTCGAGTTCCAGTGGACCAATCCTCACGTGTGGATTCAAGTCGCAATCCCCGATGGGCGCGGCGGCTACCAGGAGTGGGGTGTCGAGTGCACGAGCGTCAACATGCTCAAGCGTCAGGGCTGGCACCACGACTCGCTCAAGCGCGGCGATCGAGTGAAGCTCATGCTCTATCCCTTGCGGGACGGGTCCCACGGCGGACAGCTCGCGCGGGTCGTCGAGGTGAACGGCGCGCAGTCGGATCTTCCGGGCTATCACTGAGCGAGCGGCGCGGAGCGCGCCCCAGGGAACGGTTCCAGCATGAACAACAGGGTCTACGAGCCGATCGAGCCGCGCCGGGTCGCCTACATCGGGCTCGGCGTCATGGGAGCGCCGATGGCGCGGCACCTCGCAGCTGCAGGCCATCAGGTGACGGTCTACAACCGGACACCCGAGAAGGCACGCTTGTGGGTGCAGCAGCACGGCGGGCGTGCGGCGCCGACGCCGCGGGAAGCCGCGCACGGAGCCGACGCCGTCCTCGCCTGCGTCGGGAACGACGACGATGTGCGCGCGGTCGCACTCGGCGAGCACGGGGCGTTCGCCGGGATGACCCCCGGGGCCGTGTTCGTCGATCACACCACGACATCGGCCTTCGTGGCGCGCGAGCTGCAGGGCCTCGCGGCGGCACGCGGACTTCAGTTCATCGATGCACCGGTCTCGGGCGGGCAGGCGGGCGCGGAGAACGGCGCGCTCACGGTCATGTGCGGAGGGGAAGCCGAGGCCTTCGCGCGCGTGCGCCCCATGATCCTCGCCTACGCCCGCGCCGTGACGCGCCTGGGGCCCTGCGGTGCCGGCCAGCTCACGAAGATGGTCAATCAGATCTGCATCGCGGGCCTGGTGCAGGGCCTCGCGGAGGGCATCGCCTTCGGTGCGTGCGCCGGCCTCGACATGCCGCTCGTGCTCGAGGTGATCGGCAAGGGCGCCGCGCAGAGCTGGCAGATGGACAATCGCGGCAAGACGATGGTCGCGGACCGATTCGATTTCGGGTTTGCCGTCGACTGGATGCGCAAGGACCTGGGGCTGGTGCTCGATGAGGCGCGCCGCAACGGCGCGCGCCTGCCGGTGACGGCGCTCGTCGATCAGTTCTATGCGGACGTCCAATCCCTAGGCGGCAACCGCTGGGACACCTCGAGCCTGATTCGCCGGCTGCGCTCACTCGAGCCTCGCTAGCCGTTGCGATCGCGCTCGGTGCTCGCGGTCGCGAGCGGCCACAGATGCTCGAGGAGGAGCGCGAGGAACCGCTCGCGCATGAGCCACGGCGAATGCCCGCCGCCCGTGATCGATATATAGGCTCGCCACGGGGCGCGCACCTGGGCCGCATAGGCCGCAACCTCCGAGCTCACCGCGCAGGCATCGAGCTCACCCTGCAAAAAGAGCATCGGAACGGCGAAGTCGAGCCCCAGTGCCTCGGCGTCGAAACCGAGAATCTCCGCGCGCACCGCCTCGTACGCGGCCGTCGCGACGGCGCGAACATCGCGCTCGAGGGCTAGGCCGCGCGGCACGTAGCGGGCGCTCGCGGGGGGATTCGTCAGCACCTCCGAGAGCGCCGGATCGAGTGTGGCGAGCGCGTCCGACTCGCCGCGACTCAAGGCGACGGAGTAGTGGGCTTTGATCGCATCCGTCGCCGTATCGGGGTAGGGCGGTGCGCCGATGCGCTCGAGCTCCGCGATCGCCGCGGCATCACCGGCCGCACGCGCCTCGCCGAGAACCCGCGCAAAGCTCAAGGTGTCCTGCCGGGCCCAATTGACGATCTGTCCGCTGCCGACATACGCCGAGAATCGCTGCGGGCAGCGCTTGACCATGTTCAAGCCCACGATCGTGCCGCCGGAGAGCCCGAGCAGCGCGAGGCGCGGCACGCGGAGCCGCTCGCACGCCCAGTGGGCGACGGCGAGTCCGTCCCGCGCGAGGCGCTGCAGAGAGTAGTCCGCCGGAACGCCGCGACCATGCCGAGCGGCGGTGACGCCCGCGCGGGGCTGATCCCACTGGATGAGCGTGAAGTGTTGCTCCCAGGGCGCGAAGAACGGGGCGCGCACGCACATGCCGGCACCGGGTCCGGGAACGATGAGCAGCGCCGGATTGCGCGCGCGACGCCCCCGTACCGTCACCCACTGCTCGAGACCGTGAATGGGAACGAAGCAGCCCTCGTCGATCGGCGCTGTGGTCGAGCTCTTCATGGTTCGCCTCCGGAGTGCGGCGCAGGTGCCGCAAACGCAGCGGGCCCCCGACGCAGCGCGGCGGGGGCCCGAGGAAAGAAGCGGAGCGAATGAAGGGCTCTACCGTAACCGCCGGAGGAGGATCGTGTCAATCGAACGGGATCGCGCGTGATGCGTCGATTCGTCGCGCCGGAGCGATCGAGACGCTCAACGGTCCGAGAAGCGAGCGAAAGCGGCGGCGATCCATGGGCTACGAGGTCACATCGAGCGTCGCCTTCTTGAGGTCGACGGAGCTCGAGCCCACCATGATCTCAAAGGTGCCGGGCTCGACCACGTGCCGCAGGTGCTCGTCCCAGATCGCGAAGGCCGACGCACCCAAGGTGAATCGCACCGTGGTGCGCTCGCCCGGGGCGAGGGTGATGCGGCGGAACGCCTTGAGCGCCTTCACCGGCTGGGTGACCGAGCTCACCTGCTCGTGCACGTAGAGCTCAACGACCTCATCGCCCACCACGCCTCCGGTGTTGCGCACCGCGACGGACACCTGGACCGAATCGCCGCGACGGATTCGCCGCGCCGAGAGCTCGGGCGCGCCGATCGCGAAGGTCGTGTACGAAAGCCCGTAGCCGAAGGGGTAGAGCGGGGCGTCGGAGTCGAACTGGTAGCCGCGGTGCGCGCTCGGCTTATCGTCGTAGAACATCGGGAGCTGTCCGACGAAGCGGGCGACGGTGACCGGGAGCTTCCCGCCGGGATCCGCATCGCCGAACAGAATGTCCGCGAGCGCCGTGCCCCCCTCCTCGCCGGGATACCATGCCTCGAGAAGCGCGTCGGCCCTGGCGGCGATCTCGGGCACGGAGAGCGGCGGCCCGTTGATCAGCACGACGATCACGGGCTTACCGAGTGCGAACATCGCGCGCGCGAGCTCATCCTGCTCGCCCGCGAGACCCAGCCGGTCGCGGTCGCCGAGGTGCGTGGGCGACCAGCCCTCGCGGCTGATCGCTGCGCTCGTGCCGAGCGCGAGCACGATCGCATCGGCCCGCCGGGCCACTGCGACGGCGTTGCGGATGCGCGTGAGGTTCTGCTCGCGATCGGCGAGCACGACCTGATCGGTGTACCAGTCGCCCCGCTCCGTGAGCCGCACGCCCTCGGCCGTCACCACCCGCAACCGACCCCCGACCTTCGCACGGATGCCCGCAAGCAGACTCACCGCGTGTCCGGGCACGTTCGAGTAGCCACCGAGGCGCACGGCATCCGCATTGGGGCCGATCACGGCGAGCGTGTGCAGCCTCGTGAGCGCGAGCGGCAGCGCGCCGTCGTTCTTGAGGAGCACGGTGGTCTTGCGTGCGGCCTGCGCTGCGAGCGCGCGTGCCTCGGCATCATCGGTGATCCGCTCGGCGTAGCGCGCATCGGCGTATGGGTGCTCGAAGAGCCCGGCGAGAAACTTCAGGCGCAGCACGCGGCGCACCGCCTGGTCGATCTGCGCGGGCTTGACCAGACCGGCCGCGAGCGCTGCGGGAAGCTCGGCGTACGCCTGGCCGTCCGGCAGATCGAAGTCGACCCCGGCGTTGAGCGCGCGCGCGGCCGCGCGCTCGAGGTCGGGCTCGACGTGATGCAGATCGACCAGCTGCTCGATGCCGTAGTAATCGCTCACCACCGCCCCCGCGAAGCCGATCTCGCCGCGCAGCCACTCGCTGAGCAGCCAGTGGTTCGCGTGCGAGGGGATGCCGTCGACCTCGTTGTAGGAAGCCATCACCGCTTGTGCATTCGCTTCGCGGATGGCCGCGGCGAAGGGCGGCAGGAACACCTCGCGGAGGGTCCGCTCGGAGAGCTCCGCGGGGCCTACGTTGGTGCCGCTCTCGGGCACGCCGTGTCCGGTCATGTGCTTGAGCGTCGCAAAGACGCTGCGCGGGCCGAGCGGCAACGCATCCCCCTGCAGCCCCCGCACCGCGGCGACCGCCATCCGGCTCACGAGATAGGGGTCCTCGCCGTAGGTTTCCTCGATGCGGCCCCAGCGTGGGTCGCGCGCCACGTCGACGACGGGTGCGAGCACGAGCGGGACGCCGCGCGCGCGGACCTCGCGTGCCACCACGGAGAAGATGTGGGTGAGGAGCTCGGGATCCCAAGAGCTCGCAAGCCCGATCGCCTGCGGAAAGCTCGTCGCACCGCGCGCCGCGTAGCCGTGGAGGGCTTCCTCGTGGAAGAGCACCGGGATGCCGAGCCGCGTGTCGTTGACCGCATAGCGCTCAATCGCATTCACGAGCACGACGGTCGCGCGAGCATCCCGGAACGGGTGCTGGTAGGGGTCATCGCCGCTGCCCGCGAGATCGCTCGGGCGTGCGACCTGGCCGATCCCCGCGGGGAACGCGGCACGCGCCATCGCAGGATCGAACGCGCCCGATGCGTCGAGGAATCGCTTCTTGCCGTCCCAAACGCAGCTCACTTGCGCGATCTTCTCCGCCAGGCTCATGCGCGCGATGAGATCCTCCACCCGCGCACTCACGGGGGCCGAGGGGTTCTTGTAGAGCGGAACGGGGGGACCGGCCGCAGCCGCGTGTGCGGCGGCCGCACACGCGGCCGCGGCAAGCAGCGCGAGCGTCCACTTGAGCGCGGGACCGCCGGCAGCGCGAGCGCCTCGGCCCGCGGCGCGGAGCCGTGAATGCGGCATCGATCCCCCTCTCGAGCGGTGCTTGGCAGCGCGATCCTACACCGCATCGGCTGATAGCGCTACCATACCTGCGCCTTCCACCCGCCGCGCGCGCCTGTCGCGCCGCCCTGCTTTGCTACAATCCTCAGCTTGACCGCGTCCGAGGAAGAAGGGTGAAAAGATCGCCGAGACGGCGCCGCAACGCGGTGACGATGCACGAAGTGGCGAAGTACGCCGGGGTCTCACCGATGACGGTCTCTCGCGCCCTGAGCGGCGATGCCCACGTGCAGGCGAGCACCCGAGCCCGCGTGGAAGCCGCCATCAAGCACTTGGGCTACTCCCCGAACGTTGCGGCGCGCAACCTCGCCCGCGCCTCGACGCTGCACATCGGCCTCCTCTATAACAACCCGAGCGCCGCCTATCTCAACGAGCTGCTCGTCGGGGTGCTCGAGCAGAGCAGCCGCGCCGGCTGCCAGATCGTCCTCGAGAAGTGCGGCGCGCGCAATGAGCGCGCCGCGATCGAGCGGCTGCTGGGCGATGATGTCGGAGGGATCATCCTGCCGCCGCCGCTTTCGGATTCGAATGCGGCGCTCGATGCGGTGCGTGCCGCCAAGGTGCCCTTCATCGCTGTTGCGACCGGCCGGCCCGAGGAGCTCGGCATCACCGTGCGGATCGACGACCTCGAGGCCGCCGCGGCGATGACGCGCTATCTGCTCTCCCTGGGGCACCGCGATCTGGGCTTCATCGTCGGTGCGCCGAATCAGACCGTGAGCGCTCAGCGCCAGGCGGGCTTCGAGCGCGCGCTCAGGGAGGCGGGGCTCGCGGTGCATCCCGAATGGGTCAAGCCGGGATCCTTCACGTACCGCTCGGGCCTCGTCGCCGCCGAGCAGATCCTGAGCGGGCCGCGGCGGCCGACGGCCGTCTTCGCGAGCAACGACGACATGGCGGCCGCCACGATCGCGGTCGCGCACCGGCTGCGGCTCGATGTGCCGAAGGATCTGACCGTGGTCGGCTTCGACGACACGCCGCTCGCCGCAACGATCTGGCCCGCTCTCACCACCGTGCGCCAGCCGGTTGCCGCGATGGCGCGCAAGGCGGTGGAGCTGCTTCTCGAGGAGATCCGCATGCGCCGCCAGGGCGGCACGCTCGCGCCGCTCCGCCACTTCATGAAGTTCGCGCTGGTCAAGCGCGAGTCCTCGGAAGTCTTACATTGACGCGGCCGAATTGATAGCGCTACCGTCAACCGCAGGTGAGCGGGACGACCGGCAAGCCCGCGCGCCGGAAGAGGGGGCATGAGCACCGACAGCGCTTCTTTGGTGATGCGGCTCACCTTCGTCGCCACGCTCGGTGGCCTGCTCTTCGGGTACGACACCGCGGTGATCTCCGGGGCAGTGAGCTCGATCGATGCGAATTTCATCGATCCACTGCATCTCTCGGAGACGGCCCGGGGGAGTCTCTCTGGATGGACGGTATCGAGCGCCCTGTTCGGATGCGTGATCG
>Ga0335073_10002446_pt1 | contig 25395 bp, 18 predicted proteins | sample Lox_Sample_22_FD_207093 | JGI IMG/M metagenome (GOLD analysis project Ga0335073, IMG submission 207093) | Soil microbial communities from Loxahatchee National Wildlife Refuge, Florida, United States - Lox_Sample_2.2 | ecosystem: Environmental > Terrestrial > Soil > Wetlands | place: USA... | reverse complement strand
TGGCTGCGACGTAATCGGCGGCCCGGCTGACTTCACGGAGGCCATCAAGGCTGCGCGCCGCGCAAGCGTAGCGGTGGTCGTTGTCGGTGAGCACCCGGACAATGCGGGGAAGGGAACTACCCCGCCGACAGACGGGGAGGCGTACGATGCGGCCAGCCTGAACCTGACGGGAGCCCAGGAAGATATGGTCAAAGCAATCCAGGGAACGGGCACGCCCGTCGTATTAGTGCTCATCAACGGCAGACCGCTGTCTATTCCGTGGGAGGCCGAACATCTTGCCGCCATCGTTGAGGCCTGGGAGCCGGGAGAACAGGGCGGAAAGGCAATCGCGGATGTGCTCTTTGGCGACTACAATCCCACAGGGCGTCTGGCCATCTCTGTTCCCCGCGATGCTGCCCAGCTTCCTGTCTATTACAACTACAAGCCGTCGAAAGACTATTGGATCCATCAGGGCTGGAGCCATGATGGTGGATATGTAAATATGCCGGGAACCGCGCTTTATCCGTTTGGATTCGGACTGAGTTATACCACTTTCCGATACGACAACCTGCGCGTCGCTCCGCAGCGGATCTACTCCGCAGGCGGGGCCACAGTAACCGTCGATGTAACCAATACAGGATCGCGACCGGGAGTCGAGACCGTGCAGCTCTATCTGCACGAGCAGTACACTCCAGTAGCGATTCCGGTAAAGAATCTTCGCGGCTTCGAACGAGTGGCGCTGAACCCTGGCCAGACCAAAACCGTGACCATGAAGCTATCCGCCGATGACTTAAAGCTACTGGACCTCGAGATGCGCTGGAGGGTGGTGCCTGGCACCTTCGACGTGATGATAGGCAAATCGTCGCAGGATATTGTGCTGCGATCCACCCTGGACGTGCAAAGAGATGATCAGGCCTCCGGGCAATGACTCATAGCGAAATTTTGTCGTAATGGAGTTGGCGTCATAGCCTCACAAGACGAGTTCTGGTCTCCGAATCTGCAGCAAAAACTGGGGCGCCCCATTCAAGCCCGGTTTTGGCTTGAGTGGGATTCCACGCCTGTCCCTCCATCACTCCCCGCGATCAACAGGTCTAGTCAGCCGAACTCCGGGCCGGCGGCAGCCAGCAGTTTCGTGGGACAGCCGGGCAGCTCAGAAAGCCCACACGCCATGCGTATGAATTTTCGCTGAAGGTGAAAGCCATTCGCGGCAAGCACCGGCACGAGCGTGTCGTGGTCCAGGGCATCGACGAAGACTCTTCCCGAGGCAGCGCGGATGGCCTCACCCAATAAGCCAGGAGCCTCCTCCGGCGTGGAGACAATAGGGCCGATGTGCGACGCGACCGAGCCCTGCCGCAGTATCGCAAATCCGTGGGTAGAGGCGAAAGCGGCACTACCGGGGCGCGACAGGAAGTTGTCCAGCAGAAATCGTCTGTCAGCGCCGAAGGCCGATTGATCCAGGCTGAGGTTGGCGCCTGCAGGTTTTGCCTTCAGACCGCCGCCCAGCCCTTCCCAGCGCTCCATCTCGCATAGCGACACAAACCCATGAGCAGCGTAGATACCCTCGGCGCCCGGAACCGCATCGAGCAATGCCGCCCTGCGGCGGTCGCGAAGCACAGCGGTGCAATCGGCAACGAGACGGGTCGCGAGCCCTTGCCGGCGCCACTCTGCGGTGACCAGGACCATGGAGACCCAACCCAACGCATCGCCATAAGGAAGTGCAGCCGCAGTTGCGATCAGCCGGTCGCCGGCGACAAATCCAAGCACCGAGCCGTGGGTGAAGAAGACGGACCAATCGGCTGCGTTCTGGTTCCATCCTGCCTCCTGCGAAAGCATCAGCGCGTTCGGAATCCAGGTGGCATCGAGCAATTCAGGCTCGCGGAGCCCGTCCGTCATTTGCTGTTTTCCGTGGAGGTACACCGGGCACGGCTGGCCCTGAGACGCAGACGAGCGAAGTCCCCGGTCTCATCGAATGAGCCGAGGCCGATCTGACCGCAGGGGAAGGTATGGTCAACGACCGAAAACAAGGGCGTTTTCTGCTCGTCCACGAAAACCTGAATGGAACCGGAGGCAACATCCCGCACAATGCGGACGTCATGCCATGACTGGTCCGGTAATGCAGGGGGAGCTGTGAGGCCTGCGATGCGCCTGCGTTCCGCGCCGTCGACAATGAAGATGCCGTTGTGGACTGCAACCTTGGCGCCGGTGTCCCCAGAGAGGTGGGCGTAGTAGAAGTGCAGCGTATCGACGTAGCCGAACACCACGATCATGGAGCGGCGCTCACGTCGCACCTTCACGTCGAGAGTAAAGCTGCCTACCCTCACTCCCTTCAGGCGCGCAAACTGGAGGGGCCGGCGTGGCACACCCGGATCGCGCGGGCGCAGCATGTGCAGATAAGGCAGTTCGCCATCCTTCAAAATCTCCCAATCCTCAGGGAAGGGCATTTCGAGCTGATCCAAACTGCCGGGAGAGAAGTTTTCCTGCAGCCTGAGGCCCTTCGTGTTTTGGGCTGCCAGAGTCGCCGACGACATCGCCACGATCAGCGCTGCCAGGGCACATATAGAGAGGAAACGCGGAAATAGAAAGATTCTCATCGGCTCTCAATCTAACAGGATGCAGAAAAGCGGCTTCGTATCATATCAGGGCACGACCACCGCAAGCGACTGACGGTTGCCCCATTCAAGCCCGGGTTTGGCTCGAGTGGGATTCCACTGCTGTCTACCGATCACTTTCTGCCACGATCTTGATGTCCTGATCATCTAACCGGCTGGCTACGAAACGGGACTGCCCGCTCTTCTTGCGGCCGGCACGGAAATGGCATGGATGGCAGCGGCTCCCAACGCTCCCGCGATGCCCATGATGATCCATGTCAACTGGTAACTGTGATAGATGTCAAAGAGTTTTCCTGTTGTCCAGGGGGCGGCCCATTGCCCGATGGTATAGCCCATGATGATCAAGGCCAGCAGTTTGCCCAGCGACTCGATTCCGAAGCATTCCGCGGTCACCAGGGGAATCAGCATGTAATCGGCGCCCATGGAGAAACCGAAGACCACTGCAAAAGAGAGCGCCGCGACAGGGTGGTGGGCAAAATACAGCATGGGGATCGACGCTCCCAGCAGCAGGTAAAACAACGCCATCGTATTCTTCTTTTGGAAGTGGTCGGCGACGTATCCGACGAGGACTCGCCCACCCAGGCTGGATGCGAGCAGGATCGACATGAAGCGCGCCGCGGTGGTGGCTGAGTAGCCCTGATCTTTGAGGGCGTATATAAAGTGCTGAATCACAGCGTTGACGGCCCCCATCACCAAGGTAGATCCCGCCAGGATGAGCCAGAAGTTGCGATTGCCGAGCGCAGACGATACACGCCACAATGGGCCCCGAACCGCATCTTCGCTCTGTGCAAGAACAGGCGAAAGTCCATCGGGGAGAAGCCCCATTTCTTCCGGCGCGGAACGGGTCAACCAAATGCCCACGGGGAAGAGCACGAGCAAAATCAATGTGCCTACAGTCTCCAGCGCGTGCCGCCATCCGAAGTGCAGGATCAGAAAATTCACCAGGGGTGGCGCAGTCACTCCTCCGAGCCCGAGGCCCAGATAGGCAAATCCCATGGCTCGGCCGCGGCGCATCTGGAACCAGCGCGAGACGAGTACCTGATTGGCGATCGGTCCAGCAAGGGTATAGCCCACAACTTCGAAAAGGCAGAGCACTTCATACTGCCAGAATTTGTTCATGAATCCCATGAGGATCAGGGGAAGGCCCACGAGGCCGACGCCGCAGAGAATGATGCGCCTCGCTCCTATGCAGTCGATGAAGATGCCAGTCAACAGGCCGCAAGGCAATCCAAGCAACAGAAAGCCCAGCAGAAAACCTTGCGTCGCCTGGCTGCGCGAAAATCCGAGCGCGGACGTGAAAGCGGGATAGAAGACAGGAAAGCCGTAGAAAATGATTCCCACGGAAAAGAAGAGATTGAGGAAGGCGGCCAGCACGATCCACCATCCATAGAAAATACGGGAAGCGCGATCAGAGCCGCGGGGTGTTTCAGCCATGCCGTACGGACGCCCTGCTCCTCGGCCATTCAAGCCAGAGCTTGTGGCGTCGGCATTGCAGAATCTTACCTGCGAATTCGATTTATGTCGAAGGTAAAATGACCTGCATTCTATCTAGTTATGTGTGATTCCAAAAGAATGGCGGACTGTGACCGAAATGACAGAGAACCTCCAAGCGCCACAACCCAATACGCTCCGTCTCAGAAGAGTTCTCACTCTCTGGGACCTGATTTTTTACGGGCTGATCCTCATCCAGCCGACAGCTCCGATTCCCCTTTTCGGCGTGGCACAAAAGCTTTCGAACGGACACACGGTCACGGTCATCCTTCTGGCCATGCTGGCGATGGTTGTGACTGCGTTCAGCTACGGGCGAATGGCCGCTGTCTATCCGTCGGCCGGGTCGGCTTACACCTACGTCGGGAAGGCCATCAATCCGCACCTTGGATTTCTGGTGGGCTGGGCCATGCTGCTCGACTATATTTTGCAACCGCTGCTCAACGTGATCTGGATCTCCGTGGCCCTGCAAAGCCGCTACATCCATCAGGTTCCATACCCCGTCGTTGCCCTGGTGGTCGTTATCTTCCTGACCGCTCTTAATTTGACCGGCATCAAATCATCGGCACAGATCAATAAGCTGCTTCTGTTTGCGATGTGTTCTGTCATCGCCGCATTTTTTTACCTTGCGGTTCGCCACTTATTCCATCTCGATGGTTGGGGTGGCCTCTTTTCGACGCAACCGTTTTATGATCCGAAAACATTCAGCCCTCGCTATATCTGGGGGGCAACCTCATTTGCGGCGCTCACCTACATAGGCTTCGACGGCATCACGACTCTCTCCGAGGATGTCGAGAACCCACGGCGAAACGTGCTCCTGGCGACAGTTCTTGTCTGTGTCCTTACCGGTATATTCAGCGGAGTCGAGGTGTATCTAGGGCAGCGTGTATGGCCTGATTGGCATACCTTTCCCAATCTCGAGACTGCGTTCATGGATGTATGCAGGCGCGTGGGGGGAACAGGGCTGTTCGAGGCCATGGGGATCATTCTGCTTCTTGCAGCCCTGGGCAGCGGACTGACGGGCGGACTCGGTGCGGCCCGGCTCCTCTTTGGCATGGGACGCGACGGCGTGCTGCCGCGCGGCTTCTTTGCGCACCTTCAACCCAAAACAAATACTCCTACCTACAACATCATTCTGATAGGAGCGGTTGCGTATGTTGGAGCAGTCGCCCTGAACTATGTCGGCAATGCGTACGAACATGCCGGCGAGTTGCTGAATTTCGGCGCATTCCTTGCCTTCATGGGGGTCAACCTTTCGGTGTTCTGGCAATTTGCCATATTGGCGCGCAGAGAGAGGAGGCCGCGGATCGCGACGGATATCATCCTGCCTCTCCTCGGCTTCGCATTCTGCGCCTTTATCTGGTGGAACCTCAACGTGCTCGCGAAGACCGTAGGGGGCGTCTGGTTTCTGGTTGGGTTCACTTATTTGGTTGTGACGACTCGGGGTTTCCGAAAGACACCCAAGATCATCGACTTCAGTTAAAGCGAAGGGCGCTATCGCGGCATGCCGGCAAGATGTGTAACCACACCGTTCCGGAAATCATCTTCGCCACGGTCGGTGAAGGGCGAGGTTGCGGGCTCGTATCCTCCCTGACGGACTGCCTCTCCGGTTGGGAGATAGCCGAGCCATCCATTCAGGATTCCGACGTAGAACGTATAAGGAAACCGGGACTGGTTGCGCACGTCCATCGCGATCTGACAGAAGAGTTCTACGGGCGCGCCCCAGAGCACAGCATCGTGATTGATCTCCAGGAACGGGACCGGTACCTGAACCAGTTTCTCTCTCCCTGGACCATCGCGGATGTATTTCCCCATCGCCGCAGGCCATGTTAAGCCGGCGCGAAGAGGGCTTTCGACGGTTGCCTCACTCGCCGTCAGGATGACATCCGAGGTCATCGCCGCAATGTGGGCATTCGCCTGGAGAATCCGATTGCCGAGCAGGACCTTGAATTGGTCAAGGTGACCCGCCACCGGATCGGGATACACACTGTAAATGGGCGCCAGGTTCCCCTCGGCGCCATTCAGAAAGAGGACAGGCGCGCCCAGTTTTTGTTCCACGAAGTCGGCGACCACTCCAGGAACATCTCCGGAAATCTTGAGGTTTTCCTGTCCCAGGTCGGTCCCGTGGATGGCATAATTCGCAAGCAGCGCGATCAGTTTCCCGCTGGTTGTTTCGAGCCGGATCAAGCCGATCTGACGGTCCGTAGGACCATCCGGATTCAGGCCAAGCGTTACTTTTCCGCTGTCGTCCATGGCGCGCCGGTCGATGTTCGCTGTCGCGAAGCCCGTACCCAGGCCAAGCTGCGCGGGCTGTAATTTCTGGCGCGCTTCGCGGAGTCCTTCGATCAGTTTGTCTTCGGCGAACTGGGTATATTCGGCGTTTGACTCGCCGGTCGACGCTTGTTTGTAGCGCTCCGGCATATACATCGCGGGTGCGCCCGGCGGTCCGATCTCGGGTGCCGAATGGGTATGGGTTACCGCCCACCAGATGCTTTGCGGCGGTATCCCCAGCTTTTGCTGGATGTCCTGTTTGACCTTGTCCACATAGGCCGGAGACATCATGCAGGTGTCGGTTGAGACCAAGTAGACGGTGGTCTTTCCATCATCCAGCGCGGCGATTCTATGAAAGAGATGGTCATGCACACCGTCAGACTGCCGCGCCGCATACCCAGCGAGCCATTGCGGGGAAGTAGGGGTTATGTCTACCTGGACGGCGGAAGCGCGGAACGTCCCCGCAAACGCGGTTCCGGCCAAACCGAGAAATATGAGGATGACCCATGAAATTTTCAACTGCATCTTCCGGCTCCTTGTTTTCACCAGACCTCAGTGGAGGTCCTGGGGAGTGCCGCGATCGTAGTTCTTGAATTCGCGCACGAAATCTACTAGCGCCGCTACCACCGCTTCGAAGACTTTCTTTCCCTTTTCCGGAGTTGCCAGTGTGGGATCGCCGGCCACGCCGGTTTTACTGAACCGCGTCCAGCGATCCATCAGAAGAACCGGGGACGAAATCATCAAGTCCATCCAGATAAAGCGAGAGGGTGACATGCCGATCTCTTTTTTGGCTTTGTCCATCTGTACCCGCGACGGATCGAGATACAGGTAGAGAGATGTCTCCAGTTCACAGGCGTGAGCCATTCCACCCGGTCGTTCCGATTCCCGAACCTGCTCGATGGTTTCCTTCGCCAGGCTGGGCCAGATGAAGGCCCCGCACAACGCGTCTGTCTCCAGGATGGTGCGCCGCGCCACCAGATCCAGGATCGGCATGTTGGAACCGTGCCCGTCGGCAAGCAGAATCCGCTTGAAGCCATGATGCGCAACGCTGCGGGTGATATCAAGGACGAAGTTCAGCATGTTCTCCATGCGAATGTCGATGGTTCCCGGGAAATCCATATGATGGGTTTCAAAGCCGTAGGGCACTGGCGGCAACAGCAACATTTCGCCATCGAGCCGTTTGGCGGCTTCCTCGACAATGGATCCAATGAGGAAGTTGTCCACATCCAACGGCAAGTGCAACCCGTGGTCCTCGACAGACCCGACCGGGAGCACGACGACAGGCTGTTGCCGGACAAGTTCCGGGATCTCCTGCCAAGTGTAGTGTTGGTAGTAGTACTTAACGCGTCCTGGCACTGACAATTCTCCTTGGAATGAGCACTTCGCTACGAGGGAAGCCGCAGACCGGAATACTTTTCTACGCTATCCGGATTGATCGAGATACCGAGCCCCGGCGCGGTCGGAACGGGGAGCATTCCGTCGGGATCCAGCTTCCACGGAACCTCGACGATGTCGTCAATGAAGGGAGAGCCGGTGAGATATTCCACCAGATCGGAGTCCGGACACGCGGATGCCAGATGCAGATCAGAGGCTAGTCCCAACGCTGTATTCCAGCCGTGGGGAACAAACCGGATACCGTGGTCATGAGCCATCCAGGCGATTCTTCTTTCCTCGCTGATCCCGCCGACCTTGGTTACGTCCGGCTGCACGATATCGAATGCGCCTTTTTCAATCCATGGAACAAAGGATTGACGGCGGGTGAGAACTTCACCGCCGGCGATCGGTAAGCGGGCGCTGTTCCTTAGCAGTACGTAGTCGGATAGATTGTCTGGCGGCAAGGGCTCTTCAAACCATCTCACCTTGTACTCAGCCAGCATGTCGGCTGTCCGCAGCGCCCACTTGTAGCCCTGCGGCCAAAAGGCATCACTCGCACCGGCATCGACCATGAGCAGGGCATTGTCGCCGACTGCGTCGCGAGCAGCGCGGACGATCTGTTCGTCCATAAGATCGCTCTGGCGGCCGAACGGCCCCCATCCGATCTTGAAGGCACGAAAACCCTGCGCCTTCACGGCATGCAGATGTTCCGTCAGTGGCTGCGGCTCCTGCATGAGGAGCGAAGCGTAGGGAAGAACACGTTCCCGGTAACGTCCACCCAGAAGCCTGCTGACCGGCTGGCTCGTAGCTTTGCCGAAGATGTCCCAGAGGGCGATGTTGATCCCGCTGATGGCGTGGGTCACGCTTCCGCCGCGTCCCATCCAGAACGTATTGGCGTGAAGCTTCTCAGCCACGCGTTCCGGCTCCAAGGCGTTCTCACCGGTAAGCAGCGGTTCTAAAATGCGCAACGCGCCTTCTATCAGAACGTCGTTGGTAAATGCCGAACCCCATCCCGTGACACCATGATCGGTATAGACCACGATTAAGGTGTGAATACAGTCGTCGGCCTTGATTTCGTTGGACCAGCCGCCTTCCGGGGTGCTGCCACGCAGGCCTGCCGCTTTAATCGCTGTTATCTTCATCCTTCCGTTCCGTGCGGGATTTATTTGCAAAGAGCCCAACACCCAACTGAGCGATGACACAGCGACACACAGCCAGGCCTTACACCAGCAAGACCGCTTTGATCACCGCCTGCTTACGGTTGCGCACCAGATGAAAGGCCGCCTGACCCTCTTCCAGAGGAAACCGGTGCGTAATTAGCTTTTTCAGATTCAATGCTCCGGAGGTCACGAGAGCGATTACCTCGTCCCATCCATTGCGGTCGCTTTGCGCTCCCACAACGGTGAGGTCCTTCAAGACAAGCTGGTTCAGGTCGAGGTGACCGATCTCGTGTTCGTAAACGCCATAGAGCAGGATGCGGCCGCCCGGCCGCACAACCCTGAGCGCTTGCCGTGTGCTATTCGCTGTCCCGGCGCAATCGATAACGACGTCGAATGTTTTTCCCGATCCGTTCCCAGTGTCAGATCCCGAGTCTCTATCTGCTGCGGGCAGGTAAGCATCGGCGATGTCCAAAGCCTGCGCAGCATCCAGCCGGTTTTTCAGGACGTCGCTCAAGGCGATATGAGCGGCCCCAAGGATCCGCGCCACCTGGCATGCTATGAGCCCTATGGGGCCTGCACCTAGTACCAGGACGCAGTCACCTTTCTCGATACGACACTTGCGGACCGCGTTGTAGACTTCCATGTCCAGAATTGCGGCCTCTTCGAAGGTGACAGAATCGGCAATGCGATAAACGTTCTGGTGCGGTACGACAAGGTATTCCTGGCAGCCGCCGTCGCTGCTGATTCCGAATTCAAACCCTTGTGCGCAGAATTGCGGACTGCCTCGTTTGCAAAGCGGGCAGCGACCACAACCGACAACCGCGTCCAGAGTAACGCGGTCACCCTCGCGAAGGTTGGTCACCTTGTTTCCTACCGCCGCGACTTCTCCTGAAATTTCGTGACCCAAGACCATCGGAGGCCTGGCCGACGGGATCGTCCCATTCATGATGTGGATGTCGGTGCCGCAAATTCCCACGGCCCTCACCTTTAACAGGACGTCATTTCCGCGGGGACCTGGCGGAGGGCCTGGCACGTCCTCCATTCGCAGCTCTTCTCCACCGCGCCAAACCAGTCTCTTCATCGAATTCACTCCGAAGGATACTGGAGGTCCTCCGGGCTGTAAAGCCCTTTTACAGATAAAGCAGTTAAGTGCGCTTAAGAGCCGTCTTTGAATGCAGTAGTTTGACTGATTGTACAGGTATCTCCGTTTCCGAAGGATGCCCGACATCCGAGGCAATCGAATAAGAAGTGCATGCCGACAGAAAAAGATTTCAGGGCTCGGGCTTATCAGCGCGAGGAGCGCTTCTTCCGCTCAAGCGCCTTGAGAAATGACTGCGCGAGCGCCTTTTCGACCACCACCAGGGTCGCTCCCAGGGCCCATTCCTTTTCTCCAAGTTTCGACATGCGTATCTGAACCTGATTCACGTCCTGAATCATGGCCCGTTGTTGAACAACGCGTTCAATTTCCGGGAGAAGCAAGTCGCCTACGGCAGAGGCAACACCTCCGCCAACCACAATCAATTCCGGATTCAGAAGGTTCAAGAGCCCAACGATGCCGCGCCCCAAATGCGCCCCGGCTTCGGAGAGGAGCCGCGCGGTAAAGCGGTCGCCGGTTCTCGCAGCGTGAGCGAGCATCTCCACCGAAATATTGCGCACGTCTCTCTGCGCGATTTCCATCAAAGTATTGCTGAGGCCCGCTGACAAACCATGCCGCGCTTTGCGGATGAGGGCAGAGGCCGAAACCAGGGTTTCCAGGCAACCACGATTGCCGCAGGAGCAAAGGCGGCCATTTTCGATCGCGGTAATATGCCCGAACTCGCCGGCAAAACCTCCAGCCCCTGAGTACAGACGTCCATCGAGGAAGAGCGCTGCGCCGATGCCCGCACCGACCGCTACGTAGATGAAATGCTTCGCCGTGTCCGCGCCACCAAGCCTGTATTCCGCAAGCGCCCGCGTACGGGAAGTATCTTCCAGCTGAACCAAAGTCTTGTACCGGTCTTCCAACATCTTTTTGACCGGGACGTTCATCCAGAGGGGGAGTTTTGGCCAGAACATCATCACCCCGTTGCTCCGTTCCACGACTCCAGAGACGCCGACCCCGATACCGTTCAAGTCCGAATGCTTGAGCTTCGCTTTGAGCAGCATGTGATCGATCAGGTTCATCAGGCGGCGCATCGCGACTTCAGGACCTTCGCCGGCGTGGCTGCGGTCCTTGGTGTACTCAATCAAATTGCCCTTGAAGTCGGTCAGGGCGATGCGAACGTTGACGCTGCCGAGATGCACGCCAATCAAGCGGCCATAGTCGTGCCGCAGGGAAAGCAGTGTGGGCCGGCGGCCACCGGTAGAATCACCGTGCCCGGCTTCGGCAATGAAGTTTCCAGCCAGCAAGCTGTCACAGATCTTCGAAACCAGGAACGGACTGGCGTCGGCCTTCTCTGCAACCTGCGAACGGGAAATGTAACCGTGAGTGCGCACAAGCTGCAAAATTTCCAGGCTTTTCAGATGCGAGAGGCGCATTCTTGGCATTGAGAGATCATCCTATGAAGTATTCCAACCAACACTGGCAGAGCCATCGGCTTCAGATGCAAGGTCGCAAAACATGATAAAGGATCATGCAAAATTGAGATTTATCCTAAACTTTGCATTGACTTCAAGGGAAGTCCTTTGCTAGAAAAAGGCTGATCTCCCCGCATGGAAAGATTTGGAATGAGGAGTATCCATCACAGCGAGCTCCGGAACAACCTCCCATGCGTTTTCTCCGTCGGTGAGCCTGCGAGACTTTGTGGTGCGCATTGCGGAAAGTGGCACTAAGCTGAATCGCCAGAGCACAGTTTGCTCAACGTCGGAAAGACAATGAGCGCACTGCGCCCACATGCCGCCAACGGCGGTTGAGAAATCCGCTCGTTTGAGCCGTCGTACCGCCGCCGGAGTCGAAACCGAAATGCCGCAGACTTTCCGAGTTTCGCTTCGGAACCGGGTATTGCTTCTAATAGCGCTGGCCTCCGGCATCACCTATCTGGACAGAGTTTGTCTTTCTGCGGCTGCTCCCGCGATGATGCGCGATCTGCGGCTATCGAGCATACAGATGGGATACGCGTTCAGCATATTCGCTTTGGCTTACGGAATTTTTGAGATCCCGGCAGGCTGGCTTGGCGACCGTCTGGGTCAGCGAAAGATGATTACCCGCATCGTCGCCTCCTGGTCCGCGTTCACCGCGCTGACCGGGATAGTTCAGGGATTTCCGGGACTGCTCTCGTTGAGGTTCGCCTTCGGTGCGGCGGAAGCGGGTGCGTTTCCTTCCATGGCAGCGGCTCTGGCACGATGGTTTCGGAGTACCGACCGCGCCCGAGCGACCGGCATCATGTGGATGGGCTCGCGGCTTGGAGCAGCCATCGGAATTCCGATGGCCACCGTATTCATGGGATGGTTGGGCTGGCGATTCACCTTTGCGCTCTTCGGCGCTATCGGTGGAGTCTGGTGCCTCCTCTTCCGGCGCTGGTATCGGGACAACCCGGCCGAGCATCCGGGGCTCGATCGCGCGGACTTATCTTACCTGGAGCAGAATGCAGATCTGCCAAGCAGGCCGGGAAGCACACCGACCCCGTGGAAGCGCATGTTCACCAGCGCGAATTTGTGGTCCTTCTTCTGGATGTATTTCGCCACATCTTATGGCTTCTGGTTTCTGCTAACCTGGCTGCCTACCTACCTCATCCAGCGCTATCAGATTTCGCCACAGGCATCCGGCTTTTATGCGTCTCTTCCGCTGGTGGCCGGCGCGGCCAGCAATGTCGCCGGCGGAGCTTTGTCTGACTGGCTCGTGCGCCGTACCGGGAGCCTGTTGTGGGGAAGACGCCTGGTTGGGTTGGGAGGGTTCCTCATGGCGGGCGCCGGTTTCGTGGCAGCCGGCGTCATGCAGAGGCCATACGGAGCAATTGCCTGCCTGATGTTCGCGGATTTCGGTATGGATCTCGCGGTGCCGGTCGCCTGGGCCGGTTGTTTGGAGGTTGGGGGAAGTTATGGCGGCACGACCACCGCGTTCATGAACACCGGCTCGACTATCTCTGCATTCATCTCTCCCCTCGCCGCCGCCTGGATGTTCAGCAGATTCGGGTCGTTTCAAGCCATGCTGATGAGTGCCGGCGCGGTCTATCTGATCGCCAGCATTTTGTGGTTGAAAGTAGACCCCAGGCGATCTCTGGACGTTGCGTGATGAGGGGCAGGTGGTTCTCTGTGCTTTTTGGGGCTGCGACGGGCCGGAGGCATAACCCAACTCAAGCCCGACGCCAGGGCTTGCATGGAGCAGCATCCACCGCGTGGCCGCGTCGTATTTTTTGGGAGATGGACGGAGTGATCCCTATACCCCCGCGCAGCCACTGTGGACAGGAGGTTGACGAGGGCGGCGAAACTTCCCGCCTGGCCATATGCGCTGGGAAATCGCGGTAGACGTTGGCTTCTGAGGTGTCGACGAGGGTACGGTCTTTAGCAGGCCCTGGCGAATGACCGGAAGGCCTTCACTACGGTTCCGGGCAATTCATCGCGATTTTTTCCGCTCAGAAGTTCGTGCCCCGCGAGGGGGATGGAAAGCACTTCAGTGCGCGCTGGAATGAGCTTGACCGCCGTTGCCATCTCGTCGCTGGTAGCGAACCCATCCCTCACCCCGTGCACGAAGAGCGACGGCGTTTGCAGGCGAGGGAAGTGCGCCGTGCGCAACTCCTCCGGCCGCTGGGGCGGATGAAGGGGATAGGAAAGCAGCAAAAGGGAAGCGACAAGACCCGGTTCCTCCGCAGCCAGCATGGAGGACTGCCTCCCCCCGTAGGAGTGGCCGCCCAGGAAAACGCGCCCGGAAATCATTCCACGCATGGAGGCAACCGCCGCGCGGAGTCCCTGCTGATCGCGCTCAGCGCTGCCACGTGGCGGCGGACCATGAGGCCGCGACTGGCGGAAGGGAAGATCGCAGCGCAGCACCGTGAACCCCTGGGCGCAAAAAGATTCGGCGAAGGCGACCAGCAGGGGCGCTTGGCAATTCGCTCCCGCACCGTGGGTCAGTATGAGGCCATCGCCTGGCGTTGCCGGGCGGTGCAGAAAGCCCCGAACGGGGACATCGTGGCCGGAGTCGTAACGGAACGCGTCCCCGTGATTCATGCCGGATCCTTGCTCGGGCGAATCACTTCCACCGGAGGACGATGGGTCACAGCCATTGGTCGATAGGCGCGGTCCGCTCTCCTCCGGCGTTTCCTGTGTTGGGGGTTCCCCGTGGTTCTACCAGCAGGAGCCTGGTTTCTACTGCTGCAAACGGCTTGTGCTCCACCCCTTTCGGCACCACGAACATTTCTCCTGCCCTCAGGTCGACCGCGCCGTCTCTGAAATCGATTCTGAGATGACCGTCCAGGACGATGAAAGTCTCATCGGTGTCGGCATGATGGTGCCACACGAAGTCACCCTGCAGCCGCGCAACCTTGAACTGGTAGTCGTTCATCTCCGCAATAACGCGAGGAGACCACTGCTCCTTGAGACGCTCAAACTTGCTTTCGAAGTTGATTGGCTTGTAGGCGCTCATGACAATCCTCCCCAGCAGATTGTCCCCCTTCGGCTCTTCACTTGTACAGCGGTGCGTTCCAGCAGGGAGTCCGGTTGGTCGCAGCTCATTTTGCCAGGGTGCGAGGGTCCGGTAATGGCGCAACCTTGCGTTACGGGCGCGGAGTCTCTCCGGTTTTATTCGTTCCGCAAAGTCTTTGCCGGATTGGTCGATGCGGCTCTCTGCGCCGGCAAGAGTCCCCCCGCAGCGCCCACAATCAGCAGCGCAACGACAGATGCGAGGAGCGACGGGATCATATCCACGCCGAAAGCCGCGAAACTGTGTTTGAGGGTCGAGGTGACCAAACTGGACATGGTGAGACCGATGACAAGGCCGATGCCAACCCAGGTCAACGCGCCCTTCATGACCAAGCCAATCACCTGCCTCCGCTGCGCACCAAGGGCCATTCGTATTCCAAATTCATTCGTGCGCTGCACGGTTACATAGCTGATGAGGCCGTAGATGCCGATCAGTGCAAGAAGCAACGCCAGTCCGGAAAAAGCCGTCAGCAGCCAAACGATCAGCCGGCGCGAAGCAAGCGAGGCGTTTACCTGCGACTGGAGAGGGCCGACATCGAAGATGGTCTGGGTCGAATCGGCCGCTGTGATAGCCCGCCGGAGCATTGGGGCCAGAGGATAAGGGTTGCCATCTGTCCGAACAACGAAACTTGCGGCCCAATTCGACTGTTGCGAGTAGGGGTAATAACGCATGCCGTCGCCCGTATCTTCTTCGAGAGAACTGAAGCGAACATCCCCTACGACTCCAATGACCGTTACCCACGGATCGCTGGCAGAGATTTGCAACTTCAGCTTCTGCCCTATCGGGCTCTCCTTGCGCCAATATTTACGCGCAAGCTTTTCGTCTATCACCACCACCGGCTCTGTATTCGCACGATCGTAGCTGCTGATCCATCTGCCCGCGAGCAAGGGAATCTGCATGACTTTCAGATAGTCTTGTGTAGCGGCGGCAACCTGGCTGTGTGGTCCGGGATCATTTGCTGCCAATGGTTGTCCCTGGATCTTAAATGAGTTGGAAGAGTTTTGACTGCTAAACGGCAGCGAAGACGTGACCGCCGCTGCCTTCACTCCTGGCTGTCCCGCGAGATTGTTCAGTGCCGCAGTGACAAAAGCTTCCTGTCGCTGTTGATTTCCTTTGTATGCGTCGCCGGCATAATACACGGTGCCTGCAAGAACGTCGTGTGGATTGAATCCAGGATTTACTTGTTGAAGCTGCTTCAGGCTGGCGATGAACATGCCGGCTCCGCTCAGGAGAACGAAAGCCAGAGCCACTTCACCGATCACAAACAAGCTGCGCAATCGCTGCTTCTCGTGCGATGCAGTCATACTGCGGCCACCTTCATGTAGATTGAGACGCTCCCGCTGGCTCGTCATTTTCACGGCCGGTCCAACACCGCAGATCAAAGCGGTGAACAGTCCAATAGCCGCCGTAAAAAAGAGAATGCCCCACGAAGTATTTACCGTATATCCCTGCGCCAGGCTATGTGGAACCATCCACAGCAGCGCGTTGCCAAGCAGCGGGCCCAGCAAGACGCCTAGAACCGTGGCCGCACCCGCAAGAAGCAGCGTTTCGGTTAGCAGCTGCCGCACGAGGCTTCCGGTAGTTGCGCCGAGTGCGCTTCGAATGGCAAATTCTCGGCTGCGGGCTGAGGTTCGGGCCAGGAAAAGTCCGGCCACATTCGCGGCCGCGATCAGCAACACCAGCGCAACCACGCCAAACAGCACATAGAGCGGCTGGCGGAGCGGGCCGGCCGCGAACTCGGTGAGCGGCATAGCCGTCATCCCCCATCCAGCTATCTCCCCAAACCCTTTGTTGCGCAGATTTTGCTCTCGAACCTTAGCAGCCAGGCCGGCGCTCAACTCAGCAATCGTGACACCGGGCTGCATGCGAATGACCGCAAGGTAGCTTTCGTTAAAGCGATTGTTTGCTGCGAATGCCTGCGGTGGCAGTCCGATCGGCGTCCAGATTGCGGTCCCCCGAGGCCAGTCGAAGTCGCTGCGCATGACCCCCACGATTCGATACGGTGTCTGATCGAGAACCAGAGTCCGTCCCACCACATTGGGGTCGCCGCCGAAAACACTTTGCCACAATCCATAGTTCAGAACCGCGACTTGATTCGCATTCGGCTGGTCTTCTTCCGGAGTGAATGTCCTACCCAGTATCGGCCTGGCTCCAAAGACGTTGAACCACTGCCACGACACCCGGGCGCCGTCGAAATGCTCCTCAGTCCCGTCGTGCTCGACGTTATACGCGGCCGCCTCACCCAGCGCAGCACTTTCCACCTGACCTTTTAGCGAAGCCGCGTCCGCATAATCCGGCACTGAGACGTCCGGAAAATCGAGGTTCAGCCGCGTATAGCGCGTGCCCATCACCGCCAGCCGGTTGGGCGCATCCACGCCGGAAGGGTGCATCAACACGGCCTCAATGACGCTGAAAATGGCAGTGTTGGCTCCAATTGCCAGCGCCAGGGTCACAATCGTTGTTACCAGGAACCCCGGTTGCTTGCTCAATCGCCGCCACGCCATACGCAGTTCCGTGAGTACATTCACGCGACACCCCCCATCGACCTTCAGAGGCACGTGGATGGCCGTTCCTGCCTAAGCGCAGGCGCTGGAAAGAAGGAGTTACTGCGCGATTTTGGCTACGGAGTTACTCCGAGATGTCCAGCCTCGGAAGACGCCGTCCGGTTCCGAACACCCCAGGCTGGCTTCAGCGGGTGACCGCCAACTCCTCCTCGAGAAGTTGCTTTTGGAACAAATCCGCATAGTAGCCGTCCCTGGCGATCAGTTCTTCGTGCGTACCCAACTCCACAATCCTACCGGCGACCAATACAGCGATCTGGTCGGCGTGACGCACGGTGGATATGCGATGAGAGATGAAAAGCGTAGTGCGGCCCTTCATCAGGCGTTGTAGTTCGCTCAGGATCTGCTCTTCGGTGTAGGTGTCTACGCTGGCCAGGGCATCGTCCAGAATGAGAATCCGGGGATCGCGGATGACCGCCCGGGCAATGGCCGTCCGCTGCTTTTGTCCGCCGGACAAGGTGATACCGCGCTCACCCACTCTGGTATCGAACCCCGCGGGAAACTCCTCGAATTCGCGCCGGATGTGTGCTGCCTCCGCTGCTTCGAGCACTTCCGAATCCGTGGCCCGGGGAGCGCCAAAGGTGATGTTCCCGCGGATCGTCTGGCTGAACAGAAACGTCTCCTGGGGAACGAATCCGATGTTCGACCGCAGCAACGCCAGCGGGTATTCGCGCACCGGCCGGCCATCGATGAGCACACTTCCCGGAGGTGCGTCGTAGAGCCTGGGGATCAGGCTGACGAGCGTTGATTTCCCCGAGCCGGTGGGCCCCACAATGGCCAGGCTGGTTCCCGGCGGAATCCGGAGCGAGAGTGAGTGCAGTACTTCTGCGCGGCTGGAGTCCGCTCCGCTATAGGAAAAATTCAAATTGCGAAACTCGATCTCACCCCGTAATTGCAGATCGGCGGGAAGAGTTGAGTCGGCCTCCGCATCGTCGATCGCTGGTTTTTCCGAGAGCAACTCGTCAATACGAATGGCCGAGGCCGTGCCCCGCTGCCACAAGTTGACCACCCAGCCCAGCGCGATGACCGGCCAGGTCAGCATCACCATGTAGGTGTTGAAGGCGACGAAATCGCCAATGCTGATGCGGTGGGAAAGCACTTCGTGTCCGCCCACCAAAAGCGTGATGGCCATGGCCAGCCCGAGCACAAATTCTAGCGTGGGCCACAACATGCCCATGAGCTGAACCAGCCGCAAGCCGCGGCGGATATTTTCCTTGTTGGATCGCTCAAACGCGGCTATCTGCGCCTCTTCCTGGGCAAAGGCGCGCACCAGACGAGCGCCGGAGAAATTCTCCTGCGCCTGCGCGGAAATCTCCGAGTACATGGCCTGAATTCGTTCGAAGCGCTCGTGAATCTTGCGTCCCATCAGCTGCACCAGGATGCTCACCAGGGGAAGAGGAACCAGCGCGACCAGGGTCAGAAACGGGCTGATGCGGAGCAGGAAATACAGCGCGCCGATCGAAAACAGAACCGTGTTGGCGCTGTACATGATGGCCGGTCCCAGCAGCATCCGCACTGCGTTGAGGTCGTTGGTCATCCGCGCCATGATGTCGCCTGTGCGATGTTGTTGGAAGTAGCCTGCCGGCTGCCGCTCCAGGTGACGGAAAAGATCGTTGCGCAAGTCGTACTCGATTTCGCGCGAAATGCCGATGATGATCCAGCGAGTCAGAAAGAGAAACACGCCCTTGGACGCCGAAATTGCGACCAGCACCCCGGCATAGAACAGGATCTTTTGCCGGGTTACGCCCTGATTGAGGTCGTCGATGGCAATGCGAAGGACCTGCGGAAAGAAGATCCAGATAGCATTCGAAATGACCACCGAAATTCCGCCCCAGGCAAAGTCTCGGCCATAGCGGCGCAGATAGGGAAACAACGGGCGGAGCGGGGCTAGCATGCTGGGTTTATTCTAGAGCCTTCAGTAAAGATTCCCGGCGGGTTTGGCGGACCGCACACCCCGCGTCTCCGAGACTCGTCATCCTCCGAGGCACTGCAAAAGGTTTGTAGCGCGCAGTCGAAGTAACTCCTGCAGAACCCGTAGGACGTCCTATTTTGCCTAAACCGCACCGATCTCCGCCGGTCAAGTTGGCGGCCCACCAGAATCAAGTTGGCGTTCGCAACAGAAGATAGGCGCCCGCGAGACCGAAGAGCAGGTCCGGCGACCAGGCTGCCAGCAACGTCGGCAGAAAGTTCACGTTGCCCAGTTGCTGGAAGGTAAGGCTCACCACCCAATATGCAATCGCCAATCCGATCGCGGTCGCTATACCGGTAAGTGAGCCACGCTTGCCCATGGTCAAAGCAAATGGAATTGCCAGCACCGCCATGACCAGGGTGACAATCGGATACGCGATCTTGGTGTTGAGTTGTACAGCGAGTTGCTTGGTCTCAAATCCGCTCTGTCGCAGATCGCGGATATATCGTTGCAGTTCGCTAAAGCTCATTTCCTGCGACTGCAGCGCTTCCTTCTTGAAATATTGCGGCTGCTCGCTGATCTCCGGAAACGTCTCGACGCTGAACTGGCTGTAACTGCTGACTGCCTCGCCATCGAATCGCCGTTCCCACCCATGTTCGAAGACCCACTGTTGTAATTCCGGTTCCCAACGCACGTTGGAGGCGAAAATGCGCCGCGAAAGCGCGAAATTCTCGGGGTTGAATTCGAAAACCGACAAATTGGCAAAGCGGTTCTGGTCGGGATCGAAGAACTGATAGTAGAAGATACGGCCGGGCTTACCCGGCTCCTGGCGGCCAAAAATCCACTTCTGGTCTGGCCGTAGGAAGGTCTGCGCCGGTCTTCCTTTGATCACGCTGCGCAGCGCCTCCTGCCGCCGGTTTGCGGTGGGCAGATAAGACTGATCAAAGAGGAAAAGGCTGACAGCGATCATCGCTGATATGGCGAGGATGGGTATCATCACGCGGTACAGGCTGATGCCGGTCGCCTTCATAGCGGTGAACTCGTTTGTCCGGGTTAACTGGCCAAAGGTGACGAGTACCGCCACCAGCACTCCCAGCGGGGTGATGTTGTAAACCATGCTGGGCGTCAGGTTGATGAGATATTCGCCCACCGTGACCAACGGCGTTCGGTTGCGAATGATGTCTCCCAGCAGCTCAAAAAATGTGAAGACCAGCATCAGCAAAACAAAACTCGACAGCACCAGGGCAAAGGTAGTCAGAAATTCACGCAATACGTAATCGTCCAGGATCATGGGAAAGCGGCCCCGTCTGTGGGGGTTACGCTCTTCCTTGATTGCGCCCGCTGGCTCCGCCTTCGGACCAGGCTGCTCGCTGCTCTTGAACCTGCCGAGCAGGGCGGCGAAGTAGGGTGCGATTCCGCCTCCGGTGGCCATTTGCCGCAGCAGTAGCAGGCCGAAGAGCGCAAATAGTATATTGGCTGCCCATACACCCAGAAAGACCGGCAATTTACCTTCCCGAGCTAGCGTGCTGCCGGTCAGGGAAAGGAAATAGTAGATAAATACCAGCGCGATGGTCACCACAAAGCCGGTGCTCTTGCCGCCCCGTCGAGAAGACAAGCCGAGTGGAATACCGATCAGCATCAGCACCAGGCAGGCCGCGGGGTAAGCGTACCGTTTGTGCAACTCGATCAAATATAGTTTTCCGTTTGGCCCCTTGGTGTGTTCGTAGAGGACACGGTTGCTCATGGCCAGGATCGGGGTATCGGTGTGGCCGATGTGGGTGTCTTCCTGGTTGCCGATAGTGAGCGGAAGCTCCGATTCCACGAACGTAGATACCTGGTACTGCTGGCTCCCGTTGCTATTGGTCTCCATATCGTGCTCAGTCCCGTTCCGCAGACGCATGAGTATGGTGTGCGCACCGCTGTCGACCACGACAGCGTCTTCGGCGGTTGTGACCTTGGGAGAGACCGGATCGCTCAAGTCGGCGAGGAAAATGCGCTGCCAGCGCGAAGCACCCGTGCCGGCACGGACATCCTGCACGTACAAAACATAATTCTTGAAATCTTCGTAGAAGACCCGGGGCTCAACTTCAAACGAGGCTTGCTGGTCCTTGAGCGAGCTCTCTAGCCTCAAGAGTGCGGCGGTTGCTTTGGGAGCTACGTACAGGGCATCGAGCAGCGAAACACCCCAACCAACGATGGCGACGATCGAAACAACCCGGACAAAGAACCAGACGCCGACTCCGACCGCCCGCATGGCGGTAATTTCGCTGTCCGCAGCCAGGCGGCTCAGGCCGAGCAGAACACCCACCAGCACCGCCATGGGAATGGTCAGACTCAGGGTGTTCGGCAGCAGAAACAAAAAGATCTTCACTACGCTTCCCAGGGAAGAGCTGTTCCTGGCTGCCATCTCGAGCAATTGCCCAAGGTATTTCATGAACAGAATGAAAGTGAATAACGCGCCGCCTAGAAAAGCGTGCGAAAGCACTTCACTCCAGATGTAGCGAGTAAAAAGGCGCACACCTTAGTTTAGAGCAGGTTTGGGAAGGGCCGCGAATGAGACTCGCCATCGAAGCCGGGGCTTTGCTTCGCTCTGTTCCCTGGATCGGGCTGTCACGACGAGATAGAAGGGGTGCGCAGGGAAAACCGCCGCGCGTGACATCCGGGCGATATCTTTCGACGTGGAAAGATGTACCGACTTGCCTCGCGCACCCAAAGGAGGGAGAGCATGCTGCTATGTCAGGAGTCTCCCGCTGGAGTCGGCGGCTCACAATGGCGAAAAGGTGTTAGGTGAGGGTACTGGCGGAAGGATTAGCAGCAGTGGGCTGGAAACGATAGCCTATCCCGCGCACCGTCTCCAGGAAAACAGGCGCGGACGGATTGTCCTCAATATAGCGCCGCAGGCGCACCATGAAGTTGTCGATCGCCCGCGTATCGGTGTCCTCATGAACTCGCCACACCTGCTCCAGTAGTTCCTTGCGGGAAATGATCCGCCCCTGGTTGAGTACCAGGTAGCGCAGCAGATCACACTCCATTAGAGTGAGGCGGATAAGTTTCTTCGGAGTGGCTAGCTCAAGCGAAGAAAAGTCGATGGTTCTACCGGCGAATGTAAAAGTAGACGGCGAGATGGTGGTTTGCGCAGCCGCGGGCGCGGCGTTGATAGCACCGCTGTGATGCCACGCCATGCGGCGCAGTAGGCCTTTGAGGCGTGCCAGCAGAATGGCAAGATCGAATGGTTTGGCAAGGTAGTCATCAGCCCCGGCGCTGAACCCGTGCAGTACATCCTCGGGACGTCCGCGTGCCGTGAGCATGAGAATAGGCACAAAATTCTGCTGCGCCCGTAGCTCTTCCGCCACGGCGAAACCGTCCCGTCCTGGAAGCATCACATCGAGGATGATGGCGTCGATGGAATCGGCCGCGACCATCTCCAGGGCGCTTTCGCCATCCACTGCCAGTTGGGCGGTATACCCCTCCGCACGCAGGTTGAAGAGCAAACCTTGCGCCAGATGCGCTTCATCTTCAACCACGAGAATGTTTGCAGCCACTAGCGTGTTTCCCGGCCGGCGCTTGAAAGCGAGCGGGGAAGCTGCAGCCGGATCGTTGCGCCTCGCCCTTCTCCTTCGGATTCGGCGACTACATCGCCACCATGCTGCCGGGCGATGGAGCGAACCAGAAAAAGCCCCAGACCTGTCCCCTTGATGCGGAAAACGTTGCGCGCCGGCACACGGTAGAAGCGCTTGAAGATTCGTTTCAGATGGAGTGGGGCAATACCCAGGCCTTGGTCGGAGACAGTCAGAATCATCCATGCATCTCCGTCGAGCGCCAGACGCACTTCCAGTTGCGGTCCTTCCGGCGAATACTTGACTGCGTTATCGAGAATGTTTAGCACCGCGGTGCGCAGATCCTCAGGGTTGCCGACCACCGCCAGTTGCTCCGCTTTTGGGTCCACCAGCAGCTGGATGGTGGATTCCTTCAGGTGGTAGCGCTGCAGGGTTGTGCGAATGCAGTCGCGCACCAGATCGTCGAACAGCACTTGCAGCCGAACCTGGTTTCGCGTTCGCTGGCCGATTTCACCCGCCTTTAGCACCTGCTCCACCGTGGCCAGCAGCCGGTCGCTGTCGGCAAGCATGATGCTGTAGAACTCCTTCCGTTGCGCCTCCGGCATCTCGTGTCGCTGCAGCGTCTCAAGATACAGGCGAATCGAGGTAATCGGGGTCTTCAGTTCATGGGTCACGGCGTTGAGGAAGCTGTCGTGGCGCTCACTGCGCTTGACCTCACGCACCAGAAAAATGGTATTCAGAATCAGGCCGGCGATCAGCACCAGGAAGAAAAGGACGCCAACCAGCTGCAGCAAAAGGCTGCGCCAGTTAATGATGATCCAGGTGACATTGAGGGCAACCGCCAGGGCAACCAGGCAGGCGCCCAGCGTGATGGAAAGAACGATCGCTTTTCTGCGGGTGGCGATGCGCATCGAGCAGCCCCAAGCCCAAGTATAGCGGCGCAAAAAAAGGGAAGAGCGCCTCCACAGGCCGCGAACAGGTATGGGTCAGGACGGGACAGGACGGCCTCTCCTAAGTCTTGGACCTGCCGTTCGCCCAAAGAGACGGAAATCACTTCGGGGAGGGAGCCCCCCGCATTTATGGGGGGAAGGAGCGCTTTAGCGCTCCGTAAAAGACCATCGCTTACCTATCCCGCGCTTAAGCGCTGGCATCTCACGCGTGCCCAAACCGGAATCAATAACTCCGGCCCTCCGAACCTGTCCTCAAGCAGCGCCAGCCGGCCGAGGATCATTGGGGTCGAATTGCGCCACCTTCACCTGGGTGGCCAGCCCCATCCTCTCCAGCAGCCAGATACCGTAATAGTTAAGGTCGAATTCCCACCAGGTGAGGCCGTGACGTACGGAGACTGGGTGAGCGTGGTGGTTGTTGTGCCAGCCTTCGCCTCCCGTCACCAGCGCCACCCACCAGTTATTACGCGACTCGTCGCGGGTCGGAAAACGCTTTGAGCCCCACATGTGGGTAGCCGAGTTGACCAGCCAGGTGGCATGCAGGCCGAGAGCCACGCGCAGGAAGATCCCCCACATCACGCAAGACCAACCACCGAAGGCCAATAGCCCAAGACCAACTACGATCAGCGGAATGTAGTGGTATTTGCTCAGCCAGACCTGGAAGCGATCCTTAGCCAGATCAGGAGCATACCGGGCCATGAGCGCCGTTTCCTGGTGTAGGGCGTCTCCGGAGAGAATCCAGCCTGCGTGCGCCCACCAACCACCGTCATGCGGAGTGTGGGGGTCCCCCTCCCGATCCGTAAGCTGATGATGTACGCGATGGGTGGCGACCCAGAAGATCGGTCCACCTTCGAGGGAAAGCGTCCCGCACACTGACAGGAAGTACTCCACCCACTTAGGGGTGCGATAGCCGCGATGCGTCAGCAGGCGGTGGTACCCCATGCCGATTCCCATGTTGATGGCGATCAGCCAAAGCACCAGGAAGCAAAAGAGAGCCTTCCACGTAAACATAAACAGCGCCGCCACCGCCAACACGTGGAAAGCCGCCATGAAGCTGGTAGTCACCCAGTTGGTTTTAGAAGACTGCGTCTTGCGGCCAAGGACGGGCACAGCGCCATGTCTGGACACCGGCTGGGGATTGGTCTGAGGAGCGACAGGCAGGATTGGGGAAGGTGTAACGATCTCTTCGGCCAGCATGGTTTTGTGGAACGTCCCTTTCGAACTTCGAGCGACTGGAATTTCTACTTCGAACCTAACAAAAGCTCGATTTTTCGTTCGTAAGAGTTTTGTAATGACGCTCGACCGTGCGGATCCACGAAAACGCCCGCGTCCGAAATGAACACAATCCCAGCACCTTACCAATTTTGCGTTCAATGGATACTACTTTTTGTTGATGCCGGCAAAACCTGATGGGTGAGTTTGGTGTTCGCTTTAGCCGACGAAATCGACCTGGACCGGATGCGGAATGATCCCACGCTCGTGTCCCATGGTCAGCAGCTTGCGGATCGCCTCTTTCCCATCCTCTCCGTAGTTGAGCGTGCGCTCGTTTACGTACATGCTGACGAAGCGGTTGGCTAACTGCGGGTCCAGATCGCGGGCAAACTGCATGGAATATTCGAGCGCGGGTTCGCGGTGATCCAGCGCATGCTGGATGCTGTCGCGCAGCGCCTGGGTTACCGTCGCCATGACCTCCGGCCCCAGGTTGCGGCGGATCGCGTTTCCGCCCAGAGGTAAGGGAAGTCCGGTCTGTTCCCGCCACCATTGGCCCAGGTCGATGACCTTGTGCAGACCGCTGGCCGGGTAGGTGAGTTGGCCTTCGTGGATGATCAGGCCGGCGTCAAAATTGCCGGCGACGACCTCCGGGATAATTCGGTCAAAGGGAACGGTGGCCGTTTCAATCCCCGGAGCAAACAGCTTCAAGGTCAG
>Ga0335073_10002444_pt1 | contig 25404 bp, 17 predicted proteins | sample Lox_Sample_22_FD_207093 | JGI IMG/M metagenome (GOLD analysis project Ga0335073, IMG submission 207093) | Soil microbial communities from Loxahatchee National Wildlife Refuge, Florida, United States - Lox_Sample_2.2 | ecosystem: Environmental > Terrestrial > Soil > Wetlands | place: USA... | reverse complement strand
CCAGCGGGGCTGATATCACACCCGGCCGACGTACTCCCAGACGTAGAACACGGTCTTTCCGGAACTCACCTTCGCGGCAAGCTGGTATTCGCTGTTCTCGGACAGATCAAGAGCAATCGCATAGTCCATCGCCAGCGTCTGGTCGAAGCTGAGGACTACCACCGAGAAGTAATGCCGTGCGATCGCCCGCTGGTAGTACTCCGGATTGTCGTTCTGGGTGTCCGACCACTGTCGCCACGTCGTATTCGGCAGGTAGTACTGCAGAATGTCGGTGGTGTCCACGAGAAAGTGCCCACCGTGGCCAGTCATCGGCCGAACGACCTTGACGAGTCCGGTCACGTCCGGCCAGTCGACCATGGCGTGCGCCTGGACCATGTCTATTGACGTAACGGGGATCCAGGCGGCCAGCGACACTGCCAGGACAATCCGCCTCCGGGACAGGCTGCTCAGCAGGTAGCCAGCAGCGATCGCGGCGAACCAGGCGCCGAAGTCCACGTGCTTGTTCAGCGATGTCGTGGTCTCAATGCGTGCCTGGTCGGCAGGCGCCAGCAGCGCGGACAGCGCGAGCACCGCCAGGAGCAGCGCTTGCTGCCATTGCCGGCGCACCGCGCAGACGATGGCGGCGACAACAGCCGGGACCACCACGACCGCGGTCCATGACCAGGCATCCGCGAAGACCAGTGCGGCCGTATCGGTGCCGTGCACGCGCGCGCTCGTGGTCAAGCGGATCCCGGTCAGGTAGCTGGACCCGCCGAGCGCGAGCAGCAGGGCCAGGACAGCTACCGCGGCGCCGGCGAGGACGGCCGCCCGCCGGAGAGCTGCCTTCCACCCGGTGCCCGGCCGCGAGTTCAGGATGAGCACGCAGACCACAGTGGGGTCGTAAAGGGCCGTCGCGTACTTCGTGGCGTTGGCCAGCGCCAGGAGAATCCCCGCTGCGATTAGCCGCCGTGCCTCATTCTCACCCCGGACTCCGGCAGCACACCAGGTCGCCGCGGCCAGGAAGAGCAACGCGAGTGCGTCGTATGTGGCAAACGAACCCAGGTGCAACGTCGGCGCGAGCACGGCGAACAGCGCGGCAGCGAACAAGGCGGCCCGCTCATTTCCCAGCAAGCGCCTCGCCGTGCTCCAGAGAAAGGACGTCACGCCGAGCATGAAGACCAGGGACAGCAACCGCGCCGCGGCTAGCCCCCCGAGGCTGTTGGCGATGGCCCCGATCGGCGGGTACAGGACCGGAGCGCCGGAGAACCAGGTCTGGTACAGCGGAATCTGGGTGCCGTGCAGCCAGTGCGACCACTCAAGATGTCCGGCCGACAGGTACAGCGCCTCGTCCCCGAAAGCGGTTCTGGCCCAGACCATGCTGACCGAGAGCGCCGCCTGGACAGCCAGCACCGCAAGCAGCGGCCACCGTCCCTGGACCGCTCGCGTTATCCGCACATCCCGAAGGTAGGCACGTTCCACCACCATATCGGGCGATTTTGTAGGTACTGTCAGCCATCTCTCAGCCACCACGAAGGCTGCCGCGGGCGATCTACCGGGTCACCTGACGGCACCCAGCGCGGCGCTGATCGTGGCGATGATTGCCCCGCTGAGTGTCACTGAGACGAACGAACTGACGAAGCCGGTGCCGAAGAACCTCTGCCCGCCATGAGCACTCCGTTCACGCACAGACGGTAGTTGGTACATCTGACTCAAAGCTAATTGAACGTACCAACTATTAGGGCCGTATGGCGGCAGCGCGATGACCATGGCGTCAAGTCGGCAGGTTGCATGTGAGGCAACGGATGGCACCGGGTTTGGCTCGCCGTCACCACCCGCGCCAAGCCTCGCCGACGGCATCCTGCTGACTCGTCCAACGAGATTCACTGCCCATGCGGACCACCCGGCGACGAGCAGCACGCTCGCCACTGGTCACGATGGCGACAGCGGCAACAAGAGGGCGCGCGGCTCCGTTAGTGGCCACTCAAGACAGATTCTCGCTCGGAATCAGTCCATCTTGCGCAGATTGCCGTGAGGTTTTGTTTCTCCGTGACCCCGAAGAGAACTGGGTCGGAGCCTACCCATTGATCCGGATCATGTCCGAAGGAGACGTATAGGTAGTCTGAATAGGCTTTTACAATTAGCGATTGCCCCGCTTCGCCAACGGCATCGCCGGAATCGAAGAACGGCATGAGATTAACGTCTTCCGAATTATGAGGAGAGAGGCCTTCCTGCACCACTTGAATCCCAGGGGCAGCCGCCAGGACGACCTCAATCAAGACTCCTGTCAATGGGTGGAATTTGAACTCCAAGTAACCGTTTCCGTTCCGGAGCTCAAGGTACCTAGGCGGCTCCAGAAGCCCGCTAGCACTGCTCCACGTTACGGTGAGGGGGACATATCCGTCGAAGTCAACGGTTACTGATCCGAGCGCCTCTACCTGCCTCATGGATATCACAAGTCACCGCCTCCTACGTACCTTGCGTGCTTGAGTACGGGATTGATTCCCGCGCTCCTGGGTTCCGAGAAGATTAGTTCCCAGTCTCTGGAGACTTGCATCTGCTCCCAGTTCCCGATCGTCGCGTTATCGATTGCTTCAGCAAGCCCAATAAGCCGCTGCTCCTGGGAGATTGTACGTCCGAATGTTAGCCCGCGCGTTTCCTCCCAGATATGCTTCGTCGCGTTGGCCGCGACCCAGACTCTATCGCCCGACGCGGTTGTGAGATTGAAAGACTTGGGCAGGCAACTCCCGACGTCCCGTGGCGCCTGGGTTGCCTCGATTCGGTCAAAGACCTCCATGCACCTTGGCCAAATCGCGCGCAGTTCAGTGGGTGCCTGCGTCCAAGCGTCGTCGTGGGCCGCTCCATACACCCGTTCGACAAGAGCACGGTACAAAAGGCACTCAACGACGCGCTGTTCAGGCTCGGTGAGTACGGCGAGTTCGGTACGCGGCCGGCCATCGGAATCCCCGTCCGAGGCACGGCGGGATGCGTCGCCGTCCTCGAACCGATCGATCCCCACCGGCCGCCACCCATCGCACCCACCGTCTCACCCCCGGCAACGTATACAGCCGATACTCGGTTCACCCTTGCCAGTCGGCATCGGTTCTGCTGACCTGCATGTTTAGCCGCTTGATTAGCAGGTTTGCTGGCGTTCAGTACGCCTCGCGCCGTGACCGGGCACCATTGAGGGCGGTCCAAGCGCCCGAGCGAGACGACAGCTGACTAGGCGAGGGACCTCAAGCGATTCTGACAGGGTGCGATAACTCCTCACGAGCGATACGGATCACAGCCTGGAACCCGGAGCTGCTCAGCACTGACAGCGAATCCTCGCTACTCACCTCAGTCAGATGTGGACAGCGACCACCTTCTCGATGTCCGCTATGGCTACCGCTTGCATCGAATGCAGAGAGCGGTGCCCAGATAGCGCTCAGGAGGGGCGCGGCCAGCTAGCCGTGCCCCTCCTGAGCTGGGAAATCTCTCTGGAGTGATCCGTAATACCGGGGGAGGGCACTTATTCGGGGTGTGCGGTATTCCCGTGTTCATCGCTCAGCGCCGCCGCACACGCGGCGAGGTCCGCGCACAGTCGGCGTTCTGCCTCCTGGCTCAACCCGGCCAGCATTCGCTTTTCCACGGCGCGCACTACTTGGCTGGCTGCGCGCAGTTGTTCGCGGCCGGCGGGAGTCAGTTCGGTCGGCAGCGCTTTGCCGTGATCGGGAACCGCCGGCCGGGTCAGCAGCCCGCGACGCTCCAGGCCTCTCAGCACGAGGCTCATCGACTGCCTGGTGACAAACACGGCCCGGGCCAGCTCCGATCCGGACAGACCTGGGCGCTGTCCAAGGACCTCGAGGCATGAATACTGCGGAACCGTCAGGTCCAGCGGGCGCAACGCGTTGTCCAGTGCCGCGCGCAACGCGGTAGCAGCCTTCTTGAGCACGTACCCCACTGCCTCGTCGACCGGGCCAACCCTATCCACTTGACTCATGTCAGCATTCTGACATAGTTTTCACGTGTCAATGTACTGACACAACTCTACGGGAGACTTCATGACCGTCACCGGACCCGACTTCATCGCCCTCCAAGTCCGCGACCTGGAAAAGGCCGCCGCCTTCTACGAGACCCGCCTCGGACTCAAGCGGGCACCCGTCGCCCCGCCCCACGCGGTCGTCTTCGCCACCGCGCCCTGCTACTTCGCCGTGCGCGAGCCACTGCCCGGCATCGACCTGGACGCCGCTACGCCCAGCCCTGGGACCGGAGTAGCACTGTGGCTGCACGCTGACGATGCCCAGGCGCTGCACGACAGCCTCGCCGCCAGCGGGGTCGTGATCGCCGTAGCGCCGTACGACGGGCCCTTCGGGCGCACGTTCACATTCACCGACCCCGACGGATACGCGATCACCATCCACGACCGGTCCTGACCCCGCCTCAGCACCGGCGTCAAGGGGGGAACGGGACTCGCGCTACGAACGCCACCAGTCAACCCTCGGGAGAGCTTGCGGCATCTAGCCGCAACCTCTCGAGCTGGGAATTCACACGCTGGAGTGCCCGTTTTCAGTGCGACCGCTTGTGGAGTCGCAGCTGTTCAAACCCGCTGCGGTGCCGCGCGTGCTAGCGCGTTGCGCACGACGGCCAGTACGGCATCGTCGCTCAGCCGGAGGTCACGCGCGATGCTGGCGAGGTGATCGGCCGCGGCGGACAGTTCCCCCTGGGCGGATTCATCGTCGGCGAGCGTACAGATACCTGACCGGATGAGTGTCCCGTGCCGACCGCCTCCCTCGACAAGGCCAGCCTGCGCTAGCTCCCGGTAGGCGCGGGCGACCGTGCCTCCGGCAAGGCCGAGGTCGGCAGCGACCTGCCGGACCGGAGGCAGCCGCTGACCGGCCTGCAAGAGCCCGGTCGCGATGAGCCCGGCGATCTGCTCGCGCAACTGCTCATACGGCGGGACCGGGGATGTCACGTCGACTCGGAGCTCTGGCGCCGCCAGGCCTGATCCTGGACGTTCAGGCGACGCGGCGCTCATACCGCGGCCGGGTCAGCCGACGTGCCAGCAGACGGGTCGACGACGAGGCGCTTCCACCAGCCCATCACGCACCACACCAGGACCCCAGCGATAGGCAGGCCGAAGCCGCACCAGACCAGGATCCGCGAGATCAAGTAAGGGCCACCGCCACCGGGCCCGGGGACGGCGACGCCGTCGCTCGCCAGGGTCGCCTGGGCCGCAAGGACGAACAGTTCGATCGCGAGCACCGCGGCGATCACGGCACGCGCGCTGTTGCGGCGGGCATGCTCATCCACACCGGGCTGATCCACGGCGACCGGCGGCAGCAAAACCACGCGGCGCAGCGCGATGCCGCCGACGACAAGAGCCAGCACGGCGAGCGCCGCCGGCGGCACACAAGCGGCTGCCGGCCACCGCAGCACTCCTCCGGGCAGGATGATCTGAGGAGCATCCAGGGCGTCAGGGTGCCACGGCCCGTAGCGGACCGTGGGCAGCACGGCGAGCATGACCGGTACGGCGATGGCAAGCACGCCAGCGGAAAGCAGCACAGGAACCGACCACCGCGGTATGTAGCGACGGACGTACCGCGTCTCAAGCGCGGCGACGCGCAGCGGACCGGCGGGCTGAGGCACCACGAGCAACTCGGCGGCCAGCAGGCCGAACAGGTATCCGACGGCGACTGCGGCCGGTGCGAGTTGTCCCTGGCCGAGCCTGGTCGCCAGGACGCCCAGGACGAGACCCGCGGCCAGCCCGGCTAGCCTGGCCGCCCGGGCACGGCGGACCAAGCCCGCCGGTACATCCAGACGTGCCCGGCGCGCCGCCCACCACACCGTGGTGCCGACCAACAGCACTGGGACACCTACATAGAGCAGTACGAGCATGGCCCGCACCCAGAAGAACATGCCCGGTAGAACGGCTCCCGAGTCGTGTGGCGTCATGACCTGAATGTATCATACATTTGATACAAAGTTTGGGCCTGGCGGAGAGATGTCGCATCAAGAGCCGCCCGCTCGGGTTCTAGGGCCCAGCGGTGCGTTCGCTTGCGTTAGTCAGGACCGAGGGTGGCGAAGCCGAACGCCTTGAGTTGCTTAAGCGACACCGCGAGGAAGTACGCCGGGCGCTGATCGCCCAGCAGGAATGCCTCAAGCTGCTGGACTCGAAGATCGACATCTACGCGCGCCGCGCCGGCGGAGTCCCAGCGCGGTGCGAGGTACACGCATCGGCAAAAGAGGGGTAGAAGTGCACACCACCAAGCTAGGTGACCTGACCGTCTCCGCCCAGGGCCTGGGCTGCATGGGGATGAGCGAATGGTATGGCGCGGCCGACTGGGACGAGTCCGTCGCCACGATCCGCGCGGCACTGGATCAGGGCGTGACGTTCCTCGACACCGCGGATATCTACGGTGCCGGCCATAACGAAGTGCTGGTTGGCCGCGCGATCGCGCATCGCAGGAACGAAGTGCAGCTAGCCACCAAGTTCGGCGTCGACCGGAGCGGCGGCGAAGGCAGTGCCCGCGTCCTGCGCGGCGAACGGTCTTACGTGAAACGCGCCGCCGAGGCTAGCCTGCTCCGGCTCGGCGTCGAGGTCATCGACCTGTATTACCTGCACCGCCCGCCGCAGACCGCCGAGATTGAGGAGACCGTCGGCGCGATGGCGGAACTGGTGACCGAGGGCAAGGTTCGCTACCTGGGCCTGTCCGAGGTTACCAGCGACCTGCTTCACCGCGCTTACACCGTCCACCCGATCACCGCGGTGCAAAGCGAATACTCGCTGTGGACTCGCGACGTGGAGACCGACGCGCTCGGCGCCATGCGGGAACTAAGCGTAGGACTGGTGCCCTACTCGCCGCTCGGCCGCGGCTTCCTCACCGGCACGGTGGATGTCAGCACGCTTGGCGCGAATGATTTCCGGGCAGGCAACCCGCGTTTCGCGAGCGCCGCGGCCAACCAGGCGATCGCCGACACCGTGCGCGAGGTCGCCGAGGCCAAGGGCGTCGCCCCCGCGCAGGTCGCGATCGCCTGGGTCTATGCCCAGCAGGAGCGCCTAGGCATACCCGTTGTCCCGATACCCGGTACCAAGCGCGTCAAGTGGCTCAATCAGAACATCGCCGCCCTCGACGTCACGCTCACCCCGGATGAACTGGCCCGGCTCGATCCGCTCGGCAGCCAGGTAACCGGCGCCCGCTACTAGCCATGCACTTGGTGACGCGGACGCCGCGGCAAGACCCGTCAAGCCGCTTGCATCAGACGCAACCAACGACGTGAGTCAGGCGCTCAGGAGGGGTGTGGCAGAGCTAGCCGTACCCCTCCTGAGCTGGGAAATCTCTCTGGAGTGATCCGTAGTCAGCTGCAGCCGCTTGTGGAGCCGCAGCCTTCGCAGACGTAGCAGCTGCCCGCGGGGCGCATCTTCGTGCCGCAGGTCAGGCAGAGCGGGGCGTCCGCGGTGCGGCCCTGCTGTGCCTCGATCAGTTCGGCGGTGCTGTGCGGGGCGGCCGTCTGGGCGGCGGCCGGCTGCACGCCCGGTGCCGGGACGCTGGCGGCCTGCTGCGCGACCGGAGCCGGGTTGGGTTGGGGAGACGCCACGGTCCGTTCGGGAGAAGAAAGGGTTTCTACCGCCGCGGACTGAGCCAGTTCCACCGGGTCAGGATCCTCGCCTAGCGTGGCCGGGTCCTGTCCTGAGAGCTGCGCGGCGCGCTCGGCGGCGGACAGGATGCCCAGGTCGGCGCGCTGCTCGTAGGGCAGGTGGTCGAGGGCGAGGCGGCGGAAGATGTAGTCCATCACCGAGCCCGCGATGCGGATGTCCGGGTCGTCGGTCATGCCGGCCGGCTCGAACCGCATGTTGGTGAACTTCGCGACGTAGGACTCGAGCGGGATGCCGTACTGCAGGCCGACCGAGATCGAGATCGAGAAGGCGTCCATGACGCCGGCGAGTGTCGAGCCCTGCTTGCCGAGCTTCAGGAACACCTCGCCAACGCCGTCGTCTGGGTAAGTCGAGGCGGTCATGTAGCCCTCGGCGCCCGCGACGTCGAACTTGGTCACGGTGGCCGAACGCGTCTTGGGCAGGCGCTTGCGGACCGGGCGGTGGTCGTGCGGCTCGGCCGCCTGCGCAGGCTGCTGTGCCTGGGCCTGGACCTGCGGCGCTTGCGCGGGCTCGTCCTTCTTCTTCGCGGCGGAGAGCGGCTGGCCGACCTTGCAGTTGTCGCGGTAGATCGCCAGCGCCTTGAGGCCGAGCTTCCAGCCTTCGAAGTAGATCTGCTCGACTTCCTCGACGGTGGCCGACTCGGGCATGTTCACGGTCTTGGAGATCGAGCCGGACAGCAGCGGCTGCACCGCGGCCATCATCCGGACGTGGCCCATCGGGCTGATCGAGCGCTCGCCCATCGCGCAGTCGAACACCTCGTAGTGCTCAGGCCTCAGGCCCGGGGCGTTGACCACGTGGCCGTGCTCGGCGATGTACTCGGTGATGGCCTCAACTTGTTCGGCCTGGTAGCCGAGGTTCTTCAGGGCGCGGGGGACGGTCTGGTTGACGATCTGCATGGACCCGCCGCCGACCAGCTTCTTGAACTTGACGAGGGCGAGGTCGGGCTCGATGCCGGTGGTGTCGCAGTCCATCATGAGGCCGATCGTGCCCGTGGGTGCGAGCAGGCTGGCCTGGGCGTTGCGGTAGCCGTTGGCCTCGCCGAGCGCGACGCACTCCTGCCATGTGCTGTTGGCCAGGGCGAGGATCTCGCGGTCGAGCCTGCCGACCGAGCGGATCCCGGCGCTGGCGTCGGCGTGCATGCGCATGACCCGCTTGTGCGCGACGGCGTTGCGCGCGTAGCCGTCGTAGGGGCCGACGACCTTGGCGAGCTCGGCGGACCGCTTGTAGGCGGCGCCGGTCATAAGGCTGGTGATGGCGGCGGCGATCGCCCGGCCGCCTTCGGAGTCGTAGGCGTGGCCGGTGGCCATGAGCAGCGCGCCGAGGTTGGCGTAGCCGATGCCGAGCTGGCGGTAGGCGCGGGTGGTCGCGCCGATCTTCTCCGTCGGGAAGTCGGCGAAGCAGATCGAGATGTCCATCGCGGTGATGATGAGCTCGGACATCCTCCCGAAGCGCTCCGCGTCGAACGTGTCGTCCGCGCGGAGGAACTTCATCAGGTTGATGCTGGCCAGGTTGCAGGAGGAGTTGTCCAGGTGGACGTACTCGCTGCAGGGGTTGCTCGCGGTGATGCGGCCGGACTCTGGACAGGTGTGCCAGTCGTTGATCATGCCGTCGTACTGAATGCCTGGGTCCGCGCAGTCCCAGGCTGCCTGGGCCATCTTGCGGAACAGCTCCCGCGCCTCGAGGGTCTCGAGAGTCTCGCCTGTCCGGCGGGCGACCAAGTCGAAGGGCTTGCCGTCCTCCACCGCCCGCATGAACTCGTCCGACACGCGGACCGAGTTGTTCGCGTTCTGGTACTGGACGCTGACGATGTCCGAGCCGCCGAGGTCCATGTCGAAGCCGGCGTCGCGCAGGACGCGGATCTTCTCTTCTTCCTTGGCCTTGGTCTCGATGAAGTCCACGACGTCGGGGTGGTCCACGTCAAGGACGACCATCTTGGCGGCGCGCCGGGTGGCGCCGCCGGACTTGATCGTGCCGGCGCTGGCGTCGGCACCGCGCATGAAGCTGACCGGGCCGCTCGCGGTGCCGCCGGAGGTGAGCAGCTCCCTGCTCGACCGGATCCTGGACAGGTTGACGCCGGCGCCGGAGCCGCCCTTGAAGATCATGCCCTCCTCGCGGTACCACTCCAGGATCGACTCCATCGTGTCGTCCACGGCGAGGATGAAGCAGTTGTGGACCCGTATGTTCCCGGAGAGGTATTCGCCACTCTCCGTCTGAATGTCGTAGACGGGCATGTCGCCGAGTTCTTCGATCCTGCCGATCTGAAGGCGCTTGGTCTCACGGGCTGCGAGCCCTGGCTTGTCGAAGCTCTGCTCCAGCTTCTCCGCCTTGACCGGATCGATGAACCCGATGGCGTCGGCGAACAGGCGCCGGTCGCATGCCGACTGGATGCGCAGCGTCCAGCAGCCATGCCGGTCCGCTCGCGCGTCCCGCTTGAAGCCGACGCGGGAGTAGATGCCGAACCGCAGGAGGAGCTGCTGCATGCCGCGGATGAGGCGCTCTGAGATCATGTCGACTTCCACGATCGTCGACGCCTGGCGCGGCGACACGAACCCTTCGGCCTGGAAAATGCTCCTCAGATACGCGGCCACGACCGGGAGCGGCGCCGTGTACAGATGACCTGGCACGGTCATCTCAGCCCCGCGAGTCAGCAGGTCCCAGCGCTGGACGAACTCCCGGAGAAACTCGCCGTAGAGCCGCGTGCGCCTGCAGTCCAAGCGAGTGTCCCGCGTCTCGACGCCCCGCTCGTGGCGGTGCACGCCAGGGAAGACCCGATCGAGCGCATCCGTGACCCAGGCCAGTTCAGCGTCGGTGACTGTCATCGCCTCGATTGTCAAGGAGCGGTTCGTGCCCGTGTACTGCCCTACGAAGCCGTCCGACTGCAGCCAGCCGGCCAGCGCCGCCTCGGCCATCTCGTAGCCGCTGATCTCGCGGTCACCATGGCTGTCCCGACGGTGCCAAAGGAGCGTGTCTCCAGGCCTCAGGTTCCCGGCGGAGACGAAGCTGCCCGTGCCATCGCCTGATGATCGCCAGACCAGGTGGTCGGCTGTCACGTCGAGCGCGTAGCCAGCTTTCGTGTGCAACCTGAGCACGTGCTTCACGCCATTCGATTTGGTGGCAACTACCCGGGTGATCCCGCGCGCGTCGTAGACCTTGGTGCCGACCGCGTCGTCGTCCACGAGCTTGCCGATGGGAATCAGGCCTGCTGGCGTGCTGACCAGGGAGTCGTATGGCTGGCACGCGGACACCTGCTGGGGGGAGGCGGTGCCGACGTTGAACCAGACCGGGGAGTTGAAGGCGAAGATCTGGTGGATCAGGGCGTACTTGAGCTCGTGGTCGAAGATCTCGGCGTCCTCGTCAGTGGCGAAGTAGCCCTGCTCGCGGCCCGTGTCCGTGTAGACGTTGGTCACCCGGTCGACGAGCTGCTTGAGCGACCACTCGCGCTGCGGGGTGCCGACGGCGCCGCGGAAGTACTTGGTCGTCACGATGTTGGCGGCGTTGACCGACCAGAAGTCGGGGAACTCGACTACATCGCGCCGCTCCCAGGTGACCTGGTCGTACGGGTGCACGCCCGCCGTGGTGTGGATGCGGCGGATCTTCAGGCCCCTGCGGCGGCCTTTGCGCGTCGCGGCAGCGCTCACCGTCTCCGTCATTGCTCCCTTTCCCCCTTGCTCACCGGATCCCCAGCGGATCCGCGTCTGCGTCCTCTTGGCGTGCCTTACTTCCCGTGCCGTTACTTCCCGTGCTTGCCGTCCGCGCGCGCGGCCGGGACGTCGTCGTCCGGCTCGTCGAGGTGCCGGCCGCGCAGCGCGGTGATCTCCTTCTCGAAGTCGTCGAGCGACTCAAAGCCCCGGTAGACGGAGGCGAAGCGGAGGTACGCGACCTCGTCGAGGTCGCGCAGCGGTCCCAGGATCGCCAGCCCCACCTCGTGGCTCGGCACTACGGCCAGGCCGCGTGCCCTGATCGTCTCTTCCACGCGCTGGGCGAGCATCGCGAGCTGGTCCTCGTCGACCGGCCTGCCCTGGCAGGCCCGCTGCACGCCCCGCACGATCTTCTCCCTGGTGAACGGCTCAGTCACGCCGCTGCGCTTGGCCACCATCAAGATGACCGACTCCTGCGTGGTGAACCGCCGCCCGCACTCCGGGCAGGACCGCCGCCGGCGGATCGCGGTGCCGTCCTCGGCGACGCGGCTGTCGATGACCCGGCTGTCAGGATGCCGGCAAAACGGGCAGTACACGCGATCACCTCCCGGCCTAGCGGCGTGAACCTCATCCCGCTTTTACGTGATCCCGGTTATCCACAACTTGTGGATGAACCACAACCATGTAACTACTAGATGTTGTGGTCCACGGTAGTTCAGAGCGCTCATCTAGGCAAGCGGTGACACTCGTCGAAACAGAAATTCCTGGCTGATGCCATCGTCACCGCGGCGCGCCGGCGTGTCGCTAGTCGCGCGGCACCCAGAGCACCTGGCCTGGCTGGAGCTGATCGCTGGTCAGGGAGTTCAGCTGCATGATCTCCTGGATAACCACGCGGGTGTCCGCGTCCGGGTCGTACGCCTCCCCGATCGACCACATGCTCTGCCCTGGCCTGACCTCGACCTTGGTCACCCCAGCGCCGGGCGCGGCGTGCGCGTTCCCGTGGCCCGTGGCCTGGGCTGCCCCGGCGAGGGCCATGGACACCGTGCCGACCAGCAGGACAGCCGCCGCCGTCACCGCGATCCGCCCGCGCCGGGTAAGGCGGACCGGGGTTCGCTCCGAGGCGCTCCGCCCGGGCGCGGTCAGGCCCGAGACGCGCCGCACTGGCGCGGTCCGCACCGGCATGCTGTGCGCCGCCTTGACCTGCATTGGCTTGCTCTGCATTGGCATGCCCTGCGTCGGCTTGCCCTGCATCGGCATGGCGGGCTCCTGCGCCCGGCGTGGCGCCGTCGGCATTCGAACGGGCGCCTGCCGAACGCGGGCTTGCTGCCCCGCTGGCTGGGGGATGAGGCGCCCGCCGTCCGCCACGAGCCGCAGCGCCGCCGGCCGTACGCCCCGCTGTCCTGGCCGCCGGCGGCGCGCCGTCGCCGGCTGGCGTGCCGCACCACCTGCACGCGGGTCCTCGGCCGCACGCATGGTCACCGCTTGCTCTGCTGCTTGCTCTGCTGCCGTCACCTTCACGTCCGCCTCCCTTCCCAAACGCTCTTTCGATGGTACATTAGTTCGATCGTATAGCAGTTCGATCGAACATGGCCATGCCATCTTTGTACCGCAAGGGTCTGACATTTTCGCGACACGTCGAACAGATGTTTGGCGTTTGGGCCCGGAGGCATTACGCTCGTATCCGTAAGCGATAACCCGTACGCGGAGGTCCATCCAATGGAAGACAATGACGAACACGGCGGGCCAGGGATCCCTGACATGCCGGCGCGCCCGAAGGGCAGGCCGGGACGGAAGCCAAAGGGCAGCGTGCCTGTCGTGATACCGGAGACGCCCGACAAGCCGGACCCTGATCACGTGCTCACCTGGCGCCAGCGCAAGGTGCTCCAGGTCATCAGGGACTCAGTCCAGAAGCGCGGCTACCCGCCATCCATGCGCGAGATCGGCGAGGCGGTCGGGCTGACGAGCACGTCGAGCGTCTCCTACCAGCTGTCGACCCTCCAGCGGAAGGGCTACCTGCACCGTGACGTCGGCCGCCCGCGGACCGTGGAGGTCCGGCTGCCCGGCCATCCGGCGGTTCGCCCGGAGCACAACCGGGACGAGGACGCGGAACTGCCCGCCGATGGCCTGGACATTCCGTCGCAGGAGGCCGCGTACGTGCCGTTGGTCGGCCGGATCGCGGCAGGCGGACCTATCCTCGCCGAAGAGCAGGTCGAGGATGTCTTCCCGCTACCCAGGCAGCTGGTCGGCGAAGGCACCTTGTTCCTCCTCAAGGTGGCCGGCGACTCGATGATCAACGCGGCCATCGCAGACGGCGACTGGGTGGTCGTGCGGCAGCAGCCTGATGCTGTCAACGGCGACATCGTGGCCGCGATGATCGAGAACGAGGCCACGGTGAAGACGTTCAAGCAGAGCGATGGCCACGTCTGGCTGATGCCGCACAACCCCTCGTACACGCCGATCCTCGGCGACGACGCCTCCATCCTCGGCAAGGTGGTAGCGGTACTCCGCCGGGTATGAGGACGACCGGACCGCTAGCAGGACGCGTCGCCGCGGATCACGCGGCGACGATGTTGACCAGCTTCGGCGGGCGCACGACGACCCGCTGGACGTTCAGTCCAGCCAGCGCGCGGGCCACCCCCGGTGTGGCCAGCGCCAGGTCGTGCAGCTCGCCCTCGGTTATTGCCGGAGAGACCTCCAGCCGGTCGCGGACCTTCCCGTTCACCTGGACCACGCAGGTGACGGCCTCCCGAACCAGGAGAGCCGGGTCCGCGGCCGGCCAGTTGGCCCTGCCCACGGAGGGGATCGCTGACGGGACGCGTGCCGCTCCCCCCAGCGCCTCCCAGCACTCCTCGGCCGTGTACGGGGCGAAGAGCGACAGCATGACAGCCAGCGCCTCGGCCGCTTCCCGCACCGCGGGGTCGGCCGCGCCCGGGCCGGAGTCGATGGCCTTGCGGGTAGCGCTTACCAGCTCCATCAGCCTGGCGACGGCCACGTTCAGGTGATAGCCCTCTACCTGGCGGGTGACCTCGTCGACCGTCCTGGCGGTGAACCGCCGCAGGTCACGGTCGCCGGTTAGGGCCGCGGCACCGGCATCCGGCGCCGACGGCGCGGCCGATGCCGCCGCCACGTCGGACGCGATCCGCCACACCCGGCCCAGGAACTTGACCATCGCGTCCGGGTTCACGTCCGCCCAGTCGATGTCGTCCTGGGGCGGCGAGGCGAAGATCATCGTCAGCCGGATGGCGTCCACGCCGTACAGGGCGATCTGCTCCCCCAGGTCGACCCCATTGCCCAGCGACTTGGACATCGCCTTGCCGCCGTTGATCACCTGACCCTGGTTCATCAGCCTGCTGAACGGCTCCCCGAAGTCCAGCAGGCCCATGTCCTGCAGCACCTTGGTGAAGAACCGCGCGTACAGCAGGTGCAGGATGGCGTGCTCGACACCGCCCACGTACAGGTCGACCGGCGCCCAGCGCGTCACGTCCTCGCGGCGGAACGGGCCGTCGGCGTACCGGGGCGAGCAGTACCGGAACTGGTACCAGGACGAGTCGACGAACGTGTCCATCGTGTCGGTGTCCCGCAGGGCGGCGCCGCCGCACTTCGGGCACTCGACGTTCACCCAGTCCTCGGCCGCGGCCAGCGGCGACACGCCGCGCGGGTTAAGGTCGGCCCCCCGCAGGTCGGGCAGCACGACGGGCAGCTGCTCCTCGGGAACGGTCACCTCGCCGCACGACGGGCAGTGGATGATCGGGATCGGCGTGCCCCAGAAGCGCTGCCGGGACACCAGCCAGTCGCGCAGCCGGTAGTTCACCGCCGCCGCGCCCAGGCCGCGGTCGGACAGGATCTCGATGATCCGCGCGATCGCCGCGGCCTTGGACAGGCCGTCCAGCGGCCCGGAGTTCACCAGCACGCCGTCACCCGGCGTGGCGGTCCCGGTCTCCGCCGGATCGGGCAGGTCCGTCGCGACCACTATCCGCACCGGCAGCCCGAACTTCCGCGCGAAGTCCAGGTCGCGCTGGTCGTGTGCGGGCACAGCCATGATCGCGCCGGTGCCGTAGTCCGGCAGCACGTAGTCCGCCGCCCAGACGGGGATGCGCTCGCCGTTCACCGGGTTGATCGCGTACACGCCCAGGAAGACGCCCGTCTTCTCGCGCTCGGTGGACTGCCGCTCGATGTCCGTCAGCTTGCGGACCTGCTCTACGTAGGCCTCGAACTCGGCCCGCTGCCCGGGCGCGCACAGCTCAGCGGCCAGCGCCGAGTCCGCCGCCACGACGAAGAACGTCGCGCCGTACAGCGTGTCGGGCCGCGTGGTGAACACGGTGACTGGCTCGGCGCGGCCTTCGATCGCGAAGTCGACCGACGCGCCGGTGGAGCGCCCGATCCAGTTCCGCTGCATGGTCAGCACGCGGTCCGGCCAATTGCCTTCCAGCGCCTTGGCGTCTTCCAGCAGCCTGTCGGCGTACTCGGTGATCTTGAAGTACCACTGGGTCAGGACGCGACGGATCACCTCGGTGCCGCACCGCTCGCACCGTCCCGCGATGACCTGCTCGTTGGCCAGCACGGTCTGGTCCTTGGGGCACCAGTTGACGTAACCGCCCTTGCGGTAGGCCAGCCCACGCTCGTAGAAGCGCAGGAACAGCCACTGGTTCCAGTGGTAGTACTCCGGGTCGCAGGTCTGCAGCCGGCGCGACCAGTCGAACGACGTGGCGTATCGCCGGAACGACGCGGCCTGTGTCTCGATGTTCTTGTAAGTCCAGTCGACCGGGTGGGTGTTGTTCTTTATCGCCGCGTTCTCCGCCGGCAGCCCGAACGCGTCCCAGCCGATCGGGTGCAGCACGTTACGGCCGCGCAGGAACCAGTACCTGGCCATCGCGTCGCCGATCGCATACGCCTCGGCGTGCCCCATGTGCAGGTCGCCGGAGGGGTACGGGAACATGTCGACCAGGTAGAACCGCTCGCGGGGGTCGTCTGGGTCGTCGCTGGCACGGAACGGCTCGACCTCGGCCCAGCGGGCCTGCCACTTGTCCTGGATGTCGCGCGGGTCGTAGCGCTGTGCCTCGTCGGCGTTGTCGACCGCAGTCATCGTGTCCTCACCTTGATCGGTCCGGCATGGGCGTGCTCTGCCAACAAAAAAGGCCTCCCGCGCACGAGAGGCTGCCGCGCCGACGACAGAGTATGTCGGCGCGGCTAGGTAAGGAGCAGCCGGACAGGACGCACGGGCTCAGGATACCGTACCTGCCGTGCTCTCGCCGCGTAGCGGGCAAGCACGCTATGTACACGAATCGATAACGCCGGCGTGGCAGTCCGGCAACATTGCCACGGCATCCTGAAGACATGAAATCACCGACCTCCCCGAAGCGCATCGCCCTGGTCGCGCACGACCACAGGAAAGGCGACCTCCTCGAGTGGGCCGAATACAACCGGGACATCCTCGCCGGCCACATCCTCTACGCGACCGGCACGACCGGCCGCCTGCTCGGCGACCTGCTGGACCTCCCCGTCACCTGTTTCCAGAGCGGCCCGCTTGGCGGCGACCAGCAGATCGGCGCGCTCATCGCGTCCGGGCGCCTGGACATGCTCGTCTTCTTCTGGGACCCGATGAGCCCGCAGCCTCACGACTCCGACGTCAAGGCACTGGTCAGGGTCGCCGTCGTGTGGAACATCCCGATCGCCTGCAACCGCACGAGCGCCGACTACCTGATCACCTCGCCGCTGCTCAACCGGTCCCGCGCCACGCACCCGCCGCTGACCGGTACCCGCGCGTAGCCGCTAGGCGGACGCCTTCGCGCGGGCTTGCGCCGGTTCCCAGTCCGGGCGCAGCGGCATGCCGGACGCGCCATCGTCGTACAGCTTCACGCCGAGCACCTGGTGCAGCTGCACCACGTTGCGGTCGAAGCCGAGCTGCGAGCCCGCCATGTACAGGCGCCACACGCGGGCCGTACCCTGGCCGACCTCGGCGAGCGCCTCGTCCCAGTGGGCGTCCAGGTTGGCGCACCAGGCAGCCAGCGTCTTGGCGTAGTGCTCGCGCAGGTTCTCCTCGTGCCTGATCTCGAAACCGTGGTCGTTCATCAGCCCGACGAGGTAACCGGGGCCCTCGAGCTCGCCGTCCGGGAAGACGTACCGGTTGATGAAGCCATCCTTCCTGATCGACGGCCCGGTGTTGTCGGGGCGGGTGATGCAGTGATTGAGCATCCGGCCGCCAACCTTCAGCTTGCCGTTAAGGAAGCTGAAGTAGCCGGGTAGGTTCTGCTTGCCGATGTGCTCGGTGAGGCCGATCGAGCTGATGGCGTCGAAGTCGGTCTCCGTCACGTCGCGGTAATCCAGATGCCGGACTTCCGCGAGGTCTTCAAGGCCAGCCTGCTTGATCGCCTGCTGCGCCCACAGTGCCTGCTGTTCGGACAGCGTGACGCCGAGCGTCTTGACGCCGTACTCCCTCGCGGCGTGCATCACCATGCCGCCCCAGCCGCAGCCGACGTCGAGCAGCCGCATCCCGGGCTTGAGCGCGATCTTGCGGGCGACCAGGTCGAACTTGTACTCCTGTGCCTGCTCGAGCGTGGCGTCGGCCGTCGGGTAGCAAGCGCAGGTGTAGGCCATCGACGGGCCGAGCACCCACTCATAGAAGCGGTTGGACACGTCGTAGTGGTGCGAGATCGCGTTCGCGTCGCGGCCCTTGGAGTGCATCCGGCCGGACAGGAACCGCCGGCTCACGCGCACCTCTTGCGGGGGCGGCGGGATCCGCGGCAGCAGCACCTTCGGGCCGCCGAGGGCCTGGAGCAGCTTGACGCGATCCGCCCAGCCGAGGTGCATCCGCTGGGCCGTGGACAGCCGGGACAGCGCGGTGTACATGTCGCCGTCGACGTCGAGGTGGCCGGAGACGTAGGCGCGGGCCAGGCCGAGCGCACCCGGCGCCTGCGCGAGGTAGGAGACGGCGATCGGCGACCTGACGGTGATCTTCACCGGCGAGCCCGGCGTGCCCGCGGTCGACCCGTCGTACGCCCTGAATTCAACCGGAGCATCCGGGCCCGCTATCGCCTCGAACACCTCAGCCAGTGCCATGTCCGTTCCTTCCGCCTTTCCAGCCTTCTGCCGTGCGCCGCTGTGAACCTCGCGGGCGGTCCTAGCGCCTGCCCACGCATTTGTCGTACAGGCCGAGGAGCCGGCCCGCGCCGTCGTACTCGGCCTTGAGCTTGTCGTACACCGCCCCGCTGTACCGGCTGCGGAACTCGTCCTCCGAGTAGAACGCTGTCGAGTACAGCGACTTGTGCCCGCCGAGCGCGCTGACCTCTTCTTCCACCATCCGGTTGTAGTAACCGTCCCCTTCGCCCGGGGGCAGCGGCACCGTACCCCAGAAGCCGAAGTTGACGTAGACCTCACCTGGCCGCAGCGGGTACAGCGGCCAGGTCCGCTCTCCGCGCAGGCGCAGCGGGCACATCCACACCGGGCTCATGCGCACGTTGTGCTCGAAGAAGTCGAGGAACCGCTGTCCCCGCTCGACCGGGATCTCCACGTCCTGGACGACCATCTCCCGCTGCGGCTGGTGCCTTCCCTCGTAGAGGGCGCTGGTCAGGCCGTACTTCTGGTCGATGGCGACGAGCTTGCGGTAGACGTCGCTGCGCCGGTACTTCCGCGGCCAGAGGCGGCGGATCGCCTTGTGCTGCACGCCGAACGGCCGGGAGCACCAGAACCAGTCGGTGTCCCAGCGCCAGATGTAGTCCTTGATGGTGAGGAAGTCCTCGCGGCTGCCCCGAATCGATTGGTAATAGACCTGCTGGCCGGTGTAGTCGCTCAGCCACGGCGCCTTGTCGGTGAACGCGCCGACGGTCAGGTAGAGCTCATTGGTACTGAACGCCGTGCCATCGACGAAATCGGCGCGGTGCCCCAGATAGCTATCGGCTTCGGCGATTTCGGCTATCGCGGCCATGCAGCTCTTCGGGTCCTTGAAGGCGAAGTGCCGCAGGTGGACGTAGGGCTTGACCGGCGCCAGCTCGATCGTCAAGGCGAGCGTGTAGCCGAGGGTGCCGTAGGAGTTCGGGAAGCCGAAGAACAGGTCGCTGTGCTCGTTGTCCGCCGTCGCGGTCACGACGCGGCCATCGCCGGTGAGGATCTGCATCTCGAGGACGGACTCGTGCGGCAGTCCAGCGCGCAGAGAGGTCGACTCGATGCCGAGCCCGGTCACCGCGCCGCCGAGCGTGATCGTCTTGAGCTGCGGGACGACCAGCGGCATCAGGCCGCGCCGCAGCGTCGCCTCGCACAGGTCCTCGTAGGTGGTCATCCCGCCGACGACCGCGGTCCGGTCGGCACGATCCACGTGAATGACGCGCCCGAACGCCGAGACGTCGAGGCGGCGGATGGCCGGAGCATCGGCTTCGTTATCCCGCTTGGCCGGCTTGGCCGAGTCGCGGTACCGAAACAGGTTCGACGTCGACTTGGCGAGGCGGACGGGGACGCCGGGAGGCACAGCGGCGTAGGCGTCGCGCAACCGCGCCACCGCCGCCTCGTGCGCCGCCAGCTTCGCGGGGGGCAGCCCAGAGATGCCGGTCACGTGTTCCTCCTCGCTCCGTATGGGCCTGTCCTGCCCGTCCGGTCCGCCTGTCCTGACAAGAATGCGCACAGGAGTACAAAGGGGGCAAGCTCCGGGACCAACGCGGCGTTCGGCTCAGGCAGTGTATCCCGTCACCAGATGTCGCCTTCGTCCCGGTTCGCCCGTTGCCGGTCGGGGCTGACCGGAGGGTTCCGCCGCGGGTGACCCGGATGGCCGGCCGCTGGCGGTCCCCGCGGCTTCGTTGCCACGGGGAGCACGGGCGCCATGGACGTCTTACCCATCTGGTGACGCGTAATCGCCTGTCGTACCGCTCTAGTCGTCCTCGCCGCCTGCGGCGACTTGGTCGTCCTCGTCGTACCGGTCGCCGGCTTCGTCGCCGTCGCCGTCGCCGTCGAAGTCGAAGTCATCGTCGTCGAAGTCATCACGGTCGGAGTCATCGGCGTATTCGTCGTAGTCGCCGTCACCGTCGCAGCCGTCACCGTCGGCGGCTTCCATCTCGTCGTAGCTGGCGGCGACCTGCTCGGGAGTCATCGGGAGCCGGGCCAGCGACGGCGGAGCGCCGGATTCGACGGCCTGCCGGAGCAGCATCGCCATCGAATAGCCGGGATCGTCGGCCAGTGCGCGGTCGAGCGCCACATTCGCCAGCGCGCCGTTCCCCGCCTGCCAGGCGACGAACGCCAGCAGCGACGCCGGGGCGGGCACGTACCCTGGCCGCGCCATCCGGGTGATGTCGGTCCACAGGCGCAAGTGCGCTTGCGCGTGTTCGGGCAGCATGCGCGACCATGCGTCGTCTCGCACCCGCATGTCGCGAAGCACGACGCTGACCCAGGCCGCCACTTCGGGGCTAGCGGTTTCTCCCGCGCGGTAGCGGTGAATCACCTGGGACACCGTGTCCACGCCGACGGTCGCGATGAGGCGCCGGGCGGACGCCTTCGCGCCGGATCGCGCGACCTTCGCTATCAGCCTGGCGACCTGTGCCTCGGCCTGCCGGGTCGCCCGTCGCATCGCGCTGCCGGCCTCGCCGTCCACCGGGGCGACCGTGGCCGCGAGTTCGGCGCGGCTTGACAGCACTCGGGAGGCACCTGTCGCCAGGGCCTGGGCGACGGGATGGTCCGTCAGGTCGAACGGCGTGCCCTCCGGGGGACAGCAGCGCGTGTCGGCGCAAATGTAGGACCAATAGCGCTCGTTCTCGACACGGAGCAGTTCGGTCACTGTTATCCCGCCCTGCGGTGCGAGCGCCTGGAGCGCGTCGGCCACGGGGGTCACCAAGTCGCCGGGACCATAGCCGACAGCGGCGGCGCGTTTGATGCGCTGAGCACCGAGCACGGCGACCGCGTGCCTGGCGACGTGGGCGGCCATCACAGGATCGGGCGGATCGGGCAGGTTGTACCGCAGCGTGAGCTTGACTTCCGCGTGCCGCGATCCGGCGCCGACCACAACCATGCTGTTGCTCGGCTCGAATTCGAGCAGCACGGGAACGGCGGCGAGCAGTGCGACCGGCGAGCCGATACGGACGCGCCCTGCCGGCGGCGTCGGCGCGAGAGTATTCGAGGCGGCTCCGGCGGTTCGCTGGGCATCCGCCGGGACGGGGGCCACCGGCGACAATCGCGACGGCGATCTCGGCGCCTGGCGCTTCCCCGAACGCTTGCGCCGGGATTTGGTCGTTGAGGCTCGGGTAGCGCGCCTAGTCCGGGCCCCACTCCGGGAACGAGGCGGTTGCTGCGCGCGATCCGCCTGCGGACCACTGTCCGGCTGCGAATTGTCGGCCGACGGCCCGGCGCCAGTTGCCGCCGTACCTGGGGCGGCTTGCGGGGGCCGGCAACCCGCGGAGAGGTTTGGTGTCATGCAGTCAGCCTGCTTGGGGCGTGCATACGCACGTAAGTGCGAATTGGTCGCCCTGTGGATAACTTTATAGTTATCCACAGGGCGAAGATGTTCCTTGACAGGGGCGTGCAGGGAAGGTATCCGCGGTCGGCCGATGCGTCGTCACGACGCCTTGATGGTGCCAGACGGCTCGATGTGCGCTGCGCTCGAACCGAAGTCCGCCGAGCCTAGGCCGGCGACAAAAGCGATGGCACCTCCGCCAGGGACGGGCTGGCCCGCCCCCGTGAACTGGATGGGGTAGATCCGCGCGCTCTCGAACCGGCCGCCAGCTGACAAGGTGACGCGGAGGATCACGCTTATGGCAAGATCGCCGTTTGTGCCGAAGTTGCCGTAGCCAGCGAAATTTCCCAGGCTGTAGGCGATGAGATGGCCTTTGTAGAACTGCATGCCACGCAGCACGTGCGGGCCGCTGGCGATCACCAGGCTGGCGCCGGCGTTGATCGCCATGTGCGCGAAGGCCTCGGCATTCCCGCGGTCCTCGCCAAGGTAGTACTCTTCCCGGCCGGTCACGTGATCGGCGCCGGAACCCTCCGCGCCGGCGTGCATGTACACGACGACCACGTGCGCCATCCGGACAGCACGCTTGATCAGCGCCCGCGCCGCAGGCAGATCCAGGAGGTTGGCGTCGTATGGGTAGGGCGCGAACGCCACGAACGCTACCTTGACCCCATGGGTCTTGACGAGGGTTATCTCGCCAGGCAGCCCGGTCTGGGCCAGGCCCGCGGCATGGATCGACTGAACGGTCTGGGCCTGGCCCGCGGCGCCGAAGTCGAAGGAATGATTGTTGGCGTCGTTGAGTATGGTGAACCCGGCCTTCTTGAAGTACTGCCCGTAATCGGGCGGGTCGCGGAACGCGAAACAGTCCGGGTTCTCCTTCTTGCCGCACTTGCTCGCGGTCGACGTCGTGAGCGTGCCTTCGAGATTGCCAAAGACAATCCCGCCGCCCGCGTCGAGGAGCGATTTGACTGAGTCGAAGTACGCCCCCGGATCAGGCGGAAGGTCAGGCGTGTTCCCGAGCATCGTGTCGCCAACGGCCGTGATGCTGACCGGCACTGCCGTACGTGAGGGGCCTGGCCTTGTTCCGGCGGCCGGGCTAGCCACGCTGGATGCCAGCGCGGCAGCCGAAAGGGTTTCCGCTTGCGGGTGACCGGCCAATGAGCAGCCCGAAAGAACAAGCAGGGCGGCGGAGCCGATGACCGCGCAGAATCTTTTCATCATGGAAGCCGGTTCCCCTGTGCTGTTGTCGAGGCGGCGTTTCGGCGCGGGAAGGGCTCGCAGCAATCGAGCAGGTCGCTGAGTGTAGCAGCGCGCTTGGACAGGTGCGCGGCGGAGTGCGGCAACCGCGCGGAGACTCAGGCGTCCCGAAGCCGATCTGCCCGGGGGCCGCGCGCGGCTACAGAGCTACGCCGAGCAGGGCGTCGGCTGTGTCGCGGATCAGGGTGATGGCGTCGGGCGGCACCGATCCTGGTGGCGCGGACAACACGCCGTCCGCCCAGGTGTCGATCGCGGCGAGGGCACCAGGAGCATCCAGGTCGTCGGCCAGGCGCTCGCGTACGGTCTGCAGGACCGACTCGGCCGCGGGGACGCTGGCAGACGGGGCGGTGCCGGAGGCTGACGTGGCATCCGCGGAGGCGGCGCGCGTGGTCGCCGCGCGCCAGCGGGAGAGGCGGGAGCGCGCATCCGCGAGAACGGCGTCAGTCCATTCCCAGTCGGAGCGGTAGTGGTGCGCGAGGAGCGCGAGACGGATCGCCATCGGGTCGACGCCCGATTCCCGCAGGCGGCTCACGAAGACCAGGTTGCCGAGCGACTTCGACATCTTGGCACCGTGGTAGGCCACCATGCCGGAATGGGCGTACAGCCGTGCGAAGACATGTCCGTCGGCGCCCGGCGCTGACGGGGCGCAGGCTACCCGGGCGTGCGACGCGCTCAGCTCGTGGTGCGGGAACACCAGGTCGCTGCCGCCGGCCTGGACGTCGAACGCGCCACCGAGGAATTCGCCCGCGATCGCGGCGCATTCCACGTGCCAGCCTGGACGGCCCGATCCGAACTGCGAGTCCCAGGCAGGCTCCCCGGGGCGTTCGGCACGCCAGACCAGAGCGTCGAGCGGGTCCTTCTTCCCTGGCCTGTCGGGGTCTCCCCCGCGCTCGGCGGACAGCGCGGTCAGCTGCGCGATCGACAGTCCGCACGCCGTGTCCGGGCCTGCCAGCGAACCGAACGACGGGTCGGTGCCCCGCGCGAAGTAGGTGTCGCCGTCCAGGTCATACAGCGCACCACGGGCGGCCAGCCGCTCGGCGAACCGCTCGATGACCGGCAGCGCCTCCACCGCGCCCACCAGGTATGTCGGGGGAAGCACTCGCAGTGCCTCCATGTCGCGGCGGTACCGGTCGGTCTCGCGGATGGCCAGCTCCCGCCAGTCGTCGCCGTCGCGTTCGGCGCGCTCGAGCAGCGGGTCGTCGACGTCGGTGACGTTCTGCACGTAGGTGACGTCGTGGCCCGCGTCGAGCCAGGAACGGATGAGGAGGTCCCAGGCGGTGAAGGTCGCCGCGTGACCCATGTGCGTGGCGTCGTAGGGTGTGATGCCACAGGCGTACAGCGACGCTTCGTGACCAGTGGCCGCGAGCGTCAGTTCGCCGGTCGCCGTGTCATGCAGCCGCGGTTCTATCCCCCTGCCGGGCAGAACGGGAACTTCGGCACCACGCCATGAATCCATAATCGCCAGGTTATCGTGCCGTTGGAGGCCGCCCGGCGGGGTGAGAGCCAGGGCTGGGCGTGCGCGGCAGGGTGGCGACCGGGCGAGCCTAGGGCATCGCGGTCAGACGCAACCGCAGTGCGGCGGAGCCAACGCAGCGGCCGCGGCGGCGGATGCGATGGGCGGCGGGCATGGCAGCGGCCAACGGGCGATGTCCGTGGGGTCTGCGAGGCTGAAGCGAGTGCTTCACGGGTTGGCCGGGGTGGGGCGCCCGGCGCGATACGGCGACTTTGTCTATGTCCCGGATGCCGGTGGCTCATTCGGACTGGTCCGGGGCCCGCTTTTGGGTTGTCCCGCTGGTGATGGCGGTCTCGGTCCGCGCCCGTGAACATCACCGGGCACGGCTGCCACTGGTGCCACGCTGACAGGGCCGGCAAGGGCAAGATCACAAGATCGGGGATAGTAAACGTAGCCAGGGCTACCCGGAATATCCCATGATCTTGGAAACCGGGTTTATGCCGCGGCGGGCGCCGTGATCGTCGACGACAAGCAGCGCGAATTCGCCACCAGCATCGTCCCGCACGACATATCGGGACAAATCAACCGCCAAAGTGGTCGGGACATACAAAGCCTTTCCCGTCCCTGGGGATGGTCGCGCTGGCGCGAGATTTGGCGGGCGCGGGCGTCTGCGGCAGTGTTAGACCACAACCCCACACCGCTCTCACCAGGCCCGATGCGCTCGCTGTGCCGGGTCTTAAAGCCGCGCCCGGAAAAGGTGGGGTAAATCTCTCGGTCAGTGAACGCCAGGGACTGGTGTGACGGCGGGTGGCACGGGAGGCGTCGGTGCGAGGCGCGGCCATGACGGCGGGCGGGGCCGGAGGCCCAAGGGCGGCGGAGGCGGCTGCCTCGGGGGCTGAGGCCGTGGGGCGGCGGAGGCGGCTGCCTCGGGGAAAGGTGGGACGGCCGAGGCGCCGGGGGCGGCGGTCAGGCTGGGGGCGGTGACCAGTACGGGGGCGGCGGTCAGGCTGGGGGTTGGGGG
>Ga0335073_10002443_pt1 | contig 25407 bp, 16 predicted proteins | sample Lox_Sample_22_FD_207093 | JGI IMG/M metagenome (GOLD analysis project Ga0335073, IMG submission 207093) | Soil microbial communities from Loxahatchee National Wildlife Refuge, Florida, United States - Lox_Sample_2.2 | ecosystem: Environmental > Terrestrial > Soil > Wetlands | place: USA... | reverse complement strand
AAGAGTTGGGAATCGGCTTCGTTTGTTGGAGCCCGCTTGGCGTACAGTTTTTGACCAGTGCGATTGACGAGAATACCCGCTTTGCACCTGGTGATCTTCGGGGAATGGAACCGCGCTTCTCTCCGGAAAATCTGAAGCACAATATCGAGCTGGTGAAGCTCGTGAAGCAATGGGCCGAGCGGAAGCATGCCGCTCCGGGGCAGATTGCCCTGACATGGCTGATGGCGCAAAAACCGTGGGTTGTGCCTATCCCAGGCACAACCCAGATGTCGCACATGATCCAAAACGTCGGCGCTACTTCGATTGCGTTCACCTCGGATGAGATTAAGGAACTGAATGCCTCAGTATCGAGTATTCAGATTCAGGGAAAACGCCTCCCGGACGGGATTCTCGCGCTCTCGGGTGTAGAGGCGCCGGCGAAGAAATAGAAAGTGAACGATGCCCTACGGATATCGGAAGGTCAACGACACAAATCGAGGGAGAGCCATGAAAATCTTAACGCTTGGTCTGTTTCTGACAACACTGATTGCGCCATCGTGCTACGCCCAGCAATCACCAACGCCACCAACGGAAACGATTAAAACTGCCGCAACCCAAACACCCGAGCAGCGAGAGGTCATCAACCTCTCAAAGATGAAGTGGAATTGGATGGCAGACAAGAAGGTCGATTCCCTAGAGACACTATTCGATGACAAAGCCATGTTCACTCACATGGGAGGAACTTGGGGAAAAACCCAAGAACTCGCGACCATCAAGAGCGGTGGCATCTGGTACAAAAAAGCTGTAATTTACGCGGTTGACGCTCGCATATTTGGTAACACAGCCATTCTGCTAGAGGACATTGATTTGCAAGCAGTAGTCGGTGAGCACGAAGTCACCAATCCTTTTGTGGTGACTGAGGTCTATAGCAAGGAAAACGGCAAGTGGAAGCTTGCCCAGCTCACGTTCTCGCATCTGCTTCGGCCGGTGAAAATGAATAGCAACAAGAATTAGCCACAAACATCCTGCTCAACTTCAGCGCCTCGTAAATCGCTAAGGTAAAGGGTTAACACCACGCAAAGGAGAAGCAATGCAAAAGCGTACTCTGGGGAAAAACCTCGAAGTCTCTGCACTTGGCCTCGGATGCATGAGCATGACATCGGCCTATGGCCCGGCAGCCGACAAGGGCGAGATGATTCAGCTGATTCATGCCGCCCATGATCTCGGCATTACCCACTTCGATACGGCGGAAGCTTATGGGCCATTCGCGAATGAGGCGCTGGTGGGCGAAGCGCTACAGCCGATCCGCGACAAGGTCACAATCGCCACCAAGTTCGGCTTTGACATCGATCTTGAGACGGGCCAGCGCCGAGGTGGCACCAATAGCCGGCCCGAGCATGTGAAAGCGGTAGCAGACGCCAGCCTGAAACGTTTGCGGACCGATCATATCGATCTTTTCTATCAACACCGAGTCGATCCTGATGTGCCGATCGAGGATGTCGCCGGGGCGATCAAGGAGTTGATCGCCGCTGGCAAGGTCAAGCACTTCGGCATGTCGGAGGCCGCAGTTCAGACCATTCGCAGAGCGCACGCTATTCAGCCCGTCACCGCAGTGCAGAGCGAATACTCGCTCTTCTACCGCGGTCCCGAAGCAGAGCTTCTACCGGCGCTGGAAGAACTCGGCATCGGGTTCGTTCCATTCAGCCCGCTCGGTGCTGGATTTCTGACCGGCAAGATCGACGAAAACACGAAGTTCGATCCAACCGATTTTCGGAACATGGTGCCGCGCTTTTCGCCGGAATCTCGCAAGGTCAACATGGTTGTGGTCGATTTCGTCAAAAGCTTCGCGGAGCGCAAAGGCGCGACGCCGGCACAAATCGCACTCGCATGGCTGCTCGCCCAGAAGCCATGGATCGTGCCGATCCCCGGAACGACGAAGCTGCACCGGCTTGAGGAGAATCTTGGCGCGGTGAACGTCGAGCTGACCGAGGGTGACCTCGAGGAGATCGACGACACTTCTTCCAGTCTCAAGCTCGAAGGAGCACGCCTTCCTGAAGCCATGTTGAAGATGACGGGACGCTGAGAGCTGATTTGAAGTGAAAGAAGAAGAGGACACAGTGAAGATCAATCGAACCCAGTCAATGAGTAGGCATTGTTACAAACCATTCGTTGTACTCTCTCTGATTGCAGCTTGTGTAATGACTGTGGCCAGCGCACAGGAAACTAACGGCAATCCTGCACAGCCGGTAACCTCGGCGATCGCGCCAAAGGTCATCAACATCTGGCCGGGGATCGCGCCGGGCTCCGAACAATGGAAGCAGAAGGAAGCCACGATCCACATGGGTCCGATGGAGTCGATTGTCAACGTGACGACGCCGACTCTGACGGCTTACCTACCGGATCCGTCGAAGGCGACAGGTACTGCCGTCATTATTGCTCCAGGCGGAGGTTTTCTTTTTCAGGGTCCAAATAAAGATCTAGCTGAATGGCTGGCAGCCCGAGGCATCGCGGCATTCGACCTGAAGTACCGGACGGCTCAGGTCGAAGGCGAGAATGAAGCGCAGTTAGGCCAGGCCGCCGGCGCACGCTTCGGGGCTCAGATTCGCAACTACGCCTTGATAGCAGAGGATGGAAAGTACGCTCACCGATTCGAGACTATGCGTGGAAACGTGAATCCATCCATCTGCTTCCGGCCTCAGCGCCATGGTATTACCGGTTTTTGGTTGTTATCACGAACATCGCCGCTCGAGGACGAGGTTCGATTCCGATCTGATCATTACTGCCGAACGAACTTTCATCGTTCTAGCCTTTCCGCCAGTGCCGAGAATCGTGAACGCGGCAAGCTCAGATTCCGCCGCCATCTTCAGATTCTCCCACGGTATGCTCGGCCTGCCGTCGGTTGGAGAGAACAGGGCAAATCACTCATTGACGGGTCCTGAGTGAGTCGTCGCCAACCCTTCCCTCACCAAGAACGGTGCAACTTCCGGCTTGTCGCCTACTTGGAAGTGTCGTTAGCAAGTGAAAATGTCCGCTTTTAGTAGCAAATGAAGTGTCAGGATTCATAAGTTAGTAGCCGAAGAGGCGGTGGGAAAGTGCGAGTTTCCTGATACGTCAAGAATCGGCCGGTGCTTAGCTTGGTTTGTACGGTATGTCCCCATAAACGCCTATCTCAGATGCTAACAAGACTGCGAGATGAACCTGGACGCCCTCGGAATCGTTTGAAGTGCGGCACCAAAGACGTCACCGAATAGGTCCCGCATTATCCACAAACATTCAAATGAATGGTCTTGCAACGTCCAGCCATTGTGTGCATTCTGTAGATACGGATTGTGTAATTGGAAGACTGGACCCGCAGACTCAGGCGATCCGGTTTTGAAGTCAGCGCGCATTTCTGCACTCCGTCTGATGATGGTTCCTGAGCGGATGCAGGAACATTTAGGCCGCCCTACCCAAGCCGGGTAAGGCGCAACGATGAGCAGGACCCAATAACGCTCGCTCGGTTGTGCCCACGCATTGCCCGGTAACTCCACACAAATCAGAGATTCGATCACCGACGATTCTGGTAAGTCGCGTATACGCGATTCACCCGTATTGATCGATTCAGGACGCGAGAGCGGCTCGTATCAGTGCAGGAATTGAGCTTTGATTCTGCCTGTAGACAGGGCTCGCAGCTGACTGCTGCAGGATCCGATCATTCGAAGATGGCGGTGGAGGTGGGGAGTTGTAAGAGGGGCAATCCTTGTGGCGCTTCCGTCCAAAGGCAGGGAAGTGAAACATGGAGCGGACTATACTTCGCTTGCAAGAAGTAATGAAAGTGACGGGGCTGAAGCGGTCCTCACTTTACGGCGCGATCCAAAGGGACGAATTTCCAAAACAGATCTCCATCGGCGCACGATCTGTTGGTTGGGTAAGCACCGAAGTGGATGCCTGGGTAGAGAAGCACATAGCTGACTCGCGCGGTCAGAAATGACGGCCCCGGGCAATTTGTTCCCAGAGAACAGCGCTGAGGCTGAAAACGACGGTCGCGAAGACTCTGTTACTCGCCGATCTAACAGGCTGATGCGCGAGACTAACTCACTATCTCCGCATCCGGCAATCGTTAAAATGCAGCTTCGCCCCAAAGAGGCGCATGTTCTCAAGCTAATGTCAATCGGCCAAAGCATCTTTGATCAGCCTTTGCTCATAACGAAGGAAGGCATCATTATCGATGGGCATGCGCGCTGGCTCGCAGCAAAGGAATTCGGCCTCAAAGAAATCCCATGCCTTGAGATTGATCTATCACTGGATGAAACTCTCGTTAGAATCGTGAGTGAAGTTCCGAAATCCAGTTGGCTTGTTAGCTTTGTTCGAGTTGAATTCGCCTTTTCATCAACCGGCAAACTCCGTGAGAAGGGGCGTCTGAATCAGAAGCTCGGCGGCCATCAAAAGGGTTTGTCAAATTTGACCGAAGCCGACCGTGTGAATACTCGTGATGAAGTTGCGCGCATTGCAAGAGTCAGTGCAGGAACCGTGACGAAGGTTCAACAGATCCTTTCGTGCGCCATGGCGTCGCAAGTAATGATCGCGCTTCGGTCGGGCGAGGTCTCGATCCACTTCGCATGGAAGATTAGGAAGCATTCTCACAGCGATCAGGTCGAGGCGATAATAAGTAAGCGTGCCAAACGTGAATCACGACGGAATTTGATCCGGCTAGCAAAGGGAAAGTCTTCAATCAGTTCATCCTTACAAGAATCTCTTCAGCTTATTGCTTCGGGCCTCAAAACGCTTCCTGGAGTTCCTGTAACCAGGCAGGCGCTGGACGGAATCAATGCCTGCCTATTGTTTCTGATTGAACATCCAGAGTCACTGAGGGAGGGCTCGTATGAGCAAAAAGATCTCCATCCAGCAAATCCTGGCTGATGGGCGCGAATACTGGGCAGATGGCCGTTACGGTCCATGGGTCACGAAGATGTTTGAACAGGTCACCAAGTGCCGCACACGTGCGCTCGGCGCCGAGATGTACCGCAATAATGAAGGAGAAATGCAGATTTTCCCTGATACCTGCAAAACGCGGCTTTGTCCGCCCTGTGGATGGAAGGCAACCCTCAATTGGCAAGAGACATTTCTCAATCGATTGCCGGAAGTGGGCTTTGCCGAGATTAATTTCACTATGCCATCCGACCTTTGGTCAATCTTTCGCCAGAATCCAGAATTGCTCGCAGATCTTCCAGCAATCGGCAGTCAGGTAGTTGCGAGCTGGGTCAAGAAAAGGTTTGGTGCACAGGTAATGATCATGGTGGTGCTACAGACATTTGGTGGCGATCTGAAGTTCAATCCACACCTCCATATGGTCGTTTCGATAAAGGGCTTCAACTCCGCTCAAGAGCGGGTAGTCGAAGACATCCGGTTTCCCAAAGACAGACTCATGCGTGCGTGGCGGTATGCTGTCCTAGATTATTTGGAGCTTGCATCGAACTTCGGGCGGCTCAAGAATAGTTGGGAAAAAGTAAATGTTACACGTCTTGTCAAGAGACATCGAGACCGGCTGTGGCAGGTCTGGGTGAGATACCACCGAAATTTAAGGAGAACTCTCGAGTATGTGTCGCGCTACATTCTGCGTCCGCCGCTTCCTGAATACAAGATTGTCGAATACCAGGACGGCAAAGTCACTTTTCGTATCAAGAACACTAAATTGAAGTGCTTCATGGATGAAACGAAATCGACCGAAGACTTCATTGCAATCCTAACGAGACACGCACCAGTCCGATATCGCCACGGCATTCGCTATTTCGGTTTGCTAGTGCCTCGCTCAATTGTTGGTTGCTTTGCTGTTTTTTGTAAGCTCATACGGTACCGGCGCCCTGCAAGAATACGTCCCTTTGGTTGGGCACGGTCCATATGGCGTGCCTACAGACGCGACCCTCTTGCATCCCGAACCGGGGGCCAAAGACTTTACTGGTGGAGGCACTTGCCACCAATCGAGTCGGGCCCATAGGAAATCCAGGTCCAGAGTTCTCTTTTAGACTCAATCTCCAATCAATATCTTCGTTTTCTCGGCGGTGACATGACCGTGATGCGAAAGTGTGCGCGCCGGCGCGCGCTCTAGGCGAAAGTCAGAAGGTTTGCCAATTCACATGTGAATCAAATTGGGAACCCGCTCAGGCGATCGCCAAATGTGTTCCCTGGTTACGAAGTTGTGTCAAGAGCGCTGTTAAGCCTACGGTGAAAGGGACGTGCGGGCTACGATTTGATTTTTTGATTTTCCTATTTAATCAAGTTCCAAATCCACCACTCATTGATCATCGTGTTGGTTGCGCTAAGTCTGCGAAACGAGTTCCACAGTCTCACGCAAATTACTCCGCGCGCAACGCCTGGATCGGGTCGACCTTGGATGCGCGCGTGGCAGGCAGCCACACGGCGAGCAGAGCAATCGCAGTGAGGATGAGTGGCGCCGATGCGAACACGGCAGGATCCCAAGGTTTGACGCCGAAGAGGAAGGTGGACAAAAGGCGAGTAAGGCCAAAGGACGCAGCGATGCCTGCGACAACGCCCACTAAGGCGAGCTTCATGCCCTGCCAGACAACGAGCTTGCGGATGACGGATCGGTCCGCGCCCAGCGCCATGCGGATGCCCATCTCCTGGGTGCGCTGCGCGACGGAGTAGGCCATCAAACCGTAAATCCCGATGGCGGCAAGCAGCAACGCCGCCGCACCGAAGATGCCAAGCAGCAGCATCTGGAAGCTCTGCCTCGCCGTGGAGTGCCCCATGACCTCATCCATGGTGCGGATGTGGCCCACCGGGAATCCCGCGCTCGCGATGCGCAACTGCTCGGCAACTGCGGGAATGGACGGGTGCGGGTCGCCGCGAGTGCGCACCAGCCAGAAGAGCGGCTGGATGTTGGCGTAAGCTGCGTTATAGCTGTCCGTGACCTGGGCAATGGGCGCGATGATCATGGGGTCGGCAGGCTGGGCTAGACCACTGTCGTGGAAGTCGGCGACAACGCCGACGATCGATTCAACTCCACCCTCATCCCCGTCCTTGATCTGCTCGCCTATGGGGTCTTCGTTGGGCCAGAATTTCCTGGCGAGGGTCTCATTGATGAGGGCTACATGGGGTGCGCTGGCGATGTCGTTTTCAGTGAAGTCGCGTCCACGCAGAACGGGGATCCTGAACAGGCTCAGGTAACCCGGCGTAATGCTCATCCATTGGCTTGAGCAGCGGCCTTTTTCGACCGGACGCCCGACGATCTGGCACGCCGCCCCATCTTCGACATCGATGGGCCTCCAAAAACCGGCGGCCGCAACTTCCACTCCGGGGAGGGCATTGAGCCTGTTGCGGCCATCCCGCAACAGCTGAGCCAAGCCTGCTGTGTTCTGGTAGCGTGGGCCGTTGAGCGACATCTCCATGGTTAGCACGTTGTGCGCATCGAAGCCCGGACCCACCTCGTGGAGGGCAATGAAAGTGCGAATGAGCAGCGCCGCGCCGATCAGCAGCACCAGGGCCAGCGAGATTTCGCTGACCACCAGCACTGAGCGAGCTTTGCCTTGACGAAATCCCGTTCCAGAACGGTTGCCGCTTTCTTTGAGCGTGGAGTTCAAGTCCGAGCGCGAAGCGCTGAAGGCAGGGAACAGTCCAAAGAGGATGCCTATAAGCAACGAGACACCGAGTGTGAAGCCAAGCACGCGCCAATCCAAGCCGATGGCCGAGCCGTCCTCCCCGATACGAGGCAAGCCTGCGGGACTGACGGCGAGAAGTGCGCGGACTCCGACGAATCCAAGTATCAGTCCAAGGATTCCGCCGGTGATCGACAGCAGCACGCTTTCAGTAAGCAACTGGCGCACGATGCGCGCATGGCCAGCTCCCAGTGCTGAGCGGATAGCGAACTCGCGTTTACGGCTGGTGGCGCGCACCAGCAGCAGGTTGGCGACATTGGCGCAGGAGATCAGCAGCACAAGTCCAACTGCGCCCTGCATCATCAGCAGCGAATTGCGCGCGTCGCCGATGATGCTGTCGCGCAAGGGTCCAACCGCAAAATACGGTCGCCAATCCGTGTTCGGAAATTCACGGTGGTACTCCGGGCTTACCGCCCGCAGTTGGACGTTGGCCTGAGCGACGGTGACGCCGGGTCGCAGTATTCCGGTCACGTAAAAGGAGACGTTCCCATCGGTGCTGGCCGGGGCAAACTGAAACGGCAGCCAGAGGTCGGCCTGCGGGCCGGCGACGAAATTCTTTCCAATCACGCCGACAACGGTGTACGGCTCATTGCCCAGAGAAATGGATTTCCCCACAATGGCCTTGTCACCGCCGAACCTGCGCTGCCAAAGGCCGTAGCTCAGCACGACCACCTTGCCGCCGTGGGGGAAGTCCTCCCGCGGCGTGAAGGTTCGTCCTAGAGCCATAGGCGCTCCATACGCGCGGAAGTAGCCCTCCGTAATGTGAATGCCGTTTACCTGCTCGGGACGGCTACCGCCGGTGAGGTTAAAGCCGGGGCCCGCGATATCGTATGCCACGACCTCATTAAACAAGTTAGTTTGCCGTTGGAAGAACTGGAACTCCGTTGTACTGTGAAGGCGATCGTAAATGGAAAGACCGGACGAGTGCGCCAGAAAATCGACCATGCGATCGGCGTTGGGATAGGTGAGCGGCTTGAGCAGAACCGTATTCACGACAGAGAAGATGGCGGTGTTGGCTCCAATGCCGAGTGCAAGCGCGGCTATGGCGGAAAGGGTGAACCCAGGATTTTGACCCAACTGACGCAGGCCGAAGCGAGAATCCTGCCAAATAAGCTCCAGACCGGCGCTGGCGCGATGATCCCGGAACGCCTGCTTAACCTGCTCGATACCTCGGTCCTCGGATGCGGACATACCGGCAACGATCCGTTCGTCTGTGATCATATCCATGTGCCCGCGAAGTTCATCATCGAGCTGCATCTCGACACGCGACCTGCGGAAGAGATTTCGAAATGTGCCTTTAAAGCGAGACCAGAGTTTCATCTTTATCCCTTACGTGGCTTTCAGAGTATCGGTCATGGCAAGAACCGCTCAGGGTTCGACTTCAATTGCGTTTCCTCGCAGTGGTGAGGGGGGACTTCGCCTAAGGTTGATACAATCGATCCGTTAACAGACTTGGCAGAAACCGAGACCCATTAACGCTGCAACTTTTCTCAGGACCTGGGCCGAATGCCCCACACCAATCGCGCAATGGTGTGCGGGCCCCTGGGCGTTCCATGCTTCGACGAATCCGCGAGCACCCATATCGGCTATTGATGTTGCCGATTTCGAGAGTTTCTCCGGTTACGAACTCGCCCTCGGCAGTGATCAGTTTAAAGCGCGTGATGGAGTCTTCGACAACAGACAAAACGGTCACTGGCCCGCACTTGACTCTCATCTCTACTGACAATCCGCGGCCAACCCTGCAGTGGTAGACGCGGAGTGGGCGTACCTTAGTTTTGCCTTCTGCGATGGCGATATGCCCGGGACCATCGTGGCCCATGAGAACCACATCGTTATCGTAGTTAATCGCATAGTACTCGGTGAACGAGCCACCAGCTCCGAGAGTATCCATCATCTTGATGGCGATTGCATTCTTCACTTCGTACTCACCTTCCACAGGGACGTGAGGAGCATTGAGCAGCGAGGTCCCCAAAATGATCGAGCTCATCGTATCTTCATTAGCCGCATTACCACTGCCTTTGTAGTAGTTGGCCAGGCCATCGAGATTGTGACGGACGATGAAAGGATCGAGCACGGCCGAAGTGCAGGCCGCGCGACGCAACTCATCTTCGGGACAGTCGGGTTGCACGTCGAACACTTTGTGGGACTGCTCGACACGGGCTTCAATAGCAATTTCGCTCACGTCGGCGCAGAGCGCGCTCAATTCGTCTACTTCTACAAGTTCCACATGTGAGCCGTAGGCAATAGACAGCTGTGTAATGTCAGTCATGATATCGAGCATTCCGCTGTAGTAATGGCCCATCAGCCCGAGTCTTGCTTCCGAGATCGCCGAGAATACTCGAGTGGCGGCGAGCCACTCCTCGATTTCCTGCCAATTGTTGTAATCATCGAGAACTCCCGTCACTTGATGAAATGGAATCCCCGTACGGGTGAAGACATTGCGATCTCTGGCACCGGGTATGTCGAACCAAATGCCAACCATTCACCGATCATCGATGTTCGGTCTTCAAGACGGTTGAATGCCTTGTAATCGATCGCGGCTTCAGGCTGAAGACTGAGCACAATCACCGGGACGCCAGCGCGCCGCAAAAGGGGTAACACGGTGTTCGAAAGAGCATAGGTCGTCACTTAGAGGAAAAGGAAAACAATGTCCTCACGGCGATACTGATGACCGACCTCAAGCGAGAGAACAGGCGAATCGACGACATCGAGATTGACCACTTTAACGCCAGGCTGTTCAAGCCGCGAAGCGAACGGAGCCACATAGTCCTTCAGCCGTTCTTCGAGACCGTCAATTTGATTCCAGTAGGCATCGAGACCAATGCCACATGGACCCACTCGAGATGATCGATTCTCGCTCATTGAGTACACCCCGAATTTGCCTACCAGCTGATGACTGTCACTTCGAAGGGTGCCAGATGAACTGTGTCTGATGCCAGGTTCGTCCTGTGCGCCGGACTATCATCAGATCCTGGATCGACGGCAAACGCCGTCGCTTTCTTGGCGTCAGGCAACGAAACAGTCATTTCACGATTGCGTTTGTTTACCAGCAGGAGCCTTCGGCCCGCAGGTGTGATGAACGCCTGTGCGCTCACATCCCTCGAGTCGAGCTTTGTTTCTACCAGTTTGTCGCCGGGATGGAAAGAGTCCTTGATGAGCTTTAGCACCCAGAAGCGTGCATTGGGCTGATTCGTAGTCCAAACCATCATACTCACGCTTGGAAACTGCGTCGGATAACCGACGAGTTGCGATTCTCCAACTACATCGATTTGCAGACGAGTGAGTTCGATAAACAGATCAGCGTAGAGAGCGCCCGCCAAATTCCAATATGCGGCCGGTGGCGGGACGTTGTCGCCCGGTTTATTGTCAGTCGGCAAAATCACTCCCAACTCGTCGAGATCTGTCTTCGTATGAGGCGACAACCGCTTACGGATCGCTTCGACATAGCGAACCGTGTTGAGGAATCCCGCCTCCTGATCGAAGAAAGAATATTGCCATTCGTCCAGGGTCTCACCCAGAACTGGTGACGCATAGAAGTGGTACGAAATCATGTCGAGCGGAATTCCCGGCTTGTGATTGGCCGGATCAAGGAAGTATTCGAAAAACTTCGGATCATTTCCAGGCCAAGCCAATGCAAGACCGACGAACTTGGTATCAGGTGAGACTTTCTGAATCGCACTGACAATCGCATCATAGCGGGCGGTGTACTGTTCGGGTGTTGTGCTGTGCTCAGCCTCAACTTCGTTCAGCACTTCCCACCATTGCAGCTTGTAGTAATAGCCCGATTCATGCCGCACACCGTCTTCGTCAGTGAACCCACCGTTGGCGTACCAACTCACGAGGCGGGCATAATAGTCGCCGATTTCGCCGTTGGTTGGATCTCGAGGCTCATTCCCTTGTGTATAGTTCCAGTCCACTTGATTCGGATTGGCAGGGTATGTCACCGGCCTTTCCGTTTTGAAAAGCCATGCCGGCATAGTGCTGAAGTTGAGAATGGTCGAATGTCCCTCCGTGGCAGCCATGAAGTCCTTTGTCATTGGATCGATGAGGCTGAAGTCCCAGGAGGTTTTTTCGGGTGTAGGCGGTTCGAGTTCAGCTACCGCGAGCTTCGGGTAGGGGAGCCATGGAACATAACGGACGTAATCCGCGCCGAGCTCTTTTACTGCCTTGTAGGAAGCGGCACTAAGCGGTTCACCGGGGCGTAGTTGAGGATTCACCACGACTTGTAGAGTCGGAGTAGTATTGGAAACATTAATCATCTTGTCCCAATTGATGGTGAGTCGCATGGGTTGCTGGCCTTTAAGGACAGTTGCGCAATTGATACAGACCAAGACCGCTGTCGAAATGCGTAGCCAGGAATTCCTCTTCCGAAGTTGACTGGACTTTAGTGCAGCGGGTTGCATAATCCTGGGCGTCCGTGACGAAGTAGTGGGCTCGGTGTCGGTCCACTCTTCCTGGCGATCATCCATGGGCCCGAGAATCGCTTCGTTTGGATTTGTCATGCAAGAATAATAACCATTTACCACATGCGTTCCGCTACAAGAAACGGTGACAATTCCGCAGTTGATCTATGCAGAGGATTTCTTTTCCAGCCCGAAAGTTCGGAGGAAACCTGATGAGTCAAGACGAGTCGTTTGAGTCGACGAAGCCGGATGAGCTTGAAACGTTTTTGGGAAAACATTTCATCTACACCTACGACAACGGCTGGAAATACGAGCTGTACATTAAGAACGCGTATACGATTGACTACCGCATTCATAGTGGGATGGTTGGCGGAAGGTGGGTTCGAAATCAACGAGCACACATGGTTCGTCTGGCACCGGGAGTTGTAAAGATCTCCTGGGATGAGCCGACGGGGACCTGCGTCAGCGTCGCCCTTAACCTGGAAGAGCAGAAGGTGCACGGTGTGATCTTTTTTCCACGCTGGGTGGCGGAGAATCCGGGAAAAACAGTCTGCTTTCAAAACGAGCACATCGAGGAGATGATAAGACTACGCGACGTTGGGCCCACCTATCCCAAACTGGTCATAGACGAATTCGCCAAGATCACTTTTGTAGAGGATCGTGGAGTGGACAACGAGGATGTGGTCAATTGTGCGCCCGATCGACTGTCAAATGGATATGGCAAGTAACAACGAAAGTGATATCTGTCGGTAAGCAGCGCCGATGCGCCTCACCATTCAAACTTTGAAAAGAGCGTTGGAGGGCCAATGTACGAATCGTCGCCAGAGAAGCCGCCGGCACATTCCCGGCGGTGAGCAGGCTCAAGGGAGATTGAGCCTTTCGATTCCCAATTCTGCACAATCGAGCAATCGGGAATCAGCCGGCGTAACATTTATAAGCCGCAATCACCTGTATCAGATTGCATCGTGCCGAGAACATGAAAGTGTTTTGGCGCCTTGGTATGTTTTCACGCCCGAAGAGTGGAGCTCATTGCTGGGGCGAAACCCCATACAGCATTCGACATGCCACAGCGCGGCTGCCCACGAATGCAGGAATGAAATTCCAATCCGCCGAGGCACTGAGCACCGTGTCACCAATTGGCCCATGGTCCGCTTTGTTCGCCAGTTGAGCCGACCGGACCTTGCCTGCCGAATCGATGACCAGATTGAGATAGATCTCCGTGCTTGAGTCTGGCAGCGCCTGGTTTTGATTCCCCGAGAGTGGAATGCCAATATAGATCGGCACAGGCATTCTGTCTGCGAGGTCTCGACTGGTCTCGGTCTGGCCAGGCTCCGCGATTGTTGGAATGGGCGCCCCATTTAGCGAAGGGAGAGCGGCGATCGGAGTATCTGAATAAGATTCATGGTCATTGGTCTTGGTGCAGTCGAAGATCGGCGCTTGGTCTTTCGGGAGTCCACGAGAGCCAAGCTTTAGGACGCCATCAACCTGGTGAAGAATGCCGCGAACTCGGGCATCCTGAATGGCTCCGCGAATTCGGTCCAGGTCGGCGGGCGGCCACATGTCGGCGAGTTCGGTCCAGGCTTGCGGTTCGCGGCCGCTAGACAGATAAGACCAGGCGATTTCCAGCACCTGGATCTTAGTCCTGACTAGCGTGTGCAGATTCTCTGTTGCGGGCGTGGAGGACAATGAAAGCATCCCATCGGACTTGCGAAACTCGTTTAGCGCGTTGGGATCAAGTTGAGATTTGACTTGAGCAACCTGCCGGTCGAAATACGATTGAAACCGGGAGCTCACGTCGACCAGCCTTTGATGGTCGAATTCAAGCACGACGGTCGGCGAAAAGTCCCAGCTAGAAAGCGGCAAGTCCTCGAAGCCATCTGCCGCGCGGGCATCATCGGTCCAGATCTCGTTGTGGCCAAGGAGATCCATATCTTTGGAATCGTATTCGTCGCCACCTGTGATAGTACGCAGCAGATGGGGAGCTTTCGCCAGGGAAAACACTTCGTAGGTCGTGAGCCGATCAAGTTCGGAGGTTTTTATCTGAAAGGCCACTACGGGCACATGCAGGCCTAGGTCTGCCCCCATGACGTCAATGTCGATCTCCTGCGCTCCCCGTGCTACCGGCAACACGTTTCCGCCCCACTGGAGCGTCGCATCGCAGGCGTGCGTCGCGAAGCCGCCGTTTCTTGGGGCCGCGACAGTTACAGTGACTCCCGTGGAAAACTGCGACGAAAACCAGCCGAGGCCCTCGCGGCACAAAAACGGCCGCATCTGGCCATGGCATGAAGCGGAAACTGTGCACAGGAAGACGAGCAATTGTGGAAGCCGTGCGCCGATCTTCTCCGGCATGCTCGCGCTTGCCTCGCGAGCAGCCTGATTTCGTGGAACCATGAGAAGCATTGAATTCCCCTTCACCAGGGAAATGGATGTTCAGACCCACGGCGGCATTCTACCTCAAGTGCGATCGTGTCGATGCGGGGGACGCTGCGAGTGTCTTATAGCGGGTAGATAGAGCGCGGATAGTTTGCTGCAGCGACCTGCGGCGTCAGATCGTACTCAGTCTTGGGGCTATCTAGAACTACCAGCAACTCAGCCGAAGGATGTGCGGTGGGCCGGGTTTCGCGTCGATGATCTCAGTCTCAATCACAGCTTCGAAATTGGACTTTCGCCTGCAATGAGGTTCGGCTGCAAGTTCTTTGGTCAATTGACCCGATGTGAGCACTTCGCTTGCTGCAAGGCTCCCGTCATTGCCCAACCCGGCATCGATAAGCATCGGAATCCCTGTCGTTGGGTCATCCACCCTTGCTACGATCCCATAGTCATTTTTCCACTCGTCAATCGGGACTGAAAAATTGAATCTCCACGGAGTACTGGCGGGCTGCTCTGAATCCAAGATCGATGCGACTGGAGGAACATCTTGAATCCTGTAGCGCAGATCCTGGCTCAGTCGGAGCGTCCACTTGTTGTCCGCAGCTCCGATAAGAATGATAGGCTGCCTCCGGAGATCGGTAAGCGAAGTCTGCCCAGCTCCGACAACTCGAAAGGAAACGCCCTTCTTCCCTAGCTGACTTGCCATGGCGGCGATGACTGTAACGTCATCAACAGGGATTATTTCTTTATGCAAAACCTGATCGGTGAAATTGTCCGTCTCCGGAGATGACGCGACGTTCGGTCCTGAAAGGTTGTGCGTCCCCAAAACTATAAGGACTGGAACACTCGAGCGCTGAAATGAATCCCAAATCTGGGGAATATCGTTCTTCGCGCGACTTCTCCAAACCCCAACTGTGGCTGTACCGCTAACCAGTAGCAGGACAGAAATCGCGAAGAAGACCAAAAGCTGGCGAGAACGAGTTCTTCTAGGTAGCTCTGTCGGCGCAATCTGCGGTTGAACGCTGGCAGACTCATCAATTTGGTCAAGTGAAGCGGAATGCGCCTCGAGCGCCGAAGAGTTATCTCCAGTCGTTGACTCGCCGTTCGACCTATGGAAAGCGGTGATTTCTGCGACGCCGCTTTCCAATCTCATTGGCCGAATGATGAATTCCGGTACGTAGCTTCCTCGAGCCAGATCAATCTGAATTGGGTGGGCAATTCGGGATTCACGATAAAACTGACCAATCCGTTTGCGCACCTCGTTGGATGTAACTCGGACGATGGAATCGTCACCGGTGTCATAGTCAGATTTGCGCTCGAAAACGCTGATTCCGATGGTTCTTTCCTTGAGTGCACTGGCGTGCCCAGAAAGTGTTTGCTGAACGACAAAGCTCAGGAATCTCTTGCACCGATTACTTTGCGCAAACGCAGGGGCCGCGAGAATCGACTCAAGCTCAGCCTTCACGGCAGCCTGAATCTCCGCGGTAAAAATGCTGCTCTCCGGTTTGTGTTCTTCGATTCCGCTAGTAGACAGCACGCAGCACCCGACCCATTGAGTGGTTATCGTCCAACGGTTGGGATATTAGCACAAGGATGCCCAAGTGGGCCTCATAAATCTCTTAACGGCTCAAAATCAACCTTCAGAATACAAAAGACTTGTCATTCAATCAGGTCTTAACCCACCACGGTTAACCGTTGCGAACCTTGCAGATGCCGTTCAGGCACGCCTAGGGTGATCAGCGTTTCAAAGGGGAACATTTCCTCGATCGGAACCCGGCGGTGGGTGACGCGATCGAACCGCGCGACCTTTAGAGAAGCAATTTGGAAGGAGTCTTGCTGGACGCTGAGAGACACCCACACAACGAGGTCAACCCGCTGCACGCGGCGAAACACAAAATTCAGGAGGTGCAAGAGATGCGAATCACACGACTAGTCCTCTGTCTGATGGCATTGTTCGCGATGGCCAGCAGTTTGTTTGCCCAAGCTGGTGCTACTGGCACTATTCTCGGCACGGTAACAGACGCCAGCGGAGCCTTGGTTCCTGGGGCAAAAGTCACCGTAACCAACTCGGGAACCAATGTAAGCATAGAAACGGTCAGCAGTTCAGCCGGCGATTACCAGGTTTCGTCGCTAAATCCAGGCCCTTACAAGATCACGGTGGAAGCATCAGGATTTCAGAAATCGGTTACGACTGGAGTCGTCCTGACCGTCGACCAGAAGGAACGCGTCGATGTGGCTCTGAGGCCTGGCGCGGTCTCTGAAACGCTAACGGTGGCTGCGCAGGCCGTTACACTTGACACGGACACTGCGTCGCAGTCATCCCTGCTGAGCCAGGGCCAAGTTAACAATCTGCCATTGAACGGGCGCAATTTCATGCAACTGCTCCTTGTAACGGCCGGCGCAGTGACGGTCGGCGGCGAACAGGGAACAATGCGAAATGGCGAAGGAAACGCCGTCAGCATCAACGGTGGACGACCGGAGGGAAACAACTACACGCTCGACGGTTTGGTCAACACGGATCCCGCGCTTGTGACGCCGGCTGTAATGCTCTCTCAGGACGCAATTCAGGAATTCCAAGTGCAAAGCGGCGCATATTCGGCCGAGTACGGGTATAGCGCGAGCCAAGTCAATATTGTCAGCAAAGGCGGCTCGAACCAAATTCATGGTTCGATCTTCGAGTTCGACCGGAACAACGCGTTTGATGCCAAACCCTTTCCAACGGACAACGACATCCTGAATATCAAACTGCCGACCTCGCTTCCCGTTCTACGCCAGAATCAGTTTGGGTACGTGGCGAGTGGCCCAGTCTACATTCCAAAAGTCTACAACGGCCACAACAAGACCTTCTGGATGGCAAATTACGAGGGATGGCGCATTGAAAACGGAACCGTCGTCGGCGCGAGTATTCCCAATTCGGCGATCCTGGGCGGCAACTTCAATTCGGAACAGACCATCTACGAAAGCGCCAGCGGATCGGTCGCCGGGCAGGGGATTCTGCCGGCGGTTGGTACGGCGCAGTGCGACAATAACCTGGCAAAGGGATATAACTGCATGCCGGTGGACCCCTTGACCGGTCAGCCTTTCCCGAATAATACGATTCCCTCGGCGCGCCTCACCTCCCGCCTCGCAAATGTCACGACTTCGTCGCAGTACACCTTTTTCCCGCAGACGACCGTGGCCGCTGCCAACCAGGTGGAAGGTTTTCAAGACTTAAAGGAGAATACGACCTATCCGCTAACGACCAACCAGCAGACCTACCGATTGGATCAGAGCCTGGGAAAGCTGGGTACGATTTTCGGACGCGGAACGTACTCAACGTACGCGAACAACTATCTATATAACACCTACTCGCAGAACTACAACACTGAAACTCAATATGAGAATCAGAAGAACTGGGAGGTTTCGCACACCATCAGTCTGGGCAAGACGGCTATAAATACTTTCCGGTTTGGCTACCTCGACGCGTACGCGCCGGAGGGCGCGCCTGCCCCGCCAGCCTCTGCGATTAGCGCGCTAGGTGAGACGGGAGTTTTCACGAAGTTTACCGCTCTCCAGGCGACCTGGCCGACCATCAACACGACGGCCTTCAGCGCGATAGGTGGCCCGGTGAACTCCTACACCGGTTCCGATTCCCCAGCATGGGAGTACGCAGACTCCTACTCGATTGTGCATGGCAAGCATACGCTCCAGGCTGGAGTTGACTACCGCAGGTGGCAGCTGATCCGCAACCTAGACGACGACTTCTTCGGCGACTGGACGTTCTCATCGAACTCGATCGGCCTTAATTCCGAGTCCGGCAGCTGTCCCAATCCGAACGTCACGGTTACACTCGGCGGAACAACCCAGACAGGACCGATATGCGGCACGGGTAATGCTGTAGCCGACTATCTGCTCGGGTACTTCAGCGCGGAAAGCAATTATGTTCCCGGACCGCTGAGTCCAGCTGACCAGGCAGGCAATCCCCAGGATCACGTCTTCAGTTATGTCGGCCCGTACTTTGAAGACGACTGGAAGCCAACCCAGAAACTGACTGTGAACATGGGCCTGCGCTGGGACTTCCGTGCAGCCGCTTATGAAAAGAGCAACCACTTCTTCTGGCTCGATACCACCAATCCCTACGGCGGATTGTGCTTCGCGGATCCAGCGCTCAACACGGGGGGTGTGGACGCCATAGTTTCGACGGGTCTAGGCCAGGGCGCCGGCAGCAACTACCCAGTCCTGCGCTACTGCGGCAAAGATCCCAGGCCGGGACCGAAGACGCCGTTGGCCCCGCGTCTCGGACTCGCCTATCGCATCAACGACAAGACCGTAGTCCGCGCTGGCGCCGGAATCTTTTTCGACTCATATGAGGGACGCGAGATCGACGACTCGGCTGACATCTACCCCTACTCGATTCGCTTCAATCTCAACACACAACAACAGCCGACGCTCGCAAAGCTCACCAATCAAATGTTTCCGAGTTACAGCACATTCACGCCATTCCCGGTCTCGACGATGAATTTTGTCGCCGTGATTGAGTCGGAGAATCCACTCGATCCATATGTGGAAAGCGCCAACCTATCGGTGGAGCGGGAGCTAGCTCGGAACACCACGCTCGAAGTGAGCTATATCGGGACTCACGCAGTTCACCTGCTCAATCGCCATGACATTGCGCAGCCTTATCAGATCAGTGCGGCCAACCTGCCGTTCTGTCAGGCGAATCCCAACGATACAACTCATAACTGTCCGGGATTTGACCGGCTGCCGTTGGTAAACACCGGCGGCGGCGGCATCTTTATTGACAGCGACTTTCATGGTTACTCCCACTACAACGCGGGAAACGTCAAGGTCAATCGCAGTTCTGGCGGTCTGGCTTTGACTGCTGTGTATACGTGGGCGAAGAGCCTCGACGACAAGTCGGCGGCTGCCGGTGTAGGCGCTACGGGATCGGGATTCCAAGGATTTATGAACAACCACAACCCTGGCCTAGACTACGGTCGATCAGACTTCGATGTGTCGCAGCGATTCGTAGCCAGCTACATTTATCAGCTTCCGGTGGGACGCGGTAAGCCGGTATTGGGCACGGCGAGCCGAGGTTTGGACGCGGTGGTTGGGGGCTGGCAACTGGAAGGTATTACAACACTCCAGAAAGGGTTCCCATACAGCGTCACTGCTTCAGACACCAACAGCCTGGATGGCACGTTCTTCCAGCGCGCCAACTATACGCCGAGCTGCAACATTCACGCCGGCTCAAGCCAATATCACCGCCTCAATATGGCCTGCTTCACCCAACCCGGGGCGGGAACCTATGGCAACACTGGACGCAACTGGCTGACCCAGCCTGGAATCAACGACTGGGACATGGGGCTCACCAAGTCTTTTCAGATTTATGAACGTGCACGGTTTGAATTTAAGTTCGACACGTTCAATACCTTCAATCACCATCAATACGACGTCACAGTCGGAGGCTTGGCCACGGGCGGCTCAGGAGGCTCGTCTGCGGTTGACGCCGGTGTCGGTGACGCGCTCGGAGGGGATATCACGGGCGCAGCGACAAATGCGCGTGTTGTTCAATTGAGCGGCAAGATCACCTTCTAACCCTCTCTTGTGCAAACCTCAACCAAAGAGCTTCCGCCGCGCTGGACAGTGTGGCGGAAGCTCACAGCCTGAGCGCTATACTCGCGGGATGATGAAAACCCCGATCAAATCAGGCCATTTGCTAGCTTTGTTGTTCTGGTCGCCGGCTACCGTGTTCACGCAAGCCGGTGCTGGCGAACAAATCGCCAACTATACCCAGGATGGTCAACAAGCACTTGCCCAAGGTCACCTTGCAACTGCTCAGACCGACTTCGAAAAGCTCGCGACACTTGAGCCCCAAGTGGCCGAGGTACACGCTACACTCGCCGCGATCTGCTACCAACAGCGGGAATATGAGGAAGCAATTCGCGAAGTGCGTCTGGCGCAAAGGCTCAAACCGGCGCTTCCGAAACTCGATAGTTTGCTGGCCCTGTCGCTGGCTGAAACAGGTGACTTTACGCGAGCCCTTTCTGGTCTCGAGAAAGGATTCAAACAAACGGCCGACACCGAGCTTCGCCGCATGTGCGGGCTGCAACTTCTGCGGGTTTACCCGGCACTACGTCGCGATTCAGACGCGGTTGAAACTGCCTTGGCACTAAATCGGTTCTTTCCTGACGATCCGGAGGTCCTCTATCATACTGGCCGAGTTTTTGGAAACGAAGCATATGTCGTGATGATGAGACTCCACGACAAGGCGCCAAATTCTGTCTGGATGCTCCAGGCGCAGGGCGAAGCGAATGAGAGCCAAAAGAATTACGATGCAGCAGTCGCTGACTTCCAACAAGTATTGACCATGGATCCTCGGCGTCCCGGGATCCACTACCGCCTTGGTCGTGTCTATTTAGCTCGTTTCAGCGACCAGCAAAAGGCTGAGGACCGAACGGCGGCAGCACACGAATTTGCCGCCGAGTTAGAGATCGATCCAGAAAATGGCAACGCCAGCTATGAACTCGGTGTTTTAGCGCAGGAGGACGGAAATCTCGACGAGGCACAAAAACGATTCGACCAAGTGCTCTCGCGGTTCCCGGATTTCGAGGAAGCCTTGGTCGCGCTTGGTGGGTGCTATCTGCAAATGTCGAAACCTGATGCGGCGGCTTCTCCACTCGAACGAGCAACGAGGGTTGAGCCCGACGACGAAGTGGCATGGTACAGACTTGCGCGCGCTGAACGCGCGATCGGAAATGATGATGCGGCAACAAAGTCCATGGCCGAGTTCAGGAAAGTTCATGCAGCGGTTTTGGCAGGGTTGCGTCTGCCAAACCTGGCTCATGAAGTTACGCCTCAAAAGCTGGATGCTGAAGCAAAAACACAATGAACTTCAAGGTGCCAGATTGAATGATCCAGGTGAGCTGGTCTCGATATTACCGAACCTCGCCGTCGTAATTCGCCTCGGCATCGCCACTCGCAAGGAGTTAGATCGATGAAGAAAGACAGATTAGTTGCCGCCTTTATAGCATCCACGATTGCTGTGGGAATGCCAGTCGTATCTGCTCAGCAGCCGCCTCAAACTGGAACTGCTGCGGGGGGGAGTCTCGAAGACGGGTTTCTGAATCCGCCGCAAAGCGCAAAGCCCCGCGTGTGGTGGCACTGGATGAACGGCAACATTTCGAAGGAAGGCATCAAGCTCGATTTGGACTGGATGCATCGAGTTGGTATTGGCGGCTTTCAAAACTTCGATGCCGCGCTCCGAACTCCGCAAGTGGTAGATAAGCGACTATCGTACATGACGCCAGAGTGGCAGGATGCTTTTCGGTACGCGATAACACTTGGCGACCAGTTCGGCATGGAGATGGCTATCGCTGGTTCTCCGGGATGGAGTGAGAGCGGGGGGCCTTGGGTTCCGCCATCCCACGGAATGAAAAAGTACGTATGGAGCGAGACAGTCATCGAAGGCGGTAAGCCGTTCGACGGCATTCTTGCGCATCCGCCTGTCAACACAGGGGCATTCCAGAATATTGGCATTCATGATTCGCTTGGAGCCCCTCCCGGGGCGAAGCCTGCGCCCGAATTCTATAACGACAGTGTGGTCGTTGCTTACCGGCAGCCGGCAACAGATGTTCCGCTCGATTCTTTTCATCCGACTATCACAGCGAGCGGCGGGTCACCCGATGCGAATTTGCTGACGGATGGCGATCTCACCAAAACAACTGGCATTCCGATACCCCCCGTTGGAGAGAAGGCGTGGATCCAATACACATTCTCGGTACCGGCGACGATTCGGGCGATCACACTGGTTGTGAACGATCCCAACAGATTTGCCTCAATGATCTTTGGCATTGCGCCTCCGGAGAAGGCATTGGAGGCCAGCGACGATGGAGTAACCTGGCGCAACGTCGCGCAACTCTCTACGGGCGAGTCTCCCGAGACCACGATCTCATTCCCTGCGGTCACTGCAAGGTATTTTCGAGTCACATTCCGCCGTGTACCACCCCCTCCACCTCCCGCCTGGGCCGTCGGTATCGATCCAAAATCATTCGGAATGGATTTCGGTTCTGCTCCCACCGAGTATCAAATCGCCGAGCTTGTGCTGCACCCAGGCGCTCGCGTGAATCACTTTGAAGAAAAAGCAGCATTTGTACCGACGCCAGATCTCTACAGCTACGCGACGCCATCTGTGGACTCAAACGATGTTATTGATACGTCCGATGTCGTCGATCTGACTTCGAAGATGCAAGCCGACGGAACTCTCGACTGGACTCCGCCTCCGGGCCAATGGGTGGTGCTCCGATTCGGTTACAGCCTCCTGGGAATCACGAATCATCCTGCCACTGCAGAGGCAACCGGACTTGAAGTCGACAAGCTCAACAGCCACGATGTTCGCCAGTATATGGAGAACTATCTCGACAGCTACAAAAAGACCGTGGGCGCTGAAATGATGGGAAAACGCGGCCTTAGCAACATTGTGAACGACAGTTGGGAGGCTGGCTCACAAAACTGGACCGATGACATGATTGCCGATTTCAAGCGGCTTCGTGGATACGATCCTGTGCCGTGGATGCCGGTGCTAACCGGTGAAATTGTAAGGAGCGCTGCCGACAGTGACCGTTTTCTCTGGGACTTTCGCAAGACTATCGCAGATCTCATTGCCGACGAGCACTACGGTGTTCTCGAAGATGTGATTCACGAATGGCACATGGGCCACTACAGCGAATCGCATGAAGATGGAAGAGCGTTCGTTGCCGATGGGATGGAAGTGAAGAAGTTCTCCGAAGTGCCGATGAGCGCGATGTGGACGCAATCCCCCGGGTTGAACAATGTCCAATATGGATACAATGCAGACGATCGTGAATCAGCCTCTGTAGCTCATATCTATGGCCAGAACATCGCAGCTGCTGAATCCATGACTGCCGCAGCAGGTGCCTGGTTCTGGTCTCCGGCGACTCTCAAGCCGACTGCAGACCAGGAATTTCTTAACGGCATCAACCGCTTCTGCATTCACGAGTCGGCGCATCAACCGCTTGTCGGAAAGGCTCCGGGACTTACACTTGGACCCTTTGGTCAATGGTTCAACAGAAACGAAACCTGGGCCGACGAAGCCGGGCCTTGGATTTCGTATCTTGCCCGAACGAGCTACATGCTGCAGCAGGGCCATTTCGACGCAGATGTCATTTACTTCTATGGCGAAGATTCCAACCTTACGGCAATTTATCACCAAAAGGCACCAGAGCTGCCGGCAGGATATGGATTCGACTATGTCAATGCCGACGCGTTGATCCACGCTCTTAAGGTTGGCGCTGACGGACGAATCACTACGCCTGGCGGCGTCAGCTATCGTCTTCTGGGTCTTTCGCCGTATAGCCAGCACATGTCACTGCCTGTGTTGAGAGCCATCGGTGCTCTGGTAAAGGAGGGCGCGACTGTCGCCGGGCAAAAACCTACCGATGATCCAAGCCTTGCCGACGACGAAAAGGAATTCGAAGGCCTTGCCGAAGAACTCTTCGGTGACGGTACAGGAGTTCATCGGGTCGGGCGGGGAACAGTCTATGCAGGTCATACCGTGGCCGAGGCACTTTCCGCGATGAATGTGCCGCCTGATTTCGATTATTCGAAATCAGGGTCGGAGGCGAATCTTCAGTTTGCCCATCGCAATCTTTCCGACGGCGATATCTATTTTGTCGATAACCGCACTGAAAATCCAGCCGAAGTCAATGCTGTATTCCGCGTTGCGGGGCGCGTTCCCCAGCTTTGGCATGCGGAGACCGGCAAGATTGAACCGGTGTCCTATGCTATTGCGAATGATCGAACCACAATTCCGCTCCGGCTCGGGCCTTGGGGCACGGTCTTTGTTGTGTTCCGCAAGCCCGCGACTTCAAATTCAGTGACTCTGCCAGCCATCACCGAGAACGCCATAGCCTCAATCGATGGTCCCTGGAAGGTCGCATTCCAACCAGGGCGCGGAGCTCCGGACTCGATCACGATGGATCGGCTTTCGGATTGGAGCCAGAGCGAGGATCCAGGAGTGAAGTACTTTTCAGGCGAAGGAACATATACGGCGGAACTGCAAGCGAAGCCGGAATGGTTTAAGAAAGGCGCACGACTGTGGATCGACCTCGGCGATGTCAAGAATTTGGCTGTGGTCACTATCAATGGAAAACAGCTGGAAGAAACCTGGCATGCGCCCTATCGAGTGGATGCAACGTCCGCTCTCAAGCCCGGCCGAAATGAGATCTCGATCAAGGTAGTGAACTCATGGGTAAACCGCTTGATCGGGGACGAGCAACCGGGGGCAACAAAGTACACCTTCGCAGATGTAAAGCCGTACAAAGCAACTTCACCATTAGTGCCCTCCGGTCTAATTGGGCCAGTGTCGGTGGTTCGCACTGAAGGGCAGTAAATATCGAATCAAGTCTGCGGTGACGGGTTGTTCGATCGCTTTCCCAGAGACCGATGGAACAGCTTTGCACTTTGAGTTGACTCAGAAAAATAGGTACATGCGTCCACTTCTAAGGAGCGTACTTCTAATTGCTGGGGTCGTCCTGCAGGTGGGGTCGACACGATTGAAAAGCTCGAATAAGCCGAGAGGCTGATTCAACAAATTGGAAATGGAGAGAATTGTGAGTCTCAATTTAAGTAATCATTTTGCGAACCTTACGAGACGCGACTTCTTGGTAAAGGGTTCGAGCGCGCTTTCCGTGGCCATGGCTTTGCCGCACAATCTGACCATCGCGGCAGCCGAGGAGCAGGAGTTCGTAGAAGTTGAATCGAAATACGGGCGACTTCGCGGATTGAAAACAGATAGCCTGATGACGTTTAAAGGAGTTCCTTACGGTGGTTCGGTTTCAGGTCCCAATCGTTTTAAGGCTGCACCCGCATTGGAGCCTTGGAGTGGAGTACGCGACGCACTTAAGTCTGGCGCACCTTCATTGCAAACACCAATGCGCCCGTCTTTTGGAATAAGTGAGGGATTGCCAGCAGAAGATTGCTTGTTCCTCAACGTCTGGACCCCA
>Ga0335073_10002442_pt1 | contig 25408 bp, 13 predicted proteins | sample Lox_Sample_22_FD_207093 | JGI IMG/M metagenome (GOLD analysis project Ga0335073, IMG submission 207093) | Soil microbial communities from Loxahatchee National Wildlife Refuge, Florida, United States - Lox_Sample_2.2 | ecosystem: Environmental > Terrestrial > Soil > Wetlands | place: USA... | reverse complement strand
CTCCGTTAAAGGCAGGTAACGAGTACACCCTCGTCATCGGTTCGGGAATGATTGACTCATCCGGTTGCTCATTGCGTGACAGCGTCCACAAGCGTTTCCGCGTCACAGAGGCCGTCCGCGAACCTGTAGGGGTCGAGCAGTGGAAGGTCGTGCTTCCGCCGACCCGAAGCCATGAACCTCTGGTGCTCTTGTTTCCCAGGCCATTGGACTGGGCGATGCTTTGGCGCACGATCACTGTTGCATCAGAGAATGGTCAATTGTTACATGGCCGGATAGCGATCGATCAGGACGAAACACGATGGAGTTTTACTCCGGCATCGCCCTGGATCGCGGGTTCCTATTTCGTGCGCATTGCGTCGAGCCTTGAAGACGTTTGCGGCAACAATCTGGCTGGCGCATTCGATAGGCCTCTGGCGCCGGCCCAAAATCCGGCAAATGGGGCAATCAGACGGTCAATACCTTTCCATTTACCATAAATGCCGCAATCGAAATCTGTATAAACAAAAGAGGAAATACCATGCAGAACAAAAGGAGTTCCAAAAAAGCCAAAAGTGAAAAACCGAAGCAAAATGCCGTCGAGATTGTTAACCGCATTCTTCAGAATCCAAAAGACATCGAGAACGTCCGTTCTTTAACTGCGAAGGACGTCACCTATGTGTCTCTCAACTACAGCAATCCGGACCTGAAGAAGATCATGCCCTGGTGTGGCACATCAGACGGGCCTGAAAGCATCGTCAAAACCTTTGTGGATGTGGGACGCTTTTGGAAGGTCAAATCCTTTGAAAAAGAGGCAACATTTAGCGATGGCGAAAATGTTGCGATATTCGGGCGGTTCACATATCTCTCGACGGTGCTCTCCAGGACCGTGACCTCTCCATTTGCTGTCTTCGCAAAAGTTCGCAACGGCCGATGCACTTACTTGCAGTTCATGGAGGACACATTCGCGACCGGCGCCTCCTTCCGCAGCGGCGGGCAATGGACATTCCACAGCGACCCGGATGGAACAGAGGTAACTATTTAGCAGCCAGGTGGGAAGTTATGATTCCAGAAAAAGCAGTCTCGACAGCAGACCGATTCGAGATTTTCGAACAATTGTACCGCGGCGCCCAATCCCGCCGGACCTGAGCCTGCGATGATCACATCGTATGTTTTTTTAGGAAAGTTCCTGCGAAGCCCGGCAGGGTCCGCCAGGCGGGTACGCGTCAGGCATTGACCGAGAAGATTTCCGCCGTGGGTAACGACAGGGTAGCAACGAATTTCCTGCTTAAGCTGGTGAAGTTTGGCTGCATTCTCTTCGAGAGTCGTGTCACACCAAAAATGAGGGACACAATTTCGATATAACAAACTGCGCCTCCATGCCGGGCTTAATGGCGTCTTGCATGTGAACTCCGCCTTACTCGATTTGTCCCATTTTCCCCATTTGAAAATCCTTAAATGCCTGTTCGATTTCCGCCCGGCTATTCATTACAAACGGACCATATCCAAAAATAGGCTCATCAAATGGCTCACCATCCATTACAAGAAGCTTGGCGTCAGTTTCGGCTTCGATCTTAATGCCGTCTCCTGAGCACGTAAAGACGGCCAGGTCCCCTTCTTTGGCTTCGCTGATCCCGGCAAAAACATCACCGCTCAAAACCAGAATTGCCGTTGTGTGGCCCTCAGGCATTGGCAGTTCCGCCGAAGCGCCGGCCATGAGGCTCGCATCCCACAGATTGATCGGCGTGAAAGTCTTTGCGGGGCCTTTTTTGCCCCCAAACTCACCGGCGATGACCCGGACTGATCCCGCGTCCCGCGGCAAAAGCACATTTGGAATCTGCGCCTTGAGCAAAGTCTGGTAACCCGGTATCGCGCTCTTGTCTCTCGCGCGCAAGTTCACCCAAAGTTGCGCCATTTGCAGCGTGCCGCCTTTGCGCGCGAATTCTTTGGAGTGAAATTCCTCGTGCACGATGCCGTTGCCGGCAGTCATCCACTGCACGTCGCCGGCTCCAATTCTGCCGCCGGCACCGCTCGAATCGCGATGCTCCAGCTCTCCCTGATAGGCGATGGTCACAGTTTCAAAGCCTTTGTGGGGATGCGCTCCGACGCCGCGTCTCTCGATTGCCGGCGAAAACGAATAGGGCGCGGCATAATCGAGCATCAGGAATGGACTCAACTCGCGGCCGAGGCCGTTGTAATCGAAGATCGTCCGGACTGGAAATCCGTTCCCGACCCAGTGCAAATCGGAGCCTTTATGAATGCGAGTCAATTTCTTCATAATCGCGTTAATTACAGAAAAATGACCAGCAGGCCGTGATCAATCAAAAAGCGATTGGTCTCGCGCATCTTATTGCCGTCCAGTGAAACCATTTCAAGAGCCGATCCTTAATGCCATGCGTCCAACGTAATGCTTCTCCATTGCTTCATGCGCCGCGACGACTTCATTAAGCGGGAAAGTCTGAGCGATATGAACCTTGAACGGACCTTTTTCGATGAGCGCATTTAATTTATCGAGAGATGCGCGGTCCGGCTCGCCATTATACGCCACCACTTCGACTCCAGGCCTGCCTTGAGGGACCGGCATCACACCGTTAGGATAAGCGACGCGTCCTCCCTGGCGAATGGATGCAATGGCCGTGTCGAGACCTTTGCCGTTTACGGTTGCCAGCACAGCCGAAAGACCGTCAGGCGCAAATCGCCGAATCGCATCAGCCAGATCACCCGTTGAACCGTTCACAGCAATATCAGCTCCAGCTTCCCGAGCGAGGGCTGTAGCATCGTCAGCCGAGGCCACGGCAATAACCCGCAATTTTAAGCGTCTGGCCAGTTGTATTGCCAAATGGCCGACGCTTCCGACGCCAAAAATAAGCAGAGCATCGCCGCTTTGCGGCTTGAGCGCGCCATCGACTCCGTGAAGCGCCGTAAGACCTGGCACAGCGAGGGCCGCAGCCTCTACGATAGGCAAATTTTTTGGAATCAATGCGACCTGTTCTGCCGGCAATGCTATGTATTCTGCAAAGAAGCCTCCCTTGGGATTTAGAAATCCATAGCCATAAACCTTATCGGCCGCTTTGAAACCTCGCACTGTTCCGCCGACGCTTTCGATAAAGCCGGCGCCATCCGCTCCGAGGATTGCCGGAAAGGTCAGCGGGGCAAAGTCCTTCATTAATCCCTCTCGAAGTTTCACGTCCCAAACACCGATGGCTGCGGCTTCAACCCGGATAAGCACTTCCCCGGGTCCAATTTCGGGTACGGGAACTTTGGCAGCCTTGAGAACCTCTTTGCCGCCATATTTATCAATCGTGACGGCTCGCATCATTTTAGTCGCATTCATTGGTTTGGTCTATCAATCCATTTTTGGCGGATTAGAGGAAGCAAAGAGATAGCGGTGAATCTTCCATTCGCCACCTTCTTTGCGAAAGATGAACAATTCATTGTTCGCTTCCTTTGAGACTTTATGGGTCGCGAGAATCTCCTGCTGGCCAGCTGAAGTAGTACGGGCGAACGCAAGATCTCCGCCCATATCCACGACCTCATGGACCGTGAATTTGACATTTAGTTTGAGTGTTCGGAAGACCTGGTCATAGCCTTGCCGCACCGCATCGCGGCCGATAAATGCGCTTGCGTATTCCGCCATGAAGATGGGGTCCTTCCCATACAGGGCCATCGCGGCCGCTGTGCTGCTCGTGTTAAGAGCGTTTTCGTACGCTTTCAGTTGGCTGGCGATCTCTTGTTTCATATGATTGATGGTCGTGGTCAATCCGGCACCCCCACCTCCTCCGTATCTGTGAGTGTTTTCATTTCTCAACCCTGACTGGAACCTATCCTGTTATGAAAAAATTCTGAAATATCAATTTAGAATAACTCTGTTGCTCAATAGGTATTAGGACAAAAATCAATTCGGCGTTATTTCTCCAGGGCGAAACCTTGGAATTTGGAAGATTCTTGATACTTGCCGCGACCGGTACGTAAGCATATCGTTAGAGTCGGGGAATCTTTTAAACCCATGACGCCGCGCGCGCGGCTATGATTCGGCTGCCAAAATGAATGATGTTCCGGACCAGGATTTCGTTGTATTCACGGAGGCCCTTATACTGTCGCCGGCCGCGCGCGCGGCATACCTCAATGATGCGTGCACTGGAGACGCCGGGATGCGCGGTCGCATTGAAGCATTGCTGCAGGCGCATGAAAAAGCCGGGGATTTCTTTGCGGAACGTCCATCCGGACTCCCGCCGGCCTCTTCGGCTCTCACAGGCGAAAAGCCCGGCGACCGCATTGGCCGCTACACATTATTGCAGCAAATCGGCGAAGGCGGTTACGGCGTCGTCTATATGGCACAGCAGGAGGAACCTGTGCGACGGCGCGTGGCTCTGAAGGTCATCAAGCCCGGTATGGACACCAGGAGTGTCGTTGCCCGCTTCGAAGCGGAACGACAGGCCCTCGCCCTGATGGATCATCCGAACATCGCGCAAGTGTTTGACGCCGGAATGACCCAAGCGGGCCGGCCCTATTTTGTGATGGAATTGGTTTCCGGCACCAGGATCACTGATTATTGTGACCAAAATTTCCTCACCACCCGCGATCGTCTGGAATTGATCGTACAGATTTGCGATGCCGTGCAGCACGCCCATCAAAAAGGCATCATCCATCGCGATCTCAAGCCGTCTAATATTCTTGTTGCAACTTCGACCCACGGCAAGCCGCTACCCAAGGTCATTGATTTTGGCATTGCCAAGGCAACGACCGGAGAACCTCTGACGGATAAAACTATCTTTACTGCGTACGAGTTGCTGATTGGCACGCCGGCGTATATGAGTCCGGAACAAGCCGCGCTAAACAGTGCTGACGTAGATACGCGCACGGATATCTACAGCCTGGGTGTGCTGCTTTACGAATTGCTTATCGGAACAACTCCCTTCGATATCCGTGAACTCCTCAAGGCTGGACTTGATGAAGTTCGGCATGCGATTCGCCATCAGGAACCGGTTCGACCTTCAACGAGATTGCGCACGATGCCCCTGGTAGAACTGGCGAAAGCAGCTGCCCGCCGGAATACTGAGTCTGCAAGGCTCCTCCGCGAGGTGTGCGATGATCTTGACTGGATCGTGATGAAGGCGCTGGAGAAAGAGCGAGCGCGCAGATACGCCACCGCCAACAGTCTGGCAATGGACATCCAGCATTACCTCTCCGCCGAGCCCGTCATTGCTCGTCCGCCAAGTGCTTCCTACAGATTTCGGAAGCTTGTATCGCGAAACAGAGTTTGGTTCGCTGGGAGCGCGTTGGTTCTTGCCTCGCTGATCGTTGGTTTGAGCATAACAAGTTGGTCGCTGGTGCGCGAAAAACGCGCAAGGCGCGAAGCCGAAATGACTCAGCGATACCTTGTGGATATTCTTCGCCAGTCGCATGGCGAATTTCGCCAGGCCTTATCAGCGGCCGTCGCCAGTTCTGTGGAAGTTCTGCGCCAGGAGAATCCACCTGACGACATAGACGTTTTCCTCGAGCCTCTGCGGCAGGTTGACCTGACTGCCGAGCCGGTGGCCGCCGAACTATTGCTTGCCCGCTCAGAAGCTTTCGCGCGGCACGGACTTTGGAAAGAGGCGGAGGCAGACATAGCGCCGGTGCTGCGATATTGCCCGGATAATAGCGACGCTTACCACACTTTGATACCGATCTATTTGATCACCGGCAATCGTAAAGAATATGAGCGGATACGCTTGGAGGTCCTCGCTCACTTTAGCGGCACCAGCAATGCCTTCGTGGCTGACCGGATGGCCAAGGATTGCATGGCTCTGCCGGTGGACGGCCACGACCTGGCCCGGCTTGGCAGCATGGCCGACTATGCCGCAACGTGCCGGACATCGCAAAATCCCTTTTTCGAGGTTTGCGAAGCGTTGGCCGAGTATCGGAGGGGACATTTTGAGCAGGCTGCACATTGGGCGGCCCCGTGGAGAAATGACGGATACATGTGCGTTCGCTGCGAGGCCCTTGTCATTCTCGCCATGAGTCAATGGCAAATGGGTCTCCACTCCGAGGCTCGCGATACCCTCTCCGGGGCGGCCAAAATTATCCGCCAGCAAATCCCGCAGCCCGAGAGCACAGATTTGACTCCGGATTGGCGCGATTGGATTATTGCATATACTTTATTGAATGAAGCGACAAGTATGATGGACCAAACAAGCATTGCAGTGGAAACTTCCGCGTCCAGATGAAATCTCTACTGTGAGCGAAGCAGCACCAATTCTCAATGCGCCGGAGCGTGGCGAGCCGGGTACGGCTGAAAAATTCCTGGCTTTAGTCTATGACGAACTGCGGCGTCTTGCAGCCATCAGGATGTCACAACAGGCGCCCGGACAGACGCTCCAGCCGACTGCGCTGGTCCATGAGGTGTGGCTGCGGCTGATGGGGAAGCGAAACCCTACATTTGCCGATCGCACGCATTTCTTTTCCGCCGCCGCTGCAGCCATGCGACATCTCCTGATTGATCGCGCCCGGCGCAAGCTGACGCGACGACATGGCGGTGGTTTGGAGCGGGTGGATATTGATGCCCTTGAAATTGCTGCCCCGGACGTCGATGAACGATTGTTGGCTGTTCACGAAGCGCTTGAAAAGTTTGAACTGAAGTATCCCCTCCAGGCCGAAGTGGCCAAACTCCGTTATTTTGCGGGCATGACCGAAGAAGAAACCGCTTTGCTTCTGGAAATTTCCGCCTCGACCGTAAGGAATTATTGGACGTTTGCCCGCGCCTGGCTCTTTAACGAAATCAACGCAAAATAGCTCCGTGCTTGCATCCTGCATTTTATTTGGGGTTTTTCTTCCGGAATCTCGTTTTCTTTAAGTAGAGACTGGCTCGACGGAGCGTGTTGCCGCCCGGCAGTTTCCCAAGAGTATGGAATTACGCCATTTGCGCTATTTTATCGCCGTAGCCGAGGAATTGAATTTCTCAAGGGCTGCGGAGCGTTTGCATGTCTCACAGCCGCCATTAAGCCGCCAGATTCAAGACCTGGAGTGGGAACTGAAAGTAAAACTCTTTAACCGGAACCGGAGCGAGGTCAGCCTGACGCAAGAGGGGGAAAAACTGCTGTCCCCTGCCAGGAAAGCGGTTCAGGCGGCTGAATCATTCCTGCAAAACGCAAAGAGCATTGGCAAGAATCGAGATGAAGAGCGAATTCACATCGGATGCACCCCTCTCGGCACCGCTCAGATTATTTCGGGTATTCTGGCGTGGTTTCAGACAGCTTCATCGTGTTCCCGGGCGGTCCTGCACGATCTCAGCCGGTCGCGAATGCTTGGCGCATTGCGAACGAAAAAACTAAACGTCGCTTTAACGCAGCGGCCACTGCGATCGGAAATGCGGGGTTTTAACTTTGAAACAGTCTGCCAGTATTCCGTGGGCGTCCTTTGCTCGAAGTTACATCCGATTGCCCGGCAATCCGCCATTCATCCCTCTGTGGTTTCCAAAAACAAATTGGTCCTTTATTCCGCCGCTCAATTTCCCGAATACCATAAATGGGTGTCGAAAGTTCTGGGGCTTCCTAAAAGAAGCCTGGCAATTAGCCAGGAATGCAATGACATCTTAAGCCTCGTCGGGTGTGTCGAGAGTGGTTATGGAGTGGCAATCGTAAGCCAGGCAGTCACGGCCATTATGGGCGACTACGTGAAGTTCGTTCCGTTCGGTCCGGTCATTCAATTTCTGGAAGTGGGCTTGCTGTACCGAAAGAATGAGTATAACGAGGACGTCAAAAAATTGATTGCAGCGACTTTAGCCAACAAACTTCAGATCAATTGCGCGCCGCCCGCGGCGCATCCGCGAATTAACGGGCATGATATGCGCGATCAACTCGGCCTCCATGTTCCGCGTCGGGCGCCTGCAAAGCTTTTGGATACCGAATGTGAGGTTTCCTGTTCGCCATGAATTTCACGGAGACAGAGGTCCTTACCACGGCCGAATTGCTGGCAGCCGCGCGCGACCCGGGTATAAGCCGGATCATTGTGTCAGCAAAGTTAAGTGAAGTTCCAACATTGCGCCTCTCTTCCGGCCAAACGCTCACAGGTTCATTTTCAAAAGCATCTGTTCGCTTCGCCGATGGCGAGGATGGCGTACAGCTTTCAGAAAATAATACCGTCGAAAATCTGGAATTAATCACCGCTCCCGATAAGCGGGTGCTTTTCAATGATACCGCGGTTGAAGATTTTGGCACTTTTGTTTTACGCAATCTTAAGCTTGCTGGCGCAACCATACTCCTGGCAGCCGGTCGTGTTCGGGCCGGCCACGTGGATGTTCAGGGTATCGACGTCGTCTCTGCGGATGCTCGCTGGTACAGTGTGCGGCCGGCAGGCTATGGAGTTGAGGTTATTCCGGGCGCTTTTACCCTGTGGAACCAGCAGCCGGACCCCTCTGTGACCATTACGGCAAACCTCACAGGACTCAACGCAGGCAGGCCACGCGCGCCCGTGCATGGAAGCGGAATTTTTGTCAGTGGTGCCGGAGATTCGGGCGGAAAAATGATCGTGCATCGACTGGAAACTGGCGCAGTTTTTAGTCACGGAGGAATTGCCCTAGGAACACCAGATAGAATTTCAGGTGGAGTCTTCGTCGTTTACGGAACCTTCGTGGATGTCGTCCGCACCTTCGGCCGTATCACGACTTATGGTCCCAACGATATGGCTTTGGACAATTGGGGCGTCGTTGATCGCTGGGTTTCGGACGCCCAAGTCACCTCACATGGACCAAGCGGTATTGGATTTGTCAACTTCGGCAAGATAAATCTTCTCCAACTCAAGGCGCCAATCGAGACATTCGGTTTGGGCGCTCGCGGATTTAACGTCTATGCCGGGACTGTAAAGGAGGCTGAATTTGACCGAATCATAACTCACGGGGATGGCGCCGTTGGAATTCAAATCGGGCAGCCCATTGGAAAGATCACTGTGCTACGGGGCATCGAAACTTTTGGCGGCACCGGCGACTCGTTGGTCAAGGGCGTCGTTACGAAGCTTTCGGCCACGGCACTGAGCATTAAGGCTGAAGGCCTGGTGCGCGAATTGCAGGTCTCGGGAGGTTTGGTGACTCATACAAAAGGCGTCGCGCCGCTCGAACTCCTTGGCAGCGTTGAATCGTTATATATCGCCGGCCAGACCGTTGCTTTAGGCGATAAAACGTGAACGCCGGGAACGAAAGGATTCGCTCCAGGCGAAGAATGGTGGAGGCGGCGGGAGTTGAACCCGCGTCCCTGGCAAACAAACCAGCCGCGACTACATGTTTAGTCCGAAGAAATTTTCATCGGTGCGATAACGTTCGGACGCGAGTCGCACCACTTAGTCCGCATGCAATATCCCGGCGCGCCGCGCGCGGTCTCCGCGTCACGCCCCGCCTGCAATGGCGTTCATCCGGCCCAGCAGGCGTCAGCCGGTGAACGTCGCGGCAATTAGGCCGCGAGAGCTAATTCGTCGTTAGCAGTTTTGTTTTGATCGATTTTTAACGAGGCCAACGATCGTCCTCGACATGCCGCCTCTGGCGCATTTATCAGGTCGAAACCAGTACGCCCCCAAAGCAGAGCCAACGAATAACGAATACTTCGTCTCGTACAAATAATCGCTTAATTCACTGCGTGAGTCAACGAGGAATCCGGCTATCGCTAATATTCACGGTTTCGAAAGCGCAGGCGGCGCGATGCGGCCAAGTCGCTTCAAGTAATGGTTGCTCCGGTTTGGGGTTTTTGTTAAAAACCGTGAGTTATTCGGAAGCCAGCTAACGCACAATGCCAAACTCCCTTTCCGATGATGGGGGCAGGGGTGACTTTACGACCACCGACTGGAACGTGGTGTTGGAGGCCGGAGGAGATGCTTCGGCAAGCGCCGCCGCCTTAGAGCGGCTTTGCTCCATTTATTGGTATCCAATCTACGCCTTCATTCGCAGGCGCGGCTTCGACCGACACAGCGCCGAGGACCTGGCTCAATCCTTCTTTGCGTGCCTCCTCGGGAAGGAAATGCTCAAGAAGGTGAACCCCGAAAAAGGAAAGTTCCGCTCGTTCCTGCTGAGCGCATTGACCAATTTCATGGCGAATGAATGGGACACGCGCCACGCCGCAAAACGGGGCGGCCACCGGCAAATCGTCTCTTTGGAGGAATTAGAGGCGGAAGAGATTTACCAGCGGGAGTCTGTCGAGCCGCTGACACCGGAGAAATTATTTGAACGTTCCTGGGCGTTCACGCTTTTAGAACGAACGCTGGCCCGGCTTAAAACCGAATATGCCAATAAAGCTGAACTGTTTCGCAGCCTGGAACCTGAACTGACTCGCGAACCCATGCCGGGTTTATACCGAGCCAAAGCAACCGAGTTGAAGATGAGCGAAGGGGCAGTGAAAGTGGCGTTGCATCGGTTGCGACGGCGGTTTGGCCAGTTGTTGCGCAGCGAAGTCGCGCACACCGTTTCCACGCCGGAGGAAGTTGACCAGGAAATTCGGTATCTCTTTACCGCCATCTCAACGCCAGCGGGCTGAAGACCGTCGATTTCTTGTAATTAGAGCTGTGTTTTGCTTTTGAACCCAAAAGGAAGTAAATATGGCCGAACCCAAAAAATGCTCCCGCTGCGGGGCTGAATTGCCATCGGGCTCTCCCGGCGGCCATTGCCCGCAGTGCCTGCTGAACTTCGGCCTGACTGCCGGGATGGAACTGGATGAACCTGCCGCGGGCGAAAACGTCGCGCCGCCATCTGAAATCCCAGCCAATGAAAAGCCAGGGGACCGCATTGGACACTACCAATTAATTCGCCAGATTGGCGAAGGCGGGATGGGCGCCGTCTGGCTGGCCGGGCAACTCGAGCCGGTGCGCCGCCAGGTCGCGCTCAAAATCGTTAAGCTGGGCCTGGACACCAAACGTATGGTGGCCCGATTCGAAGCCGAACGGCAGGCCTTGGCATTAATGGATCATCCGAATATCGCCAAAGTTCTGGATGCCGGCGCCACGGAAACCGGCCGTCCCTATTTTGTGATGGAATTGGTTGCCGGAACGAAAATCACCGAGTTCTGCGATAACCATCTGCTGCCCGTCCCGGAACGGCTGAAGTTATTCATCCAGGTTTGCCGGGCCATTCAGCACGCACATCAAAAAGGAATCATTCATCGGGATTTAAAGCCGTCAAACATTCTCGTGGCCGAGGACGGCGGGGTCCCGACTCCCAAGGTGATTGATTTTGGCATCGCCAAGGCCACTGCGGGAATAGAGTTGACAGACAAGACGTTGTTCACGGCGTTTGAACAATTTCTCGGGACGCCAGCATATATGAGTCCGGAGCAGGCGAGTTTGGGACGGATGGATATTGACACCCGCAGCGATATTTATTCCCTGGGCGTCCTGTTGTATGAACTGCTTGGCGGGTGGCCGCCCTTCGATGAGGCTGGCTTGAAGCGCGCGGCACTGGACGAAATCCTTCAAACCATCCGGAAAAAAGATCCGCCGCGTCCTTCCACGCGGCTGGCCATGCTGGCCGCCCATGAACTGGCCGTCGTGGCGCAATGCCGGCAGAGCGAACCCGGAAGATTGCCAAATTCGATTCGTGGCGATCTGGATTGGATCGTCATGAAGGCCCTGGAAAAAGACCGTGATCGCCGGTACGAAACGGCCAACGGGTTGGCGGCTGATATTCAACGCCACTTGTCAAGGGAACCCGTCCTGGCGCGACCGCCCAGCCAAATCTACCGTCTGCAAAAGGCTGTCCAACGGAACAAACTCGCCTTCGCTGCGGCGGCCAGCGTGGCGGTGGCCCTGGTGGCTGGGTTGGCGGTTTCCTCCTGGCTTTATTTCAGCGAGTCGCGGGCGCGGGTCCGGGCCATGGCGGCTGAACGGGCGGAATCCGCGCAACGGCAGCGTGCGGAGGCGAGTGAACAGGCCGTTCAGCGCTCGCTCTACGACGCCAAAATGAGCCTGGCGCAACAAGAATGGGAGCAAAACGACCTGGCGGGGTTGCGCAGGCTGTTGGCTGAGACCGCAACCAGCCCGGCGCGAGGATTCGAATGGTATTTTTGGCAGCGGCAGACCCATTTGGAACTTCAAACACTTCGCGGACATCTTGGTTCGGTGGTTGATGTTGCCTTCTTTCCTGACGGCCGGCGGGTGCTCACCGCGTCCGCTGATGGCACAGCCAAAATCTGGAACGCGGCCAGCGGGGAGGAGTTGATGACACTTGCCGGGCACCGTGACAGGTTGATTTGCGCTTGCGTGTCGCCGGATGGCCGGCGCATTGTGACATGCAGCCGGGATCGGACCGCAAGGGTGTGGGATGCTGACACGGGCCGGGAGTTGCTGACCATCAAGGGCCACGACGGATGGGTGACGGCGGCGGCGTTTGCGCCCGACGGCCAACGGATCGTCACCTGTGATGTCCACGGGAATGCAATCATTTGGCGACCGTCGAGCGGCCAGGAGTTGTTCCGCTTCAGGGATGTCACGGGGTTCACGAAGGTCGTCTGGTCCAAAGATGGCCAACGGCTGGTAACTTGCGGCTATGATAAGACGGTAAAGATTTGGAATGCCGCGGACGGAAAGGTGATGTCGAGTTTGGCTGGGCACCGAGATCGGGCTCCGGGCGTGGCATTTACCCCGGATGGCCGGGACATTATCACGGCCAGCCTTGATGGCACCGCGAAGGTTTGGGACGGCTCGAATGGAACAGAGTTGTTGACGCTGCAGGACAGCAAGGGATTGAATTCTGTGGCGGTCAGCCCGGACGGGCGTTGGATCGTTACTTCTGGCGAGAATCGGACGGCTGAATTTTGGGATCCCGAAAGCGGCACGGAGCTTTTTGTTCTAAAGGGACATGAGGATTTCGTGTTTACGGTCGCGTTCTCGCCGGACGGCCGCCAACTCATCACCGGCTCGGGAGACGGGACGGCGAAGATTTGGGAATCAGACGAAAAGGAGCCATTGAGGCTGGGACCGATGCAGCATCTCGTCGAATCAGACGAACGTATTTTCAGCTCGGCCGCATTTTCTCCGGACGGACGGCGGATTGTCATGGGCGCAATTGTTGGAAGTGACGCGAAACTCTTCGATTCGACCACGGGCGAACCGTTGCAGACGTTGCCAGGGGATGGCGCGTGGATCAATTCTCTTGCGTTTTCGCCGGATGGCCGGTGGATTGCCGTCGCGGCTGCGGATCGCGTTGCCCGGCTATGGAACATCGCTTCCGGGAAATTTCTCGGCACGCTGCGGGGGCACCACTCACAGATCACTGCGGTGGCCTTTTCGCCGGACTGCCGGCGAATTGTTACCGCAAGCGACGATTGCACGGCAAAAATCTGGGACGTGGCCAGCGGCAAAGAACTGCTCACCCTCAACGGACATAGCGCCGCTGTCAATTGCGTGGCCTATTCACCAAAGGGAGACCGCCTTTTCACAGGCTCGGATGATGGAACGATCCGCGTATGGGATGGGTCCAGCAGCCGGGCGTTGTTGGACATCGAAGCGAATGAAGGGATTGAAGCGCTCGCGTGTTCCGGGGACGGATTGCGACTGGTAACTGGCGGGGCCGATGGAATGGCTTGCGTTTGGGATGCCATCACGGGCCGGCAATTGCTCAAGGTTCAAGGGGATAAAACCGCGCTCAGCTCTGTGGGGTTTTCACCCGATGGTCAACGATTCGTTACGGCTTCTGATGCGGTAGCCAAAGTTTGGGATGCTGCCAACGGTGAAGAGCTGCTGAGTCTTCCCGGTCCGGCTCATTGGGCGGCCTTCTCGCCTAACGGCCAGCAACTCCTGGTCGGGAACGCTATTTGGAGCGCGGCTTCCGCAACTCAAATCTCAGCCTGGCAGGAGAAAGCGCGGGCGGTCGCTGCGCGACTGGAGGCGATACAGCGTGAAAATGAAGTGGCGATCCAGAAGGCGAACGCGCTGCGAGCCCAGGACCCGGGCGCGATCAAGCAATGGCTGGTACTCGCTCCCATTCCCATTGGAAGCCACGATGCCATCCCGGCACTGGATCGGGCGGAGTTGGCTGATGAAGCGTATCTCTGCCCGAGAGCCGGTGACAAGGCGCGCCTGGGCGCAAGTGAATTGATTTGGACCGAACAGCGCCTGCCGAATTACATCCTGGACTTTAACGAGGTGGCAGGCAAAGTCAGTGAATGGAGCGTGGCTTACGCCGTTTGCTACATCCAAAGCCAATCAGTCCGGAGTAACCTCGTTATTCAAGTCGGCAGTGATGATGAATCCAAAATCTATCTGAATGGCAGGCAGATTTACCGCTGGGGAGAGCTTCGGCAGTTTCGTCCGGACGAAGACCTTGTTGACGAGGGCGTCTCGTTAAAAGCCGGTTGCAATGTGCTCGTATTCAAGGTGGTCAACGAAACTGCCGGCTGGGCCGGTTCGATTTGGCTGACAGATTCCTCCGGACAGCCCGTCAAGGGCATCAGTGTCAGTCTGACGCCCCCTGCCGGCAGAGAATGAGCATGGAGTAGCTCAATCTCTCCGGGATTCGCTTTTTCTACGGCCAACGCACACCCGCAAATTTCTCTATCAACCGCTTCTACTGTCGAGCAGTCCCGATGCCCTCCAAAACGGCAAATCAGGCCAAAACGAAAAATACCAAAAATTCCTGTAACTCTTCGACGCCGATTCTTTTGAACTAAAGTAGGTGATGGAACTGTCCGCCGTGACGATGCGAATCGTCCGGCGGAAAGATCTCAGCCGCAAAAAGTCAGAATGAATCAATTGACTAAGAAACGTGGAGAGCTGGAAGCAACGAATGACCGGGCAATTGACGGCCGATTAAGCCGTTTTTTGTAGCGCTGTAGCACTACAAGCGAATGCGCTCCCAGAGTTCTACAAAAGAATCACGCTCCGCCTCGACAGACAGCAATCAAGAGTTTTGTCAGGCTGGCACCGTGAAGGAAGAAAAAAATGAACACAATCGCAATCTCAAGCCTTGCCAGAGTTTCTATGTCACCCGGAGCCGACTTCGATCGAGGTCAGACAATGCCGGGATATGCCGCTGTCCGGACAACGCCGCCCGAGCAACGGCATATCATGATCTGGCTGGTGATATTTTGCGCTGGATTGGCATTTAGCCAGCCGGCCCAGGCGCAGTTAACCTTTCAACGTTTGAAGTCGTTTGGGATTTTGAGTCAGGCCGTTGCAGGTCCCCAAGCTATGATTCAGGGGAATGACGGTTCGCTCTATGGCATCGCCGGCCTCGTGGTGTATAGGATGAACAAGGATGGGAGCGGCTTGACAGTGCTGGCCAGTGGTCTTAGCGGGGGCAACGCATTGATACAAGGAGTCGATGGCGTACTCTACGGGACTACAAGCTATGGCGGCACGTACGACGAAGGCACGATCTTTAAAGTGAACACGGATGGGACCGGTTATCAGGTCCTCTCCAGTTTTGGTTATGGAAACGCGGAAAACGTTGCAGGTCTCGTGCAGGGCGTGGATGGCGAACTTTATGGCACGACCAAAGGCGGCAGCGGCTACGACGGCACCGTTTTTAGAATGAATACAAACGGCACCGGCTTAAGCACGCTCCACAGTTTTTCAGGAGGAAGCGGCGGTGAGAATCCAGCGGCGACAGTGATTCAGGGCGCCGACGGTTTTCTCTACGGCACGACCGAAAACGGCGGCGCCGATGGCTTCGGAACGGTGTTCAAGGTGAATACCAACGGCAACAGTTTTTCGATAATCCATCCATTTAGCGACACGGGTAATGATGGGTCAACCCCCGTGGGCGCGCTGATACAGGGTAATAATGGCGCGCTCTATGGCACTACCTCCGATGGTGGCACAAACGTGGACAGTTACGGAGTAGTGTTTACGTTGAACACCAACGGAAGCGGCTACCTGACGCTTCACAGCTTCAATTTAACTGATGGTGAGGAGCCATCCGCAGCGCTCGTGCAAGGCAGCGACGGGGCGCTTTACGGGACGGCATACGCGGGAGGGAACGACAATTACGGCGCCATTTTCAAACTGAACACGGACGGCAGCGGTTTTGAATTGCTCCACAGTTTTACGACACCAAACTCCACTTATAATACGAACGTGGATGGCTACTACCCGGCCGAGCCGTTAATCCAGGAAAGCGACGGAACAATATATGGAACTGCGCCTAACGGCGGGAATGGCTACGGCACCGCGTTCAAGCTAAACACTGATGGAACCGGGTTTATTGTGATTCAAAGTTTTTCCAATACAGGCGGCGATGGAACAGTTCCCAGTACGTATTTAACTCAGGGAAACAATGGCACAATTTATGGAAGCACAAGCGCCGGGGGCAGCGTTGGAAGCGCGGGCAACGGCACGATTTTCAAAATGAATCCTGATGGAAGCGGTTATTTGGTGCTCACAAACCTGCCAGGCTTGGACGCGTACAATTCAGGGAACCTCACCAGCGAAGCCGGTTATCAGGTAAACGTCACGCTGGGCAATGACGGCAATCTTTACGGAACCACCTATTCCGTCGGAGGCGGTGGATTGGGGGAAGTATTTAAACTCAATACCAACGGGAGCGGCTTCACCGTGCTTCACGCATTTACCGGCGTTCCCGATGGCGCCCACCCCGCCGCGCCTTTGCTTCAAGGAATTGACGGCGCTCTCTATGGCACAACGACTAGCGGCGGCACAAATATCGTCGATACCAGCGGTTACGGCACCGTGTTCAAAATAAATACGGACGGCTCCGGTTATAAAATCTTGTATTACCTGCCGCGCTTCGGCCTTACCAGTTTTGGCGGCTTTCCTTTAGGAAAGCTGGCGCAAGGAAGCGACAGCATGCTTTACGGGACAACTTATTACGGAGGGACGAACGGCGATTGGGGCACCCTATACAAGCTGGCGACCAATGGAAGCGGGTTCGTCGTAATCCATAGTTTCGGCGCGGGCACCGATGGCGTTGAACCTGAAGCAGGAGTTATACAAGGAACCGATGGCGCGCTATATGGGACGGCAAACGCGGGAGGCGCGAATGATCAGGGCGGCATGATATTCAAACTAAATACCGATGGCTCCGGTTACACAGACATTTTTGACTTCCAGCCTGAATCGCCCGCTACCACTGGATCCAATCCAAGCTCGAGCCTCGTCCAGGGGACCGATGGCAGTCTTTACGGAACGGCCGGCGGAGGCGGAGGCGGATACGGGGTGGGAACGGTATTTAAATTAAATACGGACGGGAGCGGTTTCACAGTTCTCTATGCGTTCCTGAACACGGCGACCACTAACGGTGAGGACCCGCTCGGGACGTTGTTGGAAGGAAGTAATGGCTCGTTCTATGGAACGGCCCAAATTGGGGGAAGCATGGACTACGGGACGATCTTCGCTCTCATCTCCAGTCAACCTCCGACAATCACCGCGCCTTCCAGCGTTTGTGCCAATTCTACTGGCAACACGGCCAGTGGTCCATCGGGCGCCGCCAGCTATGCCTGGACAATCACTGGCGGGACGATCACTGCCGGCGCCAACGCGCAAACAGTCACTTTTACCGCCGGAGCGTCGGGCAGCGTGGTGATGGGATTAACCGTCCCCACTGGCAGCAATTCCGACAGCATTACTATCAACCCCGTGCCCTCGACACCAGGCATCTCGACGGCTTTGAGTGTCTGTACCAATTCCACAGGCAATATGGCCAGCGGTCCGGCCGGAGCGGCCAGTTATGCCTGGACAATTACCGGAGGCATAATTACCTCCGGCGCCAACGCCCAAACGGTCACCTACACTGCGGCAGGCGGGACCAGTGTCATGTTGACCTTGACGGTTGCAAACGCGTCCGGGTGCGCGGCAAGTGGTTCAACAACTGTAGCAGTGGATGGACATCCCGTTCCGGGCAGCTTTACATTAGGCGTCGTGGGAGGCGCTTCGGCGCAGCTGCCAACTTCAGAGTTAACTTCCGTTGGCAGCAGTCCTAACGGCGGCACACTCAGCATCATCGCGGTCTATTCTCCCAGCGCAAAGTCAGGCACTGTGGCGCTTTCCCCGAACATGCAAACCATTACGTACACGCCGACCAACAGTTTTTATGGCCAGGACTCGTTCAATTATGTATTGAGCGACGGATTCTGCCAGGCAGTGGGAACCGTGAATGTTTCCGTGGGCGTCGCTAATATACCGGCAAAGAACGAAATTTCGATCACACCGGAATCGGGCGAATTCGTGCTCGAATTTCTTGGGATGCCCGGACAGGCCTACGTCGTGTGGTCAGCGCCGGCTATTACAGGGCCTTGGATGCAATTGTCCGGGGACCTGACGGCTGATGCGAATGGACTCGTGATTTACGCGCTCCCTGCGCCGCCGGCAACCGAGGAATACTATCGAATACGGTCGGGGCCGTGAACGAGGAGTTATGATTTTTGCCCGGCAGATTCTGGCTACGTGTGTGTTACCGATAATTTTATTCGCAGAACAGGAATGAGACCATGAAAAGGACAATCAGAAATCTGCTCTTCATCGCCGTCAGGCGGCCTGAAATTTTCCACAGACTGCCTCTTCGGATGGCACGTTTCCAATCATTCGTTGACGCATCCTTCGCCGAACTCCGGCGGTTGCGAAAGACGTCCGGCGCGTTAAAAGCGGAACGCTTCGGACGCGAAACAATGGATTCGACCCAAATGCGACACCTTTGGAACCGTAGTGGTAGTCAATTTCCACAAGAACAGCGGCGTGTTCTGGCATGTGGACTTTGTATCTGTACTTTATTCGGGATAAATTTCTCGGCCCATGCAAACGGTAGTTTCACCGCTTGGAACGTCAACGGCCTTAACAGCGGTGAACCCACAGGGAAGTTGGTCGGGTCATTCGATCGTACAACTGTATACGGGATTACATACCCTCAGCCAGGAAATCAATATTACGGGACTGTTTTTAAGTTGGAGGTTGCCTCGGGAACATGCACTACTATTCATACTTTTGGCGGACCCGATGCTCCATCAAATGACGGCCATAATCCGATTGGCGGTCTGGTATTGTCGCCGGATGGGTGGTTATATGGGGTCACAACTGCTGGCGGTAGCGCAAACCGAGGAACAGTATTCGCCGTCAGCATCAATGACGACGGCAGCGACAAACCCGTCAACGGCAGCCCGACGTACCATGTGGTTTATAGCTTCTTGAATGGAAAAGTCCCCACCTCTCCTGGCGGCAGCCCAACCGTCCAGGATGGCAGTTACCCCACAGCCTGCCTAACCCCGGGTCTGAACTTCAACAAAATTGGATCAGCCGGGGTTCTATATGGAACGACCACCGACATCGGCAACTATCGTTCCCCATCTGCCACCGCCTTTGGCACTGTGTTTGGAATGCAGGTTTTGAACGGCCAGATGGTGGCCAACTCGTACTATATTCTGCACACGTTCAGTGGAAGTCCCGACGGAGAATACCCGTTTGGCGACCTCGTGTACGATGAGGTCAACGGATGGCTATATGGAACGACTGAGGAGGGCGGCAATCAAGGCGGACCGACCAGTTACGGCACGGTATTTGTTGTCAACACTTCCGGGAGCGTGTACTCAATAATCTGGGATTTCCATGGACAATACAGTGGCGGTCTCCAAGCCCAAGGCGATTCCGGGTATCCAATCACCGGCCTAGTGTTGGCAAACAATTGGCTTTACGGAACGACTGCATCCGATGACATGGGACCGATTGGGACGTACCTGAATGTATCCACTGGAAATTACTACGCCCCGGGTCCCGGTCCCACTGTGTTTGGTTTGGAGCTGAATCCTTCGGCCAATCCTCCAGCCGTCCAGCTCGATAATAATAGGAACCCGGTCGGCTGGTCCGTTCCAATTCCCGGGATCTCAGCGGGTGACTTATGCTTTCAATTTACTCCTATAGACGCGGGACCGCAGAACGTTTTGATAGGCACTATTTTTACAGGAGCATCTACTACAAGTGCTCAAACCTTTTATAGCGGTACCAGCATGTTCGAGATAAAAACCGACCATTCATGGTCTGACTTCAATTTTGACTTTGACAATGTAACCCTTAGCACCAGTTCGCCTCTTGATACGATGGGTGTCGCCCCGTATGGCGGGATGGTCCTCGCGCCATTACAGTTCCTGAGATTTCCTCCCAATGGAGGACCCACCTATTTTGCGACGGATTATGCCTTTTTAGGCACAACAGTAGGTGGCCCAAACGCAGAGGGCACGGTATTTGAATACAACGTTGTTCCGGGCCTCGATTGGCAAAGGGAGGGGACTTTCAGGGGGAACCCAATTTTTGGGTTGGTTTGGGAGGACCCCCCTAATCTCATCCTTCAGTCGGCGCCTTCTGTGACGGGACCATGGACCAATATTTTGGGTGCTACAAGCCCATATACGAACGCTACCGCTGGTTCACAACAGTTTTTCCGTCTCATGGCGAGCGTTACGAACCTTCCAACGCTTCCCCCCTATGTCGTCACATCGGCGCCTTCTGGTATTGCGCCAGGTTCAGCGACCCTTTGGGGCCAGATCCTTCCAAATGGAGCAAATTCCACAGTGTGGTTCGAATATGGCACCGGCACAAATTACGGCACTTTCACCGCAAGCACATTCGTCAGCGCCACCAATGGAATGCTCGTGAGCAACACAATCACTGGGCTTACGTTGGGCCAGACTTACCATTACCAGCTTTTCGCGACAAATACCGCGGGTATTTCTCCTGGCGGAGACATGACGTTCACCGTACTACCGAGTGCGACTACGTTATGGTCCAGCTTTATTGATCCCACCGACGTCGTCCTCTATGGCTCGGTCAGCCCCGACGGTTTCGGATGGGATTGCGGTCCGAATTTTGAATACGGAGTGACGACAAATTACGGCGGATACAGTTCGGAGGACTTTGTCAGCGCCACTAACGCCGGGTCGATAATAGTCACGAATATCATTGGCGATCTTGAACCGGGAACGCTTTATCATTATCAGTTCGTGGGAGTCTTTTTCATTCCTGAGCCGTTTCCCGATCCAGAGGGATTTTATCTGGCCTATGGCGGCGATCGGACGTTTACGACCCCGGGTACTCCTATAAATACCCAGGTGGTACCCAACGCGGACGCCAACCTGGCGGGCAACAGTAACAACGGTTATCCCTTCATCGGCGCAAACACCATGCGTTACCAGCAAGTGTATGCGACTTCCCAATTTGGTGCAGTCCCAACGGGAGGTGCCTACATTACTGCCATTACCTTCCGGTTGCCCACGGGCTGGGGGAGTTTTTCCAATACATTGTCAGCGATCCAGATTGATCTCTCAACAACGACAAATGCGCCGGGCGGACTCAGCAGCACTTTTGCCGCTAATGTTGGGACCAATGACACGACGGTCTTTAACGGGCCGGTATCGCTCAGCAGCGCCGATATCGGCAGCCCGCCGGATTTCGATATCCTGATTCCACTGACGACGCCTTTCTTCTATAACCCGTCCGCAGGAAACCTGCTCCTGGACGTGCGCAATCCCGATGGGGGAACAACCACTCAATTCGACGCTGACTCTTCCGGCGAATACATGTCAAGAGTCTTCGGTGACGTTTCCTCAAGCACTGCCTACGGTGGCGATAACATTGGCCTGATTACGGAGTTTTTGTTCTCTTCGCAATAAAAGACCCCGGAACATTCGCAATTATCCCAAACCCTAAACCTTATGAAAATATTCAAAAACAATGTTCCCATATTTGGATTCATGCTTCTTCTCCAAGTCTCCCCGAATTCCCTCGCCCAATTTGCTCTCTACAGCGATGTCCGCACCACTTTTGCCGCGTACAATGGCTGGGACGTGCCATCTGTACCGCCCGGCGGAATTTGGGCCGATGAGAATTCCGGCGGCCTTGAGGCGGACGGAACCGCTATCATTGTGTCAGCAGTAGCCCGGTCTCATCAGGCTTCGTGGGCCAATCCCAATCAGATATTTGCGGAGTGCGATTACAGGATGCAAGTCGGCCAGTACTCCAGTCTACTTGGCGGCACCCCCCTCGCAAGCGCCGCCTATAGCGACTGTGAATTCGCCTTTACCCTTGAAACAGCTTCAACTGTCACTATGTCGCTCGCATCTGATGAAAACGGAGGCGCGGCGACCAACGTTATTGTAAATCTCACAAGTGACATGGGGATGGATAACTCCTGGCCCGCGGGCCCTCGATTCACGACAACAATGCTACTCCCTGCGGGGAACTACGAAATGGTGGCTTATGCGGGAGATGGGGCAGAAGACTCTTCAAACCCTAACTTTTACAGTGGGTATAATTCAAACGGCAAACTTCAGCTTGAATTGGACTATGGAAAGTGCTTAAATTTTCCTGGGCCGAACGGCCAGAACAATTTTGCCAACCTGGCGTCAGATTTTGCGGATGCAAGTACTCTAACGAGCGCAGCGTCGGTCGTAACATTAGCCGTCGTGGCCGCAACCCAGCCCGAAGCGGATGTGGCTGTGGCTGCGGTGTGGACGGCCAAGGCCCTTGGGTTTACTTCGGGGATGGACAGTTTGGCGTCGTTGTTTTATAAGTGGCTTTCGGTCGACCCTCCAGATACAAATTTCACGGTTATCCCACAACCAATTTTGCCTGCGTGGAGTCCTCTAACAGGCACAAATGGCATAAGCGTTTCTTTAGTATATGGCTGGAATCAATGGCTAACAAATCAGGTCCAACAGTATGTCTATGCCGGAACCCTCTACACCTGCATTAATAGGGCGTCCGGCGCCCAGAATGCGGGAAATATTTATTGGGAGAACGCGCAGTTGGCAGCGGCCAGCCAATATGCAGTCCAGTTAGCATTGCTTCTGGATCAAGAGCCTGGGCTCAGGTCTAATGTTGTGACTCAATTGGATACGACTTTTACACAACTCAACAATCAAGGTTTCCCGGAAATATATCTGGATGTAACCAACGCAGAACAGGTTCAATCAAGCATCATGTCAGGGGTAGATTTCCCTGCGTTGGACGGCCTGGCCGATTTGAGCATTGACGAGGGTACGGTTACTAATGTCGAGACATTGCTTTTGACGGTAGATCCAGACGATTGCACCGGCAATTTTCCCCAGGTTCTGTCAACCACGGATTTTGATGCGGCGGAACATTCCACGGCAGAGAGCCTAAGAGAGTCCTCGCTAGTTTTATTGAATGCGGCACAAATTCTCGGTTCCCGCTTCCGTTTTGATCTCCCGACCGAGCCGGGATACAATTACAGCGTCCAATTCAACCAGAACCTGGCCAAGCCCTTGGGCTGGATCACCCTCTTTTCGACGAACGCGACAGCAGTATTGCTCTCCTTCACAAATAGTCCCCCGGCGGGAGCGGCTGCCGGATTTTATCGGGCTTTACTGAATTGAATCAACCGATCGTGATCCCATGAAACGCATGATTTGGGGCGAATATCCAGTATATGCTTGAAACGTAACGACAGGAGATGATATGAAATTCAAATTTAGGACGCTTGCCGTTGCCTTCGTGATTTTGAACGGCACCCAAAGAATATTTGCTCAAGGCACAGTGTTCAGTTACCAGGGCCAGCTTGAGAGCAAGGGTAACCCTGCCAATGGGACCTACAATCTGCAGTTCACGCTCTACAACAACAGCGCGGGCAGCGGCACAGCCGTTGCCGGGCCCGTGACCGACAACGGTATCCTCGTCACTAACGGCCTTTTCACCGTGGAACTAGATTTCGGCGGCGTGTGGAACAGCGCTACGAACTGGTTGCAGATCGGCGTGGAAACCAATGGCGCCACTCCGTTTGCCACCTTGACGCCGCTCCAGAAAGTGACGCCAATTCCCCAGGCGATATTTGCGGAGACGGCCAGCAATTTGACCGGGACGCTGCCTGCCAGCTCGCTCTCGGGCACATATGGAGGCGCAGTGACCCTGAACAATGCCGATAACAGCTTTACCGGCAGTGGCGCGGGGTTGACCAGCGTCAATGCCTCGACGCTGGACGGCTTGGGAGGCGCGGATTTTTGGCAATTGACCGGCAACGCGGGCACAACGCCGGGCGTGAACTTCGTCGGCACGACCGACGATGAGCCATTGGAACTGCACGTCAACGATACTCGTGCCCTTGAATTAGCTCCTGGCGCGAGTGATGCTCCGAACCTTGTGGGCGGCTTCTATGGCAACATCATCGACTCGGGTCTTAACGGCGCGGTGATTGCCGGCGGCGGCACGGCAAATTTTTTGGGCCAAAGTTCACCCAATCACGTTTCAGCAAATTACTCGAGCATCGGCGGCGGCAGCGGCAACTGGATCCAATCCGGCGTAGATCATTCAATAATCGGTTGTGGCTATAACAATACGATTCAGTCAAGCGCGAATGATTCAGTTATCAGCGGCGGCATTAATAATTCCGTTGGCGCTCCGAATGCCGTAATCTGTGGCGGCTTTGCAAACGTCGTCAGCGGCGCCGGTTCATTAATTGGCGGCGGGGGCTTTGATGGAGCTACGCTTAATGGCAATCAAATTCAGGCGAACGCCGCTGCCATAGCCGACGGTCTGGGGAATAATATTTTGAGCGGCGGTGACTACTCCTTCATCGGTGGCGGATATGAAAATAATATTAGCGGCATCGCGTCATTCATTGGCGGCGGCGGTTATGATGGAGAAATCCTCGATGGGAATCAAATCCAGGCGGATGCCGCCACGATCGGTGGCGGACTGGAAAATAGCATTTCGTGGCGTGGAGACTACTCTTTCATAGGTGGCGGCAATGACAATTCCATCCGACAAGGTGCCAACGGTTCCGTTATTTGCGGCGGCCAATATAATGTCATTCAAACGAATGTCCTCGATTCCATCATCGATGGGGGCTACGAGAATTCTATCCAGCTAAACGCCTATATGTCCGTCCTCGGCGGCGGGTTCAACAATTCCATTCAGCAAAGCGCTTCCTATGTTGCTCTGGGCGGCGGCTACCAAAATTCCGTCCAGGCCGCTTATTGCGTTCTCGGTGGTGGCATCTATAATACAATCCAGCCAAATGCCGGAAATTCGGTTCTCGCCGGGGGCAACCAGAATACCATCCAATTAGGCGCCGGAAGTGGCGTCATCAGTGGTGGCTATATGAATGCCGTAGGCGGCGAGTCAGCAACAGTGCCGGGCGGTTCCGGAAATGAGGCAAACGGCATGGATAGTTTTGCAGCCGGTACCGAGGCTCAGGCAATTAACCAGGGGGCCTTCGTGTGGGCCGACGACGCTCAAGCGAACACTCCATTTCCTTCTGTTGCGAATAACGAATTTGCCGTCCGCGCTACTGGCGGTGTCCGATTTGTTAGTGCGATCGGCGAAACCGGCAATCCGACCGCCGGTGTTTCGCTGGCTCCGGGCAATACCAGTTGGGGCACGATTTCCGATCGGTATCAAAAGAAGAACTTTGCGCCGGTGGACTGCGAGCAAATTCTCGATAAGCTCGCCCGTGTGCCGATGGAGCAGTGGAATTACAAGTGGGAGTCTGACAACGCGGTGCCTAATATCGGCCCTATGGCTC
>Ga0335073_10002441_pt1 | contig 25409 bp, 19 predicted proteins | sample Lox_Sample_22_FD_207093 | JGI IMG/M metagenome (GOLD analysis project Ga0335073, IMG submission 207093) | Soil microbial communities from Loxahatchee National Wildlife Refuge, Florida, United States - Lox_Sample_2.2 | ecosystem: Environmental > Terrestrial > Soil > Wetlands | place: USA... | reverse complement strand
TCCTGGATGCGTGCCGTCGTGCGACTGGGCACGACGATCGGAACATCGCACAGCTTGAGCAACTCCCCGCCATCTCGGCCGAGCAAGCCGATGGTGTGGATGCCGCCGGCGCGGGCGGCTTCTGCCGCGCGGATCACATTGCGCGAGTTCCCGGAGGTGGAGATCGCCACGAGGCAGTCCCCGGCCTGACCCAGGCCGGTCACCTGGCGGGCGAAGATATCCTCGAATCCGTAGTCGTTCGCGATCGCGGTGAGCGCCGACGTGTCGGTCGTGAGCGCAATCGCCGGGAGGGACTTCCGGTCCTTCACGAACCGGCCGATGAGCTCCGCGGCGATGTGCTGGCTGTCGGATGCCGAGCCGCCGTTGCCGCAGAGCATGACCTTGTGGCCCGAGGCGAGCGTCGCGGTTGCAAGAGCCGCAGCCCGGGTGATGCCCGGCGTGAGTGCATCCAGCCCTCGAAAGAGCTCTAGATGCTCGCGCAGGTGGTCCCACAATGCCGCGCTCACCTCAACCTCCCTCACGTGCGCAGATGCCCCAGATTCTCCAGGAACCAGCGGTACGTGTCCGTGAGCCCGTCGACGAGTGGAATCCTGGCCTTCCAGCCCAGCGCCGTGAGTCGTGATACGTCGAGCAGCTTACGGGGAGTGCCGTCGGGCTTGGAGGTGTCGAACCTCATCGGGCCATCGTACCCCACGGTCTTGGCCACCAGGCTTGCGAGCTCGGCGATCGAGACATCCTCCCCCCACCCCACGTTCAGCCACATCTCCCCGCCGTAGCCCTGCATGAGAAACAGGCATGCATCGGCCAGATCATCGACGTGCAGGAACTCGCGGTGTGGAGTTCCCGTGCCCCAGATCTCTATCTGCGGCGCGCGCGAGACCTTGGCTTCGTGGAACTTACGGAGCAAAGCAGGCACTACATGAGAGTCCTGCAGATTGAAGTTATCGCCTGGACCATAGACGTTCGTCGGCATCACGCAGATCGCATCGAACCCGTACTGGCGCCGATACGCCTGGCATAGCTTCAGACCGGCGATCTTAGCGATGGCATACCACTCGTTCGTCGGCTCCAGCGGACCGGTGAGGAGACAGTCCTCCGTCATCGGCTGTGGGGCGTGTTTCGGGTAGATGCAGCTCGAGCCGAGGAAGAGAAGCTTGCGCACGCCATGGCGCCGTGCGGAGTCGATCACATTGGACTCGATGAGCAGGTTGTCGCGTAAGAACTCGGCGGGATGGGAATTATTCGCGAGAATGCCTCCGACTCGAGCTGCAGCCAGGAACACGAACTGAGGTCTCTCGCGCGCGAAGAAGCTCTCGACAGCATGCTGATCGCGCAGATCGAGCTCGGCTCTCGAGCGCAGGACCAGATTCCGGAAACCTGCGGCCCGCAGCTTGCGGACAATCGCCGACCCCACGAGACCCGTGTGCCCGGCCACGAAGATCGAAGAGTCGGCTATCACTCGTGATGCCGGTAGGTCTTGAACCCTTCGCGAGCGATCGCAGCGTCGCGCGTGGCCAGCTGCAAGTCCTCCGCGATCATCTCCTCGATGAGCTGGGCGAAGGAGTGCTCCGGCTTCCAGCCCAGCTGGGTACGGGCCTTGGTAGCATCTCCGAGGAGTGCCTCGACCTCGGTGGGCCGGAAGTAACGGCCATCGACCTTCACGACCGTCTGCCCGGTCTTGCTGTCGATCCCGCGCTCATCCACACCCCGCCCCTGCCATTCGATCGCCATCCCCAGACACTGTCCGGCCTGCTGCACAAACTCACGCACCGAGTGCTGCTCCCCCGTGGCAATCACGAAATCCTCCGGTGAGGTTTGCTGGAGCATCAGCCATTGCGCACGAACGAAGTCCCGGGCATGCCCCCAGTCACGCAGCGAGTCGAGATTGCCGAGATAGAGGCACCTCTCCAGGCCTTGGTGGATGCGAGCCAGACCGCGGGTGATCTTGCGAGTCACGAAGGTCTCCCCGCGGATCGGGGACTCGTGGTTGAAGAGGATGCCGCTGCAGGCGTACATGCCGTAGGCTTCGCGGTAATTGACCGTGATCCAGTGCGCGTACACCTTCGCCGTGCCGTAGGGGGATCGGGGATAGAACGGCGTCGTCTCGCGCTGGGGAGTCTCGAGAACCTTGCCGAACATCTCGGACGTGGACGCCTGGTAGAAGCGCACCCGTTCACCCAAGCCGAGGATGCGAATGGCCTCCAGCAGCCGCAGCGTCCCCAAGGCATCCGCGTTGGCGGTGTACTCCGGGGTTTCGAACGATACCGCGACATGGCTCTGGGCCGCGAGGTTGTAGATCTCATCGGGCTGGACCTGCTGGACGATGCGAATGAGATTCGTTGCATCCGTGAGATCCCCGTAGTGCAGCTGCATGCGCACGCCGCGCTCGTGGGGGTCCTGATACAGGTGGTCGATCCGATCGGTGTTGAAGGAGGAAGCCCGGCGTTTGACGCCGTGCACCTCGTATCCCTTCTCGAGAAGGAGCTCTGCGAGGTACGCGCCGTCCTGTCCCGTGATGCCGGTGATCAAGGCCCGCGTCATTGCGGTGCCCCCCTATCGAGAAGTCGGTTTTGGAACTGATCCGACCTAAGGGTCCGGTATGCCGACGAAGGCGGGCACGGACCGAGTGCACTCAGAAAAGCCGGTCAGTAGGCCCCGCCGCCGCCCAGCACCACCCGGGTCGTCTTGAAGAGGATATACAAGTCCAGTAACAGATTCTGCTTCCGGACGTAATACACATCCAGTGCCACCCGCCGCCGGTAGTCCGTGTCGTTGCGTCCGGTGACCTGCCAGAGGCCAGTTATTCCGGGTTTCGCGGAGAGATAAACAGGCAAGCTCCGGCCATACCGCATGAGCTCCTCCCGCACCACCGGCCGGGGCCCCACGAGACTCATCTCGCCCCGGATGACGTTCCAGAGCTGAGGCAGCTCATCCAGGCTTGTGCGTCGCAGGAAGCGTCCGAGGGCCGTGACGCGCGGATCCCCCCTGAGCTTGTGGTCACGAAGCCATTCTGCCTTCAGCTCTGGCTGCCGCTCGAGGAGCTCGCGGAGCGCTCGGTCTGCGTCTGAAACCATGCTCCGGAATTTCAGGCACTCGAAGCCTGATCCATCCCGACCGACCCGCCGGTGTCGGTAGATGACCGGACCACCCTCGCTCGCGAGCAGAACGACAATCACGAGCATCAAGGGCAGAAAGACGATACCCAACACGATTGCACCGAGGACGTCAAACAGTCTCTTGATGGATGCACGCACTGACCAGCTGCGGCTGATCTCATCGGGGTCGCCGCCGCCTGTGTGCCATGTCACCTTCTGGCCGAGTACGGGCACCAGATGCGGAGCGCGGTCTTGCACCGTCCCGCGAAGCGCGCCACCGTCTAGGTCAGCTTCCCGATGGGCCCGTCGGCCGGAACTCACCAGGTGAGGACGCACGGCTGCCACCGCACCACTTGTTGGCATTCTCGAATCAGCTGCATCACTTACGTGCTGAGCAGGCAATTCAAATCTCCTCCACGAGCCCGATCCGGCTCTGTCGCGATTTCGCGACAACACAGAAAAAAGGCTACGGCGACCGTTTTGTTCTGAGCCTGTGCTCGGCAACGCCTCGAAGGTCGCTCGGTTGACATCTCGTTTCGACCTCCAGCCTATGCAGCTTCCATACCCGCTACCAGGCCCGCTTCGGCTAAGCAAGCCATGGACCTGCACGGTGAGGCTGTCAGGGAGCGGCCCTCAATTACACTGGCGCGCGAAAAAGCGAGACGCCATTTCGCGCACCGGATTGGAGGTATGTCGAAGCTGAACTCAAGAAGGTTCATTCGCGATCGTGACCGTCAAAGCGACCGACGACTCACGGCAGCTGCAGGCCGCGCGCCCGAGCCGCTGGACGTCTGCCAAGAGTATACCTGATCACTTTGCGGTGAACAGCTCAGCTTGTGACACGTTTTGCAACGATTTCCTACCGCAGACGAGGGACGCGTCACTCACTTGACCGACGGAGCAGGGTTGCCATGTACTCGCCGTGCGATGGAGAGTTCGAGCTCTGGCTGCATCAACCGTGTGCATCGGCGCATCAACGGTGTGCAGGAAGAGAAAGACTATGATCTCACTTCCCGAGAGCGGTTACGACGTGGTCGGCTCGGTCGTCGTATACAAGACCGACCCCGGTGAGCTTGCCCAAGCGGTGTCGCAATTTCTTGCCGTCCCGCTGAGGACCCACCTGTGCGTCATCGATAACTCGCCATCGCCAACGAAGCACTGGGAGCGGGATCCGGCCCGTGTCTCATATTGTTTCGTGGGAAAGAACCTCGGCTATGGCCGCGCGCATAACCTCGCGCTCGCTGCCGCGGCGAGTAAGTCGCGTTACAGCCTCGTCATGAATACTGACATCCGCTACTCACCTGATGCAGTCTGCTCTCTAGTCGACTTCCTCGACCAGCGTCCGGCTGCCGGGCTCGCCGCGCCCAAGATCTGCTACCCTGACGGCTCCCTGCAGTATGTCTGTCGCCTTCTTCCCACGCCTGTAAATCTCTTTTTGCGCAGGTTTTTTCCGCGCGCGATATGGACGCAGCGCGCCGACGCCCTGTACGAGCTGAGGTGGTGGGACCATCAGCACGTCGCCAACCTCCCTTACTTTCAGGGCTCCTTCATGATGCTCCGCACCGATCTCTGTAACAACATCGGCGGGTTCGATGAGCGCTTCTTTCTGTATGGTGAAGATATCGATCTGACGAGGCGCATGCATGCCGTTGCCGAAACGCTTTACGTCCCGCACGTGGGGATCACTCATGAATACCGCCGCTACAGCAAGACATCACTCGTGGGCACGTGGTACGGCATCCAGAACAACTGTCGCTACTTCAACAAGTGGGGCTGGTTCTTCGATGTTGAGCGAAGGCAGGTGAACCGCAGAGTGGAGAGGGCGCTGCGGGGTGCAACGGCCGAGCCCTAGAGGGACTCGCGCCACGCCGTACGGATGAAGGCGAAAAAGACCCCGAGGAACAGCCCCCCGGCAAAGCCACCCGCCGACCACAGCATGCGTCGCGGGTAGGACGGTGTCTCGGGGGCTTGCGCCGGATCGAGTACCCTGAAGGCGTACTCGTCACTTCCGCGCGCCAGCATCGCCTTGTTGATCTCGGTGGTCATCACCGTGTAGATGGCGTCCCGCTCCTCCACCGTGTTGGTCTTGGCGGCGGCTGCGTCGAGATAGCGGATGTTGCGCTCGGCTTCGGCGATGGCCTTGTCCCGCAGGTAGTCGTTGGCCAGCTTGACGAGCCCATTCGCCCACGTTGCCGCCAGGCGGGGGTCCTTCCAGGTGATCTGCAGCGTGACGAGCCCCGTCTTGCCGGAGGTCGTGACCTTGCGCACCTTCTTGTTGAAGTATTTGTTGGCCTTCCAGAGGTCTGGGAGCTTCTCCGGGTCGTGCACCGTCCAGGAATGCAAGTTCGGATTCCAGTATTTTGCGTACAGCACAGGCAGCAGGTGGTTGTCGGAGATGTACTTCTCTGTGAGCTCGGCAGACTCAAGCACTGCGAGCGCCTCGTTTCTCTGAGTTTCTGTCGGACTTTCAACTCCGGCGAGCTCCGATAGGCCGCCGAGCGCCGTGGCAAGCGAGCCGAGGGCGCCTGAACTCTCGCCCCCACCGGCTCGGTTGGTGACGACGGAGAGCATCGTCGTCGCCTCGTATTGTCTGGGCAGCAGAAAGGCTGCGGCCACTCCACCTAGTCCGCAGAGCGCGGTCACCGCCCCGATCAGGAGGCGCTCCCGCCACAGAATGCGCAGCTGCGCCTTGAGGCTCGCCGGTTCCCGGAGGGAGACCTCCACCGGTCGCCCGATCACTTTCTCCGCAGCTTGCATCAGCGTTGTCTATCTGGTCTCCGCGCCCAGTTGCGGGCCGGGGTGATGGTGAGAAAGGGCAGAACGCACCCGGATGACCGGAACGTACATGAAGAGCAGTGCGCAGAGCAAATCCTGTAGCAGGTTCTTCACGGAGATGTCGAGTCCATCCCTCCAGAAGTGAATGGCATTGATCGCGAAGACGAGCATCAGAAGCTCCTTCAGCCGGCTGTGGGGAGTCCAGCGTATGAGCGTGGCGAGCGCCGCCACGAGAAGCACGACGCCCAGGAACGGATTTCCCACGACGTAGATGAGGGTTGCGAATCCGCTCATCCCGCCCACCGGCGAGACCGTATTGAAGCCCAGTCCACTCGCCACGAAGTAGGGCGTGAGTCCCTGGAGCTGCTCCGGCGTGACACCAAAGCGCAGGAAGCTGGGCACGGCGCTCAAAGCCGTGAACTGCAGCGCCTGGAAGGCCTGGTCAACTACATTGATAGCGCCGGCAGCTTGAACCTGATAGGCGATGTCGAAGCTCAGCGCATTGAGCCCGGATTCCATTGCGACGCCATACAGGGGCCCGAGAAACCCGGCCGCAGTGCCCCCGCCGCGCATGAGCCCGATCGCCGAGCCCATGATGATGATAAGACCCGCGGTGGTGACGAGCTGCCGCCAACGGATCTTGCGCTCGAGGTACAGCAGAATCAGGATGAAAGCCAGCTCCTTCACGAGGATCAGCCGTGTGCCGCCCAGAACCCGCAGCAGGGCGGTGCCGCAGTAGATCGCGATGTAAAACCCTCGCATCCTGCCGCGAACGTCGCTCAGGAGCAGCAGCACGAGGCACAGGAATACCATCTCGTAAAGGCCCGCGAGGAACCCCCAGTACCATGCCGATGGATCGCCAAGGCTCGCCCAGTACGCATAGCTGCCGGAGAGGATGCTGCCGTACTCTCGCAGCACGTTTATCTGCAGAACGATTGCGACGAGCGCAGTCCCGAGGTAGATCAAAAAAAAGACTGGGCTGCGCGCGAGCTGCGATACGGTGCGACTGTGGATACTCGACTGGATGACCGCGGACAGATCGAATATGAGATCCATCGCCACGAGTCCGAAAAAATACAGGAACATCACCACGGTCTCGGCGACGAGCGTGTTCTGATCGATAAATTGACCCAAAGCGGGGGCGGCAACGAAGACGTCCGTAAGCGCCGGCCCGCAGAAGTAGATGAGCACGGGCCAGAGCAGCAGGATCAGGTATCGTCGCGTCACGAGCAGCCAGCAGCAGAGCGCGCATACACAGGCGAAGAGCGCGAGGGCGATCCTGAAGGTCTCCGACGCGAACAACGCTTGGGTTGCGATGTCGCGCAGGTCACCCATCGGTCTGGATTCTCATGTCATCGATCGCGGACAGCACATCGGAAGGCGATACCGAACGCACGCAGGCATACTCGCCGCTTACACCACGACAGGGTGCCACGTTGTAGCAGGGGTAGTGCGTGCAGCCACCTGGGCCACCGAGCCCCCGTTCCTGGGGCGGTGCCCAGAGTTGCGGGGGCGTCCCAGCATTGATCGTGACGGTACGAATCCCCTGTCGATACGCCATGTGAACTGCAAAACTGTCGAGCCCTACCAGCAGGTCGAGCGCGCGCAGCCGTTCGGCGAATTCCTCGAGCCCGACCGTCACGAGCTCCACCTGGCCGACACCTGCGAACAGCTTCTCGAGCTCGCGGCGCTCGCCAGGCGCTGCGTACGCTGTGATGCGCGCGCCGCGGGCTGCAATCTGCGCGGCAAGCTGGCGCCAGTGGCGCGCGGGCCATAGCTTGCTAGGCTGCGAGGCGAAGGGGTGGAAGCCAACCCGCAGCTCGCTGCCGGCAGCGTGCGCGGAACTGCGTCGCGAGGCTTCAAAGCTCGCTTCTCGGGCCCGCGTCGATGCGGTCGAGGGCGCAAGCGCCTCGAGCATCAACTCGTAGGCCCCGTAGACACTCGGCACATCCGCCGGAACGGTGACGAGCGGACGGCCGGCGCCTAGAGGATTACGAATGAGGCGCCGGTAGGGATGGCCCTTGGCCCATCCGATATGGACGTGGGAGCGACCCGAGAGAAGAAGCGCGAGCCAACGCTCGCGAATGTCCCCGGTCAGATCGAGGGTGATGCTCGGCCGGCGCCGGCGGATCTGCCACGCCGTGCGCAGGAACACGGGGATGGCGGTCCTGCCGAACTGCTTGGCGGTTCCGACTGGGAACGCCGAAACCATGACTTCGCAGTCGGGGACGTCTTTAAAGAGGAAGGCCATCTGCGGCCGGGTCCACACGAGATACCGATCGGCAAACTCGCGCAGCACGAGCCTGCGCAGAAATACGCTCGCAACGACGGTGTCCCCATAGTTGCGCGCCGCTATGAGACAAGCCAAGCGTTGCTTCGCCGCACCCAAGCCCACGATCGCAAGTCACCCCGCCCCAGCATCGTGGCGTCCGGACGCCACCTCACCCGCATGGTACGCCTCCGGCGAGCCACCCGGCTCTGTCTGGACGTTGGACCCGCCCACCTCGCTCTGTGTCGCGAGACTGATCGAGTTGTTCGTCGTTTGGCAGTCCACGCAGTAATCCAGACGCAGGCCTTGAGTCATCGAGTTGCCCCCTGCTTGCCACCCTCCCGTGATCTGATTCAGCCCGACGAGAGCTCCCTGGAGCCTACCTTGGGCACTCCCCTCCAGCCAGATGCCGGGATATCCGGCGCCTGCGACGATCTGATTAATCACGTTGCTGCCGCAGAGCACACGATTGGTATCCTTCAGGTGAATTCCGCCGCCTCCGGCGAGGCCCCCCACCACGTTTCCGTTCACCGCGAGGCCACAGCTCGTCATGGCCGAAAGGCCGGTCACCACGATCGCCCAGTTGCCCCAGTTCGAGATCTCATTGCCGCTCACCGACGCGCACGTGGGGTAATACGTGCCATTCGCGCTCACATAGGTCAGTTCGATCGCCGGACCCGCGTTGAGCCGCCCGTCGACCGAGAGATACCGGTCGGAGCTCACCTTATTGCCCGTGCACTTCACGCAGTCGTACTGTCCTTCGATGAGGATCGCTCCGAGCGTGTGTGCATCGAAGAGTGGCTCCCGCTCAAGCTCGAATGCATCGTTCTTGAAGTCGATCGCGTTGCCACTCACCACCAGCGAGCCCTGATGAGGATTGCGCGGATACCAGCTCCCCTGATAGCCCCCGGGGCCACCACACACGATTCCAGGCGTCGTGCGGTAACCGTAGATGATGTTGTTCATGATCTCCGTCACGAAGCAATCGGCGCTGCGGATCGCACCTCGGGGCCCGATCGGCTTGTCGAAGTGCAGCGTGCCGTGACCGCTCACGGTGTTTCCGATGATGCTCACCTTGTGGCAGGCGTTCTTCACGGCGTCGCCGTCGCGCACGCAGATCGAAGCATTCTCGCAGTCGGAGACGCGGTTGCCTGCGATGAGCACACGGTTGCAGCCATTCTTCACGTCGATTCCGATCCCCCACATGCCCCGCACGACATTGTTCGCCACCTGCAGCCCGTGACAGTTCTCGAACTCGATCCCCTGCTCGTCGTTCCACGTCGTGGGGTGCTCCGGATTGTTCTCACCGTACCGGGCCACGTCAGCCGGCACTGCGTAGGGAGAGCTGCGGTGGTTGCCGATCACCTCGCAGTTCCTGGCACCCATCATCCAGATCCCCCCGTCGCCGCAGCGATGTACGTGATTGTCCGCGTAACGAGTGTCCTCCGCGTTGTAGCTCGAGATGCCGCTCATCTCGCAGAACTCGATCCTGCAAGCCTCCACACTGCAGCCCTCCACGCGCGCCTGCGAGAGCCGCACACTGCCGACCCGGATGCGATTCTCCGCCGCGTTCGACAGAAGGATGCCCTGCTGACAGTACAGGATGTTGAGACCGTGGATGAGCACATTGCGTGTGCTGCGGATGTGAATGGCAGGGGTGACGGCGGCCATGAAATCGTTGAAACGGTACGCGGCCTTCACCGATTCGTCTACGATCGTTCCGACCTTGCATCCGAAGATGCCGATATTCTCGCCCCCGTTGGTGAATAGTCCCGCCGAACGGTTGACGAGGCGCAGGGTTCCGAGGAGGTAGATTGTGCTATTCGGGCCCACCTCGAGGTATTGCGTCACTCTGAACGTGTAGCCCCTGGGGAAGAGCACCGCGGCGCCCGATGCGGAGCCTGCCGACAGCACGCGCCGGATGGCCGCCGTATCGTCGGTGCTTCCGTCGCCTGCCGCTCCGTAGCGGCGGACATCGAGTGCCGCACCCGGCTCTGGGGTTTGCGCCCCGGAGGCCCCGCGCAGCAGTGCAAGGCCGCCGGCACCGGCGGCGAGCGCCTTGGAAAGTTCCCGTCGCTGCATGCTCCACTCCTTCGGCCTGGTGCCCGGGCGGTCTCGACGACCATGCATCGCGTCCCGGCGATCACTGCTTGACAATGACGACGGAACCGCTCTTGTCAGGCATGGGGATCGGCAGCTCGCTCCTAGCCGCGAAAAAGCGGTCAACGGCCGCCCGCGCGCCGACCCACGCATTGTAGTCGTGGACGGCGATTATTCCGCCGCGCTCCATGCGCGGAAAGAAGAATTCGAGCCCCGCGAGCGTCGGCTCGTATAGATCCGCATCGAGATGGACGAATGCGAAACGCTCGCGCTCAAGTCCCGGCGGTACACTGTCGGGAAAGAAACCGGGATGAAACGATACGTTGGAGTTCTTGGCTCGTACGTACGCTTTGACCCTCTCGAGGGAGGTGTCGGCGAACTTCGACGACGTGGTGTGAAATCCGGTGTGCTGCGCCTCGGCCTGCGCACCACGCGCGGTAAATCCCGCGAACGTGTCGAAGAGGTAGAGGCGCCTTTCGGGTGCGTAGTAATGGATGAGCTTCGCCGTAAGGCCTTGGTAGACGCCGAGCTCTGCGAGTGCGCCCGCGACATTGCGTTCCGTCAGCGTCCGCAAGAGTAGGATCAGCATGTCGCGACGCACGCTGTCGTGAGCCTCGAGATCGCAGATTTCACGCACACAACCGTCGCCCCGCAGGAAGAACCCGCCCGTTCGAGCGACTATCTCGCTGCCGGGAAACCAGCGCGAGCTGGGATGGATGTCCATCTGAGCCTGCAGATGAAAACTTGCCCGCTTGAACAAGCCGGAGAGCTTTCCCAGCATCGCCTTGCGTGCCACCGGCACGTACCGCCTCGGATTGCGCAGCAGCTTCGTCAGTGGCCCACTCACTTCGTCAGCGCCCTCTCAGTCGTCCGGCCGACCGAGTAGTGCTTTCGGCGGGCGAGAAATTCCTGGACTCCGCGCGCGATGTCCGCAACGTGTGTGAGCTTGCCCGTGAAGACCTTGCGCGTGACCTTGAGCGAGATAAAGAGGCAGACCGAGATCCAGGGCCTCGGGGAATGCTTGATGAGAAACCGGATTCCGGAGCCGACCGCGTAGCGGTGCAGAAGCCTGAAATCGCGTCCCGTGCTACCGTGCTCACGATGCAGGACGATCGACCCGGAAGCGACGCCGAGCCTCCATCCGCGAGCGCGCAACCGGTAGCAAAGATCGGTGTCCTCCCAGTAGAGGAAGTAGCCCTCATCGAAAAGGCCCACTTGCGCAAGGGCAGTCCGTCGCAGCAACAGGCTCGCGGCGGTGAGGTAGGTCAGCTCGCCCTCCGACACCGGTGCTAACACGTGTGCCGTACGACCGGTCCAGATGTTGACCCGCCCGCCCCCCCATGCCTGCACGACACGCGGATCGTGAGCGTACCTCAGGACCGAGCCGACGGCACCCAGCCGGTGGTCCTCTTCCGCCCGCTGGACGAGCGCGGAGAGGGCGCCGGGTTCGGGCCGGGCATCGTTGTTGAGAAGCCAGAGATAATCGACGTCTCGAGCCAGCGCGGCGCGAATGCCGACGTTGTTCCCGGCCGAGAATCCGAGATTGCTCGCGTTCTCGATCAGCTCGAGGCGCGGGTGGTGGTGCCGGATGTGCGCGACCGAGCCGTCGCTCGACCCGTTGTCGACGAGAATCACGGACAGCTTCGGGTAGGTAACCCTTTCGAGGCTCTCGAGACATGCGAGCGAGTCACGCCAACCGTTCCAGTTGAGCAGGATGCAGGTCACGGTCGGCCGCGAATCGTCAGCACGCGGTAGCAATTCCAGACCACTCACCCTTTCGAGGACGAGTCCTCGATGCGTCTCTGTGCGGACTTGAGGCGGCGATAGAGGATCGGCGGCGGCGATTATGATACGCCAAGCTCAAAGCTCCGCAAAGGCGAGTTGTGCTAACGCGCCCGGCGCAGCTGCGCGCGAGGCCCGAAGTTACCGAGCCCACCGCGACACTACAGCGATAGTAGCGAAAGCGCGAGCGCGCGCGGCACGCAATAGATGTTGTTGATCTGGTCGGCATTGAGAATCCGAGCTTGCGCGAGCACCTCGCACGTCGACACGCGAAAGGCCTGGACCCAGCACCCCAAGTCCGGACGTTCAATAAACGGCATATAACGCCTTCGCGTGGGTGACATCCCGCCGTACGCCACATCATCTTGTACCACGAGTCCCCGCCCCCAGCCCGCCGTGGAGATTGCATGGCGCCGGTGCCAGTCTCGCGAGTACACGATGATCTCGCGGTGCCCGCTGTTCATCACCCAGTACTCTTCGCCCACGATCCGCACGCTATGCGGCCCGGAAAGTCCCAGGTTCACAGTGCGACGCTGATCGAGATTGATCACGGCTCCATCGCCCTGGCGCTTGATCACTCCGCCGATCACCGCACGAAGAAACTGCTTGCCTTCAGCGTGGTGTACCAGCGCCCAGAGATCCCCGTCGAGTCCGCGAAAAACCTGATTGACGTGGAAGCGATCGACGTAACGCCCGCCGGCTGCCGAGGCGTGCGACGGAGACCGAAAAGGATCGAGCGCGCGGCGAAGCGAGGCACCGCTCGCACGCTCATAGGTCACCACTTCGTCGTTGCGGGTGTTCGCGATGTGCACGCAGCCGGCTTCGTGTACGATTTCGTGCACGTCGCCGAGCCCGGCCACGTTGCACGATACGACGAACTTGCCGGCCAGCGAAAGCTCGTACAGTCCGTTCCCGGTGGAGAAGTAGATCGGAGCATCGGGGTCCTCCGGGTCAACGAAGGCGAGAGAGCTCACACCGAGCTCGCCCCAGCTCCGAAAAAAAGGGACTTCCCGGGCGATGCCATCGGCGAGTACCTGGACGGGCCAGATCTGGCTGCGCAACAACGAGCGATCCTCGGGATTCGCGAACAACGATACGGTTACGATGAGCGCGTGTTCGGCCGGAAGCGCCAGATCGCAAGCGTATGCACCGCTCGACACGAAGGTCGCATTCTCGGCGGGACGCAGCTTCTCGTTGGTGAGCAGCACACCCCCTTCGTTCTTACCATCGGTCTTGCACTGGGAATTGAACGGCCCACTCACGCCGCGCGCCGCGTCGACGATGCCGCGAGCGACCATGCTGAACTTCGACCAGCGCTGCTGTTCGTAAATGAGGATTCCGAAGGTCTCCCAGAAGAACCCGCGGACGTCGCGGCGGACCCAATGCTTCTCCGCGCGCCAGTAGCGCCGCCACAGGGACAACCGATTACGGGTGATGTAGTAGCGGCGCACCGCTGGATGATTCGTCACTCGGAACCGTGCCGGTCCTATGCGATGAACCGACATCTCGCCGAGCCTGTGCAGAAGTCGCACATTGCTCGCCTCGAGGATGCAATAGCCACGCTGGCGGAGCCTGAGACAGAATTCATGGTCCACGTAATCGATGAAGAACGCGTCGTCGTACCCGCCGGCGTCGATGGCCGCCCGCACATCGATCAGATTGCCGGATGTCATCGTGGAGTACAGCACGCGCCAGCCCGGCCCCTCGCGCTCGCAGACCTTCGGTCGCAGGCTGATGCCGAGGGCCCGCTCGACGTGGACGGGCGTGATGACGGCCACCCGGCCTGAATCGGGAAATTCGCTCGCGGCATGGAGCATGTCCTGCACCATCCGGTCCGTCATCTTGCTGTCCTGATCGAAAGTGGCGAGCCACTTGCACCCCTGTTCGCACGCAAGCTTGAGCGCGAGATTGAGCGCGAAGCCGATCCCGCGATTCTCGCGCAGCTCGATCACCTCGGCATGCACCGGACCCGCAGCGGCGGATATGTGCTGGCGGAGCTCGGGGCTCGAGCCGTTGTCGACGATCAGCAGCTTGTCGACCTGCCCGGCAAGCGTGGCGAACTGCTCCCGCATGTCCCCCGCTGGAAAGTGGGTCACGATGACCCCTGCGACCTTGGGGCGGTCGCAGGTGGCGGGCGCCGCGATGTTGCGTGCGCTCACCTGACTCACGGCGCCTCGGCTCGTTGCGGCATGGCGCGCGCGTCGATCGGACCGCGCACGTCGCGCAGACCATCGCAGATCCCGCGGACCATCATCCAGAGTTTGGCGGGTACCTGCTTCTCCCACAGGACGATGTAGGCGATCTCGTAGAGAAAGTTACGCACGTCGCGCCACGTCCAGCCCCAATCAAACCGCCAGTTCTGCCGCCAGACGATGACTCGGTTACGGGTGATGTAGTAACGTCGCACCGGAGGGTGATGCGAGATACGCGGTCGCTTCCACAGGAACTTGCGAACCTCCATCTTGCCCAGGGAGTGAATGAGGATTGCGTTGCTCGCCTCCAAGATCTGGCGCCCCCGTCTGCGCAGCCGGAAACAGAATTCGTGATCCACGTAATCGATGAAGAGCGTCGCATCGAACCCACCCGCCGCCATCGCCGCCGCGACGTTCACCAGATTGCCCGAGGTCATGGCCATCGCGAGCAAACGCCAGTCCCGGCCAGCGACAAGAGTGTGGAGCCCGGCGTAGCCGATGTCGAGTTCGTGCTCGCGCTGAACCGGGGCGACGACCGCAACACGCTCGGCCTGCGGGTATGATTGAAGGGTCTCGATCATACGCGCGATCATCGTCGTCGTCGCCCGGCTATCTTGATCGAACGTCCCGAGCCAACGGTATCCCCGCTCATGAGCAAAGGCGAGTCCAGCGTTGAGCGCCGCGGCGATACCGAGGTTTTGACCCAGACGCAGTACAGTCGCGCCGAGCCCCGATGCGGCGGCTTCGATCGGGGCGAGCGACTCGGCAGACGATCCGTTGTCGACGATCAGGATGTGAGCCACCTGCGGCGCAAGAGCAACCAGGTTCTCTGCGCACTCGGGCTGCGGGAAGTACGTAACAATCACGGCACAGATATCCGAGGCGGCGGCGAGGGATTCGCTCATGAGTCGGCAGCGGCTCGCAGGTGTGCGTGCGGGACTGCCGTGCTATCCTTTTGATGATGCGTGGGCGTGCCCTCATGCGAGCGCTGACGTCCCCTTCCTTGTGGGGCACGGTCCCCAGCATCTTCAGCGCAAGGCTGCGCTGCTATGCCGACGTGCACGACGCGTTTGCGGAACGGGTTGGGCTCGAGCTTGGGGGGCCGAGCTCGGTCTTTCAGTCCGGCGCTTTGTTTCCCGTCTATCCACTCGCTGCGCGTATTGATAACTGCAACTTCTCCTCTGAGACCATCTGGGAGGGCCGAATAGAGACCGGCGCGAGCTTCTCGTACGATGAGGCACGCGCTCCCGGGCGGCAATATGTCGCCGAAGCAACCGCGCTCGAGTTCGCGGCTCCGGGAGCTTACGATTTCGTGCTGTCCTCCCACATGCTTGAGCACACGGCTAATCCCGTAGGAGCATTGCTCGAGTGGAAGCGGGTGCTGAGGCCGAACGGACTTTTGGTTCTCTTCCTGCCGCATCGGGATGCAACCTTCGATCATCGAAGACCGGTCACTACCCTGGAGCACCTTGTACAAGATTTCGATCGATCGATCGGCGAGGACGACCTGACCCATCTCGAGGAGATCCTCGCACTGCACGACCTCGCGAGAGATCCCGAGGCGGGGGGCTTCGAGATGTTCCGGGCCCGCTCGCTCGACAACCTGCACAACCGCGGCCTTCACCACCACGTTTTCGATAAGGATCGCGCCGTCGAGCTGGTCGATCATGTGCAATTCGCGGTCCGCGCCGTGGAAACGGCATACCCGTGCCACATCGCGATTGTCGCAAGCAAGCCCCCCGATGCGGAATCGGTCGATAATCGAGCATTCCTGCGCCGCAAGCGTCACCGTGAGGGCTCATCGGCCGGGGAGAAGGTCCGGGCGTGACGAATGGCGTAGATCATGAGGGCAGGGCCGAGCGTCTCGGCGATGACGAGCGCGAGGGCTGCACCCGCCGCCTGCAGGTGGTGAATCAGCGCGGGCAGAATCGCAAGATTGACGATCCCGACGAAGAGGTAGACTCGGCTGAGCGCCTTTGCGAGTCCGACATTCACCATTACGACCTGCGCGAGCAGCGTTGCGCAAGTCAGCACGAATGGCAGCAACGCCATCACCCGCAGGACGGGAACCGCCGCAGCGAACTTCACCCCGCCAACGAATTGAATGATCCACGGCGCAAAGCCAAAAATGGCCAGGGAAAGCGCGGCCGCAACGGGCAGCAGCGCGAGCGCCAGCCGCGAGATGAAGGCCTTGCCTTCCTCCGAGGGGCGCCGCAGCACGAGGCTCGCGCGGGGGAATATGGCTTGCATCACCGGACCCAAAAAGTTGAAGGCTGCTATCGCGATCTTGTTCGCAACCGTGTAGAGCGCGACCGCGTAGGTACCGGACATGAGGCCAAGCAGGAACGAGTTCGTATTGAGGTACAGTAGCACCGCGGCGCTCGAGAGAAACAGGTGCCAGCTCGAGGCGAAGGCTCCTTGCACATCTACCAGGCGCGGTCTGTAGAACTGCACCGGTGCTTTGAGCAGGATCGCAATCACGCATCCGATCGCCGCCAGCACGGTGGGCGTGGACAGAATCGCCGCGGCAATCAACTGGTCGCTGCTAGATCGCACGAGCGTGAAGGTCGCGATGAGCGAGGCGATCCGGGTGAGGACATGGATCGCCGCGACGGTACGCATCCGCTCGAGGCCCTGGAAATACCACTGGGGGAACGCGATGGCGCCTGCCACTAGCAGAGCGCACACCGCGAACACTCTCCACTGCTCGCGAAAGACGGGCACCAGAATGATCGCGGGCACGATGATGGCGATGCTCAGTAGCAGGAGAAGCAGCTTCGCAGCCAGCGTCGACCAGAAGACGCGCGCGAGCTCTGTGGGTGCGTCTCGAGCGAGCGAGACCGCGCGGGTCGCACTCAGGTTGAATCCGAAATCCGTGAGAATGACGGCGTAGCCCATGAACGACTGTGCGAACGCAATGGATCCGTACGTGTGCGGACCCAGGACGCGAAGCAGGTAGGGTAGTACGACAAGCGGTAGGACGTAATTGAGGGTCTGAACGGCGTACAGCGCGAGAATGTTGTGGCCGAGGCGCGAGCGGAGAGCCGCTCGCAGCGTGGCGCACCAGCTCCCCAGCGTGCTCGTGCTGTGATTGATCGGCATGCGGCATTGCTAGCGCCGGCACCGCGGAGTTGCGGTGGAGCTCCCGCTCAGGCGCCCAGCCCGCCCTCCCCGCTCGTTCTGGGGACCAGGCTCCGCCCGCCGGTGTCCGCAGGGGCGATTGCGTACTGGGTATCGATCCATTGGCGGTAGCTTCCGTCCATCACCCCGCGCCACCAGTGTTCGTTCTCGAGGAACCACGCAAATGTGGCGCGCAGCCCCTGATCGAGCGGTACTCGTGCCTTGTAGCCGAGGTCGCGCTCGATCCTGGTGCAGTCGATCGCGTAGCGGCGGTCGTGACCCGGCCGATCCTTCACGAACCGCATGAGCGTCGCGGTTGATCTGCCGATGCTGGCCGGGCAGCTGGGGAAGCGCAGCGCAAGATCGCTGTGAAGTTTGAGCGTCTCGTCGGCGATCGTGCAAAGCCGGTGCACCAGCTCGAGATTCGTGCACTCCGCGCGGCCGCCGATGTTGTAGACCTCGCCGCCCTTGCCCTTGGTGAGAACCAGCTCGATGCCGCGGCAATGATCCTCCACATAGAGCCAGTCTCTGATGTTCCCTCCGTCGCCATAGATCGGCAGCGGAAGCCCCTGCAGAAGGTTGACGATCATCAGCGGGATCAGCTTCTCGGGAAAGTGATAGGGGCCGTAGTTGTTCGAGCAGTTGCTGATCGTCGTGGCAAGTCCATAAGTATGGTGGTACGCCCGCACGAGGTGGTCGGAGGCCGCCTTGCTCGCCGAGTAGGGTGAATTGGGCGCGTACGGAGTAGACTCCGAAAACGGCGGGTCGAGAGGACCAAGCGAGCCGTACACCTCGTCGGTGGAGACATGATGAAAGCGGTGCGCCGCAAGACGGCGCTCGCCCAGCCAAACCCGGCGCGCTGCCTCGAGCAGCGAGTGAGTGCCTACGACGTTCGTGCGGATGAACTCACCCGGGGCCACGATCGAGCGGTCCACGTGCGACTCCGCTGCGAAATGTACGATCGAATCGAGCGCCTCCTTCCGCAGGAGCGCCGATACCAGCTCGGTATCGCAGATATCGCCATGCACGAAGCGGTAGAGCGGACGACCCTCCGCGGCCTTCAGACTCGCGAGATTTCCGGCGTATGTGAGGCCATCCAGTACGACCACGCGATCGGTCGGGTGCTCGCGCAACCAGTAATGAACGAAGTTCGCGCCGATGAAGCCGGCGCCCCCGGTCACGAGTATGTCAGGCATCGTGGATCTCCCGGAGCACCTGGCGCAGATTCTTGCGCCAATGGACGGGAACGATGCCGAGCTCCATCAACGATTGCTTGTCGAGCACGCTGTAGTGCGGCCGCTGGGCTGGCGTGGGGTACTCGCGCGCGGCGATTGGAGTGACACTAGCCTCGCCGGAGAGCAAGCCGAGCTGGGCGGCCTCCTCAGCGATCGCGACTGCAAGGTCGTACCAGCTGGCAACTCCGGCATCGGTCCAGTGGTGGATGCCGGCGACCTCCCGCATCTGCGCGAGCCTCCAGATCGCGCCTGCTACGGATCGGGCCGCAGTCGGCGTCCCGATCTGATCCGCCACGACGCGCACCGAGCCGCTGGAGCGCATCACGCGCAGCATGGTACGCACGAAATTGCGCCCCTCCGCCGCGTACACCCACGCCGTGCGCAGCACCACCGAGCGCTCGGCCAGCCTCTCGAGTACGGCCTCCTCGCCCGCCCGCTTGGTCTTACCATAGACATTGAGAGGATGAGCCGCAGCATCGGGTCGATAAGGTGTGGAGGCGTTGCCGTCGAACACGAAGTCCGTCGAGATGTGGATCAGCCGTGCGCCGGACTCGGCGGCCGCAGAGGCAAGGTGCCGAGGGCCCTCGGCATTGATCCGGCGCGCGGTATTGGCATCCGATTCGGCGACGTCTACGGCCGTGTAGGCAGCCGCGTTGATGATGAGGTCGGGATGCGCTGCCCGCACGCATGCCATCACCGAAGCGGCATCACCGATATCCATCTCCCGCCGTGAGCAAGCGATGATTTGTACGTCATCTGGAGCCCCAGCGAGTAAGGCTCGTCCGATCTGCCCACTTGCGCCGGTGATCATCACCTTCACGGGAAACACTCTGCATCCGCAAAGAGCTTTCCCGCTTCGTCCTTGGCCGATAACACAGGCTTCTCGGCGCCAGGCAGAGGCCAGCTCACGTTCAGCCGCGGATCGTTCCAGACAATCGTGCGCTCGTAGGTCGGTGCGTAAAAGTCGGTACACCGATAGAGGAAATCCGCAAATTCGCTCAGCACGAGATACCCGTGCGCGAACCCCGGCGGCACCCACAGCATGTGATGGTTGTCCCCCGAAAGAGTCGCGCCCACCCAGCGACCGAAGGTCGGCGAGCTGCGCCGGATGTCCACTGCAACGTCGAAGACGGAGCCCGTGGCAACGCGAACGAGCTTTCCCTGCGTCTGCTGAATCTGGTAGTGAAGCCCACGCAACACGTGCCGCGCCGAGTGACTGTGGTTATCCTGCACGAAGGGCACGTCGATGCCGGCGCCCGCGAATTTGCGCTGCTCCCAGGTCTCGAGAAAATACCCTCGGGCGTCTGCGAATACGCGCGGGCGTATCAGAACGACATCCGGAATCTCGAGGGGTTCGAACTCCATCTCACCGCGACCCCTGCGAGATGTCGAGCAGGTACGCACCGTAACCGGTTTTTCCGAGCTTGGCCGCCAGGCGCTCGAGCTGCGCGGCATCGATGTAGCCGGCACGAAAGGCAATCTCCTCCGGGCAGCAGACCTTCAGCCCCTGCCGGCTCTCGATCGCCTCGATGAACATCGCCGCCTGCAGGAGCGACTCATGAGTTCCCGTATCGAGCCAGGCAATGCCGCGGCCCAGCAGTTCAACCCGCAACGCGCCCCGCCCGAGGTAGGCGCGGTTCACATCGGTGATCTCGAGCTCACCGCGTGCCGAAGGGCGAAGTGAGGCCGCGATGCTCAGCACGTCGTTGTCGTAGAAGTAAAGCCCCGTCACTGCATAGTGGGATTTTGGAACCGCAGGCTTCTCCTCGATCTCGAGCGCCCGTCCTGCCGCGTCCAGGCTCACTACGCCGTACCGCTCAGGATCGCGAACGCGATACGCGAACACAGTCGCACCATCGGGAGTGTCGGCTGCCCTGCGCAGTTGTTCCGGCAAGCCATGTCCGTAGAAGACATTGTCGCCTAGCACCAATGCCACTCGGTCCCGGCCGACAAAGCGTCGCCCGATGATGAAGGCCTGCGCCAGGCCTTCCGGTTGCGGCTGTTCCGCGTACGTCAAAGCGATGCCCCACTGATTACCGTCGCCGAGCAGCCGTTGGAAATAAGGCAGATCGAGCGGCGTCGATATCAGCAGGATGTCGCGTATCCCGGCCAGCATCAACGTGGAGAGCGGATAATAGACCATCGGCTTGTCGTACACAGGAAGAAGCTGCTTGCTCACTCCCAGGGTGACCGGGTGCAGACGCGTGCCCGCTCCGCCCGCCAACACGATGCCTTTCAGCGTCATACACCGACCGCGTGGATCGCTGCAGCGCCGATCGCGAGGTTGTATATGATGCCGGTGATTGCCTGCCACTCCGGCAGCGGCGGCAGCTTCTCGGTGTTCATCGGCACCACGATCGTATCTCCGGGCTTGATCGTCACGCCTGAGGAACCCACACGGAAGAAATGCGGCGATCGACCGGGGACCACACTGCCGTTGGCGCGCACCACGTAGATCTTTCCAGGATCGGCATGCTGGGTCATGCCGCCGCTCTGATTGATATAGTCGTCACGGGTGAGATTCGTGCGATACAGCACCGAGGTGTTGCTTTGCACCTCCCCGATCACGGTGACCTCCTGCTCGTATCTGGGCACGATGAGCTCGTCGCCGTTACGCAGAATCACGTCATCCTGCGAACCGAGGGGCCCTCTCATCAGTCCGGGTAGATCGATGACGAGTCGGCCGACCGCCCTGGTCGCCTTGAGCTGTGTCAGCAGGCCCTGGCCAATTTCCAGCGCGTTTGCACCGGCGGCGCCGCCGCCGCCATTGCCGCTGATCGCACTCCCCGCCGTCGCCTCCAACGCCATGGCGGCGATATCCTGCTGCGTACGCCGCGCGAGCATGTCGAGCTGCTGTTGCTCGCGCTGCTTGAGCTCCACCCGGGTGAACACGCTGCCCTCGGGGAAAGCATACTGGGTCAAGCCTCCGGCGCGCTGCAGGACCGACTTCAAGGTCTCGCCTTCTCGGATGGTATAGATGCCTGGGAACCGCACCTGCCCGAGTAGCGTCACCTGGTCCTGCTGGCCCCAGAGTGAGAGTTGCTTGACGGACAGCGTGTCGAACGGCTGCAGCTCGATGTTCGCGTTCGGATCCCCGCGCAGCACGGCGTTCAAATCGATCGGGATGAGCTCTATCTGCCGCTCCTCGCCGTTGACAACGGCATAGCGGGCGAGCTCGGCACGGCCTCCGTATGCGGCATCGGTGAGACTGCCTCCGGCGCGCAGGAGATCGCTCACGTGCATACCGGGCTCGAGCGGATACTCTCCGGGAACCTTTACGCGCCCCTGGACCTGCACCACCTCGGTGGGCCGGTCGAAATGGGACTGCAGACGCAGCTCCTCGATCAACGGTTGGATGATTCGGTCCCTGCCGGACTCCAGATCAAACACAATTATCCGATCCCGTGGCATGAGAGCGATATCGGCGGTTCCGCCGGGATGAGCGAACGCGGCCGCGAGATCGGCCGAGAAAGCTTCGATCTTTCTGTCGGGAGCCAGCTCGCGGCGAATGAGCACGTAGTGCAGATCGGCATTCGGCATGAGGTCATCGACCGAGGGAATCACGTCCGTGAGCCTGATCCCCGTGCGGTACGCCACTGCGCCCGGTGCGTACACATGTCCCTCTAGCATGATTCCCGTATCCAACGTGGGGACGAGCGGCGCGACGCGCAATTCGTCGCCGTCGTGCAAGAGGCGATCCCGCCCGGTTGGCGAAGCCAGATCGACTCGCAGGACGGAGCGCAGTCCGCGCTCGTCGATGCGGGTGAGCCACGCCGTCGGCTCGGCTTGGTTCGTCAGACCCCCAGCAAGCTGGACGAGCTCCCCGAGCGTCGTCTCGCGTCTGATCTCATAAATCGCTGGGCGATGCACTTCCCCTTCCACAGCTGCGGTCGCACCGACCGGCGGAACGAATACAGCGTCCCCCGGCAGCAGCTTCACATCGTTGCTCGTATCGCCTCGAAGGAGCAGGTCATAGAGATCGAGGTGGCGGATGATCTGCCCGTCACGCTTGAGCTGGATATCGCGCAGCGAACCGATCATCTTCACGCCGCCCGCTGCGTAGAGCGCCGATGTCATCGTCGCAAAGCCACTCACGGCGTACGAGCCTGGTTCTTGCGCCTCCCCCAGCACAAATATTCGTATGGCACGCGTCTCTCCTATCGAGACGCTCGCCTTGGTTCCGATCATCTGCCGCGCAACCCGCGCCTCGATGTCCGCCCTTACGTTCAGGAAGCGCTGCCCGGCGACATCAATGGGCCCGAGCTGGGGGAAATTCACACGCCCGTCGTGCCCGACCTGCAGCTGCAGGGTGCGGTTCTCGTTGCCATACAGTTGAATATCCAGCACGTCGCCCGTGCCGACGACGTAGTCGCCTGGCACCGGTATGTTCGTCAGGGGCGCGAATGTCGAAGGCGGATTCTCGAAGAGGTCGTAACCGAAGGGCTTGAGGCCTGCCATTCCGGACTTCGTGAGCGGCAGCTTCGTCACCCGGAAGTACAGGCCTCGCAAGCTCGGTTCCACCTCAAGGCGCAGCGTCGCCTGCACGTCGCTGAGCCCCCCCATGCGGATCCCGGCAAAGCCCGGCAGATTGAGAACTCCATCAGGGGTGAGCTGATAGGGGTTCTTGGAACGGATGAGCGCCACAAGACGAGCGAGGGTCTGCGGATCGGGCGGGGTCATCAGATTTGGAGAACCGAACTGCCAACCTCCGGTCAACGTCTGATTGACCTGCCCCGCCGACTGACCGGCCGCAGATGACTGCTGCTCCTCGGCTGTTTGACCGGGTTGCTGCGGCTGTTGCTGCATCAGTAGCTGATACTGCTGCAGCTGGCCCGCAGAGAGTTGGGGGGTGATCTGCGGCGTACCTTGTGCCGCTGACAGCTGCGCGAGCGCGGCCGAGGAAGGCAGCGTCGCAGCTCCCGCACCGGATGACGCTGCCGCACCTAGTGACGCTGATGTCCCGGAAAGCGTCCCTACCATGAGCGAGCGATAGAGCGCCTCGGAGGTGTCAGTCGGCCGCGGGGGGAGCGGCACGGTGTCCACCTCCACGACGATCCAGTCCTGGGGGCGCAGGATCGGCAACCGCTCCTCGAGCTGCTGTTGCTGCAGGCGCTGCTGGCGATAGCGCATCGTCTCGAGGTCCTGCTCGCGGGCCAGCTGCTCGGCCTGCAGAGGCGAGGCGCTCACGCCCTGGCCTTGTTCTCCCCCGAGGCCCATTTGCTCGAGGACCTGCTCCTGCTGCTGGGAGTTCATGGACCGGAATACCCCCATCACATCCGCCCCGGACGTATCTGTCTGAGCATGAACGAGAGGCGTCAGCAGCAAGCCCGCAAGCACCGCGAGCCGCAGCGCACGAAACGCGCGTCCGATCGAGATCATCCGATTCCTCAGCACAAGAGTGCCTTCAAAGTGAAGCCGAGGCCTAGAGGGCCTTACCCCAAGTGACATACCCGAATCCGCGGCCGTTGCCTATCGCCTCGGGGGGGCTCTGCCGCTCCGCCCCGAGCTGAACCGATAGGGCACCACCGAACAACATGCGCCGATACTCAACCTGGCCGGAATCGTAGTCGCTGCCCCCGAGCGGACTCACGATATTGTAGGGTGTGACGAGATCACCGCGATCGAAGTGGCCGCTCTGAAATTTGAGCTGCCACTCATCCCCCGCACCACGGTCCCAACGGACTCCAAGCGTACGCAGGATGGCATCCGGGCCGGCGGAGTCGGCGATGTTGAGCCCGCGATACGTGTAACCGGCAAAGAAGACAGCGTTTGTGTACGCGCACCCGTACTGTGGACCCATGCCCGGAGCGAGACCAAGGCTTCCGGGTCCGCTGCGCTCTGCGCCGCACGTGGAATCCGAGTACTCGGCGAAGCCCTTGATCGTGTCGCCGTTGGCGAGGTTGAGCCACCCCTCGATTCCCTGTTGCTTCATAAGGCGCGCGGGCAGGCGGTGGATCTCGTCGTTGCCGATGATTTGCGCGTACAGGGCCAGCGGAACGGCGGTCCAAGGCGAGTTTAGGCGCGCCTCATAACCGGCTTCGGCATGCCCTGGCTTCTCTGAAGCACCCGAGTACTGCGTCGTGTCGTTGCCGATGAGCACGTTTCTGAACATGGTGAGATTGCACACCGCACCGTCGGACCTGTGACTACCGCACCATTGCGTCGTTCTCTCCACCGCGATCTCAAGGAATCTCAGCGGGCGCCATGAGATGCGATTCCCGAAGAACAGCGAGTCGTCCACGTCAGGACGGTGTCCCTCCGCCGCGGCGAAGTACATGATGAAGCGCCACGGTCCGAGCCAGCGCAGAACGGGCAGATCAATGGGGGCAGAGGTGGCCCGATCGAGCTCGATGGCGGGCATCGGGCGGGCGTTATCCGAGAGTATGAGGCTCGTCTCGTAGCTCGGCCCCCACCACTTGTCGAGAGTGTTGAGGCTCAGGAGCCAGTTGCCGAAGCGCACCGTCAAATTCGAGTCGTCCATGCGAAAGGGCTGACCGTCCCGGGGATCCACCGCATACGTGAAATTCAGCTCCGCCGCCCACCGGTAGCCATAGTCGACCACCTCCGCCGACAGATCCCCATCCTCCCGCGCAGGCGTATCGTAGTCGCGCAGCAAACTCGGATGTCCAGCTGCGAGATCCACCTCCGCGACGTGCAGACCATTCTCGTTGGTCGGCCGAATGGCGCTCTCGATGCGGTCGTACGCCGCTCGCAGCGCGGGTGCTCTCAGTTTCTCGCGATCAACCTTGCTCATCACGCGATCGATATCTGCGATGGGGATGGGCCAGTCATTGAGCGGCAAATCGACGACGCCCGAGTCCGCGAGGAGCTCCACATCGGA
>Ga0335073_10002438_pt1 | contig 25417 bp, 18 predicted proteins | sample Lox_Sample_22_FD_207093 | JGI IMG/M metagenome (GOLD analysis project Ga0335073, IMG submission 207093) | Soil microbial communities from Loxahatchee National Wildlife Refuge, Florida, United States - Lox_Sample_2.2 | ecosystem: Environmental > Terrestrial > Soil > Wetlands | place: USA... | reverse complement strand
TTTCGGCCTCGATCGCGGCGGCCTCGATCATCGCCAAAGTCGAGCGCGATGCGATGATCGCGGCCTGGGACGCGGCGTTTCCCGAGTACGGTCTCGCCTCCAACAAGGGCTACAGCACACCGAAGCACCTGAAGATGCTGCGCGAAAAAGGTCCAACGCCAATGCACCGGCTGTCGTTCGCTCCAGTGTGGACATCGTCGGCGCCGCAGGAAGTGTTGGAGTTCATGCTCGAGGAGCAGGCCGGCGTGGAGAACATGCCGGCGCCGATGGCCGAGGAAGTTGATGTGTAGGCGCAATCCCCGCGGCGATCACGCGATAGACGCGAGATGAGCGAGTTGCAACCATACCTAGTGAGATAGGTTTCAGCTCGGTTGGGCGCGCGGGCGATTACAGCGGACCTATCTGCGACGCCTTCATCGTCTGGCGGATTGCTTCCTGCTGCAGGCGCATCGCCTGCTGGCGGGCGCGCATGGCCTCCTGCATGGCGCGGGCGCCGGCACAGCGCGCTATTTCAGCATTATGCCTGGCCATCTGCGCCGCCACTTGCGATTGCATCTCGGCGACGGGCAGGTCCAGTTGCGCCAGCAGCTCCGCCTCTTCGGCATAGTTCGGACGCAGACGCGTCTGCATGTTCTCCCCCTGCGAGGCCGTGGCGCCGCGGTCACACTCGGGCTTCACGATCCAGACGTAATGGCGGGTGGAGGCGCGCCACACGTGCGCCAGCGAGCGCGCGCCGTGGGACATCGCCGTAAAGGTGGCTATCATGGCCAGGGCCGCAATCAGATATCCGCGCTCCATACCGCCTCCTCATGGGCTTCAGACGTAGCAGTCGGGCAAGCGTTAGTTGCTTTGGGATGAGCCGCTGACGCGCTTCCGTTAACATTCAGGTACACGTGAGGGGCCACACCAGTCGCAGGATAAGTCCTTGGCGAGCAAGGATCTCGCGGTCGTATGCAGCCTGCCCGTGCGGAATCGGATGTCCACTTCTGAGACGATTGTCCGTCTTCGGACAAAGCATCGTGGGAAAAGTGCTATCGCAAGCCGGCGGCGAAAATCACAAAACTGTGCGGGCATCACTTTTCAGGGCGGCAGATGTCACAGACAGCCAGCTATCAGCCGCACTGTAATGGCAACGGGGTGTATCTGCACGCATAGTTTCGCTAACATTTCCCGGCGGCGCTTTGCCGTCGGGTAGGCAGGCCAGGTTCGCTCCAGTGAAATCGCGAGGAGGATCGTTATATGCCTAACCGGCAATCTCTCGCTTCCGTCTTCAGCGTGACTTCGAATACGTCGTGTGCGGCGCTCGTTGGGATCATGCTGTTCGTCGTCCTAGTTGTCGCGCCGCTCGCGCAGGCGCAAACCTTCCAGGTGATTTATAACTTCAGCGGCACGACCGACGGCGCCAATCCCCTGGCCGGAGTCACGGTCGATAACGGCGGCAATCTTTACTGCACTACCTCGATGGGCGGCACCGTCAATCGCGGCACCGTCTGCCGTCTCACGCATAACGGCTCGGAGTGGACGCTGAAGAGTCTGTATAGCTTCGCGGGTCCGCCGGATGCATCGGTGCCGATCGCGCCTGTGGTCATCGGCCCCGACGGCAGCCTCTATGGCACAACCGAGTTCGGCGGGGAAAACTGCGGCGGCAACGCGGGCTGCGGCACCGTCTACCGGCTGCAACCTCCGGTCGGAGCCTGCAAGACCGTGCTCTGCCCCTGGCTCGAAACCATCGTTTACAAGTTTACCGGCGGCAGTGACGGCGCTAATCCCGGATACGGCGACGTCGTCTTCGACGCTGCGGGCAACCTGTATGGCACCACCTACTTCGGCGGCAACAATGCGCAGGGAGTGGTCTTCAAGCTGACCCACTCCGGCGGAAGCTGGACGGAGAGCGCGATTCATACCTTCGAAGGGCCCGACGGGATCAATCCTTTCAGCGGGGTGACGTTCGATAGCGCGGGCAATCTCTACGGCACAACGAATCTGGGCGGGGCCAACAACTCAGGCACGGTGTATGAGCTGCTGTCGCCCAACTGGACGGAGAGCACGCTGTATTCGTTTCAAGCCAGCACCTCCGGGGGAACTCCCTACGGCGGCGTGATCTTCGATAGCGCCGGCAATCTGTACGGTGGCACCAGCAGCGGAGGCACGGGCAACGGCGGGACCGTGTTCGAGTTGACGCCGTCGGGCGGAAGCTGGAGCTTCGACCTGCTGTACAACTTGACCGGAACCAGCTATCAGCCCGGTGTGTACTCCAACCTGGTGCGCGATGCGTCGGGCAATCTGTATGGCACCACCAAGTACGACGGCGCGAACGGTGCTGGATCGGTGTTCAAGCTGACGCCTTCCGGGGGCGACTGGGTGTACAGCTCGCTCCACGATTTCACCGGCGGAACCGACGGTGCAAATCCCATCGGCGCGCCAATCTTCGATGCCAATGGCAATCTCTTCGGGACGGCGAAGAATGGCGGCGCGCACGGCGATGGCGTTGTGTGGGAGATCACGCCGTAAGAATTAACCGATTACAATCCGCTGAGTCTTAATCTTTCGCCATTCCGTACTAGATAGCAACACTGGTGCGAAAGGACGGCAGCATGGCGAATCGAGGCTTGTTGTTGCTGACATTGCTGGCGGTCATTGCACACTCCATCGATCGCAGCGGAAAACCGGCGTGCGTGCTGGCCGGGAATTCCGCGGCGGGAAACCAGCAGAGTGCGCCGGCAGCGACCATGTCCGGTATGAACATGGCGCACATGTACATGACATCGTTACGGCCGTTGCAGCCTGGCGACCAGCAGCGGGTAGACGCGATCGTAGCGGCGGCGAAGCAAGCGATGGCCCCCTATCAGGATTATCGCAAGGCCGTTGCTGACGGCTACCAACCCTTTTTCCCGAACATTCCGCAGCCCCTATATCACTTCACGAAATACAAGTACGGCCTCGAGGCAAGCTGGCACTTCGATCCTCTGAAGCCGACCTCGCTGCTCTACAAAAAAACGGCGGACGGCTACAAGTTGGTAGGAGTGATGTACACCGACCGGGTTGACGCCAACGAGGAGGAGTTGAACGAGCGCATCCCGCTCAGCGTCGCGCGCTGGCATCAGCACATCAATTTCTGCAAAGCGCCCCTGGGTAAACGGGCCGAGTATTTCGGGCCGCATGCGAAGTTCGGCCTGGCCGGCTCTATCTCGACCAAGGAAGCTTGTGAGGCCGAGGGCGGAGTGTTCTTTCCCCACGTACTCGGGTGGATGGTTCATGTGTACCCGTACGAAAGCGATCCGAAGAAAATCTGGTCCACGGATGATGACGATCATGGCCACGACAACATGGACCACTCCGCCATGCCGGGGATGAAGATGAACTGAGATTTAATCTGACAGCAATATCAGGACAAGGTGTTTACCTTCTCTCAGCCTGCCTCGTTCGGGGAGATTGTGTTCATGCTGTGGCTTTTTTTCAAGGGCGCAAACCCAACGCGCTCCGTGGGTCCAGCCTCCCTGGCGGCGAGTGGTTAGGCACGGTAGCTCTTGTTTCCCTTTGTTCCCCCGGCAAGAGCGCGGGCGCGCTTCTCTGCATCTCTTGATAGAGTAGTGGTAAGCCTGCTCTTGATGCCTTTAGAGACGCAAAGTCCGCCCACGGCGCGCTGCCGATATTGTGGGGCCGAAGTCTCGCCGGGAGCGGAGCAGTGTCCATCGTGTGGCCGGCTGACGAGCGGGCAGTCTGCCAAAGTCACGCTCGCCATCACGCTGCTGCTCATTCTTGCCGGTTTGGTCCTCACGCAATACTTTGTCAAGCTGCACCGCGTGACCGAGCAGGGGCTGGCACAGCGCTGGTTCAATCGCGGTGAGGAAGCCATGCAGGCCAATCTGCCGAGGTTCGCTGCCGAGGCCTTTCGCACCGCACTCAACTACGATCGCGAGAACAGCGAGTACCGGCTTCGTCTGGCGCAGGCGTTGCTGGCGGAGAATCGTCTGGCCGAGGCGCGCGCCCACCTGCTCAGCTTATGGGAGGAGGAGCCGGCCGACGGCGAGGTCAATCTCACGCTGGCGCGGCTGGAGGCGCGGCGCGGTCATTACAACGAAGCGCTCCGCTACTACAACAATGCCATTAACGGCGTGTGGGATGACCATCCTCGCAAGCAGCGCACGGCCGCAAGGTTTGAGCTGGCACGCTACCTGATGGAACTCCAGAAATGGCCGCGCGCCCAGGCCGAGCTGCTGGCACTGCTGGCCGACGCTCCCTCCGATCCCGGCGACCAGCTTCTTCTCGGGCAAATGCTGCTCATGGTCAATGAGCCGGCGCACGCGCTCCAGGCCTACGATGCCCTGCTGGCGAAGAATCCTGACAACGCCCAGGCATGGATGGGCGAAGGGCAGGCCAATCTGGCCCTGGGCAACTACACGGAAGCCGAGCGGGACAGCGACAAGGCGGTGGAACACGATCCCAACCTGGAGGGAGCGCGCCAGCAACTGGAACTCACGCGCGAGCTGCTGCGCATCTCTCCCGGCTTGCGCGGGCTGTCACTTTCGGACCGCGCCGACCGCGTGGCCACTGCCTTCCGGGCCGCCTTCACTCGCTTGAGCAGCTGCGCCAGCGAACGCAACATCGACCTCTCCGGCCCCACCAGCCTACCGCCCGACATTGCCGCCAAGGGCGTTACGCCAGGCGCCGAGGTCACTCGCCCCGCGGCCTCGCCCAACGAGCTGCAGTTGCTCTACACCTCCGGATTGGAAAAGCAGGCGGACGCAACCGCCATAGCGTTGCGCAAGAATCCGGATGCGCTGGAGCCCATCATGCAGTATGTCTTCGAGGTGGAACGTACCACCGCGCCCCTGTGTCCCAACATGGATGTGACTGATCGTGCCCTGCTGATCCTGGCACAACATGAGAGTGAGACCATGAAATGAGTCCGCAAGAACCCGCCGTTGCCAAGCCCAAAGAGTCGAGCGGGATCAAGCCCGCGGTCTCGACGCCCACCCGGCGTCAGTACTGGAGCAGCCTGCGCGCCATGCTGTCGCCGGAGCGTTTTACTCTGCGCGAGGAGCAGTTCTTTCTCTTTCTGGCAGTCCTGATCGGCGTTGGCGCGGCGCTGGCCGTAGTCTGCTTCCGCATGTGCATCGAGTTTCTGCAGCTCAAGCTGTTGGGCAGCGGATTGCAGCCCTCGGTGCCGCGGGTGTTTCTTGCGCCCATGCTCACAGGTTTGGTCATCGCGTTCCTGGTGATCCGCTTCTTTCCGCGCGCGCGTGGCAGCGGCGTCAATCAAACCAAGGCCGCGCTGTACATCTACGATGGCTACATTCCCATGCCGACGGTCATTGGCAAATTCATTACCGCCGCGCTGGCGATGGGCAGTGGACAGTCGCTGGGACCCGAGGACCCCGCCTTGCAAATCGGCGCGGGATTGGCTTCGGCCCTGGGCAGGCGTTTGAAACTTTCCCGCGAGAAGCTGCGCCTGATCGCACCGGTGGGCGCGGCTGCCGGTCTGACCGCGGCATTTAATGCGCCGATCACGGCGGTGCTGTTCGTTATCGAAGAGGTCATCGGGCGCTGGACCGCAGGCATTCTCGGAGCGGTGGTGCTGGCCGCCATCTCCAGCGCGGTCATCGAGCGCTGGTTCCTCGGTGATGAGCCGCTGTTTCGCGTGCCCGCCTATCACCTGGAACATCCCATCGAGCTGGCCGCCTACGCCAGCCTGGGTGTGATTGGCGGGTTCGCGTCGCTCGCCTTCGTTAAGTACATCGGTTACTTGCGGCCCAAGCTTCGCCAGTATCCGGCATGGACGCAGTATTTTCAGCCGGCCGCAGCGGGGCTGCTGATCGGGCTCATCGGCATCAAGTTTCCGGAGGTGATGGGCGTCGGCTACAGCTACATGGACCAGGCCATGCACGAACAGTACACCTGGCAGATTCTGGCGCTGTTGGGCGGGCTGAAAATCGTCACCACAGGTCTTTCCTTCAGCAGCGGCACGCCCGGCGGATTGTTTGCGCCGGTACTGTTTATGGGCGCCATGATTGGCGGCGCGGTCGGTATGTTCGAGCGCCAGTTGGTCCCCCATCTCGCGATTCCCGTCGGCGCCTATGCGCTGGTCGGCATGGGCACGCTCTTCGCGGGCATTCTGCGCGCGCCCATGACTTCGGTGTTCATGATCCTGGAGGTCAGCGGCAATTACAGCATCATCGTCCCCGTCATCCTGTCGAATGCCATCGCCTATTTCATCTCGCGTACCTTCCAGCCCACGCCGGTGTTCGATCTGCTGTCGCGCCAGGACGGACTGGACCTACCCTCGCTCGAAGAGGAGCGTGAAGTTCCGCTGCTGCGCGTCGAGGACGCCATGCGGCCCCCGTTGGGGCAAACCCTCACCGGCGACATGACCCTGCACGAAGCACAGCAACGCGTGCAAGGCTCGGCGCAGGAGTTCTTCGTGGTGGGCATGGGCGGCGAGGAGTGGTCGGGCATTACGCGGGCAGATCTGCTCGACCTGGTGACAGATTCCGAGCTGCCGCTGCCGCTGTCCAACTTTCTGACGTCCAGAATCCCTTATTTGCATCCCGATCATCCGCTCGACACCGCGCTGCGCCTGATCGGCGAATGGCCGCTGCTGCCGGTGGTGCATCGCGCCAACGTGCAACAGTTGCTGGGCGTGGTGTCGCTCGATGATGTGATGCGCGCCTACCGCGGCGCTGGCGTAGGGATCTCGCATGCCGAGCCGACGCCGGTTGTGCCGTAAGACGAGTGGATAGTGGGTAGATCCGGAATTCTCCCATTGACCGCGTCTTCATAGTGCTTTGCGCCGCTTTGTCTTTTCTAACCACTCTCCACGAATCATTATCCACTACCTTGATATGTCGCAATACGATATACTTGCATCGCCCTGCTTATGAACTCACACCGTCTTGCCCTCTCCGATTACCAGTCGCTGGCGGAGTTTCGTTATCAGATCCGCCGCTTTCAACGCTTCAGCGAAGCGGCTGCGCGCAACGCCGGCATCGAGCCGCAGCACCATCAACTGATGCTCGCCATCAAGGGCAAGCCGCCGGGTGAAGAGCCGCGCATCGCCTACCTCGCCGAGCGTCTCCAGCTCCAGCACCACAGCGCGGTCGAGCTGGTGGACCGGCTAGTGGAGAAAGGCCTGATCAGCCGCACGCGTGGCTCGAAAGACCGGCGCGAGGTCTTCGTGAGGCTCACCCCGCGGGGCGAGCAAGTGCTGCGCGAACTGACACTGCACACCAGCGCCGAGCTGCGCTCCGCCGCACCGGCGCTCGTGTCCATACTGCGCAGGCTCGCCCTGCACCGCAAGACCGCGTCTCGTATCGGGCCACGCGTTGGGGCCGCCGCAAGCACCGTGGAGCCGTAAGCCATGCCCATGCCCACACCCGCGGACAGATTAGGTGTCGATGGCATCAGCCCGCTGAATCCCGAGCTGGAGGCCAAGCAGAGGCTGCGCGGGCCGGAGGCGAGCTTCCGCACCGGACTGATGTCGCTGCTTGCTGCCGGCGTCGGTATTCTGGCGGGGATCATCGCCTGGCTTCTCTATGACCTCATCGGGCTGTTCACCAACATCTTCTTCTACCATCGCCTTTCCTTTGCATTCGTCAGTGCGCGCAACAACCATCTCGGACTACTGGTGATCGCGACGCCCGTAATCGGCGGAATCATCGTCGGCATCATGGCGCGCTACGGCTCCGACAAAATCAAAGGTCACGGCATTCCCGAAGCTATGGAGGCGGTGCTGATCAATCGGAGCCGCATCGAGCCCAAGGTCGCGATCCTGAAGCCGCTTTCGGCGGCAATCGCCATCGGTACCGGAGGGCCGTTCGGCGCGGAGGGGCCGATCATTCAGACCGGCGGCGCGGTCGGCTCGCTCGTGGGCCAACTGCTGCACATGACCGCGGCCGAACGCAAAGTGCTGCTGGCGTCGGGCGCCGCAGCCGGCATGGCAGCTACCTTCAGCACGCCTATCGCCGGCGTGATTCTCGCCATCGAGCTGTTGCTATTCGAATTCAAATCGCGCTCATTCATCCCGCTGGTGATCGCCAGCACGCTGGCCACTACGGTGCATTTCCGGCTGCTCGGTCCCGGCCCGATGTTCGAGGTGGGCGCCCTGAACTTCGGCTTGCCGCACGCGCTGCCGGCTTATCTTGCGCTGGGCGTGCTCTGCGGCGTGGCGGCCATCGTATTCAGCAAGGCGCTCTATTGGACCGAAGACCAGTTCGAGAAGCTGCCCGTAAGCGACCTCTGGTGGCCCGCGCTCGGCGCGCTCGGGTTGGGCATCATCGGCTATTTTGTGCCGCGCGTTCTGGGCGTCGGCTACGACACCATTTCCGACATCCTCAACACCAGGATGGTGCTGGGCGCGATGCTGGCGGTGATGGTGTTCAAGTCGGCGGCGCTGGTAATCTCGCTGGGCTCCGGCACCTCCGGAGGACTGCTGGCGCCGATGTTCATGGCAAGCGCAGCCATGGGCTCGGCGTTCGCCATGATCGTCGACAAGATCTGGCCGGCAGCGGACCTCGCGCCCGGAGCGTTTGCGCTGGTGGCGATGGGCGCGGTCTTCGGTGCGGCCTCGCGCGCCACGTTCACCTTCATCATCTTCGCCTTCGAGATCACGCGCAACTACAACTCGGTGCTGCCGCTCATGCTAGTCAGCGTGATCGCCGACGCGATCGCGGTGCGTTACGCCAAGAATTCCATCATGACGGAGAAGCTGGCCCGCCGCGGTCTGCACATCCATCAGGACTACGAGCCCGACGTCTTTCAGCAGGTAACAGTCGGCGAGACCATGGCAGAGGACTTCGACGTGGTGCCCGCGACGATGCCGGTTGCCGAGTTGAGCGAGCATATCGCCCGGCGCGATCCGTCGGTGACCAAGCACGATGGTGTATTCATCGTGGATGAAAACGGAAAGCTGGCGGGCGTGATCACGCGCAGCGATCTCTTGCAAGCGCTGGAGAGGTCGGGCGATCAGACGGTGCTCGAGGCAGGCTCGCGCAATCCGGTCGTGGCATATCCGGATGAAGTGCTGTATGACGCCGTCGCGCGTATGCTGCGCGCCGAGGTAGGGCGTTTGCCGGTGGTCAGCCGCGAAGATCCTGGGAAGTTGGTCGGTTATTTGGGACGCTCGCAGGCAATGGCGGCAAGGTTGCGGCGTCTGGAAGAAGAGCACGTGCGCGAGCCCGGATGGATGGGGAGCAGACGCGCCTCGCAAAGCTAGCCTTCATCTATAAGCCCCAGTAACTGCGACATCTCTTCGTAGAGAAATCCCTCGCCGGGCCGATACGGCTGTATCCATCTGCCGTCAATGACGAATTGGGGAACGGCGCGTTTGCCGGTATGTCGGATCACTTCGTCGGCGGCGCCGGGCGTTCTCTCGATGTCAATTTCGGTGTAGGGAACATTGTTCCTGTCGAGGAAGCGCTTGGCGGTGCGGGAGTCGGGACACCAGTAGGCGGAGTAGACCAGAAGCTGCATGAGCCTTAGATTAGCAAACCGCTGCGATTGGATAGACTAAGTGGGACGGCGAAACTTCGCGTCAGGGCACGTCTTCAGACATGCCGTATGGCCATTCAAAACAATTTCGGGCTTCAGCCCCCTGAATCTGTATGGGCTGAAGCCCGCATATATGCTGTGCGTTTTCAGTACGACCGAGGTCGTGCCTTGATACAAAGCTGGCTCAGTTGCTGTACAGCAGCACGCCTTCCACTTTCTCCTCGCCGACGGGACGATAGAAGAGCTGGTCTCCGGCGAGGTAGACCTCGATAAAGGCCGGGCGCTGCTGGAAGGTGCCCTGGATCAGCGCTTCCGACAGCGGGTCTTCGATGTACTTTTGCAGCGCGCGCCGCAGCGGACGTGCTCCGTAAGTACGATCAACGACCGTTTTGTCGAGGATCCACTTGCGCGCCTCTTCGGTCACCGTAACCGTGATCGAGCGCTGTGCCAAGTTGGTGTTCAACTGCTGCACCATCAGCTCGACGATCTGGATCAAGTCCAGCTCCGTCAGGGCGTTGAAGATGATTACTTCATCCAGACGATTAAGAAATTCGGGGTTGAAGGTGCGCTTCACTTCGTTGCGCACCATGTCCTCGACCTTGCTCGAAATCGTGTCTTCGTGCTCGGACTGGAAGCCCAGACCGGTGCGCTTCTGCAGGTGCCGCGCCCCGATGTTCGAGGTCATGATGATGATGGTGTTCTTGAAGTCGACAGTGTTGCCCAGCCCGTCGGTGAGCTGGCCATCCTCGAACACCTGCAGCAGGATGTTGAACAGATCGGGATGCGCTTTCTCGACTTCGTCGAGCAGGACGACGGAGTACGGCGCGCGCTTCACGCGCTCGGTCAACTGTCCGCCCTCTTCGTAGCCGACATATCCCGGAGGCGAACCGATCAGCTTCGAGACCGAGTGCTTCTCCATGAACTCCGACATGTCGAAGCGCACCAGTGATTTCTCGCTGCCGAACATAAACTGCGCCAGGGTGCGCGCGACTTCGGTCTTGCCGACGCCGGTCGGGCCGAGGAAGAGAAACGAGCCGATGGGCCGGTTGGGGCTCTTCAGGCCGGCACGCGAGCGGCGAATCGCGCGAGCCAGCGCCGAGATGGCGCGGTCCTGCGAGATCACCCGCTTGTGCAGCTCTTCTTCGATGCGCAGCAGCTTCTGGCTTTCTTCCTCTTTGATCGAGGCGATAGGAACGCCGGTCCAGCGCGAGACCACGTCTTCGATGTCTTCGCGGCCGACCACGCCAGTGCAGGACTCATCGAGGTGATATTTCTCACGCAGGGCGCGCAGGTTCTCGCGCTCTTTGCGCTCCTCATCGGAGTAGAAGCGGGCCTTCTCGAACTCATGGTTCGCGATGGCGTTCTCCATGCGATGCACGATGAACTTAATCCGCTTCTGCACCTCGGTGATGTCCTCGGGCAGGGAGGTCTGGCGCAGCTTCACCCGCGCGCCCGCCTCGTCGACCAGGTCAATGGCCTTGTCGGGAAGGAAGCGGTCGGGCAGGTAACGGTTGGAGTGCGCGACAGAGAAGGTGATCGCATCGTCGGTGTAACTGACGGCGTGAAACTTCTCGTAGCGCTCCTTGATGCCGAACAGAATTTTGACCGCGTCGGCCTCGGTCGGCGGCGGAACTTTCACGGCCTGGAAGCGGCGCTCCAGCGAGCGGTCCTTTTCGATGGACTTGCGATACTCGCCCGGGGTGGTTGCGCCGATGCACTGAATCTCGCCGCGCGACAGCGCCGGCTTCAGGATGTTGGCGGCGTCCAGCGAACCTTCCGCCGAGCCCGCACCGACGAGCGTATGGAGCTCGTCAATAAAGATGATGGCGTTCTGCGACTCCATCAGCTCCTTCATGATGGTCTTCAGCCGCTCTTCGAACTGGCCGCGGTATTTCGTGCCAGCGACGATCAACGAAAGATCCAGCGCGAGGATGCGCTTGTCAGCCAGAAACGACGGCACCTCGCCGTCGGCGATGCGTTGCGCCAAGCCTTCGACGATGGCGGTCTTGCCCACGCCGGGCTCGCCGATCAGCACCGGATTGTTTTTGGTACGCCGGCAAAGAATCTGGATGACGCGCTCCAGCTCGCCATCGCGCCCCACCAGCGGATCGAGCTGATTGTCGATGGCGGCTTGCGTGAGATCGCGCGAGAACTCAGACAGCAGGGACGATTCGCGCGAGCGCTGCGAGGGCTGGGCCTTTTCCTGCGAGGTGCGCGCCAGCTCTTCGCGAATGGTCGACAGGCGCAGGCCACGCTCGTGCAGAATTTCCGCCGCGAAGCACTTCTCTTCCCGCAACAGGCCCAGCAACAGGTGCTCGGTTCCGATATGCTTATGCGACAGCCGCTCGGCTTCCTCGGCTGCATAAGCCAGCACACGCTTGCACTCGTTGCTCAGCGGAAGGTCGACCGAAGTCGAAACCTTCTCCCGAATCGTGGTGTGCCCCTCGATCTGTTTGCGGATGGACTCCACCGAAGCATGGGACCGAAGGAACCGATTCGTCAGCGCCTTGTCTTCGCGCAGGAGGCCAAGCAGCAGATGCTCCGTTTCGATATAAGGAGAACCGAACTGACTGGCTTCGTAGCGCGCGAAGAAAATTACGCGCCGGGCCTTTTCCGTGTACCGTTCAAACATTGAACCTCTCCCGGAACCTGACGGGACTTTTTTCCCCCGCCCCGTTCCATGCCAAACTCACTCCCTTGTCACCGCCGGTCCCGCGTTCAAGCTGGGACCGATCCATCAACAGCAATAACGCGCCACTATTAAGTACGTCTCCTAGGCCGTAAGCGATTGCGGCGACACCTCAGCCACCCGGCCACGCTCCAGCCGCAGAACGCGGTCGCACTGACGCGCAAACCCAAGATTGTGAGTAACGATGAGCGAGGTCAGCCGATAGTCGCGATGTAACCTGGCGATCAATGTGAATACCGCATCCGCTGTCCGGTCATCCAGATCTCCTGTCGGCTCGTCGGCCATCAGGATCCTTGGCCGGGTGATCAGGGCGCGGGCCAGCGCTACCCGCTGCTGCTCTCCACCCGACAACTCGCCGGACCGATGAGTGGCACGGTCCTGTAAACCTACTTCCTGCAGCCACTGCAGGGCCTGTTGTTCCGCCTCGCCCCGCTTCATGCCGCGCATCAGCAACGGCATGGCCACATTCTCTGCCGCTGTGAACTCCGGCAGCAGATAGTGAAACTGCCAGACGAAACCCAGCTCGCGGTTGCGAAACTCCGCGGCACCTTCCTCGGAGAGCGTGCTCAGTAGCAATTGGGCGAAGTATACGTCACCTGCGGAAGCGCTATCAAGCGCTCCGAGGATGTGCAGTAAGGTACTCTTTCCGGTACCTGACTCGCCGACAATGGCCAGCATCTCGCCGGTCTGAACCTCGAACGACAGATTCTCAAAGAGCACCAGATGCGAGTCGCCCGAGCGGAAGACCTTCTTCAGATTGCACGCTCGCAACAACACGTCTTGTCCATTTTGATGCAGGCGCGCTCCCGCAGGAATCAAATTCAGGGCCAATGCCCAGGGAACCGCGCCCATTGTAGGAGCAGGTCCTGCAGCAACGGCCTATCTGGAATTAAACCATGTCCGGCGCGGGAAGTCAGCGACTTTGCTCACAGAACGGTTGCGAAAACTTGTTATGTGATCACACCTGAGGCGAGTCATGCGCGACAATAGGACGGCTCGGCAGCAGCCAAAGCTACTCACTGCAAAAGCTCACCTACCAAATGCGCACGCGCTCGTCGGGCGCCAGGTACAGCTTCTCGCCGGGCTTCACGTCGAAGGCCGCATACCAGGCGTCGATATTGCGCACCGTATCGGCGCGATACTGCGCGGGCGAGTGCGGATCGACCATCACCTGCTGGCGCAGCGCCGCCTCGCGCGACTTCGCCGCATAGTTCTGCCCGAAGGCAATAAAGAACTGCTGCTCGCCGGTGAAGCCGTCCTGCATGGGTGGAGTCTTGCCGTTCAGCGAGGCAACATAGCCATCGTGCGACGCGGCGATCCCGGCCACGTCAGCGATGTTCTCGGCCAGCGTCTGCTTGCCGTTGACGTGCAGGTCGGGAAACGGCTGATAGGTGTCGTACTGTGCCGCGAGCTTCGCGGTCGCTGCCTCGAAGTGGGCGAGATCAGCCGGCGTCCACCAGTTGCGCAGGCGTCCCCTAGAGTCGAAGGTGCTGCCTTCGGTGTCGAAGGTGTGGCTGATCTCGTGGCCGATCACCGATCCGATGGCACCGTAGTTCGCCGCGGCCGGAGCCTTGGGATCGAAGAACGGCGGCTGCAGAATCGCCGCGGGGAAATTCAGCGCGTTTTGCAGCGGCAGGTTCACCGCGTTGACGGTCTGCGGATCCATCGACCATTCGTGGCGGTCGACGGGCTTGCCCAAACGCGCGAGCTGGCGATGATACTGGAAGAGCTTGCCGCGCCGGATGTTGCCGAAGATGTCGTCGGCCTTGACCTCATAGGCCGAGTAATCGATCCACGTCTCCGGATAGCCGATGCCGACGTACAAGCTCGTCAGCTTGGCCTGCGCCTCGGCTTTGGTGGAGGCGGCCATCCACGGCAGCGCGTCGATGCGCTTGCGAAATGCCGCGATGATGTTTGCGACCATGGCTTGCGCTTGCGCCTTGGCTTCCGGCGGGAAATAGCGTTCGGCGTAAATCTTGCCCACATCGTCGCCAAGATAGCGATTGACGACCACCACGCCCCGCTGCCAGCGCGGCCGCTGTTGCGGCGCGCCCTGCAACACCGAGCCGAAGAAGGCGAAGTTCTCATCGGCAAACGGCTTCGAGAGGTACGGCGCATACTCCTCGATCAGGTGATAGGCCAGCCAGTCTTTCCACGTCTCCAGCGGAGTCGATTCCACCAGCGCCGACTCGCCGGTGAACGCGGTCGGCTGCCAGACGATGAAGCTGGGCTGCTTGCTGAGCCCGGCGCCACGGAAGTACTCCGCCCAGTCCAGGCCGGGAGCTTTGGCCTTGAAGTCAGCCTGCTTCCAGGTGTTATCGGCTTTGTGAATGTCATCGTTCTCGGCCAGCGAGAGCTGCTTTTCGGCGATGGCGTGCTCCAGCGCGATAATGCGCTCGGCGCGAGCGTCGGTATCGGTGAATCCGGCCAGCTTGAGCATCGCTGAAACGTGCGTCTGGTACTTGGCGCGCACCTCCTGCATGTGTTCGTTATCGGCGAGGTAGTATTCGCGGTCAGGCAGCGCGACACCGCCTTGCAGCAGATAGGGCGTGTAATGCTCGTAGTCGTTGAAGCCGGGAGCGACCCACAGCCCGAAGAGGTTCGGCGTGTGGAAGTTGGTGTTGTTGAGCGCATCGACATCAGCGCGCAGCGTCTGCCCAAGCGCAAACGCCAGCTCTTTCTTGTTCTTGATTTCAGCAATCGCCTTCAGGTGCGGCGCAAGCGGCGCCATACCTCGCTTGTCGATCGCCGACTCGTCTAGGTAGGAGTTGTAGAGATCGGCGATCTTGCGCTTGCTGGAGCCAGCGGCCGCGTTGCTCTTCGCGATCACTTCGATCAGGGCCGCGGTGCGCTTGTTACTCAAGTCGTCGAGTTGCGAGAACACACTCAGGCGGGCGCGATCGGGAGGAATTTCCGTGCGCTCGATCCAGTCCCCGTTGCAGTAGAGATACCAGTTGTCGCCCGGCCTCTCGCTGCGGTCCATGTTGGCGATGTTGATGCCGTGATTTTCTGGTTTGGGCGCTTGCTGCGCGTGAACGGGAAGCAACGTCAAGCCAAGCGAGCAAAGGGCGGCAGCTTTCAAAACGGAGTTTAGACAGTTAGGTAGGAATGTCATGCGTGCGTCTCCGAGGAAGGTGCAAAGCGGATTGAACAACCGTGATAGACGAAAGGCAAATCAAGAGGGTAGCACGGCTACGGAGCCGATGCGGTGGCAGGCGGGACGAAACGAATGGCCGCGTGCCCCAGGTTCACATCCCTTCGTTGGACACCAACTTGGGCAAACCGAGCGCAACGTTCGACAGGGCTGAGCGCCACGAACAAACAGCAGTGTCCCTCGACTCCCGCCGCGACCGCGCCAAAATCAGGCGCTGAAAAGGCACTCGCGGCGGTCGCTCGGGACGACACTTCTTCTGAAAACGTGAACGCTGGCCTGAAGGCCCACCCTAGCCGAAAGCCGGCCGCTACGCCCGATACCCAGCCAATCACACCCCGCTCCACATCCGGTAAACTAGTTCTTTGTGCGCATTCTCACCCGCTACATCCTGAAGGAGATCGGTTCGCACGCGCTCATCGGCGTGGGGCTGTTCACCTTCATCATCTTCATGCGCGACCTGGGGCGGCTCTTCGACCTGATCGTTCGCAACAGCGCCCCGTTGCCCAGCGTCGCCGAAATTTTTCTGTACACTCTACCGGCAACCTTCACCATCACGCTGCCCATGGGCGTGCTGGTCGGCATTCTGGTCGGCCTGAGCCGCATGGCCGCCGACAGTGAGCTGACGGCGATGCGGGCCGGCGGCATGGGCGTCAGCATCTTCATCCGCGCCGTGTCGATCTTCGCCATTGGCGCGTGGATGCTGGGCATGCTGAACAGCATTTACATTGCGCCGAAAGCGGCGACCGCGCTGGACCACCTCCAGGACAGACTGAAATCGTCACAGGCGTCCTTCGAGGTGCAACCGCGTGTCTTCTACGAAGGCTTTAAGAACATCGTTCTGTATGTGCAGGACGCAATTCCCGAGCATGGGCAGGCGCTGTGGCGCGGGATCTTTCTGGCCGACATCAGCGACCCGGCCTCACCCAACATCACGCTGGCGCAGCGGGGCGCGTTGTTGAGCGATGCCCCTGACAAGCTGCGTTTCCATCTCGAAGACGGCACGCAGCAGCAGGCTGTTCCCAAGGTCAAAGATCAGTACTCCATCACCACCTTCGAAAGCACGGAAATCCCGATTGCGGTGCCGAGCGACGACCGGCCACACGACCTGCTGCCGGTGGCCGAGCTGGGCCTGCGCGATCTGCTCAGCAACGCCGTTCGCGAGCGCAAGGCCGCGCAGAGGGTCCGCACCTCCGACCCCGGCAGCTATACCTACGACCTGATCAAGGCGCGTTACTACGAGCTGGAGTTCCATCGCCGCTTTGCCTTCCCTACGGCGTGCCTGGTGCTGGCGATGGTTGGCATTCCGCTGGGGCTTTCCTCGCGCAAGGGCGGCAAGAGCACGGGATTCGTGCTCACGATCCTGCTGGTGGTGGTGTACTACTTCTTCTCGCTGATCGGCGTGCAAATGGCGCGGCAGGGCAGGATGTCGCCCTGGTTTGGCTCGTGGATGGGAAACATCTTCTTCTTCGTCTGCGGCCTGTTCCTGCTGTGGCGCGTCGACCGCATGCCGATGGAGATCGGCAATCTCACCGGCTTCTGGAAGACGTTCCTGCAGAAGCTGCATTCGATCGGCGCCGAGCGCCGCAGCTTAAGCGCCTCCGGGGTCCCGGAGAAATCGGCGCGCCATCGCCGCCGCTTCAGCGCCCGATTCCCACTCATTCTCGACGACATGATCCTGCGCGACTTCGCACTGTATCTGACGATGATCCTGGCCAGCTTCCTGGTGCTGGCGCTGGTATTCACCTTCTTCGAGCTGCTCACGGACATCGTGCGCAACAAGGTGCCGCTGGTGACGGTGGCGGAATACCTGTGGAACCTGAGCCCGTCGATGATTTACCTGATGTCGCCCATGGCCGTGCTGCTGGCCGTGCTTATCACCTTCGGACTGATGGACAAATCGAGCGAGCTGGTCGCGATGAAGGCCAGCGGCTTCAGTATTTATCGCGCCACACTGCCCATCATCGTTATCAGCGCAATGTTTGCGGCCGCGCTGTTCATTTTCGATCAGGTTTATATTCCCCACACCAATCGCGAGCAGGAGATTCTGCGTAACGAGATCAAGGGCAAGCCGGCGCAAACCTATTTGCAAGCCGATCGCAAATGGATCTTTGGGCAAAGCAACGAGATTTACTATTATCGCTTCTTCGATCCCGAATCGAACTCTTTCGGCGGAATCTCCGTGTTTGAGTTCGATCCCGCGACCTTCCAGTTGACGCGGCGCATCTACGCCGATCGTGCGCATTGGGAGGAGCGGCTACACAAGTGGGTCTTCGAACAGGGCTGGGAGCGGACCTTGCGCGGCTCCTCCATTCAGGATTACCGCACCTTCGATGTCGCCACCTTTAACGAACTGCGCGAGGACCCGACGTACTTCAAGAAAGAGGTGAAGCAATCGTCGGAGATGAATTACGAAGAGCTGCGGGGCTACATCGATGACATGCAGCAGAGCGGTTTCGACACCGTGCGCCTGAAGGTACAGTTGCAAAAGAAAATCGCGTTCCCGGTGATTGCGCTGGTGATGGCGGTGCTGGCGATTCCTTTTGCGGCGTCGGGACGGCGCGGCGGCGCGCTGGTCGGCATTGCGGTGGCGCTGGCGATTGGAGTGGTCTACTGGATGACGTCGGGGTTGTTCGAGGCCATGGGAAATGCCAACCAGCTTCCCGCACTGCTCGCGGCCTGGGCACCGGATTTTATCTTCGGGCTCGCCGGCGGGTACATGTTGCTGCGGGTGCCAACCTAGCGGTCGGCAGTCAGCTAAACGAGCAGATGGGGTAGTGCGGGTAACGCCGGTGTAGCCGAATCGGCTTTAGCCCCAGAGGTACTTCGTCCTAGCCGGCTGTTAATCCAGTATTTGCTTTCAGCTAAAGCGCTACAATCGGAGACACCTGCACCAGCATCTATGAATCGATATGGCTCCAATCGGGGCGCTTGCTGAATGCTAAACAACCTTCGTCCACTGCTGCCGTATCTCCGCCGCTACCGCTCGACCTACGTCATCGGCGCGGTCTGCGTTCTGTTCAACAACAGCATCTGGATCCTGTTTCCGCTGGTCATCAAGCGCGCCATCGACGTTCTGAACGCAGGCCTCGGCCAGCACAAAGATTCGGCGCTCATTCGCCATGATCTGCTGGTCTATTCCCTGCTGCTGCTGGCCATCGCCGGAGCCAAGGCCATTTTCCAATATCTGACGCGCTGGATTCTGATCGGCGTCTCGCGCGAAATCGAGTTCGACCTGCGCAACGACTTGTTCGCGCATCTGGAGCGGCTCTCCTACAGCTTCTATCAGCGCACGCGCACCGGCGACATCATGGCGCGTGCCACTAACGACCTGAATGCCGTCCGCATGCTGCTTGGCCCCGGCATCATGTACACCGCAAACACCATCGTATTTACCGCCGGCGCGCTGGGCTTCATGCTGTGGATCAGCCCCAGGCTCACGCTTTATGCCTTCGCGCCCCTGCCGTTGATCAGCATCGTGGTGCAATATTTCGGCCGCCGGATTCACGAGCGCTTCGAACGCATTCAGGCGATGTTTTCCGATATCTCGGCCCGCGCGCAGGAAAACTTTTCCGGCGCGCGCCTGATTCGCGCTTACGTCCAGGAAGAGGCGGAGATCGAGAACTTCGAGCGCGACAACACCGAGTACATCGGGCGCAGCCTGAAGCTGGTGCGGCTGATGGGCATGCTGTGGCCGACGCTGGAGACGCTGCTCGGCCTGGCCATCGTGATTGTGCTCTTCGTCGGCGGGCGCGAGGTGCTGCTGCATCGCATCAGCGTGGGCAGCTTCGTCGCCTTCAACACCTACATGGTCCAGCTCACCTGGCCGATCATCGCGCTTGGCTGGGTCATCAACATCTTCCAGCGTGGCACCGCGTCGATGGGCCGCATTCACAGCATCATGTCAGAGCAGCCGGAGATTACGGACGTTTCTGTGGGTGCCCCATCCTTCTCGGCTGTTTCTGCCGAGAGGGTGGGCGCGGAAGTCGCCGGCGACATCGAGTTCCGCGATCTCAGCTTCCACTACGGCAAGACGCTGCGGTCAGCACAAAACGGCAATGGCCGGCCGCACGGCGATGAGCGGGTGTTGAAAAACATCAACCTGCGCGCGCCTGCCGGAACCAGTCTTGCCATTGTTGGACCGACGGGAGCGGGCAAGTCGACCCTGGTCTCCCTTATCCCGCGCATCTACGACGCCGATTCCGGATCGGTGCTGATTGATGGCCGGCCCATCCGCGAGTTTCCGCTTTCGCTGCTGCGGCGCAACATCGGCTTCGTGCCGCAGGAGACGTTCCTGTTCAGCGACACTATTCGCGAAAACATTGCCTTCGGCGCAGAACACGCCAGCGATGAGGAGGTGCGCCGCGCCGCCGAAGCCGCCAGCATCGCGACAGAGATCGAAAGCTTCCCCGACGGATACAAGACGCTGGTGGGCGAGCGCGGTTTGACGCTTTCAGGCGGCCAGAAACAGCGCACGGCGATTGCTCGCGCGCTGATTCGCAATCCGCGAATCCTGATTCTCGACGATGCGCTGGCCAGCGTCGACACGCAGACTGAAGACCGCATCCTGAATCAGTTGCGCGAGATCATGCAGGGACGCACGACGATCTTCATTTCGCATCGCGTCTCGACGGTGCGCAATGCCGACCGCATTGCCGTGCTGCATGCAGGCGAGATCGTTGAGTACGGCACCCACGACGAGCTGATCTCGCGCAATGGCTACTACACCGAGCTGTATAACAAGCAGTTGCTGGAAGAGGAGCTGGAGACGGTGTGACGATTAGACGGCGAAATTCATCCCGTGTCATTCCGACCGAGCAGCCGAGCAGTTCGGCTGCAAGTGGAGGAAGCAGCTGTCGCCCGTGAAAAGCAGGTCCCTCGACTCGCCCCGCCTGTTCTGCGAACCGGCGCTTCGCTCGGGATGACAAGCTGATGGAGGACGCATCTGGTAGAAGCAAGCTCTTCTATCCACTAGCCGCAAGCCACGATGTTCACCGACTCCCACTGCCATCTCGAGAACAAGCGCTTCGATGCCGACCGCGGCGAGGTCTTTGCGCGGGCGCAGCAGGCGGGCGTCACGACCATGCTGGCCATCGGCAATGGCGATGGGCCTGGCACAGGCACGCTCGATTGCGCGATCAAGCTGGCGCAGCAGCACGAAGGTGTATACGCGACCGTCGGCATTCATCCGCACGAAGCCGCGCTCGCGAAGCAAGCCGACTTCGATGAGCTCGAGCGCCTAGCCCGCGATCCCAAGGTCATCGCGTGGGGAGAGATCGGGCTGGACTATTTCTACGACCATTCACCGCGCGATGTGCAGCAGCGCGTGTTCGTACAGCAGATGGAAATGGCGCGAGCCGCCCGGCTGCCCATCATTATTCACAACCGCCCGAGCGACAACAGCGAGAACGCATGGGAAGACCTATTTCGGCTCATCCGCGAGCACTGGGCCGCCAGCGGACTGAGAGGCGTGCTGCATTGCTTCACCGGCACGGTCGAGCACGCGCGCGCCGCGCTCGACCTCGGCTTCATGCTTTCGTTCGCCGGGAATGTCACCTATCCCAAGTCGCAGAACATTCGCGACGCGGCGGCGATGGCGCCGCTGGATCGCATTTTCATCGAGACTGATTCGCCATATCTGGCGCCCATTCCCCATCGCGGCAAGCGGAATGAGCCGGCGTTCGTCGTCGAGGTCGCGCGGCAGATCGGTGAGCTACGCGGAATGGCGACGGACGAAATCGCGCGCCAGACGACGGAGAATCTCGTGCGGTTCTTCGGTATCGAGGGGTTGAGCGCCAGCGGCGCCGCTCCTGTCACCATGTGAGCCATCGCGGGGAACAACACGGGTGCCCCGTTCTACGCCGTCCTTTGGCGTAGGCGGGCAAAGCAGGTCCCTCGACTCCGCCCGCTGCGGCGGACTCCGCTCGGGATGACAACCCGGGCCAATCGCAAGCAAACCAACCGCTCTTGTTACACTGAAGTTTATGGCCGAATCATTCGACGTTGTCAGCAAAGTTGATTTGCAGGAAGTATCCAACGCCATTCAGCAAGCGCTGAAGGAAGTCCACACCCGCTACGACCTGAAGGACTCGAAGTCCTCGATCGAGATCGACGGCAAGGAGGCGCTGGTGCTGGCCTCGGCCGACGAGTTCAAGCTGAAGGCCGTCAACGACGTGCTGCAAAGCAAGCTGGTCAGGCGCAGTGTGCCGCTCAAGGCGTTCACCTACGGCACCATTGAGCCCGCCGCCGGTTCGACCGTGCGCCAGCGCGTCACTATGCAGCAGGGCATCCCCATCGAGAAGGCGCGCGAGATCGTCAAGCTGATCAAGAACTCCAAGAAGAAGGTGCAAGCTGCCATACAGGGCGATTTGGTTCGCGTCAGCGGCAAAGACCGCGATACACTGCAGGAGATCATTGCGTTGCTGAAGCAGCACGACTTCGGCATCGACATGCAGTTCACGAACTACCGAAGCAATTAGGCGCCGAGGAGATCGGGATCACCACCGAGGCACAGAGATACAGAGTTTTTGTTTGAAGTTCTCTCAGCGGTCTTCAATTGAATTCCCTCTGTGCCTCTGTGTCTCTGCGGTGAAAATGACTTTCGAGGCAGCAAATCCCCGCGCGTTAGGTAGAGGCAAGAACGCTTGAACTCGGTAATCCGGAACGCCAAGGAAGTCTTCGACCTGTTGCACGACGACCTCGCCGCCATTGAGCGCGAGTTCGGACGCGACACGGTTTCCGGCGTCCGCGCCATTACCGAGATCGGCGAATACCTGCGCGTGGGCGGCGGCAAGCGCCTGCGTCCTGCGCTGCTGCTTCTCTCCTGCAAGCTGATGAACTACACCGGCCAGGGCGCTATCAAGCTGGGCGCCGTGGTCGAGATGATCCACACCGCAACGCTGGTACACGACGACATCATCGACGAGGCGCAGACGCGGCGCGGGCGGCCCGCCGCCAACACGCAATGGGGCAATGCCAAGTGCGTTCTGGCCGGCGACTGGCTCTACATGCAGGCCTTCAAGGTCGCCCTGCAGGAGCGCAATTTCCAGATTCTCGACGCGCTCATCGACCTTACGCAGGCGATGGTCGAGGGCGAGCTGCTGCAGATGGAGCGGCTGGGAAAAGCGATTTCGTTGGATGAGCACTTCGAGCTCATCTATCGCAAGACGGCGTGCCTGTTTTCGGTGTGCATGAAGCTGGGCGGAATTTTGGCGCGCGCCGCTGACGCCGACCAGCAGCGCCTGGCCGAGTACGGCCGCAACCTGGGCATGGCGTTTCAGATAGTCGATGACGTGCTTGACCTCACCGCGTCCGAGGAAATGCTGGGCAAACCGGTGGCCAGCGATTTGCGCGAGGGCAAAGCTACGATGGCGGTCTTGCACGCCCTAGCATGCGCGAACGCCTCTGAGCGAGCCATGATCGAGTCCGTGCTGAGCAACGGCGGCTTCGACGGCATTACCCCCGCCGACATTGTCGCCATCCTGAAGCGGCACGGTTCGATTGATGCGGCGTACGCACGCGCTGCGGAGTTCTCCAACAAAGCGCGCGAAGCCATCTGCACCTTCCCCGGCTCCGAAATCAAGCGCGTACTGCTGTGGGTGGCGGAGTTTGTGGTGGAGCGCGAGAGCTAGCGCGGCAAGTCGGCAATGCCTTCATCCCTACCGGAAACTCTGTCACCTATCCCAACGCAATCTTCCCAAACGTGTCATTCCGACCGGAGCGAAGCGGAGTGGAGGGACCTGCTGTTCGTTCGAGCGACTTCCCCCCTCGGGCGAACAACAGGTCCTTCGACTGCACACCCGCCCGGCCGCATAAACGCGGCCAGAAAAATCGTGCGGGCGCTCCGCTCAGGATGACAACTCCAGGTACGGTGCGCTGTCGACTCCCGCCTGAACGCGGGCTGCGGCTTTGGAATGTGATATCGCTCTGGCCGGTCCACACTACCTATTGCCCGTGTCGTCCATCACTGACAATGCTCAGCTTGCGCGCTATGTTGAGCTGTTGTGACGGAGGTGTGTGTCATGGCAGCGCCCTGGGCACATCGTTATGCGCAGCGCACCAAGTCGGCCAAAAGTTCCATCATCCGCGAGCTACTGAAGCTAACCCAGCGTCCCGAGGTCATCTCCTTTGCCGGCGGTTTGCCCGCCCCTGAGGTGTTTCCGGTGGCGCGCTTCCAGGAGGCGTGCCAGCGGGTTTTGCAGACCCAGGCAGCTGCGGCACTGCAATATGGGCCCACCGAAGGTTATCGCCCGCTGCGGGAGTACATCGTGACCCACATGGCGCGATATGGAATTCTCGCCGGCGTCGATAACGTGCTGGTCACATCGGGCTCGCAACAGGCGCTGGACCTGATCGCCAAGCTGCTGATCAATCGCGGCGACCGCATTCTGGTGGAGTCGCCAACTTATGTCGGCGCGCTGCAGGCCTTCGACCTGATGGGCGCCGAATACGTCACGGTTCCAATCGACGACGCCGGTCTGCAAACCTGCGAGATGGAGCAGGCGCTGCGCTCGGGCCCGAAGTTCATGTACATCTTGCCCAACTTCCAGAACCCGGGCGGGGTCACGCTCTCGCGCTCGCGGCGCGACGAACTGGTTGCGCTCTCCGACAAGTACGGCATCCCCATCATCGAAGACGATCCCTATGGCCAGCTCCGTTACGAAGGTGAGCACATGCCGCCGCTGCTGGTGCTCGACCGCACCAGCCTGGCGCGCGACAACGGCTACAAACTGGGCAATGTCATCTATCTCAGCACCTTTTCGAAGGTGCTGGCGCCAGGACTACGCGTGGCCTGGATTGTGGCCCCGCCGGACGTAATCGCGCGGCTGTCGCAGCTAAAACAAAGCACCGACCTGCACACCAGCTCATTCACCCAAATGGTGGTTTACGAAGCCGCCCGCGACGGCTTCATTGACGATCACGTAAAGCTGATTCGCAAGGTTTACAAAGAGCGGCGCGATGCCATGCTGGAGGCGCTGAAAGACTTTTTCCCGCCCGAGGTTTCGTGGACGCATCCACACGGCGGCTTGTTCCTCTGGGTCACCATGCCGCCGCAGATCGACTCGCGCAAGCTGCTGGATTCGGCGCTACGACAGAACGTGGCGTTCGTCCCCGGCGATGCTTTCTTCCCCGCCGGCGACCCGGGTTCGCACATGCGGCTGAATTTCTCCAACGCGCAGCCGGAACAGATTCGTGAAGGCATACGGCGGCTGTCGGTTGCGGTCGCGCATGAGCTGGAGCATCGCGCCGCAGAGGTAATGGTGTAAGCTGAACAGCGGCACGGGCTGACATGGCGAGAGTATCCCGTGAACGTATGCAAGGCTCAACCATAAAGCAAAGTGCATCTTTGGGAGACTATCTTGCCGCCGAGCGAACGCTTCTTGCCTGGATCCGTACCGGACTGGCATTAATGGGGTTCGGATTCGTAGCCGCGCGTTTCGGCATCTTCCTGCAAGAGTTCCAGGCCGTTCAACACACTGCGACGCAGCCGTCCGGGCCGTCGCTATGGTTTGGTACTGCCCTCATCGCAGTGGGCGTAATCGTGAATGTTTTCGCAGGATGGCACCACGTACGGCTGGTCCGGGCACTGGATCGTGGCGAAACCGGGCACTCGCGTTCTTCGATTCAGCCGGTCGCGATTGCCTTCTTTCTGGCATTGGTCGGGCTGGCGATGGCGATCTATCTGGTTTCGGTGCGAACTTCCACTAACTGGATCCGCTGAGCATTCCGTTTAGCCGTTAGGCCGAGAGCGCGTCTTTCACCATCGCGAGCGCGCGGCTCGCGGCTGCCGCAAAGGCCTGCACCGTCTGCGGATCGGTCTCCGCTGCCGCACGCCAATTGATGGTCACGCAAAAATAAACCCAGCGATCGTCGAAGAACATTCCGCCGGGAACGCACAGCGCGTGAAATCCGGGTACGTCGATGCTTCCCCCCTTCACAAATGCGCTCACTCCCAACGGCAGCGGCATCCGCCAGATGGCATCGCCTGTAGAAAGCACCTGGCGGAATTGGTTCAGCGTCTCCTTGTTCTTGAAGAATTCGCCGTGCAGCGCGCGCGAATAATAAGACACAAAATCGTCCGCCGAGCATGA
>Ga0335073_10002436_pt1 | contig 25431 bp, 27 predicted proteins | sample Lox_Sample_22_FD_207093 | JGI IMG/M metagenome (GOLD analysis project Ga0335073, IMG submission 207093) | Soil microbial communities from Loxahatchee National Wildlife Refuge, Florida, United States - Lox_Sample_2.2 | ecosystem: Environmental > Terrestrial > Soil > Wetlands | place: USA... | reverse complement strand
AAGCCGTATCGCTCGGCCGGTCGTAGGGTCCTCCATGGGCGCACCGGGGCCGCGGGAGGTTCCACCGGTCTCTACCGCCCCGGCCGTCGAGGGGCCGATCGGCCGGGTCCAGACACAGCTCGGAGGGCTCAACGAGGGGGTTCGGTCGGCGGCCCGCCGCAGCCGCCGGGTTTCCTGGTTCGCCTGGGGGTTCCTGTTCGCAGGTATCACCGGGATCCCGGTCCTCGAGGTGGGCATCCTCCTTTCCGGCCTCACGCCCTCGGGGCCGAACGCGGTGACCGCCCTGCTCATCGTCGGGGGGTTTCCGGCGTTCGTCCTGTTGATCTTGACCGTCCGCGAGCTGCTCGTCGGCCGCGGAGAAGCCGGCCGTCCGTCCGCGAGGACCGTCGGTAGGCCCGGAGCGGCCGCCGAAGAGCCCCCCGGGTTCCGCGTGAGCCTCCTCACGGTGCAGGAGAGCCAGAAGCAGATCACCCGGATCCGAGGGGAGCTCGAGGTCTCGATGATCCCGCTGATCCTGGGCGGGATCGGCGTATTCGAGGTCGTGGGCGACCTCGTCCTCCTGCCGACGGTCGGCCCGGCCGCCGCGGCGATCTCGCCCCTCGCCTACTTCTTCCTCCCGTACGCTCCGCTCGTGTTCGTGGTGCCGTTCATCTGGTATCTGTGGCGCGTCGCCCGCCAGTGGGTGGATCGGTACCAACGGGGACTCGACGACCAGGTCCGGCAGCTGATCTCCCTCGAGGGGGAGTTCCTCGGGCGCTTCGCGAGCGACCGCGGGAGGGGATAGGGGAAGCGATGGACCGCCCCGACCTCTTCGTCCTCGGACGTCTGCTCGAGGCGCTGGCGCTGGCCGAAGAGCCTCCGCTGCGCACGCAGCTCCAGCAGCGGGCGGGGGTGAACTACACGATGCTCGAGAACTACCTCGAGTTCCTGACCGGCTACGGGCTCGCGGAGCTCAACGGCGACGGCCGCCTGTTGCTGACCGCCAAGGGGGTCGAGGCGTACCGGTTCCTTTCGGCCGGTCTCTCGCGGATCTTCGGCGTTCCCGACGCCGGAGCTCCTCTGCGAGAGCTGAGCCGCCCGGGTCCCGCCCGCTGACCGCGCGGATCACGCAGCCGGCCCGGTGACCACGACCTTGACGCTGTCGGTCGGCCGCTGGGCGAGTCGGAACGCTTCCCGGATATCGGCGAGCGGGATCCGGTGGGTGACGAGGTCGGAGAGCGCCAGGCGGCCTTCGACGATCATCCGATGGACCTCGGCGATGTCGGGCTCCGTGGTCGCGTACGACGGAACGATCCGGATCCCCCGAAGATAGAGGTCCTGAAGGTCCGCATCCAATCGGCTGCCGGACTCGGGCAGTCCGAACAGGTTCACGGTACCTCCGCGCCGAACGAGCTCGGTGGCGAGACGCGCCACCGCCGGGTGGCCGGTCGCGACGACCACGAGGTCGGCGCCCCGTCCTCCGGTCCCCTGCTCGACCGCGGCCTTCACGGAGCCCTCCTCGCGGGGGTCGACGGTCGCGTCGACGCCGCCGCGCTCCGCCGCCGTTCGCCGGAGCGGGGAGATCTCGGTCCCCCCCACCCAGGACGCGCCGAGGGCCCGGACGAGCCGGGCGTAGAGCAGCCCGACGGGGCCGAGGCCGAGGACCATGACGCTCGCCCGCTCGGGAAGTCCGACCTTGCGGATCGCGGTCAGGGCGCAGCCGGCGGGCTCGAGCAGGCTCCCGGCGTCCCAGTCGATCTTCGGGTCGAGGCGCAGGACCGCGTGTCGCTCGACGTTCTCCTGGGGGACGCGGAACGTCTCCGCGAACCCGCCGGGGTCGATGTTGGTCTTCGAGTAGGTCGGGCAGAAGGTGTAGTCGCCCCGGGCGCAGACCTCGCACGAGTAGCAGGGGACGTGGTGGTGCACGAAGACGCGGTCCCCGGGGACGAGCCCCACGACCCCGGGCCCGATCCGGGCGATCCGCCCGACCGGCTCGTGGCCGAGGATGCCCGCGGACCGGTAGTTGCCGCGCAGCTTCTCGAGGTCGGTCCCGCAGACCCCGCACGCCGCGAGCGCGACCGTCACCTCGCCGGGGCCCGGAAGGGGTTCGGGGACGTCGCCGAGGGCGACCTCCCCGGGCCCGGCGAGACGGCCGTACTTCATGCCCGAGCGCGCGCCGCCCGGATCGAGGCGTCCATGACCTCGATCGCTTCGTCGATCTCTTCGCGACGCACGATGATCGGTGGGATATAGCGGATCGACGAGCGGCCGCACGGCAGGAGGATCAGCCCGCGGTGGTAGGCCTCCTCGAGGACCCGGTCCCGGAGCTTCACGGCCGGTTCCTTGGTCTTCGGGTCGACCACGAACTCCGTGGCCGTCATCAGTCCGAGGCCGCGGACGTCCCCGATGTCGGGGTACTTCGTCGCGAGCTCCCGCAGCCGCGAGAGCAGGTACTCTCCCTGGACCCGGGCGTTCTCGAGGAGGTGCTCCTTCTCGATGACGTCGATCGTGGCGTTCGAGGCCGCGACCGAGACGAGGTTCCCACCGAACGTGTTCGAGTGGGAGCCCTGGTAGGTGTAGTCGAGGTCCTTGCGGAAGATCATCGCGCCCATCGGCAGGCCGCCGCCGAGCGCCTTCGCGAGCGTCACGATGTCCGGGACGATCCCGTGGTGCTCGATCGCGAACCACTTTCCCGTCCGTCCCATCCCGGCCTGCACCTCGTCGTCGATGAACAGGATGCCGTGCTCGTCCAGGATCGACTTGATCGCCTTGTGCCAGCCCGGCGGAGGCACGACGTACCCGCCCTCGCCCATGACCGGCTCGGCGAGGAACGCCGCGACGTCGTCCGGCGGGATCAGCGTCTGGAAGTAGAGCTCCTTCAGGATCTTGGCGCAGTAGAGGTCGCAGCTCGGGTACTGGAGCTTGTAGGGGCAGCGGTAGCAGTACGGGGCCGGAATGTGGGTGCCTCCCCCGACGAACGGCGCATACCCCTGACGCTGGACGGGCTTCGAGGAGGTCATGGTGAGCGACCCCATCGTCCGGCCGTGGAACGCGCCGATGAGGCCGATGACGATCGGCCGCTTGCGGTTCCAGTGGGCGAGCTTGAGCGCGGCCTCCGCGCTCTCCGTCCCGCTGTTCGTGTAGAAGACCTTCTTCTCGAAGTTCCCGGGCGTGAGCCGGATCAGTCGCTCGGCGAGGCGGACCTGGTTCTCGTAGTAGAAGTCGGTGCCGGCGAAGTGGCTCAACTTCCCGACCTGGTCGCGGACCGCGCGGACGACCTCCGGGTGCGAGTAGCCGAGGGTGTTGACCGCGACCCCCGACGCGAAGTCGAGGAGCCGGTTCCCGTCCACGTCCGTGATCCACACCCCGCTCCCCGACTCGGCGACGATCGGGGCGGTCTTGGTGCTGGTCATCAGGAACCTTCCGTCGGCCGCGATGACCTTCTGGGCGTTCGGCCCCGGGATCGGGGTCTTGAGGAGGATCCCCTTGCGGGGCGTGCCCTTCGAAGGTTCGGGATGGGCCGAAGCCGGGGATGGGACTGTCTGACTCATGGGATCACCGTTCTGCCAGAGCCGCGCGGGGGGTAAATCTTCTCGGTGGGTTGGATTGAACGGCCGATTGCCTTTGGAGCGTCTGTTTTTATGCCGCGCGCCCGGGTCGTCCCTCGTTCATGGCTCCGGAAGACGCCGACGACGCCGAGATCGACGAGATCCGGGAGGTCGTTCCGGCCCGCGCGGTATTGACGGAGCTCGCCCGGGGGTTCCTCCTCGTGAACCAGTCGAACCCGACGCGGGCCGCCCGGTTCGCCGAGACATTCCTGCGGGAGCAGTCCGGCCACCTCGCGTTGTCGCGGACCGAGCCGGTGCCGAAGGTCACCCTCGCCCGGCTCGCGCTCGGCCGCTTCCCCCGGGGGGCCGTCGAACCCCCCGCGGTCGCCTCCGCGTGGGACGGGTCGGAGTAGACGCGTCGCGGGCGTCGCGGACCGCGAGATAGGCCGCGAGGTCCTTCGGGAACGTCTTCTTCGTGAGACAGATTCGCACGCCGCGGGTGTCCCCGAAGAACCGGCCGGGGCAGACGAGCACGGAGGACGCGAGGGCGCGCTCGGCGAACGCCTGGCCGTCCGGGATGTTCCGACGGTCGAACGCGACCGGGGCGCGCGGAACGGCTTCGCCGGGAACAGCGGCCCCCCAGGCCGCGCGGTTCGGACGGAGGATCGACTCGACGTCCCGACGGATGCGCTCGACCTCGCGAAGGCAGGCGAGCGCCGCGGCCACGCAGTAGGGCGCGACCTGGTCACAGACGAGGCCATGGAACCGGGCATACTCGTCCGCTTCGGCCTCGGGCGCGACCAGGAATCCCACGCGCAGGTCGTCCCCGGCGAAGAATTTCGTGAACGTGCCGCTCGCCCAGACCCGGGGGCGGGCGAGGTCGGCCACCGAAGCGGTGCCGACGAATTCCCGGAACGTTTCGTCGACGAGAAGGTGGTCGGCGTCCTCCGACCAGGTCTCAAGCCGGTCCCGAGACCATAGGTCCCCCTCCGGGTTCCGGGGCTGCGAGACGACCGCGAGGTCCACGGGCCCCGGTTCCTCGGTGACCAAAAACCCGGCCTCGCGGACCCCGTCGAAGAGCGGAGGGTACTCGGGGAACGCGACCCGGCACCGGGGCTTGGAGGACGGTGTCCGACGGCCCAGGTACAGCATCAGCGACCCGTTCGCCTCGGTCGCGCCGTGCGTCAGGAAGAGCCGCCGGGGGTCGACGCCGACCCGGTCCGCGAGCGAGCGCCGCAGCTCCTGCGGGTCCGCGGCGCGCACCTCCCGCTCGGTCGGCAGGGGGTGCCGGATCGACCCGAACATCCCGCTCTCGCCCAGATTGTGGCGGACCCCGAGATGCGAATCGATCCAGTCGGAGAGCGGGAAGCGCACGTCCCCCGGAGCGCCTCCGAGGTAAGGGGTTGACGGCTCCCGACGAAGTTCGGGACGGCCGGCCTCACACGCCGAGGGCCAAGCAGACGAAGAGGATCGCGACCGTCAGCGCGGCGAGGGGAAGACCGTACCGGACGAACGGTCCGAGCCCGAAGGAGAGGCCCCGCTTCTCGGCCTGCTGGGCGATGATGAGATTGCTGGCCGCGCCGAGCAGCGTGACGTTGCCCGCGAGCGTGCTCGCGGCCGCGAGGCCGACCCACGCGAGGGGCGTCCCCCCGCCGTACCCGAGCCCGGTGAGGATCGGTATCTGCAGGGCGACCCACGGCACGTTGCTGACGAGCTGGGACCCTACGAGGGAGGTCGGGACGAGGACCCCGAGGGTCGCGAAGGTGTTGCCAGGCCGCGGGATCGGCAGGACCGACTCGGCCCCCTGCACGACGCCGCCCGCGACTGCCCCCGCCACGACGACGAAGATCCCGGCAAAGAGCAGGAGCACCGTCCAGTCGACCTTCTCGACGATGCGGGTACGCTGGGGGGAGAGGAGGAGGAGCAGGACCGCGCCCCCGGCGGCGGTCTCCCAGACGGGCACGGCCGGGCCCCCGGTGAGCGCCGAAACGATGTCGAGCGTGATCAGGACGACCATCGTCCCCGGGAACACGACCAGGACCGGGGAGCGACGGATCCGTGCGCTCCACCCGCCGACCGGGAAGAGCGGCGGGGCGTGGGCCCGGACCTCGGCGAACTCCGCCTCACGGGCGCGCATCGAGCGCGCGAAGACCCGCCGGAGGTACCATGCGCCCACGGCGAGATTGAGGGCGGTGGGGACCGCGAGGTACTCCAGGAAGACGACGACCGGGGTGCCGAGGCCGCTATCGACCGAGACGAGGAGGTTCTGGGGGTTGCCGAACGGGGTCAGCACGCTGCCGACGGTGACCGAGAACGCGAGCACGAGCAGGAGCGGCTTCGGGTCGAGCCGGATCCGGGCGGCGAGCGCGACCAGCAATGGGACGCCGATGAGGACGAGCGCGTCGTTCACGAGGAACGCGGAGGCGACCCCGAACCCGACGAACAGCGCCACCGGCAGCTCCTCGGCCCGACGGGCCCTCCCGATGATCCATCGGGCGAGGTGGTCGAGCGCCCCCGCCCGGTCGAGCGCGCCGGCAAAGAGGAACAGGGCGAGCAGGAAGAGCAGCACGGGGGCGGAGGCGGCGACCGCGCTCTCGGCACCCGAAGGCGGGAGGACCCCCGAGACGACGGTCACAAACCCACCGGCGAGGAACATCGCCCAGACTCCCGGGCCGCGCCCGAGGACCTGGCGGGCGATCACCGCACCGAGGACGACGACCAGGATGCCGAGCGCGACGTAGTTCACGCGATCTTCCCCGAGCCGGCCGGGCAGGCGAGAGAGATTGAAAGGTCGCCGGTGGAACCGAACGCTCAAGAACGCGCAGCGGCGAGGTGCGGGCGATGGCCGAGCGATCTCTCTCGCCGCCCTCGGTCACGGTCGGGCCGGGAGGGCGGATCCTGGCGCTCTCCGCCGCGTGGTTCTCGGATGGGGCGCTCCGCCGAACGCAGGCGCGTCGGGCCGGGCGGTGCGTCGAGTGCGGGGAGGCGCTGCGGAGCCACCGGACCCCGTACTGCTCCCGGCGGTGCCGCTGGAAGTTCCATGGCCACTACTTCTGGGACTCGGCTCGGTCGTACGTGATGCTGCGAGACCGGTACACCTGCCGTCTCTGCGGGGTTCGCCGGCGGGCCCGGGAGCTCGACGTCGACCACATCGTCGAGATCGCCCTCGGCGGTCCGGCGCTCGAGTACTCGAACCTGCAGACGGTATGCCGTCCCTGCCACCGGGCGAAGACCGGGCAGTTCCGCCGCGCGCGTTCGGCGGCGTCCCCTGTCAACTAACCTTCCCGTCCGTAGGGGTTCAAGAGGACCGGCCGGCTCCCCCCGGGGGAGGCCGGACGATGAAGGTCGGGATTCTGGGAAGCGGAGAGGTCGCGCGGTCGCTCGGCATGGGGTTCGCCACCCTGGGTCACGAGGTGAAGCTCGGGACCCGCCGGCCGGACCAACCGGACCTCGTGAACTGGGCGACGGAGACGCATCCGAAGGGGTCGGTCGGTTCGTTCGGCGACGCGGCCGAGTTCGGCGAACTGCTCGTGGTGGCGACGCGCGGTGTGGCGAACGCCGAGGCGGTCCGGGCGGCCGGGATCCCCCATTTCGACGGGAAGGTGGTGATCGATGCGACCAACCCGCTCGTCCTGTCGGAGCACGCTCCTCCGACGCTCGCGATCGGACATTCGACCTCGGCGGGGGAGGAACTGCAGCGGCTCCTGCCGAAGGCCCGGGTGGTGAAGGCGTTCAACACGATCGGCAACGCGAGCTTCTTCCGACCGACGTTCCCGGGCGGACCGCCGGACATGTTCCTCTGCGGCAACGACGCCGCGGCGAAGCAGGTCGTCACCACGGTCCTTCGGGAATTCGGCTGGCCGACCGTGATCGACACGGGCGGGATCGAGGGCGCGCGCGAGCTCGAATCGCTCTGCGTGCTCTGGGTCAAGACGGCGCTCTCCCTCGGCAACTGGAACATCGGGTTCAAGGTGCTGCGGAAGTAGTCCGTGCGTCGCGGGTCCGGTCGCTACGCGACCGAGCGCTCGAGCTCCTCCCACGAGAACGGGATGCCGGTCCCCGTGAGGTAGAGCAGGACGCGCTCCCCGGGCGACAGGAGGTGGCGTTCCTTCAGCTTTGGGAGCGCGGCGTACGGCGCGGCCCCCTCGGGAGACGCCGAGAGGCCGTGGCGGGACGCGAGCGTCCGCACGGCCGTGACGATCTCCCGGTCGGTCACCGTGACGCCCCCTCCGTGGCTCGCGCGGATCGCCTCGAGGATCCGTTCCGAGGAGAACGGGGAGGGAACGAGGAGCCCGGGGGCGACCGTGTGGGGGTTCTCCCACGGAGTGATCCGGGCCGCTCCGTCGTCGAGCGCACGGACGACCGGGGCGCAGCCTTCGGGCTGCACCGAGTAGAGCCGGGGGGCGCGGTCGAGGAGGCCGAGGGTCGTCAGCTCGGCGAACGCCTTCGCCATTCCAACGAGGCCGGTGCCCCCGCCCGTGGGGTAGACGACCGCGTCCGGCATTCCGTCGACCGCGCTCTGCTCGAAGATCTCGAGGCCCATCGTCTTCTTTCCCTCGGCCCGGTACGGCTCCCGCAGGGTCGACATGTCGAACGAGCCCCGTCCCTTCTCCCGGGTCCGGGCCTGTTCGCCGGCCTCGCGGATCGTGCCCGGAACCTCCACGACCTCGGCGCCGTAGAGGCGCACGGCGTTCTTCATCGGCTCCGGGGTGCGTTCGGGCAGGTACACCCGGGCCTCTAGGCCGGCCCGGGCCGCGTACGCCGCGAGCGCCACTCCGGCATTGCCGGCGCTCGGAACGAAGAGGTCGCGCAGGCCGAGTTCCTTCGCCCGGGAGACCGCGACCGCCATCCCCCGGGCCTTGAACGACCCGGTCGGCATCGCGCCGTCGTCCTTCACGCGGACCTCGAGCTCCTCGACCCGTCCGATCGGGAGGATCGGGGTGAACCCTTCTCCGAGCGACGTCACCGACTCCTCCGAGCGGACCGGGAGGAGCTCCCGGTACCTCCACAGGGTCGCGGGGCGCTCGCCGACCCGCTCGAGCCAGCGACGTCCGTCCAGCCGGCCGAGGTCGTACGTCGCGAACAGTGCCTGGCCGCACGTCGGGCAGGTCGACGCGACCGCGGACGCCGGCACCGAGGTACAGCAGGCGCGGCATTCGAGGTCCTTCAGAAGGGATCCGGTCTCGGTCACGCGCCGACCCCTTGGCACGCGCGCGCTTAACCTGGAGTTCTCCCCACCGGGGGAAGGCTCCGGGGACCCCTACGCCTCGGCCGGGAGGTACGCCTCGGCGAGGTACTCGGAGATGTCCCGAACCCTCACTTCGGGCGGGGCGACCCGGGACAGGTTCGCGAGGCACAGGGGGCAGGCGGTCACGACCTGCGGGTTCACGGCGCGCAGCTGGTCGATCCGCTTCCGAGCGATCTCCGCCGATTTCCCCGGGAACAGGGTCTCGAGCGGACCGCCGCAACAGAACGTCAACTTCCCCGACATTTCCGCTTCCGACAGGGTCACGCCGCCGCCGGCGAGGAGCTTCCGGGGCTGCTCGAGCACTCCCTCGGAGCGGGCGTAGAGGCAGGAGTCGTGCATCGTGACCGACCGCTCGAGGTCCTTGACCCGAGGCGGGGGATGCTGGGCGAGGACCTCGAGGTAGCTCTGGACCCGGAGGTCAAAGCCGGGCACGAGCTTCGGATAGACGGTCCTCAGCATGTTCGTCGTGTGCGGGTCGACCGTGATCACGGACCTCACGCCGTGCTCTTTCAGGGTCCGATAGACGAACGCGGCGTGCCGGGCGAAGCCCCGGTCGAGTCCCTCGTCGTGGGCCAGGGCGCCAGCGTAGAGGTCGTTCTCGTACAGGTATCCGAAGTCGACTCCCGCCGCTCGCAGGAGGCGGGCGATGTTGCGCAGCCGCTCGTTGAAGGCCCGCCGCTCCGCCGGCGTCGTCCGCGCGAGCAGCGGGGTGAGGTTCACGAGCTTGTTCATCGAGCGCGCGAAGCCGAACAGCCAGCCGCTCCGCGCGTCCTCGTACTTCCCGAGCTGGCGGCTCATCGCGTTGATCGCGGGGACCATCTGCCACATCTGGCCCGTGTAGAGGACCGTCGCGCCGCCGCGGGGAATGTCGAGACCGCGCGTCCACGCGGTCACGGCCCGACGGCTGAGCGGGAGGGCGCTGCGACGCTTGCGCAGGTTGTCCCCGAGAATGCCGAGGGTGCTGTCGATCGGTACCGGCATCGGGCTCCCTCCTCAGGCCTCCGCGAGACCGTGGACCTCGCGGTTGACGACCGTGCGCAGCGTCCGGACGTTCTCGGCGATGTGGATGCCGGCGGGACAGTTCGCCTCGCAGAGACGGCACAGCAGGCAGCTGAAGATCGCCTCGGCCTGGCCGAGGACCGCTGCGCGGTCGCCGAGAAGGGCCGAACGGAAGAGACGGCGGGGCAGGAGCTCGAGGCCGAGGGGGCAGAGCGCGGTGCACGTGCCGCAGTTGATGCACAGGCGCGCGTCGAACTCGCCGCCGAGTCGCAGCCGGGTCAGGAACTCCGGGTCGACCCTCATGTTCCCCCCTCCACGAGCTCGTAGCGGTAGTAGTCGTCCGCCCGGCTCTTCGGGAGGTCCCGCACGCGCCCGAAGCGACGCATCGCCATGACCCACAACGTGACCTCGCCCGCGGGCGCGCCGAGGCGCGCGGCCAGCTCGGGGAGGGTCTTCGGCCCGGTGCGCAAGACCGCGGCGACGCGGTCCTGCTCGAAGAGCTCGTCCCGCAGCACCTCGGAGAGGTTCCGGAGGTTCGGGCGGCCCGTCATGTCGCCTCCTTCGCGAGGGCGTCGATCATCGCGGTGACCTGTTCGTTGGTGTAGCCGAGGACCGAGACCGCTTCCTTCGGGCAGACGGGGACGCAGGCGCCCTCGCCCTTGCAGAGGATGCCGTTGACCTCCGCAATGCGCCGATCCCCGTACTCGACGGGGGTGATGGCGCCGTACGGGCAGGCCTTCGTGCACTCGTCGCACCAGACGCAGAGCGTCGGGTCGACCTTCGCGACCAGCGGGTCGAGGTCGACGTATCCCTTCAGGAGGAGCGCGCCGGCCTTCGAGACCGCGGCCAGGGCGCTCGCGACGCTTTCCGCGACGTTCTTCGGCCCCTGGGCGGCGCCGACGATGAAGACCCCGTCCACCACCGTCTCGACCGGCCGCAGCTTGACGTGGACCTCGCGGAAGAACCCGTCGAGTCCCACCGGCAGCTTCAGCGCCCGACCGAGGGGACCCGCGTCCCGCGGCACCATGCCGGTGACGAGGACGATAAGGTCCGGGTGGACCTCGACCTCCTCCCCCCGCATCAGGCGGTCCTTCACGCGGACGACGAGGCCACCGTCCTCCCGGGTCACGGTGGGCGGCGTCTCCTCGTCGTAGCGCAGGAAGAGGGAGCCGGCGCGCAGGGCCCGTTCGTAGACCGCTTCGTACTTTCCGTAGGTGCGGACGTCGCGGAACACGTGGAACTGGTGGACGGTGGGGTCGAGGGCGTTCACCACCGTCGCGATGTGCGTGGTCGCGCTGCAGCAGTAGCGCGAGCAGTAGGTGTGCGGGCTGCCGTCGCCCGCGGGCTGGCGCGAGCCGACGCAGTAGACGTAGGCGATCGTCCGGACCGGCCGACCGCGGTACTCGAGGGCCGTCGGGTGGCTCGCGAGGAGCTCGTTGAACTCGGGGAGCGTGATGACCCCGTCGAGGCCGTAGCCGAACTCCCCTTCCGCCGGGGTGTACGGCTCGAATCCGGTAGCAACGACGATCGCGCCGACCTTGAGGGAGATCGCGTCCGCCGTCGCCGTGCGCAGCGTGACCTCGAACGCCCCGACGCGCCCGGACTTCTCCACGACCTCGGTCGAAAGATAGAGCGTGATGTTCTCCCGGCGTCGGACCTCGGCGAGGAGGGCGTCGATGAGCGCCCCGCCGACCTTGTCGTTCGGGAAGAGGCTCCCCCACCGGGCCACCTGGCCCCCCGCCGCGGCGGCCCGCTCGACGAGGTGGACCGAGATCCCGAGGTCCGAGAGCCCGAGGGCGGCGCGCAGGCCGGCGATGCCCGCGCCGACCACGACCGCCTGGGGCAGCGTCTCGACCCGCATGCGCTCGAGGGGCGAGGACCGTTCGGTCTTCGCGACACCGGCGCGGACGAGCCCGAGGGCCTTCTCGGTCGCCGCGGGCCGGTCGTGCGTGTGGGCCCACGAGCACTGCTCGCGGATGTTCACCTGGGTGTACTGGTACGGGTTGAGGCCGGCCCGCTGGGCCATGGCCCGGAAGGTCGCGAGATGCAGCTTCGGGGAACAGGAGCAGACGACGATCCCGTCGAGCTTCTTCTCCCGGATCTCCCGGACCACGTCCTGCTGGGCGGCGTCCGAGCAGGCGAACATCTGGACCTGGGTCGACACCACCTGGTCCCCCTTGCCGACCTCCGCGCGCACCTTCTCGGTGTCGACGTAGTCGGAGATGTTGCCCCCGCACTGGCAGACGACGACCCCGATCCGCTTCGCGGTCATGCCGTCGCACCCCCCTTCTTCAGATACGCGGCGATCTGCGCCGACGCGGCCTCGGAGTGGACGATCGTGTCGGGGATGTCCCGCACCGCGGTCGCGGACCCGATGACAAAGACCCCGGGGAGGCTCGTGGTGCCCGGCTCGAGCTCCTCGTCCGTCTCCCGGACGTACGAGTACCGGTCCTGGGCGAGCGCGCCGTGGGGGAACAGGGAGACGGCCCCGGTGTTCGGAAGGAGGCCGGTGGAAAGGATCACGAGGTCGTGCCGCGCCTCCCGGGCGCCGCCGTCCCCCTCGATGTCCTCGTAGTGGACGATCAGGTCGCTCCCGTCGGTCTCCTCGATGCGGGAGACCTTGCCCCGGCGGAAGTAGACCCCCATCCCCTTCGTCTGCTGGAAGAACTCCTCGTAGCCCTTGCCGAACGCGCGGATGTCGATGTAGTAGAGGGTGACATCGGCGACCGGTAGCGCGCCCATCAGGAGCTGCGCCTGCTTCATCGAGTACATGCAGCAGACCCGGGAGCAGAGCCGGTTGCCGACCTGCTCGTCGCGCGAGCCGGTGCACAGGACGAACGCGACGTTGGAGGGCGCCTTGCCGTCCGAGGGCCGGACCAGCGCGTTGTACGGGCGCGTCGGGGCCAGGATCCGGTCCATCTGCGGCCCCGTGATCACGTTCGCGAAGCGGCCGAAGCCGAAGGCGGGCTTCTGGCGCGCATCGAACGGGGCGAACCCGGTCGCGAGCGCGACCGAGCGCACGGTGACCGTCTCCTGCTGCGCGCGCATGCCGAGGTCGATCGCGTCCGCCGGGCACGCGGCGATGCACTCCCGGCACTCCGAGCAGATCCCGCAGTCGAGGCACCGACCGGCGCTCGTGCGGGCCGCCGCCTCATCGAGGGCGCCCTCGTAGTCGACGAAGGAGCGGGTCCGTTCGACCGGCTCGAGCCGGGGGCTCGCGACCGGCGGCCGGGCCGCGGTATCGCGCCGCGCCTCGGTGGCGACCGCGAGGCGGTCGACCTCGGGCAGCGGGTCGTCGGCCAGGGCCCCGTCGAGGGGAAGCCCCTTCAGATGGCGGTCGATGTAGAACGCCGCGCGGCGTCCCTGGCCCATCGCCTCGGCGATCGACGAGGGGCCGAGGACGTCGTCCCCGCCCGAGAACACGTAGGGGAGGGAGGTCTGCAGGGTCTCCTTCGAGACCGTTACGGTCCCGTTGGTCGCCCGCGCGAGCTCTAGGGCGAACGGGGAGGTCGCCGGCGTGAGGCCGATCGCGGCCACGACCACGTCGGCGGGGAGCGAGAGGCGTCGGCGCTCGTCGCGCCCGAGCGTCTGCGTGCGGCCTTTCCCGCCCACCGAGGTCGACCCGACGAGCTCGACCCCCCAGACGCGGCCGTCGTACCCGAGGATGCGGTCGGGGATCCAGGAATAGTGGAGCTCGACTCCCTCCTCCTCGGCGTCGCCGACCTCCCAGGAATGGGCCGGCATCTCCTCCCGCGAGCGTCGGTAGATGAGATGCACTTCCTTCGCGCCCAGTCGCACGGCGCTGCGGGCGCAATCGATGGCGACGTTGCCGCCGCCGATGATGGCGACGCGTCGCCCCGCGAGGTCGATCGGGGTGCCCGCGTTGATGGCGTGCAGGAACGCGATCGAGTCGTAGACGCCCGGCAGGTCCTCGCCCGCCACTCCGAGCGGGCGCCCGCCGACCGTCCCGGCGGCGAGGTAGACGGCGCCGAACCCTTCGGCGCGCAGCGCCTCGAGCGAGCGAACGCGGGTCGCGGTTCGGATCTCCACTCCGAGCGCGGTGATGTTCTTCAGGTCACGGTCGAGGACCGCGCGCGGCAGGCGGTAGGTGGGGATCCCCCAACGCAGCATGCCGCCGGCCTCGCTCTCGGCCTCGAAGATCGTCACGGCGTGCCCCTGGCGAGCGAGAAAGTAGGCGGCCGTCAGCCCGGAAGGCCCCGAGCCGACGACCGCGACCCGCTGGCCGGTCGCGACCTTCGGCCGACCGTACTCGGGTTCGGGGTGCGCGGCGTAGTAGCGGTCCGCCATGAACCGCTTGATGCCGCGGATCGAGACCGAGCCTTCGAGTTCGGTCCGCGTGCACGCCTCTTCGCACGGCGCGTAGCAGGCCCGGCTCAAGACGCCGACGAGCGGGGCGTCCTCGAGGTGCTGGCGGAACGCCTCGTCGTACTTGCCCGCGCGCACGAGCGCGATGTAGCCGTGGGGTTTCACGCCCGCCGGGCAGGTGAAGTTGCAGGGCGACGACCCCCGGCGGGAGAGGATCGCCTTCTTCGGAACGGCCTGCGGGAACGCGATGTGGGCGGCCCGCCGCCCCGCGAGGTCGTAGTTGAACTCGTCCGGCACGGCCACCGTGCACACGGGCTCGCAGAGGGCGCATCCCGTGCACTTCGCGAAGTCGACGAAGGTCGGCTTGCGGGTCAGCCGAACCCGGAACCGGCCGTCCGGCGTCGGCGAGATCTCATCGACCTCGGAATAGACGAGCGTCCGGACGTTCGGGTGGTTGTTCACGGCCGCCATCTTGGGGGTCGAGATGCAGCTCGCGCAGTCGAGCGTCGGGAAGACCTTGCTGAGGAGGATCATCCGTCCGCCCACGCTCGCCTCCTTCTCGACCAGGACGACGCGGTAGCCCATCTCCCCGAGCGTGATCGCGGACTCCATTCCGCCGACGCCGGCGCCGACCACGAGGACGTCGGCCTCTGAGGTGGGGGGCGGGTCGGGCATCGCTCACCCCACCGCCGGGGCCGAGGAGGCCGCGAGCGCGGCGCCGAACTGCCGCATGTGGTTCACGAACGGCTCGGCGCACACCGAGCAGATCGCCGCCATCTTGATGCGGCCCGGGTCGAACCCGTTCTTCTCGGCGAGCGACTGCGCCTCCTGGACGACGTGCCCGGTCCGAACAACGCAGTCCGAGACGAACGTGCACTCCGGGCCGTCCGCCGCGACAAAGACGCCGTCGAAGCCTGCCTTCAGGGCATGAACGATCCAGTTCGGATTGATCCCCGAAGAGCACGGCAGCGCGATCACCTCGACGTTCGCGGAGTAATCGAGGTGGGAGCTCCCCGCGAGGTCGATCCCCATGTCGGAGATCCCGTTGGTCGAGAAGACCAGTACGCGGGGGCGCGCGCCGACGGCGGGCATGAACGAACCTACTTTTCTCGTCGCACGTACACGTGCCAGAGACCCGCATCAGGAACGGTCCCGAGATACTGGTGCCCGACCTTCTTCGCCCACAGCGGAACGTCTTCCGTCGTTCCCTCGTCGGAGGAGATCACGTCCATCACTCCGTGCATCGGGACCGACGGAACGGCCCGCTTGGCCTCGAGGAGAGGGCCCGGACAGGCCACTCCCCGTGCGTCCACGACCTTGTCGACCTTCAGCGCCTTCAGCTCTTCTACGTTCATGGTACTTCCTTCCTCTCTCCGAGAATCAACCGGGGATCGTGATCGGGTGGCGGGCGTGGGCCCCTTCGGGCGGGAGGCGCGCGGCCGGACCGACCGCGAGGTCCTCCTTCCAGCCCAGGTGCGTCGGACGGGCCCGGGCCTCGGCGAGGAGCGCCTGGCGTACGAGCCCGCAGGCCTGCGAGAAGACGGGGCTCGTGAGCGCGTACTGGACCTCGCGCCCGTCCCGATGCGCCCGGACGATGCTGCGGTCCCGCATCAGGCGCAGATGCTGCGAGGTGTTCTGGAGCGACAGGTGCAATCGCGCCGCGATCTCGGTGACCGTGCTTGGGCCCTGGCCGAGCAGGCTCACGATCATCAAGCGCTTCGGATTCGCGAGCACGCGGATCAGGTCCGCCTCGAGCTCGAAGCCCTGGAGGTCGAACTCCGGGGCCGCGGCCGGCAGCCGGGCGTTCATCGGGCCTCGCGCCCCTTCTAGATGAACAGGGTGATCCGGCTGCGGTCGGCCGCGTCGATGAACGACCCGACGCCCCCGAATTTGATCCCCGGGAGGAGCTCTTCCTTGTGGATCCCCATCAGGTCCATCGACATCGTGCACGCGATGAACTCGACTCCCTGCTCGCGCGCGGACTGGATCAGCTGCGCCAGGGTGGAGACGTGCTTCTTCGCCATCTCCTTCTTGATCATCCGGGTGCCGAGTCCCCCCATCTTCATCTTCGAGAGCTGAAGGTGCGCGGGTCCGCGCGGCATCATGCGGCCGAACATCCCCTCGGTCATCGTCTTCTTCCCGATGACCTGGACCGGTCCTTCCTTGCGGAGGACGTTGAGCCCCCAGAACGTGAAGAAAATGCTCACCGGCAGGTCCATCGCGGCGGCCCCGTTCGCGATGATCATCGCGGCGAGGACCTTGTCGAGGTCCCCTGAGAACACGACCATCGACAGGCCGTTCGGCGTCGCCTCCGACGCGGCGGGTTCGTCCGCCGGCAATCCGAGGTCCTTGTGTAGTCCCGACACTCCCGTTAGGACAGTTGCGCTCGACATTTCCGACTCCTTTGCTCGGTTTCCATCATCCTGCAGTTGCTCACTTGCAGAATGGTGAGAGTATCCTCGGGCGAGCGCTAAGAACCCTCAGTGAGACCGGATTTACTTGCAGAACTCCACCGCCCGGCCCTCGGACACGCGTGCGGCCCGGCCCCGCTCCGCCGGGGGCGGGGAACGGCCCGCGCCGGCGGGCGTGAGCTCTATTACGCGGGGAGCATCGGCGCACGATCCGACGTGGCCGACCCATCTTCGCAACCGGTGCTCACGACGCACGAGCTGACGCGCCGCTTCGGAGAGCTGACCGCCGTCGACCGCGTCTCGTTCTCGGTGGGGAGCGGGGAGATCTTCGGCCTGATCGGGCCGAACGGCGCCGGGAAGACCACGACCATCAAGATGCTGACCACGCTCCTCCCGCTGACCTCGGGGAGCGCGACGATCGACGGGTTCGACGTCCGCCGCGACCCCGCGAAGGTCCGGCACTGCATCGGTTACGTGCCGCAGTTGATCTCCGCGGATGCCCAGATCTCGGGCTACGAGAACCTCTGGGTGTTCGCCCGGCTGTACTCGATCCCTCCGGCCGAGCGCGAGGGCCGAATCCGCGAGGCGCTCGACTTCATGGGCCTCTCGGCGGTCGCGAACGTCCTCGTGAAGAACTACTCGGGGGGCATGATCCGGCGGCTCGAGATCGCGCAGGCGCTCATGCACCGGCCGCGCCTGCTGTTCCTGGACGAGCCGACCGTGGGGCTCGACCCCCTCGCGCGCGATGCGGTCTGGGAGCAGATCGAGCGGCTGCGGGCCCGGTACGGAACGTCGATCCTGCTCACGACCCACTACATGGAGGAGGCCGAGCGTCTCTGCGGACGGGTCGGCGTCCTGCACCGCGGCAAGATGGTCGCCCTCGGGAGCCCCGCGGCGCTGCGGGAAGCTCTCGGGCAGCCCGACGCCACCCTCGAGGACGTCTTCTCCCACTTCGCCGGCGAAGAGGTCGAGCTCGGAGGCGGCTACCGGGACGCCGGGAGGACACGACGTGTCGCAGTACGCCTCGAGTGATTCCCCGCGTCGGTCCGCCGAACTCCGTCTCCCCGAACGGCTGCGGGAGGGGTGGGGGCAGGTGGTCGCCATTGTCGGCCTCGAGGCACGCAAGCTGGCCCACGACCCGTCCGAGCTCCTGTTCCGGGCGGTCCAGCCGGCGCTCTGGCTCGTGATCTTCGGAGGGGTCTTCACCTCGGTCCACGTGATCCCGACCGGATCGTTCACGTACCTCCAGTTCCTGACGCCGGGGATCCTCGCCCAGAGCGTGCTGTTCATCTCCATCTTCTACGGGATCGCCTCGATCCGCGAACGGGAGCTCGGGATCATCACGAAGTTCCTGGTCAGCCCGACGCCCCGCACGATCCTGGTGGGCGCCCGGGGCCTCTCGGCGAGCTTCCGCGGGCTCTCCCAGGCCCTGATCGTGATGCTGCTCGCCGTCGGGCTCGGCGTCACCCTCAACTTCGGGGTCACGGCCGTGCTCGGGGTCGTGGTCGCGATCGTCCTCGGCTCGGCGCTCTTCTCGACGATGTCGATGATCATCGCGAGCATCGTGAAGACCCAGGAGCGATTCCTCGGGATCGGCCAGTTGCTCACGATGCCGCTGTTCTTCGCGAGCAGCGCGATCTACCCGCTCTCGGTCATGCCGGGCTGGCTGCGGCCGATCGCGCTCGCGAACCCGTTGACCTACCTCGTCGACGCGCTGCGCACGCTGATGCTGCCGGGCGAGGTCGGGATCTACCCGCTCTACGTCGACTTCGGCGTGCTCCTCGGAGTGCTGGTCGTGTTCACGCTGATCGAGTCACGGCTCTATCCGCGGATGGCCCAGTAGCTCTTCCGCTCGCGGCCAGCACGGCGGCGGACCCGGCGCGGCCCCCGGATCCGCTACCCGAGAACCGCGACCACGACGATGAGGAGGATCCCGATGACCACGAGGATCTTCATCCACTGCAGGATCCCCGCCGTGTTCTGCTCGATCCGCTGGAGGACGGCGGAGGAGTCGTTCGAGGTCGGGTTCGACGGGGCCGAGGACCAAGGCAGGGATCCGGACATGGCCCGACGACCGCCCGGGGTCTCAAAAGTTTGCCCACGGGGACGAGAAACGACGACCTCGTTCGAGCCCCGCTAGGAACCCGACCGCAACTCCCGTCACGACCGCGACATCGGAAGAGACCTCGACGCCCCCGATGGCGCGCCGGTCCTCGTCGACCCCGAGGCCGGGACCGCGGCTCCCGTCTTCTTCGCCCGGCCGCCGTGCGCGGCGCATCGGGCTGAGCGGGAAGGGCTCGTCGGAGGGATCACGGGGGTTCTTTCCGTCGAGTCGCACCCGGGGGGGCCGGTCCACTCGTCCTCGACGGACGCCTATTCGGGCGATCCCGAAGCGGTATCGAGCGGCGGGGTCCGGATCCCCCGACGGGTCACGAGCCCCAGGACCCGGATCGGCGCATCGACCGAAACGACCGCCGCCACGTTCGTACCCGCCTCCTCCATGCGCCGCAGCGCCTCGAACGCCGAGAGGTCGCTCGGGAGCAACAGGTCGACCGGGCGGGCGAGGTCGACCGCGCGCAAGGTCTCCCGGTGGTCGGACGGGACCGAGAGCAGGTCGCTCAATCGCAGGCCGCCCAACCAGACCCCGGCCTCCTCGACCGAGAGGATCGCCCGGCCGTGCGTCACCGCGAGGTCGAGGGCCTCCTGGACGGTCATGGACGGGGGGACCGGCTCCGAGTCCTGCGACGCGATGTCGCCGACGGGCGTCTCGGCGAGGAAGTAGTCCCGGTACTCCTCCCGGTGCGCCGGGCTCTGCAGCCGGCTCGGGAGCTGCTCGGTGTACATGTGGGAGCGGCCCGTCACGACATACGCCACGAAGATCGAGAGCATCGCCGCCGGGAGCACGGCGTAGCTCCCGGCCATCTCCACGACCATGATCAGCACGCCGAGCGGTGCCTTCGAGATGCCTCCGAAGAACGACATCATCCCCACGATCGAGAAGACCGCGACCACGGGCAGCGGGATCAGCCCCGGGAAGAAGTCGTGGAACGTCCCTCCGACGGCCGTGCCGAGGAAGGCGCCCACGACCACGCTCGTTCCGAAGAGACCCGCGCTGCCGCCGCTCCCGACCACGAACGAGGTCATGACCATCCGCAGGAACACTGCGGCGAGAAGTAACGTCAGGACGAGGACCGTGAAGTTACCGGAGGCGAGCTGGCCGAGCATCACCGCCTGCACGAAGCCATACCCGATCGCGAGCGAGGAGAGCGATACGAAGTGACCCTGCTGGGGCGCGAGGAAGTAGGCGCCGAGGAAGATCGCGCCCGCCAGCCCGGCGCCGATGGCCGGGCGGAAGAGCGGGTGCCAGCGATGCGAGCCGAACCAGCGGTCGGTGCGGTGGTACATCGCCACAAAGAGGATCCCGACGCCGCCGCAGACGATCCCGAGGACCGCGTAGACCGGCAGGCGCTCGGGGTCGAACGCGTACGCGGACAGGGCCGAGCCGGTATCGAAGAGGGTGTGGAACCCGAAGATGGACGAGTAGATCGAGTACGCCACCACCGACGAGATGATCGCGGGGACGAAGACCTCGGGCTCGAAATCGGCGGTGTACAGGATCTCCGCCGAGTAGACCGCCCCGCCGAGGGGGGCGCGGAAGATCGCGCCGATGCCCGCCCCCATCCCGGTGGCGAGGGCGATCCGGCGGTCCCGCGCGCTCAGTCCGACGAGGTCGGACCACATCGACCCGAAGCCTCCTCCGATCTGGGAGACCGGCCCCTCCCTTCCCCCGCTGCCGCCCGTGCCGAGAGTGATCGCGCTCGCGAGCGTCTTCAGGACGGGTACCCGAAGACGAACCTTGCCGTCCTGGCGGTGGAACGCGCGAATGGTCGCGTCCGTCCCGTGGCCCGCGACCTCGGGCGCCAGGAACCAACAGATCGCGCCGACCGCGAGTCCCCCGAGGACGAGGAGGCCGGGCACAATCAGGACCCGCGGGAACGAGCTCGACCAGACGAGCTGGGAGAGGTTATCCGACCCCTCCGTGGGCAGGGTGAGACCGGCGAGCCCCGTCAGGAGCGCGCCGGTAAGGTACGTGATCAGGTAGTAGAACAGGGCGGCTCCAAGGCCGGCGACGATCCCGATCGGGACGGCGATGACCGCCCAACGCGCCAGGTCCCGGTACACGCTCGACCAAGTGCGCGGCGGTGTCTTGCGACGCCGCGACCACCAGTGCCGTGCTTCGGGAGGGGCGTTCGGTTCACGGGCTGCGCTAGAGTCCAAGCAGATCGACCTGTGCCTGGGACCGCGCGGGACGTCGTCGTCGGTGCTCGATCCCTACGGTATTCCCCAGCGGAAATCGGCTAAGGGGTTTTCGGACGAGCCGGAGGCCGGTGTTTCGAGGCGGACCCCACGGAAATCCCCGCGCCTCGGGGCGGGTTCGTCGCTCGAACTTCCGTCGCTAGGGGGCGGGTTCCTGCTGGGTCAGGCAGTGGATCGACCCCAGCCCCCAGATCAGGTCCCCGCAGTGGATGCCACAGACGGTCCGGTCGGGGAACAGTCCGGCGAGTATCGCGAGCGCGCTCCGGTCCGCCGGGTCGTTGAAGGTGGGCACGAGGACGACCCCGTTGGCGATGTAGAAGTTGAGATAGCTCGCCGGCACGCGTTGTCCCCCGTACGACAAGGGGGACGGCAGGGGGAGCTCGACGACCTCGAGCGGGCGACCGGAGGAGTCGTTCGCGGCCCGGAGTCGTGCGAGATTCTCCTCGAGCGCAGCATGGTTCGGGTCGTCGGGGTTCGGCTCTCGGGCGACCACGACCGTTCGTTCGCCGACGAAGCGGGCGACGTCGTCGACGTGACCGTGGGTGTCGTCTCCCGCGAGGCCCCGCGCGAGCCAGACGACCCGTTCGGTCCCAAGGTACTGGGAAAGGACCAGCTCGATGCCGGCACGGTCAAGTCCCGGGTTCCGGGCCTGAACGTCGCTGAGGAGACACTCCTCGGTCGCGAGCAGGAGGCCCGCGCCGTTCCCGTCGATCGCTCCCCCTTCGAGAACGACTCGGGTGCGGTCGAAGCGCGGCTGCCAGAGCGGGAGTCCGAGGTGCCGAGCGACTCGGCCCGGGAGGCGATGGTCCCGGTGCCAATCCGGGTACTTCGCCCAGGCGTTGAAACGCCACCCGGTGAGCCCGACCGCCGGAAGCCCCGGGTCGGCGTCGGGCCCCCGGCGGACAAAGATCGGACCGGAGTCTCGGACCCACGAGCGGTCCGTCGGCCATCGAAGGAACTGGACTCGGCCCAGGTCGACTCCCGTGGACTCGAAGAGACCGCGGGCATGGCTCTCCTGGGACGCGCTTCCGACCACCAGCCTCACCGTCTCGTGGGCGGCCAGATGCCGGACGATCTCGGTGAACGCGAACGGGATCGCGCCGAACCGTCCGGGCCAGTCGTCGGGACGATGGGGCCACACGAGCCATGTCGCCGCGTGGGGCGCCCACTCCGCGGGCAACCGGTACCCGAGCGACCGAGGTACGCTCCGGCCGATCCCGACGGTCATGGCGGGTCGAGGAAGCGGTGCGTGATGGGGCCGTAGGCATCGACGCGGCGGTCCCGCAGGAACGGCCAGTGCCGCCGGACCGTCTCGACCTCCTCGGGGTCGACCTCGGCGACCAAGAGCTCCTCCCGGTCGTGGGACGCCTTAGCGACCACGCGACCGAACGGGTCGGCCACGAACGAGCCGCCCCAGAATTCGATGCCGGGACCGTCCGCGCGGTTCCCCCGAACGTCTCCGTGCTCGTGTCCCACGCGGTTCGGTACCGCGATGTACATGCCGTTCGCGATCGCGTGCGCCCGCTGGATCGTCTCCCAGGCGTCGTGCTGGGCCGCCCCAAACTCCTGCTTTTCGGCCGGATGCCAGCCGATCGCCGTCGGGTAGAACACGAGCTCCGCGCCCGAGAGGGCTTCGATGCGCGCGGCCTCGGGGTACCACTGGTCCCAGCAGATCAGGACCCCCGCGCGCCCCGAGGGCATCGGGAAGGTCGGAAAACCGAGGTCGCCCGGGGCGAAGTAGAATTTCTCGTAGTAGAGCGGGTCGTCCGGAATGTGCATCTTGCGATACCGGCCGAGGATCGCCCCCTCCGGTCCGAGGACCACGGTCGTGTTGTGGTAGACTCCCGCCGAGCGCCGTTCGAAGACCGGCGCGAAGATCGTCACGCGCCGCTCCTTCGCCACTCGACCGAGGCGCTCGACGGTGGGTCCGGGGATCGGCTCCGCCTCATCGAAGAACGCGTGGTCCTCCCGCTGGCAGAAGTACTGGGTGCGGAACAACTCGGGCAGGCAGATCACGGACGCCCCGCGCGCCGCCAGCTCACCGACGCGTTCGGCCCCCTTCGCGAGGTTCGCGTCCGGGTCCGGCCCGCACGACATCTGGACGAGTCCGATCCGATACTTCTGTCGGGCCGTCATCTACGAACGAGGGCCGACTCGGAGTCGGGGCGCCCGAATTCTCGCCTCGCGGACACGGAATCCGAGGTCACGGTAATGAAGTTTGGGACGCCGCCGGCTCCCAGGGAGGTCGGTCCGCGCGCGGTCCCGGTCCTGGGCCCGAGAGTGGAGGAGCTCCGGACTCCTACTCCGATCGACGAGACGCCGGGGTTTCCCTCGAGCGCATGTCCACCTGCCGGTCCGTCTTCGCCACCGTTTCGGGTTCCACGCTCCGGTTGATCGTCACCTCGTTGACGATCACCAGCATCTCGAGCGCCATGACCAAGTTCGAGACGATCCGCTGCGCGGCCACCGCGACCCGCCGGTCGGAGACGCGGCGCGCGAGGGTATCGCCGAGCGTGTAGTCGGCGGGCAACGACGCCTCGACCTCGTTCAGGTTCGAGTTCGCGTCCACGACCGAGAGACGGGAGAAGGCATCCATCGTCCGCCCGAGCAGCTCTTCGACGCGGGCGATCAGTCCCACAAGGTCCGCGAGGGCCGACTTCGGCATACGCCGCAGCCCGGCGAGGTTGCTGTCGAGCTCCCGGCCGACCCCGGCGGCGAGGTCTCCCGTGACCTCGAGCACCTTGGCCACGAGCCGGGAGCCGATCTGGTAGTGGTGGCTCTCCACCCCGATATCGCGGGCGACCTGGAAATCGTCGGACGAGAGCAGCAGCTGGCGCACCATCAGCAGGTAGAACCGGTCGATCTCGTCCTCCATCGGCCCGAGCGGCTGGAGCGCGGCGCGGTCCCCGTCGGCGAGCACCGCCCGACACGTGTCGAGCTCGGTGCGGAGGATGCGCACGACCTGGCCCATGAGCCGCTGGAGCTGGTAGCGTCCCGGGTCCACGAAGTTCTGGACCTCGATGCTCCCGGAATCCTCCTCGACCACCGTCATGCCGAGGACGTGGGAAACGGTCCGACGGACCTCCTGGCGCTGGTCCCGGGTCAGGCCCGAGCGGGAGGTGACCATGATCTGGTCCTGTCCGGTGATGTAGGCGCCCACCAGCAGCCGGGCCAGGAGCCGGGGCGGCGCGTCGCTCGCGTCGATCCGCAGAAGCTTCTGCCGGCGCTCGCCCGGGCCCTCGGCGTTCGCCGGACTGATCTCGAGCCGCCCCTGGCCCAGGTCGCGGAACCGCAGCGTGTCCCCGGTCTGGAGGTTCATGGAGTCGGTCCAGCCCTTCGGGAGCGTGATCGACAGCGAGGAGGAACCGGTCCGCTGCACCCGCCGGGTGAACCCCGGCGCGGCGGCGGTGTCCTCCTCCTTACGAGCGCGGGGCATCAGGACCGCATCGTCTCGGGCTCATTAATCGTCCGACCCCGCGCACGAGTACTTCCGCCGGGGCCTTCGCCGGTCTCCTTACTCTCCTTACCGGCGTGACCGTACCCGCATCACCCCCCAGACCGTTGTCCCCCTCGAGGCGGCAGATGAGAACCATACCTGGGTTCCACGTGTTTGACCGAGCAGACTGGCGACGAAAGGCGCGATTGCCCAACCGGCTTCACCGGGCGGAGAGCGAGAAGCCTCGCTCCGAGTCCTCGGTCGACCGGAAGGCTTCGGAGAAGTGGTAACATGGCGGGATTCATCGATTTCCTCGCGTTCGAGGAAGCGACCCTCCTGATGGCCGCGGTACTGATCGGGTACACGGGCATCCTGGCGTTCCTCGGGATGCGCCGGGACAACGCCTCGGCGGTCAAGAGCACCCTCAAGGGGGCGGCGATCCCCATTGGGAGTCTCGGCGGCATCGTCACCATCCTCGCGCTGTGGCAAGAGATCGTGTGGCCGTTCCCGGCCGGGATGGCAGCCTACAACATCTTTTTCGTGGACATCTTTCTGCTCTTCGGCGCCACGCTCGTGATCCTGGCCGTCTCGATGGCCACCTCTTCGAAGCTGCAGTTCGCCGGCCTCTTCGCGTTCGTCGCCGGCGGCGTCACGATCGCCTACGGGTGGTCGGGCTACCAGCTTGGGATGACCAAGGACCCCCTCGAGACGTTCCTGATGTACGGCGCCTTTGGGCTCTCGGGGATCCTCGCGTTCCCCGCGACGGTCATCACGGACCACTACCTCGGGCACCCGGACGGAACCGCGTTCGCCTTTGGAACCGGTGTGGCGTCTCCCCGACGCCGGCCGTCGATCCAGGCCTCGAGCCGGGCCGTTCAACCGATCGTCCCGGTCGACAGCTCGGGAGTTCCGGACAGCGAGAAGAGCTTCGTCGCGCACTTCCATCTGCCGGCCTACATCAGCGTCACGTTGCTCGTCTTCGTGGCCATGATGGCGCTGGCCGGGATCGCCGCGTTGTTCTACCTCGACAGCACCCTGCCGGCGCACCTCGCGTCGCCGCCCTAGGACCCCCGAGAAGGTAAGCCGATGAGCCGCCTCGGGTCGGACATGGTCCCGCTACCCCACCGCGGGCCGGCCGACCCGCCCTCCCCGGGCCCCGTGGACCCG
>Ga0335073_10002435_pt1 | contig 25435 bp, 14 predicted proteins | sample Lox_Sample_22_FD_207093 | JGI IMG/M metagenome (GOLD analysis project Ga0335073, IMG submission 207093) | Soil microbial communities from Loxahatchee National Wildlife Refuge, Florida, United States - Lox_Sample_2.2 | ecosystem: Environmental > Terrestrial > Soil > Wetlands | place: USA... | reverse complement strand
CGCTACTACCAGGTTTGCTTCTTTGGCGCGCAGGTCGGCGGCCAGTTGCATCTCCTGAGACTCAAGGACAATCTTCTGACGCCGCTCCGCTTCGGCCGCCAACTCGCTGCTGCGTAGCATGGCCCTGGCCTCAGCCAGATCGGCATCGCGACTGGCGAACTGACCTGCGAAGCGGTCATCATCGGCAACCGCCTGCTCCACCTTCTGCTGCGTTGTTGAATGAGTCTGATAGAGACCTTCCTGGCGCTTTCGTTCAGAGCGGGCACGCACCAATTCGGCCTCTACAGCATCCTTGCCGGCCTGTGCTGCCGCAATCTGCGCTTTAGCCTGATCGATTCCTGCGAGCGCCCTCTCAATGCGAGCGTCTTGCAACTCCCGCTGGCGAAGGTTGTTGTCGATCGCAGCTTTGGCTGCTTCTACGGCCGCGCTCGCCTGGGCTACCTGCGCCTGATAATCGTTGTCCTCCAGCTCGACGAGTAGGTCTCCTTTGTGCACCGCCTGATAATCGGAAACGGCTACACTTCGAACTATCCCGGCTACCTTCGTACTTAGCGGCGTGAGATCGCCGCGAACGTAGGCATCGTCGGTAGCTTGTTCGACGTGCCCACCTTCCCAGGAATTCCATTTCCGGGTAACAGTGATCAGGACAGCGAGAGCGAGTAGCACAACCAAGAGAGGCGTGACGTAGTTCTTCCAACGGGACGGAGGTGGTGGTGCTGTATTCCCCTCTTTGCCCGGCATTTCCGGCTTCGGTGCCGGCGCTGTGGACTCGACGGGAGCGGCGGAGTTGGTCATTGATCACTCTCCTTTTGCGAGAGCGGTAGCGAGGATGGCGCTTTCATTCCTGCCTCCCAAAGGGACTCGATGCGGGCTTGCACACCTTCTGCACAACAGATCTTTTCAACGAGCAAAACTATTCGCACTCTCATATGAGAGACGGCGCGGAATAGGGGCTATGTAGTTCGCTCTAACCCACGGGCCGTATCGGAGGCCTAACATTGCATGGATTGCTCCTGGCTGACGATGTCTTACGGTTGGGCGCTGGTCGATGACCCACATTCACACTTTCGCCTTTCGCCGGCCGTGGTCTGGCCAAGCCGCCTCGAGTGTGACTTCTCTCCTAAATACCGTTGTGCACCTGAGGTTCCAAACCCGGGCCTTTTCGGTCTAGCCGCAAACGTGGGTAGGCCGTGAGTACGCCTTCTAAAAGGCAGATGGCTTTGTAGAAACGGCAGCATTCTGACATCCTCACGTTGAGACTGTCAGCGTGCTGACTTTTAGCTATGCGGGACTATGCTGCGGCAGGTGATCTGCCCGATTTATTTCAGGGCTCGCGGCACCAAAATTGCAGGAATCGGACCAACTGAACGCTTCCGAACTTGCGTGATATGGCTATTCCTGAACAACACAAATCGAAGGGGCCGAACTGACCTAAACTATATTCCTCATATGGGAAAGCCGCGAATAAGTGCGGGCCTCTTGGTGTTCATGCTGCTGACGTGCTTCCCCTATGCCTTCGCATTGGACCCGTCTCTTGACATCAATCAGTACGCGCACACCGCCTGGAAAATTCGCGAAGGTTTTGCCAAAGGAACGATCAAGACGATTGCTCAGACACGCGACGGTTATCTGTGGCTGGGCACCGAATTTGGCTTATATCGCTTCGATGGGGTTCGGACTGTCCTGTGGCAGCCGCGAGGGAGTGATTACCTGCCCAGCAATCTTATTCGCAAACTCCTCGTAGCGCGTGATGGGACTCTTTGGATCGGCACGGATAAAGGGTTGGCAAGCTGGAAGGATAACAACCTGACGCAATATCCGGCGGTTCCAAGGCAGCGGGTAGATTCGCTCCTTGAGGATCGTGAGGGAACGGTATGGGCAGGCGTAGAAACAATTCCCACATGGAGACTCTGTGCGATTCAGGATGGAAGAGTTCAATGCTACGGAGGGAAGGGCGGTCTCGGCCTAGGAGTTGGGAGCCTATATGAAGATAGGAAGGGCAATCTCTGGGCAGGCACAGGGACCGGGCTGTGGCGATGGAAGCCCGGTGCTCCGAAATTCATTCCGCTGTCAGGCCCACTTTCCGAAATCCACGACCTGATCGAAGACGAAGACGGAGAACTTTTGATCAGTACACGCGCCGGAATCATGCGGCTCGTTGACGGGAAGGTCACGCCGTATCCACTTTCATACAATGGGCCGCCTTTCAATCCTCATTGGCTGCTCCGGGATGGCAACGGCGGCCTTTGGATCGGAACGGTAGACCGGGGGCTCTTGCATGTGCACGAGGGAAGAACAGATTGGTTTTCTCAGACTGACGGTCTCTCTAGCGATGCCATTGAAGATCTCTTTGAGGACCACGAAGGCAATGTATGGGTAGGTACGAATAATGGCCTCGATCGCTTTTGCAATTTCCCAGTTACCATGATCCCGGTGAAACAAGGATTGGCTTATTCCTACGTTGAGTCGGTTCTACCGAGCACAGATGGGAGCGTTTGGCTCGGCACTCGACATGGCCTGGATCGGTGGAATGATGGGCGCGTGACCCTTTACCGGAAACGACGCGTGCCCGTTCTGGGAACGGAACGCGAGATCGTCGATAGTGGATTGCCAGATGACTTTCAGGGCTCGCTCTATGAGGACAATCGCGGGCGCATTTGGGTCTTCTCGCGTAGCGGAGCTGCATATCTCGAGAACGGCCGGTTTGTTCCCGTGCGAGGCATGCCCGGCGGATATGCGCATGCCATCGCCGGGGACAGTAAAGGGAATCTCTGGATCGCCCAGGATCAGGCTTTGTTTCATCTGATTCGAGGAGGCGCGGTCGAACAGATCCCTTGGGAGAGCCTGGGACTTCAGGGTCTGGCTCTCGCTCTCGCGACAGACGCTTCGCACGGCGGCGTCTGGCTTGGATTTTCTCAGGGAGGCGTGGCGTACCTTAAGGACGGTCAGGTACGCAAATTGTATTCGGCGAGTGATGGTCTGAGCGAGAGCCGTATCAGCAGCCTTCAACTCGATCAGGACGGCACTCTCTGGGTCGCGACAGAGGGCGGGCTCCGCCGGGTGGAAAACGGTCGCGTAGTTATGCTGAGCAGCCAAAACGGACTTCCTTGCAATTCGGTTCACGAGGTTGTGGAAGACAACGTGGGTTCGTTTTGGTTGTACATGGCCTGCGGCCTGGTCCACATTGCACGGCCGGAGTTGGACGCGTGGGTCACAGATCCGAAGCGTACGATTCGGGCCACGGTTTTCGACAATTCCGACGGGCTCAGGTCGACTGCGCTCTCTGGCGCACTCAGCCCGCGTGTCGGCAAGGCGAGTGATGGGAGATTGTGGTACGTGGCTGAAGGCAGTGTCTTCGTCGTCGATCCGCGTCGCCTTGATCAGCGTCCGTTTTCGTTCAATAAACTCCCACCCCCGGTACATATCGAGCAAGTTATCGCGGACGGGAAGACCTACGATACCCCTTCCCATCTGCGCCTTCCCGCGCTGGTCCGCGATGTCTGGATCGATTACACAGCGCTCAGCTTGACCGCGCCCGAAAAAGTTCGTTTCCGCTACAGGCTAGAAGGTCAAGACCCGTACTGGAAAGAAGTCGTGAATCGCCGTCAGGCGCAATATTCGAACCTTCCTCCAGGCAGCTACCGCTTCCGCGTCATCGCCTCCAATAACAGCGGTGTGTGGAACGAGCAAGGTGCGTTTCTGGACTTCACGATTGCGCCCGCTTACTACCAGACGAATTGGTTCCGCGCGCTCTGCGCAGCCATTATCCTCGCGCTGGTCTGGGCGCTCCATCGACTTCGGATTCGGCAACTGCAGCGGCAGGAACGAAGATTTCGGGAAGTGATCGAGACGATTCCGGCCATGGCCTTCACTGCTCGACGCGACGGCTCGCGCACATTCGTCAACCGACGCTGGCAGGAGTTTACAGGCTTAAGCGTAGAGCAGGCGGAAGGGCAGGGTTGGCAGGCTGCAGTTCATTGGGATGACCTCAACCGCGTTCGCGAGAACTGGCGAGTGTCCGTAGCGACAGGCGAGCCGTTGGAGTATGAGACGCGATTGCGTGGCGCTGATGGGAAATATCGCTGGTTTCTGACGCGCGCAGTACCGTTGCGGGACGCGCAACGAAACATTCGGAGATGGTACGGAGTCACAACCGACATCGAAGATCGCAAGCAGGCCGAACAATCGTTGAGGCGAAGCGAAGCGTACCTCGCCGAAGCGCAGAGGCTAAGCCACAGTGGTAGTTTCGTTTACAGCCCTGCCATTAGACAAACGCTTTACTGGTCGGAGGAAGTGTTCCGAATTTTCGAATTGGATCCTCGTTCCCGTATCCCCGATTATGAGGAGACTCGTCGACTTCTTCATCCAGAAGATCGTGACAGAGTTTCTAGGGAATGCCTGAAAGGATTCGGCGAGAAAGCTGAGTTTTCTCAAGAATACAGGCTGCTATTGCACGAAGGAATCGTCAAGCACCTCCACGCGATTTGGCATCCAGTCCTCGACAAAGACGGAGAATTGGTCGAATACGTGGGTACGGCGGCGGATGTGACGGAACGCAAGCTCGCTGAGGAGGCTCTGAGGCGCAGTGAAGCTTATCTGGCAGACGCGCAGAGGCTGACCCGCACAGGCAGTTGGGCTTATAAACCTGGAGGAGGCGCTGCCTACTGGTCCGAGGAAAATTTCCGGATATGGGGGTTTGATCCCCAGCAGGGCGCTCCCGATCTGGCTGCGCTTCATCAACGGATCCATCCAGAGGATCGCGACCGAGAGATCAAATATGCCGAGAGTGCGGTACGGGCGGGAAGAGATTTCGCCCACGAGTTCAGAATCGTGTTACCCAACGGAGAAGTTCGACACCTCCAAGCGGTCGGCCACCTGATTTTCAATGCCGGCGGTGCGGCTATTGAAGTGGTGGGGACTCACGTCGATGTGACGGAACGCAAGCGCGCCGAGGAAGAGCGTGAGAGGCTGCATCAGTTGGAGGCAGATCTCGCGCACATGAACCGAATGACCATGCTTGGCGAGTTGGCCAGTTCTCTTGCGCATGAATTGAACCAACCCATTGCCGCCGCAATCACAAGCGCTAACGCCTGCCTGCGATGGCTCACACGCAATCCGCCCGACCTGGAAAGAGCCCGCGCGGCCACAATCAGAATTGAGAAAGACGGAGGCCGCGCTGCGGAAATCATCCAGCGTCTACGGGCGTTTTATAAGACAGGCGCTCCGCCGCAACGTGAGTTAATCGATATAAATGAGATCGTTCGCGAGATGCTTATGCTGCTGCACAACGAGGCCGTCGGGCACTCAATTTCACTGCGCACGGAACTTGACCCACAATTGCCGCAAATCATGGCAGATCGTGTGCAGGTGCAGCAAGTGTTGATGAACCTGATGCTGAATGGCATCGAGGCCATGGCAAATGGCGCCGGCGAACTTACAGTCCGATCGCAGAGGACCGAGAATGCACTCCTCATGATCTCCGTCAGCGATACCGGCGTGGGTCTCCCCAGCGAAAAAGCAGACCTGATCTTCAATGCGTTTTATACGACCAAGCCCCAAGGCACCGGTATGGGGCTGGCGATTAGCCGTTCAATTGTTGAAGCGCACGGTGGCCGGTTGTGGGCTACTGCCAATGCCCAGCGCGGAGCGACATTTCATTTCACGGTGCCTACTGAGGCGCGCAAATGAGCTTTGAAGATTTAGCCACAGTTTTCATCATCGATGACGATGCCGGCGTGCGTGAATCAATTGAAGATTTAGTAGAGTCGGTGGGCCTGCACGCTGAGTCGTTCGCTACGGCGCACGAGTTCTTGTCAAGCAAGAGCCGAGGTGGCCACGGTTGCCTGGTTTTAGACGTAAGACTTCCGGGCATCAGCGGCTTGGATCTTCAGCAGGAATTGAGGAAGGCAGGCATCAGGATTCCCATCATTTTCATCACCGGCCATGCAGACATTCCGATGTCTGTGAGAGCCATGAAGTCTGGCGCCGTCGAGTTCCTCACGAAGCCATTCCGAGACCAGGACCTGCTCGATGTGATTCAGCGCGCGCTCAATGATGAGAGTGTAGTCCGCGAAAAGCAGAAGCAATTAGCTGAACTACGAGACCGCTATGCCAAGCTTAGTGCACGTGAGCGTGAAGTCATGAGTCTGGTGGTTTCCGGCATGCTCAACAAGCAGATAGCAGCGCAACTCGGAGCCAGTGAAACCACAGTAAAAATCCACCGCGGGCATGTGATGCAAAAAATGGAGGCCAAGTCATTGCCCGAATTAGTCAGAATCGCCGACAAGCTCAAAGTTTCCCATTAGGGCCTAGGCCTAACTGCCGCTGTCGATACCCGCGTGCGGCGGCAGTGTCATTACCATCCTCCATACCAGGCATTGACCAAAGTCTTATTGCGCCGTCCGAAGGTGTGATTGTTTTTGGTCGATCATCGGCTTATCTTGCCAGTCATGACGAAAGGCCAGAGTACAAGGTTCGTTGTCATCGTAGATGACGATAAATCGGTCCAAAGCGCACTGCAGGACCTGATTGAAGCGGACGGGCTTTCAGCGAGGTCCTTTGGGTCAGCTGAAGCATTTCTCGAGTCCGGCCTGCAACGTAAAGCGGCGTGTCTGATCACGGATATCCGTATGCCTGGGATGTCAGGTCTGGAGCTGCAGGCGAAGCTTAAGGCCGATGGATTTAAAACTCCTATCATTTTTATCACCGCACATGGAGATGCGAGAGTGCGGATACAGGCAATGAGAGAAGGTGCAGTCGAGTTCCTCATGAAACCGTTCGACGACCAGGTGTTACTTAGCAGAGTTCGCACCGCACTCGAGATGTGAGCAAGCAACACATGGCTGCGAGGAGACGGCGCGCCAACTTTGCGGGGGTCTTCTGTGAAGAGTTCCGAAGCAACTGCGTACACTAAACGGTACCAGCCCGAGCGCGCATTCGAACAAATTATCGGGAACAGTTCTGCGCTTGAAGCTGTACTTGAGCAAGTGGCATGCGTTGCGCCCACCGACTCCACCGTTCTTATTCAGGGTGAGACCGGCACAGGCAAGGAGCTAATCGCCCACGCCATCCACAATGCAAGCGCGCGATGCGGACGTGCCCTGATCAAGCTGAACTGCGCGGCGATTCCCCTTGATCTCCTGGAGAGCGAATTGTTCGGCCACGAGCGGGGTGCCTTCACAGGAGCCATAGCTCAAAAGATCGGACGCTTCGAACTGGCTGATGGCGGCACTCTGTTTCTGGATGAGGTGGGCGACATCCCTGCGGCCCTGCAGCCGAAATTGCTAAGGGTGTTGCAGGAACAGGAGTTCGAACGGCTGGGCAGTGGACGCACCCATAAGGTAAACGTGCGGCTGGTAGCCGCCACGAATCGAGATCTGCTGGAAATGGTGACGCGGGGCGAATTTCGCAGTGATCTCTATTACCGTCTCAACGTGTTTCCGATCTCGTTGCCTCCCCTGCGCGAGCGCCGTGAAGATATTCCAGCGCTCGTGGAGCACTTCGTCGAGGTTTTCAGCGGGCGGATGGGGAGGAACATTCACCACATTCCTCCGGAAACTATGGCTGCATTCTCATCGTACCCTTGGCCTGGCAACATTCGTGAGCTACAAAACCTGGTCGAGCGTGCGGTGATTCTGGTCCAGGACGGTGCGCTTCCAAACCCACTGCCCAAGCTCGTGGTGGCCACCGGCCCATCGCCTCAAATGGAAACGATGTCCACAGATCCGGAGCCTTCTCCACCAAGGACGCTCCGCGACTCCGAACGCGCCCTCATAATCCAGACACTGGAAGCGACCGGTTGGAGAATCGGGGGCCAGAATGGGGCAGCCATTCAGCTGGGTTTGAACCGGACAACGTTGATTTGCCGGATGAAGAAGCTTGGGATCGAACGGCCATGGCGTCGTGCTGCTTCGCAGGAAAATCTCATAACACTCGAGCCACCTGGATCTCCTACACGACTGTGAGAATTTCGGATTGTGCCGGTATAGCGGCACTCCGCGATTGTTCCAATATTCTCCGAGAGCGAGACCGTCTCGGCTTGTTCAATTGATAGGGAACGTGCAAATGAAAGCAGGCGTCTGGCTGTCCATCCTGATAGCAAGCAACGTTTGCGCTTTCGGGCTTGATCCCTCTCTCGACGTCAGCCAGTACGCACACACGTCCTGGAAGATTCGCGAGGGCTTTGCTACAGGCACGATCCACGAGATAGTTCAGACTCCCGACGGCTACCTGTGGCTTGCTACTGAGTCCGGTCTGCTTCGCTTTGATGGAGTCCGCACTGTCAACTGGCAGCCGCCTCCGGGCGAGAGTCTGCCCAGCAACGATATTCGCGGCTTGATCGCCGCCCGCGATGGAACGCTTTGGCTGGGTACCGCCAAAGGCCTCGCGAGCTGGAAAGATGGCAAGCTGACTCAATATCCGGACCTCGCCGGACGGGATGTGGGCACGCTTTTCGAGGATCATGAAGGAACCGTATGGGCATCCGGAACCAACTGGGACGCTGGGTTCTCTGCGCCCGCGCAACTCTGCGCCATCAAAGGTCGCAACATCCATTGCTACGGAAGCGACGGCACTTTCGGCTTCGGCGTGACCGACGCATATGAGGACAGCCACGCCAATCTGTGGTTAGGAGCAGCAAACGGGATCTGGCGATGGAAGCCCGGTCCTCCCATTCACTACCCGGCACCAGCTCTGATGCAGTCGGGCTTACCAGGACTGATCTTCGCTCGCCATGCCTTGATTGAAGACGGCCGCGGAGGGCTGCTGGTCAGCGGCTACCGCGGGATCTGGCACCTCGCGGACGGGAAGGTTGAGCCATATCGGTTCCCATCTCCCCCACGGCAGTTCAGGGAGGCAAGACTGCTGCGAGACCGCGACGGCGGTCTGTGGATCGGAACCCTGGATGCGGGACTCCTGCATGTTCACCAGGGCCGGATGGACGTGTATACGACTGAGGAAGGCCTCTCGGGAAACTCCGTTGAAAGCCTCTTTGAGGATCGTGAGGGCAGTATCTGGGTTGCGACAATCAATGGCGTCGACCGTTTTCGCAACTACGCGATCCCCACGATCTCTGTGAAACAAGGGCTGTCCAGTTCGGTGGTCGTCTGCATTCTGCCAGCCCAGGACGGCAGCGTTTGGCTGGGGACGTCGGATGGCTTGGACAGATGGAAGGACGGGCAGGTCACCATCTATTACAACCCAGCCGTGGAGCGAGGCGCGGTCCCTGCCGGACGCGGACTGGCGCACAAGCCGGGCGCAGAGGTCCGCGAAGTCGCTTCACCCGAACTGCCTGACAATTACGTGGGCTCGCTTTATCAGGATACTCAGGGTCGAATCTGGATCTCCACGCTCCAGGGCCTGGCTTACTTCGAAGATGGCAAGATCACCCGCTTGGGCGATACCCACCTCAAATCCTTGAGCCCAATCGCCGGTGACGGTGCCGGCAGCCTCTGGGTCACAAACGGCGACGAAGGCCTTTTTCGTTTGCGAGACGGAAAGGTGGTCCAACAATTTCCATGGGCCAGCCTGGGACTTCGTGGCTCGCTCTCCATGCCCCTTGCCACCGATCGACACGAGGGTTTGTGGCTGGGCTCCTGGAATGGCGGCGTGGTTTATTTCAAGGACGGACGAGTCCGCGCATCGTATACCGCCGAAGACGGGCTTGGCGCAGGCCGCGTCAATGCCATCAAACTCGATCCGGACGGTACGCTCTGGGCCGCAAGCGATGGCGGGTTGAGCCGAATCAAAGACGGTCATGTCAGAACGCTCACCAGCAGGAACGGCTTACCCTGCGACTCGGTTCACGATCTCATCGATGACGATACGGGGGCGTTGTGGATTTATCTCGCCTGCGGACTGGCACGAGTGTCTCGGTCCGAGCTGGATGCCTGGGCCACTGATCCGGTGCGGAGAATTCAGGCCACGGTTTTCGACGCTTCTGACGGTGTAAGGAGCCACGCGGGCGTCTACAACTTTGGCCCGCGTGCGGCCAGGACGCCGGATGGCAAGTTGTGGCTCCTGCCTCTCGATGGCGTCAGCGTCGTCGATCCCCGGCATCTTTCTCGGAACAGACTCCCACCGCCGGTACACATTGAACAAATCACGGCAAACGGGAAGGCCTACGATCCGGCTCTCCTTGGCAAGGAAGGTTTGAAGCTGCCTCCGAGAGTTCACGACCTCTCCATCGACTACACGGCGCTGAGCTTCGTCGCGCCGGACAAGGTTCGCTTCCGCTTCAAGCTCGAAGGGCAGGACAAGAACTGGAGAGAGGTGGTCAACCAGCGCAAGGTGGAGTACTCGAACCTTCCGCCTGGGAATTACCGCTTCCGCGTAATTGCCAGCAACAACAGCGGCGTGTGGAACGAGCAAGGCGCGTTTCTCGACCTCAATGTTACGCCCGCTTACTACCAGACGAATTGGTTCCGCGCGCTGTGCGCACTCACCATTCTGGCGATGTTCTGGAGCGTTTATCAGCTTCGTGTCCGCGCGCTAGAGCGGCACCATGCGGAGATCCGCGCGTTGAACGAACAGTTGGTTAAGGCGCAGGAGGCGGAGCGAATACGCATCGCCGGAGAGCTGCACGACGGCATTCTCCAGCAGATCACCTCCCTTAACCTTAGGCTGGGCAAAGTGCGTTATCAGGTGCCACCCGATTCGGAAGCGAAAGTAACTGTAAGTGGTCTGCAGCAACAACTCATCCAGATTGGAACGGACATTCGTCATCTATCGCATGAACTTCATCCTGCATTACTGCAGGAGGCGGGCCTGCCGGCAGCCCTGTCGGCCTATTGCGAGGAGTTCAGCAAGGTACGCGGCCTCCCTGTGTCCTGTGAAACGGACGAGAGTGTTGAGGAGTTATCCCCTGGTTCCGCGCTGTGTCTTTACCGCATTGCGCAGGAAGCACTGGGCAATGCTGCCAAGTATTCGAAGGCAAAGAAGGTTGAGGTTCGGCTGAGCCGGTCCAACGGTTCCGTTGGCCTTTCTGTGTGCGATGATGGCGTGGGTTGCACCCCTGACCAAGTCGGAAAATCGGGCGGCTTGGGGTTGATCAATATGCGGGAGCGCGTGCTGCAGCTGGACGGGACGTTTGAGTTCGAAAGTGAACCAGGACTTGGGACTAGGGTGAGAGTGACGATTCCCTTTCGAGAGCGAGCATAAGTTGCCGGCCAAACCGTCTTGCTAAGGCCCGAATAGGCTCGTCCCAACAGTTCCGACACTGTAAGGTTCTTCCGTTCTCGGGCACAACCGGACGCTATCTCTCGAGATCGTGTGGCGGAATCATCGATACTTGAGCTCAAGAACCTGTAGCAGATCGGCGCTGGTGCGCACCTCCTGGAAGGCTTGTCGTTGACACCGAACCTGCTCGCGCTTGGCGCGCGAGGTTCCTGCGAAGCAAGGATGCACGCAGCCTAATTCTCGCGCGGGACAGTCTTGTCTTGGTTGCTGACACAGAAATGCCGAGAGTTCGCGCAAGCTCCTTTGTCGAAAATTCTTGAGCATGCAGCAGTTGCAGCGCGTCGCGGTAAATCGAAGGCAGCCGGAGAATAGCCGTCCTGAGCAATTCTTCTCGCTCAGTTTGCGCGTAGCGACCCTCAGGACTTTCCGCACGATCTTGGGGCTCCCACCTACCCAAAGTGGTGTACTCATCGCTCGTATGATCAATCGTGATATCCACAGAACGCTTCTTGCGCAGAAGCATGAGCGCCGAGTTGATCGCAATCCTGTTAAGCCAAGAAGAGAAGGTGGACCGGCTTTCGAAATCATTTAGGTGGACGAAAGCTTTTAGGAAAGAATCCTGCAGCACATCTTCCGCATCCTGCCAATTCTTTGTGATTCGGAATATTCTTTGCACAATCTTCTTGGAGTGGGGTTCGCAGAGTGCGACGAATGCAGAGCGATCTCCGGACTTTGCGGCCGAAACGAGAAAATCGTCGCTTAGCTCCTCGGGGCTCGCTGTGATCGTGATGCGGCGTTCATATGAGACGGGTGGAGTCATTTAACATACCTCATTCGAGTATCGGAACCGCTGGTCGATTGCGCAAACCATACGCCGAGCGAAGCAAGCACGGTTCCAAACGGACGACGGCTCGTGTTCGATTCATCGCACGGCGATAAACCCCAACGGATTCACCCGTTATCAAGCATGACGCGGCAAATTTCAGCTTAAGTAAGTAAAACTGACAGCGTTAGCGTTATGACACGTTATGTCGAGATCCTGACCAGTTCGCTGTCTCGTTCGAGAATTGGCCCGGGCGAATTAGTGCGGCCGTGTCCTTTCTATGGATCAACGATTGCATCGCTGAAGAGATGTCCGCCAGCGAGTAACCTCCTGTCAAACCATCAACAGTCTGCCGTCGAGCCTTCAACAGTCTGTCAAGATCACGCCATAACCTCGCTCTAGTTTTGGGCGCGTTTTTAGCCGGGCCCTTTAGTTGGAACAGAAATAGGCGGGTTATACGAGCAGAACCTTTGGAGACATATTTGCTCTGTGGTCAATGTGCAGGGAGTTCAAGAGCCACATGGGTCCGGAAAGGAAAGACATGGCAAAGAGAGTAGCTGACGTACTTGTAGATGTTTTGTTGGAAGCAGGAGTTCAACGTGTCTACGGCGTCAGCGGCGATTCGCTCAACGGAATCACAGATTCGATGCGCACCCGCAAGCGGATACAGTGGATTCACTTGCGCCATGAAGAGACGGCGGCATTCGCCGCTGGCGCCGAGGCTCACCTTACGGGGAAACTGGCGGTCTGCGCTGGAAGCTGCGGTCCGGGAAATCTGCATTTAATCAATGGCCTCTATGACTGTCACCGGAGCCGCGTTCCCGTCCTTGCCATTGCAGCTCAGATTCCGAGCAATGAGGTCGGCAGCGGATACTTTCAGGAAACTCGTCCGGAGCATCTCTTCGCGCAATGCAGCCATTACTGCGAGTTGATCTCACAACCTGAGCAGATGCCCCGCGTGCTCGAGATTGCAATCCAGACTGCGCTCTCGCGACGTGGTGTGTCAGTCATCGCCCTCCCTGGCGATGTAGCCTTGCGAGATGCCGTCGAACAAGCCCCGCGGCTGCTGTTTCCCGAGCCGAGGCCTTCCGTGTGCCCCTCCCAATACGAGATCAACATGCTCGCGGACCTGCTGAATCGGTCGAAGAAAATAACGATCCTGGCTGGCGCGGGCTGTGCCCGCGCGCATGACGAGCTGATTGAGATCGCCGGCAAGCTGCAAGCTCCCATCGTGCACGCGATGCGTGGAAAAGAATTCATCGAATATGACAATCCCTTCAATGTGGGCATGACAGGTCTACTTGGATTTTCTTCCGGCTATCACGCGATGTTGAACTGCGAGACTCTGCTAATGATTGGCACGGACTTCCCGTATCAGCAGTTCTTCCCTAGGGACGCCACCATTGTGCAGATCGATCTTCGCGGTGAACAAATCGGACGCCGTAGCAAGGTAGATTTTGGCCTTGTGGGAGATTCACAAACAACGCTCCGGGCTCTCCTGCCGAGGCTGGAGCAAAACCAATACAAAGCACACTTGAAGGAATCACTAGAGGACTATCGCAAGGCACGCAAAGGCCTGGATGATCTCGCCACAGCCAATTCGGGCAAGAAGCCGATCCATCCTCAATATGTCGCGCGCATGCTCGATAAGCTCGCAGCCGAGGATGCGATTTTCACCTGCGACGTGGGAACGCCAACGATCTGGGCTGCACGCTATCTCACGATGAATGGCAAACGGCGCATTCTTGGATCTTTTACACACGGATCGATGGCCAACGCATTACCGCAAGCGATCGGGGCACAGGTGAGTCATCCCGGCCGGCAGGTGATCTCGATGTCGGGTGATGGCGGGTTCGCAATGCTCATGGGAGATCTTCTCACGTTGAGACAACACGAATTGCCGGTGAAAGTGATCCTGTTCAAAAACGACTCGCTTGCCTTTGTCGAACTCGAGATGAAGGCGGCCGGCATTCTGGATTTTGGAACAGAGCTGCATAATCCGGACTTCACAAAAATTGCAGATGGAGCGGGTCTTCTCGGTTTGAGAGCGGAAACACCGGACGAGGTTGAACCGATGATTGCGGAGGCACTTAAACACGATGGTCCGGCATTGGTCGAAGTTCTGGTCTCGCGGCAGGAACTCTCCATGCCTCCGACGATTACTTTCGAACAGGCCAAAGGCTTCACACTGTTCATGATGAAAGCGGTCTTGAGTGGGCGCGGTGACGAAGTCATCGATTTGGCGCAAGTCAATCTCCGCCTCTGACAGCGTTCGACCGCTAAAAGAATGGGAAGGATACGCAAATGCTCACAGCACCGCACACCACACCAGGTCGGTCGGATATTCCTCGCGGCATGGATCTCCTCAATCGACAGGGTTTGAACAAGGGCACAGCCTTCACTGAGGCGGAGCGCACAGAATTTGGGCTGCACGGGCTTCTTCCACCTCAGATCGAAACCCTGGACGAGCAAGCCGTCCGCGCTTATGGGGCTTACCAGAGAAAAGACGACGATCTTGAGCGGCATATCTACCTGCGCGCCCTGCAAGATACGAACGAGGTCCTCTTCTACAGACTTCTTCTCGACCACATCGAAGAAATGACGCCGATGGTTTATACGCCTACGGTTGCACTGGCGTGTGAGCAATTTAGCCACATCTATCGACGACCGCGTGGTGTATTCATCTCCTATCCTCTCCGCGGTTCTATCCCCCAGTTGCTGCAAAACCGCCCAAACAAGATCGTCGACGTAATTGTTGTGACCGACGGCGAGCGCATTCTGGGCATCGGTGACCAGGGCGCAGGCGGACTCGGTATCCCCATCGGAAAACTCTCGCTGTACACCCTGATCGGCGGCATTCGTCCGGAACGAACATTGCCGATTGTGTTGGATGTGGGAACCAACAACACGGAGCGATTGAATGATCCTGAGTACCTCGGATGGCGCCATGAGCGAATCACCGGGCAAGCTTACTTCGACTTCGTAGACCAGTTCGTGGAAGCAGTGAAGAAGGAAATGCCCGAAGCCTGCCTGCAGTGGGAGGATTTCGCGACTCCCCATGCCCGGCCTATCCTCACTCGCTATCGCGACCAGTTGTTGACCTTTAATGACGACATTCAGGGAACGTCGGCGGTTGCCCTTGGCGCCATCCTGGGTGCCGTCAAGGTAACTGGAAAAAGCTTAAAGGAGCAGCAGATCGTCATGCTGGGCGCGGGTTCAGCCGGAATTGGTGTTGCGGACGGACTACGTGCAGCAATGAAACAAGAAGGACTGTCCGAAGAAGAGGCACAAAGCCGATTCTGGGTCGTTGATAAAGATGGCCTTCTGCACAGTGGCCGAACGGACCTGACTCCTGAGCAGAGGGTTTACGCCCAGCCGGAGAGCCACGTTGCCGGCTGGCCTCGAACTTCCAACGGGCATATCGGTCTTGCCGACGTGATTGGAAAAATCGATGCGACCATCCTTATCGGTCTCTCAACCGTAGGCGGCGCTTTTTCGGAACCAATCGTTCGCGAAATGGCGCGCAAGATGGACCGGCCTATCATCTTCCCGCTCTCAAATCCCACTTCAAAATCGGAAGCGAACGGCGAGGATTTGATTCGCTGGACTGACGGTCGCGCCCTAGTAGCATCGGGCTCGCCGTTTGCTCCTGTCAGCTACCGCGGGCGGAAGTTTCAGATTGCGCAGTGCAACAACGTCTACATCTTCCCGGCGATGGGACTTGGCGTCGTTGCTTCAGGTGCTCGCCGGGTGACAGAGCCGATGATGCTGGCAGCGGCCCGAAGCCTCGCCGCAAATTCGCCGGCTCTCAAAGATCCTTCTGCATCGCTACTTCCTCCTTTGACGGAAATCAGGAGAGTAGCGGCGGAGATCGCGGTCGCGGTTGGAATCGAGGCGCAAAAAGACGGCGTCGCCCCTGAGATCCGTGAGGAAGAACTGCGTCAGCGAGTGCTGCAGACGCAGTGGACGCCTGCTTACACCGCGCTGGGATAGCAAGCGACCAAGAAATGAGGTAGGAATGTCAAACAATGCGACCCTGAATCCGGTCCACCCTGTTACAGATGCGGCTAGGCGAGGCGTGGCCGCCCCGCATCGCGCATTGGCCTTCTGGCACACCATGATCGGGAAGAAGGTCGTAATGGCCGTTACTGGAGTGGTGCTTGTGGGCTTTGTGATTGCCCACATGCTGGGCAATCTCAAGATATTTTTGGGTCCGGATGAGATCAACGGCTACTCACGGTTCCTGCGGGAAGTAGGGCGACCCGCCCTTGCCTATGGACAACTGCTCTGGGTGGTGCGCATCGTCCTGCTGATTTGTGTGACCCTTCACATCACCGCCGCAGTTCAACTTAGTCGGACGAGTTGGGCTGCGCGGCCGGTTGGATATAACGTGAAGCGCAATATCGAGACGACCTTTTCAGCACGCATGATGCGCTGGGGTGGAGTCATCCTGGTCGCCTTCATCCTCTTTCATCTTTTTCACCTGACCACAGGTAAGGTCGGGTTCCACGCCGGACAATTCAGACATCTCGCCGTTTACCAGAATGTGATCGCAGCTTTTGCCGTCTGGCCCGTAACGCTCTTCTACGTCGTGGCCATGGGTGCGCTTTGCTTCCACCTTGACCACGGAATCTGGAGCATGCTGCAAACCCTGGGTTGGAATACCGCCCGAAACGAAAGGGTGCTGAAAATCGCTTCACGAGCCATAGCGATCGTCGTTTTTCTTGGCTTCAGCTCAGTTCCGATTTCGGTGCTGGCAGGCTGGTTGCACTAATTCCTGGTTGTATTCACTAAAGGATGACGGAAATGTTGGAAGCAAGAATACCCTCGGGTCGGATCGAGCAGAAATGGGACAACTGCCGCTACGAGATGAAGCTGGTTAATCCCGCGAATCGCCGTAAACACTCGATCATCGTAGTGGGGGCAGGGTTGGCAGGGGCGGCAGCCGCGGCTACTCTCGGCCAGCAAGGCTACCACGTCCACTGTTTTTCCTACCACGACACCCCCCGCCGGGCGCACTCTATCGCAGCCCAAGGAGGCATCAACTCCGCCAAGAACTACCGCAATGACGGCGACAGCGTTATGCGCCTGTTCAAGGATACGGTAAAGGGAGGCGACTTCCGCGCCCGCGAAGCCAACGTATATCGCTTGGCGGAAATCAGTGGCAACATTATCGACCAGTGCGTGGCCCAGGGCGTGCCGTTTGCAAGGGAATATGGTGGGCTTCTGGACAACCGGTCCTTTGGCGGCGTGCAGGTGGAACGGACCTTCTACGCGCGAGGCCAGACCGGGCAGCAGCTGTTGCTCGGTGCTTACCAGGCTCTCGAAGAGCAGATAGCAACCGGAAGAGTCAAGATGCATTTCCGGAGTGAACTGCTCGACGTGGTCATTGTCAATGGCAGAGCCCGGGGCATCGTCACGCGCGACCTGGTGACCGGCCAGTTGCACTGCCACGCTGCCGACGTGGTTGTGCTCGCAACGGGCGGATATTCAAACGTCTTCTACCTCTCGACTAACGCCAAGGCTTCGAACTGTACTGCAATATGGCGAGCCCATCGTCGTGGCGCCCTCTTTGGGAATCCGTGTTTCACCCAGATTCATCCGACATGCATTCCGTTGAGCAGCGACCATCAGTCCAAGTTGACACTGATGTCCGAGTCTCTGCGGAATGATGGACGGGTATGGGTACCGAAGAAAAAGAGGGAAAATCGCGCGGCGAAGGACATTCCGGAAAATGAGCGCGACTACTACCTCGAGAGCCGTTACCCAAGCTTTGGCAATCTTGTCCCGCGGGACGTCGCGTCACGCAATGCCAAGGAAGTATGCGATGAAGGCCGCGGGGTCGGGCCGCACGGACAGGGTGTCTACCTGGATTTTGCCGATGCTATTCATCGGCTCGGGCTGGAAACAGTTCGCGAGAAGTACGGCAATCTCTTTGACATTTATCAAAGGATTACGGGAGAAGATGCCTACAAGGTACCGATGCGAATCTACCCCGCTCCCCACTACACGATGGGGGGGCTATGGGTTGATTATCACCTGATGTCGACTATTCCCGGCCTGTTCGTAGGCGGCGAGGCGAATTTCTCCGACCACGGAGCAAACCGGCTCGGCGCCAGCGCACTTATGCAGGGTCTCGCCGATGGCTACTTCGTATTGCCGGCCACTGTACCCGATTATCTTGCTTCGACCAAGTTGGATCCTGTGAACACGTCCGACAGAGCGTTCATCGCGACAAAAGCCGAGGTCAAGGATCGTATCAACAATCTGCTTGCGATCAATGGCAATCGTAGTCCCGATTCGTTTCATAGAGAGCTCGGCAAGATTGTTTGGGACAACTGTGGTATGGCCCGTTCTGATTCAGGTTTGCGCAACGCGCTGGCTCGAATTCCGGAATTACGTGAGGAGTTCTGGCGCAACCTTCGTGTCCTCGGGGCGGGCGAAGAACTCAATCAGAGTCTCGAGAAGGCCAACCGAATTTCCGACTTCCTTGAGCTCGCCGAACTCATGTGCACCGATGCTTTGGACCGCACAGAATCCTGCGGAGGCCATTTCCGGTTGGAGAGCCAGACTGCAGATGGTGAAGCGAAACGCGACGATGCGAATTTTGCTTACACAGCCGCCTGGGAATGGAAGGGGACAGACCAGGCGCATGCCATTCACAAAGAACCGCTCGCTTTCGAGTACGTCCCGCTCTCGCAAAGGAGTTACAAGTAGCCATGAATCTCACGCTCAAAGTTTGGCGTCAGCAAAGCACAAACGCGCACGGCAGTTTCGTCAGGTATCAGGCGAAGGACGTGACACCCGACATGTCGTTCCTCGAAATGCTCGACGCCCTCAACGAGGACCTGATTGATCGGGGAGATCCTCCCATTGCCTTCGAACACGATTGTCGCGAGGGGATCTGCGGCTCGTGCGGTTTCCTGATCAACGGCGTGGCCCATGGCGGTCAGCGTGCCACAACCGTATGCCAGCTTGCGATGCGCTTCTTCAAAGATGGCGATACGCTGACGCTCGAGCCGTGGCGCGCCCGAGCCTTCCCGGTAATTCGCGATCTGGTTGTGAACCGATCAGCCTTTGACCGGATCATTCAGGCTGGAGGCTTCATCAGTGCACCGACGGGAAGCGCTCCAGACGCAAATTCAGTGCCGGTTCCGAAAGAGGATGCAGACACTGCGTTCGATGCAGCCGCATGCATTGGCTGCGGAGCCTGCGTTGCAGCCTGCCCGAATGCATCCGCCATGCTTTTCACCTCGGCCAAAATAACGCACTTGAATTCCCTCCCGCAGGGTCAACCGCAGCGCGATCAGAGGACCCTCAGCATGGTGGTCGCGATGAGAAACGAACTCTTTGGCAGCTGCACCAATCATGGGGAGTGCGAAGCGGTATGCCCCAAGCAGATACCTCTCGAGTTCATCGGGAAGATGAATCGCGATCTCACTCGGGCACTCTGGCACAGTCACCGTGAGCCGCTGATTGTTCCTGGCGTTGTGCAACGGCCGTCTGAAGAGGACTCTGACGAAGCACAGTCCCCGCAGCCCGCTGCGACGGCAATGAGGTCTTGATATGGCGGACAAAGAAATGATGTCCCCTCTATACCGTGTCGAGGAAGACGTCTTGGGCGACGTCCAGGTTCCGGCCGGGCGCTTGTGGGGTGCGCAGACGCAGCGCTCTCACATGAACTTTCCAATCGCTGTCGAGCGTTTTCGCTGGGGTCGCTCGGTGATTCGAGCTCTCGGCATTCTGAAGAAGTGTGCGGCCCTTGCCAACGAGGAATTGGGCCAGCTTCCCAAAGAAAAAGTCGATCTGATCGTTCGCGCCGCACAGGAAGTAATAGACGGACGCCTGGATGACGAGTTTCCCCTGGTTGTGTTTCAGACCGGATCCGGCACGCAGACTAACATGAACGCGAACGAGGTCATTGCAAATCGTGCAATTCAGCTTGCTGGAGGCGTCGTTGGATCTAAAAGGCCAATTCATCCCAATGATGATGTGAATCACAGCCAGTCCTCCAACGATACGTTTCCCACGGTGATGCACATCGCCACGATGGATGCACTTGAAGGCAAGTTAATTCCTGCCCTCAGCTGCCTGCGCCTTGTACTCGATGAAAAATCGCGAAAGTATCGCGATATTGTTATGGTGGGACGTACCCACCTTCAGGATGCGACCCCGATTACCCTGGGCCAATTGATCTCCGGATGGGTCGCGCAGATCGATCAAGCACTCGAGGGCGTTCGTCAATCTCTCCCTGCAATTTACGCGCTCGCAATCGGCGGCACCGCAGTCGGCACGGGACTCAATGCCGACTCCCGATTCGGTGAAGCGGCTGCCCGGCGAATCGGCGAAGAGACCCGTCAGCCATTTGTCTCCGCTCCGAACAAGTTTGCGGTACTGTCGGCGCACGACGGTATGGTTTCCGTGAGCGGAGCCCTTCGCACGCTTGCCGGCGCGTTGATGAAGATCGGCAACGATGTGCGGTGGTATGCCTGTGGTCCGCGTGCAGGCATCGGCGAACTCAAGATTCCCGAAAACGAACCCGGCTCCTCTATCATGCCGGGAAAAATTAATCCCACTCAGTGTGAAGCGTTGACGATGGTTGCGGTTCAGGTGTTTGGCAACGACCACGCGGTGGCGTTTGCAGGTTCGCAGGGAAATTTCCAGCTGAATGTGTACAAACCGGTCATCCTGCACAACGTTTTAATGTCGATCGAACTCCTCGCCGACGCCTCGCGCTCTTTCTGTGATCGCTGCGCTGTTGGAATCGAGCCGAACGAAAGACGAATCAAGGAGCACCTCGACGGTTCTCTGATGCTGGTGACAGCTCTCAATCCGCATATTGGATATGAGAAGGCGGCGGAGATCTCACTGACCGCATATCGCGAAGATATCAGCTTGCGTGAAGCAGCATTAAAACTCGAGTTTCTCACCGCGGAACAGTTTGACTCATGGGTTCGCCCGCAGGAGATGACTCATCCCCTTTGAGGAAATTCGGGAAGTAACGGCTGGAAGGTAGATTATCCCTCGCCCGGCGCGACGCATACCGGGGCATATTGTCGGCTTCACCCTAGATGCGAGGCGCGTTCAGAATTTTCAGTTCACAAGAAAAGGAGCGGGCGTCGACGAATGCACATCAGAGGACGACATCCTGTGTGAGCGTACTTGGCACTTGGTTTACAAAACAGACCGGAGACTTGGTTTACGCCAGTCGGAGCGCCAAAGCTCAATCCCATTCGGGTGCAAACGCAATCATGCGTCTATGCCCTGGAAAGAGAGTCGTATTGTGGATCAACGCCTGCAGTTCTTGTCGTGTTATCAGAGAGACGAAATGTCTATTACGGAGCTGTGCTATGAGTTCGGTGTGTCACGTCCAACTGCATATAAATGGATTCGTCGCTACAACGAAGTGGGACCGGAAGGACTACTAGATCGGAGTCGAAAGCCACATAGTTGTCCACATGCTACAGCTGGGGAGATCGCAAATGAGGTTCTTGCCATACGAAAGAGATTTCCGTCGTGGGGAGCACGGAAGATCAAAGCAAAACTCGAGCAGATGAACCCGACTGTGTGTTGGCCTGCGCCGAGCACGATTGGGCTGATTCTGAGCCGATCAGGACTTACCAATCCACAACGCAAGAGAAGGCGAACGACACCCTACCCGGAGCCTTTCTCTGCAGTGGCTGCGCCGAATCAACTGTGGTGTATGGACTTCAGCGCGCCATGACGGCGAGGAGGACGAGATGAGTTAATGATCGAGTCTTTTCGCCTGCTGGCTCTTGACCGGCCGCTGTGATGCGGTCCGACTCAGGAAGGAGCCTGAGTGGAAGGGGTCTGTCCAAGCGTATCGTGTTCCGACGATGCGTGGAAAAGCTGACGGACTGAACTGTACCGGGCATCGCCCATCATCGATGTGCCGGGCTACCAAACGTCTTATGGTGAGACAACGAAGCATATGTTGGAAGCCTCTGTCCTGAATAGCTCAATGCTCCCGCAGTAGGTCAGATGGGACTGGGAGTTTATGCGATCTGAGTTGGTGGGCTTGAAGTTCTCCACTGACGGGTCTGGATATCGGACTCAGCGACAGCACTCTCCTCACAGGTCGTCGCTCCGAATCGCCAGGGGTTAAGTATGCCACCTAACGAGATGAAGGTCGAGAACTGGAACATGGGAACCCCGATTAACCGCCCGGCAAACGGAGCCGGGCTAGCCACGGAGACTGGAGATGGTGAATCGAGGGGACGGAGCTGCGACGCTCTCACGATCACGGACGCATGCAGTCGCTACTTGATCCGATGCCAGACGGTATCCCACATGGATCTTGCGCAAGTGAATGCAATTTGTACCGCAGCGATGCGTGAATACGGAATGCCAGAACGTATCAGAACGGACAATGGCGCACCTTTTGCCGGATTAGGCATTCTGGGACTCTCTAAGCTTTCTCTTGGCTGGCTCAAATTAGGAATTCTGCACGAGCGGATCCGACCCGGTCGGCCGCAACAAAATGGCCGGCACGAACGAATGCACAGGACATTGAAAGAGGAAACAGCACAGCCGCCTGCGCAGACGGCCAATGCTCAACAGCGGTGTTTTGATCGCTTCCGCCTGGAGTACAACTTCGAGCGTCCACATGAAGGCTTGAATAACAGAACGCCGGGTAGCATTTATGTACCAAGCACGAGAATTCTACCTCGAACTCTTAGGGAATTTGTCTATCCGAAGAATGTCATTACGCGGAGGGTCAACAACAGCGGCGACTTCAGTTGGCACAAAGGACGTGTATTCATCAGCGAGGTGCTTCGCAACGAAGAGATTGGCCTGGAGCAGCTAGACGATGAGAAGTACAGAATCTTACTCTGCCATCTTGAACTCGGTGAATTCGATAGTTCGTTGATGCGTTTCAGAGCAATTTCGTCCGCACCGGCTCTTTTTTGATTTAGGACCACTGAAAACAGGCAGCTGGCAGCTTCTTAATAGAGTAGCTGGCCCTTGACAAGTTGTGGCCGCATTGAAGCGTCGCTGAGTGAATAGACGATAATGCGCCAGTTGCGCCTCTTGATATCAGACACGGTGACCAACTCAATTAGCAAGGTGCTTCAAAGTATTAATAAGTCGCTTCATTTACGGAACGCTCATCTCATGCTTGAATAGGAGTGATGCGAAAGCTTGTCTCAATCCTGCTGATGCTTGTCTGCGCCTTGCAGGCCGCGCCTTTATCAGCGGGATCGAGCTTGGGCGACAGGCTCAATCTTCCTGCCTGCTGCCGTAGAAACGGCCAGCATCATTGCGAAATGAGTATGACGGAACGCAGAGAGCCTGTCGGCAGCGAGCGAGACCTCAGTTCCATGCCCGAGAAGTGCCCCTACTGCCCAGCGGCACTGGCACAAGGACACACCGGCTCATTTACACTTCCGACCTCGCAGGCGGTATACGCCGCACTGGCCTCACATCCTGCTGTCTTCGCGCAGACGCAGTCCAGACTGCGTGTCTCTGAGACCCGCTCCCGGCAGAAGCGCGGCCCACCAGTTCTCGTTCTCTCCTAATCTCACCCTTCCAGCACCGATCGAAGCCTGCGCCCTGATTTAAGTCGCGCGTTTTTCTGCTCCTGAAACGCCTCTGGCAAAGTCGACGCTGGCCGGGCAATCCGGTTTCGGCATAGTTCCCGCAGCCTGTAGATCGTGCTCTGCATAGGCATGCCCGATTCCGGCAGCACTGCTTGCATTGGAGATGACATGACTTTCTCAGAAAGGCGCATCGTTATTCTTGCGCTGACGCTTTTCCTGTTTCTGCCCCTCTGCCTACACGGGCAGGAAGCCCTGACTGCCGCTTCCATGACTGGCCGCGTGCTTGATCCCAGCGGCGCCGTCGTTCCCCACGCATCAGTATCCGCTCTACGAACTGCTACCAACGAGACCTTCACCGCCAACACCGACGATCAAGGACGTTTTCGCTTTCCCTATTTGCCTGTTGGTTTTTATACAGTTCGCGTCCAGCCGGACGGTTTTGCCGCCACCACGCAGCAGGTGCAGCTTTCGGTCGGAGCCGCATTTGATTTGACGCTTCGGCTATCGCTTTCTCAGGCAACCGCCAACGTACAGGTCACTGCGCAGCCCCCGGTAATTGAGACAGACCGTAGCCAGATCAGCGAAACAGTCTCTCAGTCGGAAACAACCAACCTTCCCTTCGAAGGCCGCAACTATCTCGATCTTTCGCTGCTCCTGCCCGGCGTCTCGCCTACAAACACTAACAGCACGCAAACACTTGCCGAGACGTCTGCCGTCCCCGGCCAGGGATATTCCGTCAACAGCCAGCGCAATTTCTCCAACAGCTTCATCGTCGATGGACTTTCAGCGAATGACGACGCTGCCGGCGTCGCCGGCAGTGTTTTTGGAATGGACGTAGTCAACCAATTCCAGGTGGTCACATCCGGCGGACAGGCCGAGTTCGGCCGCGCACTGGGGGGCTATTTCAACATCGTCACCAAGAGCGGAACCAACCAGCTGCACGGTACCGCCTACGGTTTTTTACGGAACCAGCGGCTGAATGCTGAGAATGCACTCTCTCAAAGCAAGCTGCCGCTCACACAGGGCATTTATGGTGCAAGCCTGGGAGGGCCGATTCAGAAAGACCGTACCTTCTACTTTGGCAATTTCGAGGAGGCCCGGCTGAATACCGACGGCGTCATCACGATCACGCCGGTAAATGCCGCCATCATCAATGCCAAGCTGATCGCCACGGGATACCAGGCTCCGCTGCTCCCGGTGAGCTCAACCCCGACGACGCTTTATCCCACGACGCTGCACACCGACACCGTATTTGCACGCGGCGATCACCGATTCAGCGACCGCGATCAATTCAACGTTCGCTACAGTTTTTACAAGCTGAGCAGCATTAATGCGCGGGGTGTGGGCGGCCTCAACGCAGTCAGCAATGGGACTTCCGTCTATGACACAGATCATACGATCGCCTTGAGCAACATCCTCGCGCTTTCACCGCGCATCTTCAACGAAACCCGAGGACAGTTCATTTACGACAACCTGACCGCGCCGCCGAACGACCTGATCGGTCCCGCCGTCACCATATCCGGAGTGGCAGTCTTCGGACGCTCGACTTCTTCGCCAACAGCGCGCCTGAACTATCTGTACGAAGGCGTCGACAACCTCCTGATGGAACGAGGCGCACACACCTTCAAGACCGGCGTTGTCTTTCTTTTCAACGACGACACGATTACGTATCCGCAGTCTATTCGCGGCTCCTACTCGTTCTCGTCCATGGCGAACTTTCTGAACGGAACCTACAACACGCAGGGATACACACAGAACTTCGGAAACCCGACGGTGCAGCAGAACAACCCAAACCTGGGCTTCTATGCGCAGGATGAGTGGAAGCTCTCACCTCGATTCACGCTCAATGCAGGCGTGCGCTACGATCTTGAATTCC